>Ga0351920_1028_pt1 | contig 36524 bp, 32 predicted proteins | sample BONcelHT113001C8_FD_206854 | JGI IMG/M metagenome (GOLD analysis project Ga0351920, IMG submission 206854) | Enriched cells from coal bed in the Powder River Basin, Montana, United States - BONCAT cells T11 rep2 HSBNCT.T11.300.1.C8 ... | reverse complement strand
AAGCTCGCGAGCTTCACCGGTGGACAGCCCAGCAATATGAAGCTGCCCATGCAGATTTTATTTTCGCGGCTCTGATTCCCACTTTGCCGGAAGCACTTGGGTTGGCGCATGCCATTGCGGAAACAACATTGCCTTACCTGATAAGTTTAACCATCCAAGAGGACGGTCGCCTGATTGACGGTACGCCCATTGCCGAGGCCATCGAAGCGGTGGATGCCAGCGCTCCCCGGAAGCCCGTTTTCTACATGAGTAACTGCGTCCATCCGCGCATCCTGCACGCCGCGCTATGCCAGCCCATCAATCAAAAACCTTCTGTGCGTGAACGCTTTCTTGGTTTGCAGGCAAATACGGCGGATATGCCCTATCACCTGTTGGATGCGTCTTCTGTGCTGTATACCGCCTCCCCTGAAGCATTAGCGGAAGGGATGCTAGCCCTCAAACGGGATTTTGGTTTCAGGCTTTTTGGCGGTTGCTGTGGCACGGATGCGCGCCATCTGGAGGCCATCGCCAGCGCCATCACACAAAATGCGATTGCTTGAAGGAGGTTATGCCATGCGCTGCGGATGCCCACACTGTGAAACATTTATGGTGCAGCAAGATGAGCAAGGATGCCAATGCGTCTGCCCTCATTGCGGCTATCGCTGTAATGCGTGCCTGGGAACAGGCACCGCGTTGACCCATGAGGAGTTGCTTCGCCTGAAAGAGACGGATTGGTTCTCCTCGCCATAGAAAGCAAACAAAAAACGCCGCTCCTGCGGCGCGCCTCCCTTACTTGCTTGCTTCCTTACAACACAAGAATCTCCAAATGTTCAAGTAATATCTTCAGCCCCATGAGCACCAGCACGATTCCTCCAGTCGTTTCCGCCTTCTTCTTAAAACGCAGCCCGAATCTGTGTCCAATCACAACGCCGATCAACGATAACAGGAAGGTGATCCCGCCTATCGTTACAATCGCGCTTAGGATGGGGGTTTGTAAGAACGCGAATGTGATGCCGATTGCCAGTGCATCGATACTTGTTGCTACTGCCAGAACCAAAAGTTCCTTCAGGTTTAGCTTGCCATTGGCTGGACATGCGATGTCATCCGCCCCTTTGGCCGCTTCCCAGATCATTTTTCCTCCGATGTAGGATAACAGCGCAAAGGCTACCCAATGATCCACAGGGGTGATGTAGTGCTCAAACTGTTTGCCCAGCAACCAGCCCAACAGCGGCATCAGCAGTTGGAACCCTCCAAAGAAAAGGGCGATTACCATACCCTGCCGCAGATTGAGCTCTTTCATGCATAGCCCTTTGCACAGCGATACAGCAAATGCGTCCATCGATAGCCCCACGGCAATGAGCGCCAGTTCCATGTTTCATCACTCCATGCGTAAAAATCGAGTGCCGCATCGGCACCCGATTCCATGTTAATCGGTATACCCACGTACGGCAACGCCGTACATGAGTCTCGTTATTCAATACATGCCAGGCGACAATGCCGCCAGTATGTTGACATGTAGCGTCATACGCCAACTACTCCCCCATGAACCTCTGTATTATAGCGGCAAGCGCCTTGTTTGTCAAGCCGCCGAAGGAGTGACCCGATGGCATCCCCAAAAGTAACTGCGCTCCCCACAACCCCTGCGCCGCCCATTCTTCCACGCTCCCTGCAACCGATGACTTTGCGCGAAGCACTTGGTGAAGCCCTGACTACCCAAAGCGATGTTGAAGGCAAGCACTTCACAGATGATGCCTTTACGGATTCCCACATCGATGTGCTCGAGTTTTCCGGCTGCCTGTTTGAGCGTTGCACCTTCACGGTGCTGCCTTTCAAGCGACTCTTCTTTGTGGATTGTTGCTTCTCCCATTGTGATTTCAGCGGCGCCAAACTGGAGAATACTACCTTTCAGCGCGTATTGTGGCAGGAATCCAGGTTGACCGGTTGCGATTTCATCAAGGCTTCGCTGTCAAACGCAAGCTTTCTTTCCTGCACAGCAGATTTGATTGGCTTTGCCGATACAAAGCTGGCGAAAGTCGCCTTTACCCAATGTCGCCTGCGGGAGAGCCTGTGGCAAAACATCCGGCACAAAGATGTAATCATGGATGCCTGTGACCTTACCTCGGCGCAGCTGAGTGATATGCCGATGGCTGGCATGAATATGACCACCTGTGTTCTGGAAGGTATCAAGATCAGTCTTGCTGACTTGCGCGGTATGGCGGTAACCGCTCTGCAGGGCGTACAGCTATGCCGCCTGTTCGGACTGAAAATCATCGAATAACCGTAGGAGGATGACAAATGGAACTGCGTTGGTGTTTAAATACGGATCCTGCATTCTTAGCCCTCACAACCGCGCTGGACAAGCAGTTGCGTGAACAGCAAGGTCAATCCCAGGAAGCTTTTGCGCCTTACAACAACGCCAGTGCGCTCAGTGACGCGGCTGTTTACTATGATGGGCAGACGCCCGTTGCGTGCTGTGGCTTGAAACTGCATCAGGACGGCCACATAGCCGAAGTAAAACGCATGTTTGTGCTACCCCAGTATCGCGGTCATGGCCTTGCCAAGGCAATGCTTGCCGCACTGGAAAGCCGTGCAAAGGAACACGGGTGTAAACAGCTTGTGCTGGAGACCAACGCCGGTTTTACGCCTGCCGTTACACTGTATCAGCAGTATGGGTTCAGGGTCATCCCGAACTTTGGTGTATACCAGTGCATGGACTCCCTGTGCATGGGCAAGGATATCAACGCATAACACCCAGGCGTCCAATACGGAGCGTCGTCAGCTTTGCCGCATCGCTACCCAGCCGTCTTATGCTGCGCGGGCAATCGAGGGTATCTTCTCCGCCGATAGAAACCCCATCGAAGCGTTCATCACTTATCTTTGACTGTGAGAAACGCGCGCCACTTCTTGTGGCGCGCGTTTCTCACGGCGTTTCATCTGCTTACGTTTATCGCGAAGAAATGCTTTGATCGATCTGCTGGCGTGTCATGCGAATATCCGTCAGCTTCTCACTGATCGAACGATCCAGCTGCACTAGTACCTCATCGATATGCTTGTACACATCATGGTACAGCCGTTCGATCTCCTCCTGTGTGCTCTGGCGTATTTCTTCGACCTCCATCCGTGCCCGGGTGACGATCTCCTGTTCATTAACCAGCTGTTTCGCGCGGGCTTCCGCATCTGCTACCATCTGCATGGCTTTATCCTTGGCTTCATTCATCATGGCCTGTGCAGATTCCTGCGCCTTATGCATCATTTCCTGCGCTTTCTGATTCGCCATATTTACCGTATTTTGCGCCTGCGCATTGGCTTCATTGACCGCGCGGGAAGCACGCATGTTCGCATCCGTCTTGGTCTGTTCTGCAATTTCGCGGGCTTCGGTGATGATGCTGCTCTGGTTTTGCAAAATGCTTTCAGCGGTAGCCAGATCCCCCGGCAGTTCTGCACGAATATCCAGCACCAGTTGACGGCAGTGTTCCTTATCCACCATAACGTAATTGCTTAACGGAACACGTTTGCCAGTCGTGATGCTGTTCTCCAGCTCATCTAAAAACATAGCGGTTCGGGACTTCATCATTCCCATCTTTCCTCCTTGGGTTGCTCGTAGGGTGTTTACGCGGGATTCTTAGCGCAGTGCGCTCAATGCTGGGTTACCGTAATCCTGCGTAACATATCGCCGTTACGTTTATTCGTCGGCATAAGCGTTTTGAATATCCGTAATAATCACCTGCGGTACCAGGGTGGTAATGTCCCCCCCGAAGGCAGCAATCTGCCTGACAGCGCTGGAACTGACATACGCATAAGCGGGAGAGGTCATCATAAAAAGCGTTTCGATGCCAGGCGCGATCTGCCGATTGACTTGCGCCATCCGGAACTCGTTCTCAAAATCCATCACGGCGCGCAAACCGCGTAATACGATGCTTGCCTCTGCCTTTCGCAGGTAATCCACCAATAAACCGCCGAAGCTGTCAATGCGAACGTTGGGGATGTGCGCACAGGCTTTGCCGAGCATGGACAGCCGCATTTCGATTGGAAACTTGCCGTTCTTATCAGGGTTATTGAGCACCGCGACGATGACTTCGTCATATAGCTTGGCTGCACGCTCGATCAAATCCACATGCCCGAGGGTTACGGGATCAAAGCTGCCTGGGTAAACGCATCTGCCTTTATACATCTTCGCGCGCTCCTTCCTGGAAAGCAAAAAAATGAATGTGGGTATCTCCGTACCGCCGGCGATCCCGCTCAATAAAACGCTGATCCGGCTCGGGTTTCGCATCGCTCCGATGCTCGATCACCACCAGCGCGTCCTCTTTGAGCAAACCCGCATCCGCCATGCGGGTGCATATCAGCCCCGTATCCCGCATCAGGTAAGGCGGATCCAAAAATACGAGCGAGAATTTTTTACCCTCCTGCTTCAACCGTTCCAACGCCGTCTGCCAATCGCTCCGCATAACGGTTACGTGCGCATGCATGCGCAATGTTTCCACATTACGGTTGATGCATGCTATGGCTTGGGGATTATGATCCACCAGCGTTGCCTCGGCTGCGCCGCGGCTTACAGCTTCCAGCGCCAATGCTCCGCTGCCCGCAAACAAATCCAGTACAGCTGCGTCAGGGGTATCATGCATCAGGATGTTAAAGAGCGATTCGCGCACATGATCCTGTGTGGGGCGTGTGTCCATTCCCTTGGGCGCCACAATGCTTCGGCCACGCGCTTCCCCTGCGATAATGCGCATACGATTCCCCCTTATACAAGCTGCTTCCTTTCCTCCGCACGGCGCCGCGCCTGCTTTTCTTTCTTTGCCCGGCGGCGTTTACGGCTGTCGCCGATAGCGATGCTGGTATTCACTTTCATGCGTGCCTTGAGCCCTTGTCCATACCCTATGCCAAACCCCAGCGGTGCGACCAGCACCCAAAGCGGCGGAAGCCTTTCCGCCCACAGGACAGCATTGCCGCCAAGCCCGATCGCCACATTGATAAACGGCATGACCATGCTTCGAACGATAATCCGCAACACAATCATGAATGATATGCCCTCACGCTGGGTATAGTAAGCAAGCGCATCCCCTACGGTGCTTTGGCGCGCATAGGTGTTCAGCCAGCTTGGCAACACCCCAAGCGTATAAGTTTCCGGCTTGGTAAGCAATGCAAATACGAGCGCAACCAGCACAAAGGGCAGTGCGCCAATCATCGCGCTGAAATAGCCCTTCGCGGGGTGAAAGCAGCGCTCCCGATCCTGCGGCGCAATCTGCTTACCCTCTGTTTCGCGTTGGTACATGATTTCACCATAAGCTGCATCACCCTGTCCAACCGATACACCGTGAAAATACAGATAAGAAACAGCGGCGGCCACCAGCAGAAAACTGGTCAGAATCCGCAGCACCAGTGAATCAAAGCTCAGCAGCAGGCTGAGTACCAAATATAAACAGCATACCAGCAGAATGCTGAGCATCAGCTTCGCACCCTGCCTGATTGCATCACGGCCATGCCAGTCGCCGGTTAACGATGGCTTTTTGATCTCCTTAACCGTGTTTGTTCCTTTTGACAATCCCTTTCCCTCCCTTGACGCGCTCACACGCATTGTACCAAAAAACATATACTTACGCAATCACGCATTATTCTGACCGGCAGGCAGATACACACGCGGTACGCGTGTTGTGATGGAAAGCAGTATTTCATAACTGATCGTATCCGCCCATCGCGCCAGTTCATCCGCCCCGATGGATTGCCCTTCCTCCTCGCCAATCAGCACTGCTTTTGTACCTGCTTCAGCACCCGCAATGTTTGTAACATCGATCATGGTTTGATCCATGCAGATTCGACCCAGAATATCGGCACGTTTGCCGCGAACCAGCATCTGCCCTCGGTTGCTCATCACGCGATGGTACCCATCACCATAACCTACGGATACCGTTGCAATTCGCATGTTCTGTTCGGCTGTAAATGTGCAGCCGTATCCCACGCTTTCTCCCGCTTTGATGTCCTTAACATGCACCACTTCGCTCTCCCAGCTGAGCGCGCGGCGGAACGGCAGCGGGGTTGGTACGGGTGGGTAGCCATAGAGGGATATCCCCTCACGGATACAGTCAAAATCCGCCTCACGGGCAACCAGGCTCATCGCGCTATTGGCTGCGTGCGCTGGGATTGCGCGATCAAAGCAACTGCGCAGAGTCCTGAATTTCTCCAGTTGCATGCGGGAGTATGCCTCCATGGCGCCGTCGCTGCTCAGGTGATCCGCATCGGCAAAATGGGTGTAGATACCAGTGATGCGAACATGCGGCGCTTCCGCCAACGCGGCGCGTAACCGTTCGGCATCCGCCTGCGTACGTAGACCGATGCGGTTCATGCCCGTATCCACTTTGATGTGCGCATAAGCGGGTTTCCCATGGCGTTGCGCCGCTTGCTCCAGAACCGTTACCATGTGAGGTTCAAACAGGGTCATGGTGAGCCCGTGCATAACGGCCGCGTCCGCCGCGATGGGCATCGCCGCACCCAGCACAAGGATGTTGGTCGTGATGCCTGCCTCCCGCAAGAGGATACCCTCTTCTGGAATCGCGACCGCAAGGTCATTGCCGCCCGCAGCCTGGATTGTTCTGGCTACTTCGAGAATACCATGGCCGTACGCGTTGGCCTTGACAACGGCCATCACGCGCACCTGCTTGCCCACATGCTGCTTCATCAACAAATAGTTATGCTTGATTGCATCCAAATCAATCGTGATTTTGTTTTGCCGATACAAAATGTTCAACCCTTTCCTGATTACCTTTGCGCCGGCACCACTTTGCCCAGTAGCGCAAAGCACGGACAGGCGTGACGAGCGTCTGCTCGCACGGCTCTCCGTGCTGTTTGACGTTGCGTTGCCCTTACAGCGCGGCAATATCCCGCTGCGTAAGCAGCTTCACACCTGCCTGCGTCAGGAGCGTTCTCGCAGCCTGCGGCTGATCCACACGAAAGATAATAAGCGCAAAATCATTCGCGTTGCGTACAAAGCTGTACAGGTATTCCAGCGCGATGCGCTCATTGGACAGCATCGTCAGTATCTGCGCGAGCCCGCCGGGTTTATCCGGCACATAAACGGCTAACACATCGGTCAGCTTCACCGTATAGCCATGCTCGCTGAGCAACGCGGCCGTTTTCTCCGGTTCAGCCACAATACCGCGCAAGATGCCAAAATTCGTGGTATCCGCGATTGATAACGATACCAGGTCAATGTTATTTGCCGCCAGTATTTGCGTAACTTCGGCTAATCTTCCAGGCGTGTTCTCAATGAAAACCGATATCTGTTTGACAAACATACAGCTCCCCCCTTACCTCGCCATTACCGTATCCTGCATGATGCTCCCACCATGCGCTACCTATGCTTACATTTGACGTTTATCCAGCACGCGTTTTGCCTTCCCTTCGCTGCGGGGAAGCGTGCCCGGCTGGCACAGCTTTACGGTAGCGCTTACCAGCGCGTGCGCTGCGATGGCGCTTACGATGCGGTTTTCCAAAGCTTCGATGTCGCGTACGGTGTCGCTCATGAAATCCGGGGAAAGCTCCACCTGCACCTCCATCGTATCCAGGTTGCCCTGCCTTTCGATCACGATCTGATACTGCGGCACAATGCCTTCCACCTGCAGCAGCGCGTGTTCCACCTGCGATGGGAATACGTTCACCCCGCGAATGATCAGCATATCATCGGTTCGACCCATCACACGGCTCATGCACACATGCGTGCGTCCGCAGGCGCAGGGTTCAGAGGTCAGTTCGCACAAATCATGCGTACGGTAGCGCAGCAGCGGCATGCCGTGCTTGGTAAGCGTAGTGAAAGTGAGATCTCCGCGCTCACCGTAGGGCAGTCCACGATTGTCATCCCCGATGATTTCCGGCAGAAAATGGTCTTCCCAAATGTGCATACCTTGCTTGCAAAGGCATTCCACCGAAACGCCGGGTCCCATAACTTCGCTCAAACCATAGATATTGATGGCATCGATGCCCAGCATCGCTTCAATTCTTTCGCGCATAGCCTGTGTCCATGGCTCGGCGCCAAAGATCCCGCTTTTCAGTTTGGTTTGTTTCACCCCTTGCGCTTCAAGCGCTTCGGCTAGATTCAGCGCATAGGAAGGGGTACAGCAAAGCGCAGTCGCGCCAAAATCCTGCAAAAGCATTAGCTGGCGTACCGTATTGCCGCCACTGATGGGCACCACCGTTGCTCCGATGCGTTCCGCGCCATAATGTGCGCCAAGACCGCCCGTAAACAGACCATACCCATAGGCAACCTGAACAATATCCGCTTTGCCGATACCCGCGCAATACATGCTGCGCGCCATCAATTCACTCCAGCGGTCAATATCGCCGCCGGTGTATCCCACAACCGTTGGTTTGCCCGTTGTGCCGCTGCTGGCATGTATACGCACAATCTCGCTCTGCGGTACCGCAAACAAACCAAAGGGGTAGTGATCCCGTAAATCCTGCTTCTCTGTAAATGGCAGCAGTTCTATATCGCATACACCGCGGATGTCCATGGGCGTGATGCCGCGTTCCTGCATCTTATTGCGATAGAAGGGCACGTTCTCATACACCCTGCGCACCACATCGCGCAGTCGTTCATCTTGCAGGGTACGCAGTTGCTCCCGCGGCATGCATTCCATGGTAGGGTTCCAGATGATGTGCTCCATGGGTTGTAACTCCCTTTTACCGGCCAGGCCGATTGAATGTTATGCCTGCACGCGCCCCGCTTCAAAAGCTTTCGAGTTTGTGGCAAAGGTCGCACGCGGTACCGAGGAAGCAATGGCATGTTTCCATGCTTCTTCCTCAAAGGCCAAATGACGGCTGAGCCGCCCCAACAGCACAAGGTTGACAGCCTTTTGACTACCCGCTTCCACTGCCAGGGTAAGCGCATCCACCGCTTCTACCACATGGTCACTGAGCGGCGGCCCCGTAAGCGGATCAGCGGGGTAGGCTGCCGCGCCGGTGATAACAGGCATAGGCAAAATGCGTTGCGTGTTTACAATCGCAATGCCGCCCTCTTTCAGGTACGCCGCTGCACGCGCCGCTTCCAGCGCCTCAAAGCTAATCAGATAATCCGCCGCGCCCAGTGATACCAAGGGCGCATGCACCGCATCGCCAACCCGTACATGGGTAATGACGCTGCCACCACGCTGGCTCATCCCATGAACTTCGCTTACCTTCACGCCAAGCCCAGCCGATAGCGCCAGTTTGCCGATGATCTTGCTGGCAAGCAAAGTGCCTTGGCCGCCAACGCCTACGATAACCAGATCAAACGAAAGCTGGCTCATACCGCCCGCACCCCTTCCTTGATGGCTTTAAAGGGACAAACCTGTGCGCACATGCCGCATCCGATGCACAGCGCTGCGTTGATGACCACTTGCTTCTCTCTGCGTTCTATGGCTGGACAGGCCAGTTTCAGGCACATGCCACAGTTGCGGCATCCGTCAATCACATACGGGGGTGTGGTGCTGCGTTCTAAAAGCGCACAGGCACGCCGGGCGATAATCACGCTTACCTCGTCTCGTTCTGTTTCTTCTTTCAGCACTTTTTCTACGGCTTTTAAGTCAAAAGGATCGACAATCGAAACACGTGTAACGCCACAGCTTTCACACAACTTTTGGATATCCACCGCGGGTGCGGGTTGATTGCGGATATCCAAGCCGGAAGCCGGGTTCTGCTGGTGCCCCGTCATCCCTGTGATGCGGTTGTCAAGGATGAGCACGGTGATTGACTGTCGATTGTAAACCGCGTCAATCAGCGGAGCGATACCGCTATGCAAAAAAGTACTGTCGCCCAATACTGCAATAGTCCCTTTAGAAAACGCCTTGCCCTGCGCACGCTCCGCGCCGCTTGCCATACCAATGCTTGCGCCCATGCACAGGCACGCGTCCATTGCGGATAGCGGCGGCAGCGCTGCCAGTGTATAGCAACCGATATCTCCCATCACACGCAGCCCCAATTTGCTTACGGCATAAAACACACCACGATGCGGGCACCCGGGGCATAACACGGGTGGACGGGCGGGCAGATCCACGCCGCTGGCAACGGGCATAGGCGTACCCAGCAGCGCATGTTTGATGCTTTCTACGCTAAGTTCCCCTTGAAGCCCTGTTAGGTTTTTGCCTTCACAGGCAATCCCCGCAGCCCGGATGTCCTTCTCTAAAAGACCCTCCAGTTCCTCAATGACGATAAGGCGCTTAACTTGACCCGCAAATTGCTTAATCAGCTTCATAGGCATCGGATACACCATGCCCAGCTTCAGCGTGCTTGCGTTTGGCAATGCATCCCTTACATATTGGTAACAGGCACCGCTGGTGATTACGCCGATTTCCTGATCCCGCATTGTGATTTCATTAATGGGCATTTGGTTTGCCGCTTCGCTGAGAAACGACTCCCGCTTCTCCACATGCACATGCCGCTTTCGTGCCATGGCCGGCATCATGACATATTTCATCATGTCTTTTCGATAAGTCTTAACGGGGATATTCTCACGTTTGCCTTGCTTTACGATGCTTCGGGCATGCGAAATGCGTGTGGTCAGGCGTAAAAAAACAGGCGTATCCAGCTCTTCGCTCAATTCAAAGGCGAGCTTGGTATAATCCAGGCACTCCTGGCTGTCGGCTGGTTCCAGCATGGGTATATGCGCCGCGCGCGCATAGTAACGGCTGTCCTGCTCGTTCTGGCTGGAATGCATCGCCGGATCATCCGCGCAGCAGATCACCAGGCCGCCGTTTACGCCCGTATAGGCAGCGGTAAAAATGGGATCCGCCGCTACATTGACCCCCACATGCTTCATACAGGTCATGGCACGTGCGCCTGCCATTGCGGCGCCAAAAGCCACTTCCGCAGCCACCTTTTCATTGGGGGCCCATTGCACGTCAACCTCTTCATACTTTGCGGCAGCTTCGGTGATCTCTGTGCTGGGCGTTCCGGGGTAGCTGCTGACAACATGTACCCCCGCTTCCCAAGCACCTCGGGCAACAGCCTCATTGCCAAGCATCAACTGCGGCTCCCGCAACGGCATACCAAACTGTTCAGCAGAGATCAACTTGTTTTCATCCATGCTAGCGTCCCCTTACATCCTGCAATTTTCGCGAACCATACTGTCGTATGCAAGCGTATCCGATAATCACGAACAATGTATACCGGCTCTTTTGCCTTCATAGTGCAGGCGCTAAAGCCGATAATCAACCACGATGATTATACCATTGTTTATGTGAGGTGCAAAGTACTCCGGCTGTATTTTTGCCAACGCCGCTGCTGTATGCCACAAATAGCTTCGGTTTTGTAAATTCGCAGATATGCAAAAACGCAGGACATGTGTCCTGCGTTTGGTGCAATGCTTATTCAACTGAGAACGGCATCAGTGCGATGGCACGCGCGCGCTTGATGCACTCGCTGAGTTGACGTTGATGCTTGGCACAGTTGCCGCTCATACGGCGGGGCATGATCTTGCCGCGTTCGTTGATAAAACGGCGAAGACGATTCACATCTTTGTAATCAATATATTCGATCTTATCCACGCAGAAGCTGCACACCTTGCGGCGCGGCTTGCGTCCGCGGGGACGAGGCCTTCTTTCACCACGATCTTCAGACATAGGCTAAACCTCCTTTTCAGAGCGTTAGAACGGTAGATCCTCATCGTCGACTTCTTCAAAACCGTTATCCTTGCCGGGCTTGCCGCCAGCGACAGGCGCAGCGGGGGCGGGGCTTCCCATTTCATCCTGGCGTGAGGAAAGGAATTCTACATCGTCGGCGCGCACATCCAGTGAGAAGCGCGTGCCGCCGCCATCCTTCGCCTCGTAGCTGCTAACAGAAACAGAACCCACCACCGCAACCTTGCGCCCTTTGGCAAGAAAGCGCTGACAGTTTTCACCCAATTTATCCCACGCGGAAACGCGGAAAAAATCGGCTTCTGGCTGGTTGGTGTTTTGCGACGCACGGCGACGATTTACCGCGACGGTAAAGGAGCAAACCGTATTGCCCGAAGATACCGTACGCGTTTCGGGATCGCGCGTCAAGTTCCCGATGATGGTTAGTTTATTCATCCAATACGCTCCCCCTTATTCAGCGGGCGTTTCGCTGGGCGCTTCCTCTTTGCTGGCTTCCACAACCGCGGGCTGCGCAGCTTCGACGGCTTCCATAGGCACTGCGCTTGGAATCGCGCGTGCGGGGCGGGGCTTGACGCTCTGCTTCTTTTCTTCAAGCTTGATCGTCAGGTAGCGAAGGATCTTGTCGCTGATCTCCAGGTTACGTTCGATCTCCTTGGGCAGATCGCCTTCGGATTGGAACGTCACCATCACGTACCAGCCTTCCCACATATCGTTGATTGCGTAGGCCAGGCGACGTTTCCCCCATGTCTCATCGACTTTTTCGATCTCGCCACCTTTTGTGCGAATCAGCTCGGAAAACTTCTCGATCAGTTCTTTCCGGGCGGTATCCTCCAGTGCCGTGTCGATGATGTAGGTCAGTTCATACCTATTCATTTCTTTCACCTCCTCATGGACATTTGGCGCTGCATCATGCTCGCGCAGCGCAAGGATGTGCCAATTACATATTATATCAACATGTTTGCCTGAAAGCAAGCACTACTTTTTGTACTGCGTTTCGGTGTTGAAGAATCAAACACAGGTAACGCTGAAACCTGCCTGTCGCGCTGGCGCAATGTATTACCACGCTTATCAAGAACCTTCCCCGCAAGCGTTTGGGTACCCCTTCTCCGGTAGTCTTTGCAAACAGCGGTTTGCATGGTATCATTGGCTTAACGCTTTTCTGCATTTCCATTTGTTGCAGCCGTATCTCAAGCCGCCGACTATTGATAATTGATAATAATTCGTCATTTTCCGTCATTAAGCCCTTTTCATGCTCCCAAGAAGAGTGTAAAATAGAGGAGACGCATATCAAGGAGGTTCATCTATGAACTGTTTACGCCGTATTACCGATGATTTGCTTTACGTTGGCGGCAGTGATCGTCGGCTTGCCAAATTTGAGAACCTTTTCCCGCTCCCCCATGGCATTTCCTATAACTCTTACCTCATGCTGGATCAAAAAACTGTTCTGCTGGATACGGTAGATAATGCCGTGTCGGATGTGTTTTTCGAGAATCTCGCAAGCGGCCTTGCGGGCAGAAACCTTGACTACATAATCATACAGCATATGGAGCCCGATCACGCCGCTACGCTTGGCCTGGTGCTGGAGCGTCACCCCGAAGCAACGGTGGTCTGCTCTGTCATCGCCAAAAAAATGATTGGTCAATTCTTTGGAGAAATCAAAGGCTTAACAGTAAAAACAGTCTGCGATGGTGAAACCCTAGATGTGGGCTCCCGTCAGCTCACATTCCTGGCAGCGCCGATGGTGCATTGGCCCGAAGTCATCATGACATACGACCCTAAAACCAGAGCGCTTTTTTCTGCGGACGCTTTTGGTACCTTTGGCGCGTTGGGTGCTAACCTGTACGCAGACGAAATGGATTTTGAACATGTTTGGCTAGATGAGGCGAGGCGTTATTATTCCAACATCGTTGGTAAATATGGCCCGCAGGTACAAGCGCTGCTCAAAAAAGCTTCGGCCTTCCCCATTGAAAGGATTCTTTCGCTGCATGGTCCGCTTTGGCGCAGGAACACCACCTGGTACTTTGACAAGTATCGTTTGTGGAGCGCCTATGAGCCGGAAGAGGAAGGCGTGCTGGTCGTGTATGGTTCGATCTACGGGCATACGGCCAATGCGGCCGAAGCCTTGGCTGGTCGTTTGGCTGATCGGGGCGCTCGCGTCGCGCTCTATGACGCCTCTGTTATTGATGTAGGCGAGTTGCTTTCAGAAACCTTCCGTTATCGCAGATTGGTGATTGCCTGCAGCACCTATAATGCCGGCATCTTCCCGATGATCGAAAACTATCTGCTGGATATGAAGGCACATGCCATGCGTAACCGTACAGTGGCTATTCTTGAAAACGGGTCTTGGGCACCTGCCGCAGGCGCGCTCATCCGTAAACACCTTAACGAAATGAAGGATATAACCATCATCGAGCCACAACTGAGCATCCGCTCCGCTTTGCGGGATGAACAGACATCTGAACTGGATGCGTTGGCCGTGCAACTGTGGCCGCAGGAAACGCAATCTACACAAGTAAGCACGGAAGGTCTCGCCATGGAGTCCTTCCCGATCGATCCGCAGGCCCTCTTCAAAGTCAGTTACGGCCTGTTTGTACTCACCGCGCGTGAAGGCGAAAAAGACAACGGCTGTATCATCAACACGGTAAACCAAATCACCAATATGCCCAATCGCCTGTGCATCGCCGTCAATAAGCTCAACTATACCCATGATATGATCATGCGCACAGGGCTTTGTAATGTAAGCGTACTTTCAAAGAGCGTTGATTTCGCGATTTTTCAGCAGTTCGGCTATCAAAGCGGGCTTGATGTGGACAAATTCGCGGGTTTCGATCAAATCGCGCGCAGTCAAAACGGGCTGGTTTACCTGACGGGCGCCTGCAACGCCTACATTGCCTGTAAAGTAGTCGGTACACATGATTATGAAACCCATACGCTCTTTGTGACCGAGCTGGATGAAGCGCGCATCCTGACCAACGAAGAGAGCGTAACTTATGATGATTACTTTGATCACATCAAACCAAAACCCCAGACGGCGGAAAAAAGCGTCAGAGGTTTCCGTTGCAAAATTTGCGGCTATATTTATGAGAGCGATACGCTCCCGCCGGATTACATCTGCCCCGTGTGCAAGCATCCGGCTTCCGATTTTGAACCCATTGGTTTTGACTCTACCTCGCAAAGTGCGCCAAAGGGCTTTCGGTGTAAGATATGCGGCTATATTTATGAGAGTGATACACTCCCGCCGGATTATATCTGCCCCGTTTGCAAGCATCCGGCTTCCGATTTTGAACCAATCCTCTAGTCTTAGACGCGCCCGCTGCTTGCAACGCTGCTTGCGTCTTCTCATCAATAAACCAAGTCATAAGAATGAAGCGGGCCTTGTTACCGCCATGAATTGTTAGGGAGGATGCCTGTGCCTGCTCAAGTACGCATCACTGTTATCAGGAAGGCTTTCTATCCCGATTTGGCAGATCAATACCTGTCCGAAGGAAATGCAGTTGGCCCTTGTCCCCTTCTTTCAGAAGGGCAAAGCTTCCTCTATACCGGCTCGGCTGAAATGCCACAAGGTTTCTGCCCATGGGCGTGGATTGATATCTATCGCGCCTGTTCAACCCTAAGCGCGGGCGGTTTTGATAACCAGTGGTATGCCTCGGGGAATATACGCGTGGAATGCTGTACGGATGGCATCCGGCCGGTAACGTTTCTGCGGAAAGCCACGCAAACCGAAGTTTCGAGCTAAAAACCTGCCCGTGTTTACTGGAAATACATACACATTTACGCAAACGCCCTTCGTCCGCTTCATTATGCAGCAGTAGTGCGTTCAGCGTGGCATTGTCATCCGCATCGGCGTATACCGGATTCCCCGGGTGCACTGTTCAGCCATGGCGGGTTCGAACCCCAGCCTTTTGTAGATATCCACGGCAAAAGGTGAAGCATTCACCGTCATGGTTTCGCCTTCCAGCTTTGTAAGCACCTGCGCAAACAGCATCCTGCCGATGCCCCTGCGCTGGTATGCTTCTTCCACAAAAAAGAGCGTAATGTGGGCGCCATCCATGCGGGTCGCAATCATGCCCACCATTACCTGTTCCTCAAACGCTCCATACATCATGATTTGGCTGGTGAACTCCGTATCCTCCAGGGTACGGCGGAACGTTTGCACACCCTGCGCGCTGTAATCCGGCGCTTCAAAACGCATGAATACACGCATCGCAAGTGCAAGCGCCGCTTTGGTTTCGGTTTCGTAGAGCTTTCGAACCTGTATCATCGCTGCCTGTCTCCATAAACTGTTCGTTGCCTTATGCAATGAGCTATGCTGTCATTTCGGGATGAGGCGGGGTGCGGTATCAACACCGCATCTGGTATTCTTCGCTTTTCGCGATGACGCGCCATCCATACAGCGCCTTTGCCGCCATAGCCAGGATCGATATTCGCTTAACGGGAAAGCCGCCGGAGATTTCTCTCCGACGGCTTTTCGTTAGCCTTTGTTATTGCTTCTTGCTGGCCTTGATAGCGGCATGCGCTGCGGCAAGGCGAGCGATCGGCACGCGGAAGGGCGAGCAGCTTACATAATTCAGCCCAATCTTGTGGCAGAATTCAATGGTGGAGGGATCTCCGCCATGTTCACCGCAGATGCCCAGCTTGATATCCGGGCGTGTTTCCTTGCCCAGCTTCACAGCCATCTTGATCAGCTTGCCAACGCCATCCTGATCCAACCTGGCAAAGGGATCGCTCTCGAAAATCTTGTTCTCGTAGTAGCTGTCCAGGAATTTACCAGCGTCATCTCTGCTGAAGCCGAAAGTCATCTGAGTCAAATCGTTGGTGCCAAAGCTGAAGAAATCCGCATCCTTAGCGATTTCATCAGCCGTAACGGCTGCGCGCGGGATTTCGATCATCGTACCCACATGATAGGTGAGCGTCATTCCCTGCTCCGCGAAAACCTTCTCGGCAGTCTCGACCACGATTTTCTTTACGAACGCCAGTTCTTTGATGTCGCATACCAGCGGGATCATGATCTCCGGCACAACATCAAAGCTGCTGGTTTTCTTCACGGCAATCGCTGCCTGAATAACCGCGCGGGTCTGCATGCGGGCGATTTCGGGGAAGGTCACAGCCAGGCGGCAACCGCGATGACCCATCATGGGATTGAACTCATGCAAGGCGTCAATCTTCTTGATGATCTTTTCGCTGGTGGTACCCAATTCCTTCGCCAGCGCGGCGATTTCCTCGGTCATGCTCTTCTGGGGGAGGAACTCATGCAGCGGCGGATCAAGGTAACGGATGGTCATCGGACGGCCTTCCAGCGCCTTGTACATTTCTTCAAAATCGCTCTGTTGCATGGGCAGAATCTTCGCCAAGGCAGCTTCGCGCTTTTCGACGGTATCCGCAAGAATCATCTCGCGCATGGCCGCGATGCGATCTGCCTCAAAGAACATATGCTCCGTACGGCAAAGGCCGATTCCCTCCGCGCCGTATTCAACTGCCTGCTTGGTATCACGGGGTGTATCCGCATTGGTGCGCACTTTCAGGGTACGCGCTTTGTCTGCCCATACCATCAGGCTTTCAAAATCACCGGAAACAGTGGCCTCTACGGTGGCAAGCTGCTCGCCGTAGATATTGCCGCTGGTTCCGTCCAGGGAGATATCATCGCCCTGTTTAAATACCTTATCGCCAACCGTCATGGTTTTGGCGTGTTCGTCGATGTGCAGCTCGCCGCAACCCACAACAGCCGCGCGACCCATACCGCGCGCCACAACGGCCGCATGGCTGGTCATGCCGCCACGGGCGGTCAGGATGCCCTTAGACATATCCATGCCTTCGATATCTTCCGGCGTGGTTTCCTCGCGCACAAGCACCACAGCGATTCCAGCGCGGCCGGCCTCGGCGGCTTCCGCCGCGGTAAAGTAAATCTTGCCGGTGGCAGCGCCCGGGGAAGCGGGCAAGCCTTTGGCAATCGGCGTAGCCTTCTTGATGGCGGCCGGATCAAAATTGGGGTGCAGCAACGTATCCAACTGCTTTGGCTCCACCTTGAGCACGGCTTCATCGGTGGTCAGCATGCCTTCAGCCACCAGATCCACGGCAATCTTCAGCGCCGCGGCGGCAGTTCGTTTGCCGTTGCGGGTCTGGAGCATATATAGCTTGCCATGTTCGATGGTGAACTCCATGTCCTGCATATCGCGATAGTGCTTTTCAAGCGTCTGCGCAATGGTGTTGAACTCGTTATACACCTCGGGCATGGTTTCCTCAAGCGCGGAAATCGGCAGCGGCGTACGGATGCCGGCAACCACGTCTTCGCCCTGCGCGTTCATCAGGAACTCGCCGTAGAGCTTCTTCTCGCCCGTGGAGGGGTTACGGGTAAAGGCAACGCCAGTGCCGCTGTCATTACCCATGTTGCCGAACACCATGCTCTGTACGTTAACCGCAGTGCCCCAATCGCCAGGGATATCGTTCATACGGCGGTAGTAGATAGCACGGGGATTGTCCCAGCTGCGGAACACGGCCTTGATAGCCTCCAGAAGCTGCGTTTTGGGATCCTGTGGGAATTCCACGCCCTTTTCACGCAAGTAAATGGCTTTGTACTTTGCCACAACCTCTTTGAGGTCATCAGCGGTCAGGTCGGTATCATACTTAGCGCCTTTGGCCTTTTTCACCTCGTCCAACGCGCCTTCAAAAAGATTCTTTTTGACCTCCATCACAACATCGGAGAACATTTGGATGAAGCGGCGATAGCTGTCATAAGCAAAGCGTTCGTTGCCGGTCTGCTTGGCAAGGCCAGCCACGGCTACGTCATTCAAGCCCAGGTTCAGGATGGTATCCATCATGCCAGGCATAGACGCGCGCGATCCAGAACGTACCGACACCAAGAATGGCTTTTCTAAATCGCCGAATTTCTTGCCGCAGATTTCTTCTGTATCTGCCAAGGCCTTATCGATCTGCTGGAGAATATCCTCGCCGATGACTTGGTTATCCTGATAGTAGCGGGTGCAAGCTTCGGTCGTTACCGTAAAGCCTTGCGGCACCGGCAGACCGATGTTTGTCATTTCTGCAAGGTTTGCGCCTTTGCCGCCAAGCAGTTCCCGCATATCGGCGTTTCCTTCTTTAAACAGGTAAACATATTTTGCCATGAATTCGCCTTCCCCCTCGTTGGTATTAAGGACAGTCACAGGTGTGCTGTTCTGATCCTGCATTGCATCCTTTAGATTATACACGCATTATCTGTTTTGCGCAATATGACCGCTTTACTTTTTCCAGCTGTTCATGCCAAGGGCAGTTAATTGAAGCGTCCCTACGTCTTCCGCGAGCGCTCCTTCTACAGCTCCATTACGAATCTCTTGACACTGCCACTGTGTTTCCGTATAATCCTTTTGTAACATTTTATCATCAAAAGCGTGGAATCTACAGAAAAATAAGTCTTGAAGAAAGTTGAGATGACCCGCTGAGACAAATCAAAAGTAAAGAGAGGGCAACATGTATTATGATGAACACAAACGCATCGCCGCTGGATCGCTTGGCGATCTACGCAGCCGCAAAGGAATCAAACCTGCTCCAAAACGCGAAGATTGACCAGACGCTTTACCAGACCTATGGCGTCAAACGCGGTTTGCGTGACCAGAACGGCAAGGGCGTACTGGCAGGGCTTACCGGAATATCGGAGATACAGTCCTACCGCGAAGAAAACGGCGAGAGTGTGCCTTGCGAAGGCAAGCTTTGGTACCGCGGGTACAACATCGTCGATCTGGTTGACGGCGTTTTGGAAGGGCATCGATACGGCTTTGAAGAGACTGCCTACCTGTTGCTTTTTGGAGAGCTGCCCAACAAGGAACAGCTGACGGAATTTGTTCGCACAATGGCGGTCAGCCGCACGCTTCCCACCAACTTTGTGCGTGATGTAGTCATGAAGGCGCCCAGCGCCGATATGATGAACACCCTCAGCCGCAGTGTGCTCACCTTGGCCAGCTATGACGATAATGTTGCCGATCTTGCTATTGCAAACGTGCTGCGGCAATGCCTGATGCTTATTGCGGTTTTCCCGATGCTTGCGGTGTATGGCTATCAAAGCTATAGCCATTACGAAAAAGATGACAGCCTGTATATCCATCGGCCGGATGAGAGCCTCTCTACCGCGGAAAACCTGCTGCGGATGCTCCGGCCGGATAAAGCCTATACCGAGCTGGAGGCGCGGGTACTTGATCTGGCGCTGGTACTACATATGGAACACGGCGGCGGTAATAACTCCACCTTTACCACACATGTGGTCACCTCCTCGGGTACGGATACCTACAGCACCGTGGCCGCGGCGCTGGCAAGCCTGAAAGGCCCCAAGCACGGCGGCGCGAACATCAAAGTCGTACAGATGATGGCGGATCTGAAGCGCAATGTCACCGATATCAGCGATGAAGATGCCGTAAGTGCGTACCTGAAGCGTTTGCTCAGCCGCGAAGCGTTCGACCGCAAAGGGCTTATTTATGGCATGGGGCACGCGGTGTACTCCATCAGTGACCCGCGCGCAACCATCTTCCGCGGTTTTGTGGAGCAGTTGGCCGATGAGAAGCATAAAAAACGTGAGTATTCCCTCTATGCGATGGTGGAACGGCTCGCGCCAGAGATCATCGCAAAGGAGCGCCATATTTACAAGGGCGTCAGCGCGAATGTGGACTTCTACAGCGGACTTACCTATTCCATGCTGGGCATCCCGGAAGAGCTTTTCACGCCCATCTTTGCCATTGCGCGCATCGTGGGCTGGAGCGCGCACCGCATCGAAGAGCTCATTAACATGGATAAGATCATCCGACCCGCCTATAAGGCTGTAATGCCGAACCGGGCATATAAGCCGCTTGGCGAACGCAGCGCCGATTAACGCATCGCACGCACAGGGGCAGGGAATTGTATGCTTGTGTACAACTCCCTGCCCTTTTTGCAGTTATTTCTTGAATTAGCCTCCGATTTTTTGACCGCCGTAACATGCCATCAAACGGCGTTATCGGTTCGGCTTTTTAAGCCTGCGCCGTTTCGTTTGCGGTTTTTGCACGTTGGATTTTTCTCCCTTCAGACTGAAAAGCTCATCGCGCAGCCTGGCTGCCTTCTCAAAATCCAGTGATTTCGCAGCGGATAGCATCTGATCCTCTATGCTGCTCAACAGCTGCTGGCGTTCTTCCTCGGTCATGCTTTCGGGTGCGCCGGCTGCAAAATCGTTGGTGATCTTCAACAGTGCCTGCACGGTACTCTTAACACTCTGCGGCGTGATGCCATGCATCGCATTATACGCCTCCTGCAAAGCGCGGCGGCGGTTTGTTTCATTCATGGCGCGCATCATGCTGTCGGTAAGCGTATCACCGTAGAGGATCACGCGGCCTTCCACGTTGCGTGCTGCGCGTCCAATGGTTTGGATGAGGGATGTTTCGCTTCGCAGAAAGCCTTCCTTGTCCGCATCCAGGATGGCGACCAGGCTTACCTCGGGCATATCCAGCCCTTCACGCAGCAGGTTGATGCCCACCATCACATCAAACTCACCCAGTCGCAGGTCGCGGATGAGTTGCGTACGTTCCATGGTTTGGATGTCGCTGTGCAGGTACTTTACTCGAATGCCCAGGTTCTTCAAATAATCCGTGAGCCCCTCCGCCATGCGTTTGGTGAGGGTGGTTACCAGCACGCGCTCGTTGCGCTCCACCGTACGGTTGATCTCGCCCACTAAATCATCCACCTGCCCGGTGGCTGGGTGCAAAATGACCCGCGGATCCAGCAACCCCGTTGGGCGGATGATCTGCTCCACAATGTTTTGCGCCCTCTCCAGTTCATAAGCGGCAGGCGTGGCGCTCACATAGATGGTTTGGTTCTGTCTTTTCTGGAACTCCTCAAAAACAAGCGGGCGGTTGTCAAATGCAGATGGCAGGCGGAAGCCGTAATCCACCAGCGATTGCTTGCGCGCACGGTCGCCATTGTACATGGCGCGTATCTGCGGCACGGTCGCATGGCTTTCATCAATGAACATCAGGAGGTCCTTGGGAAAATAGTCCAGTAGCGTGTAGGGGGCATCCCCCGGATTTCGCCCATCAAAATAGCGGCTGTAATTCTCGATGCCCGTGCAAAAGCCAATCTGCCGTAACATTTCCAGATCGTATTGCGTGCGTTGCCTAAGGCGCATGGCGTATAGCGGTTGCTCTTCTTCCTTAAGCTGCGCGACACGGGCTTCCAAATCCTGCTCAATTACCGTGAGCTGGCTGGTCATCTTGTCCCGATCCATGGCGTAATGGGTTGCAGGAAATACCATAGCATGTTCCAGTATGCTGATCGGGTTGCCTGTGACCACTTCGATCTCGCGAATACGCTCAATCTCGTCTCCGAAAAATTCCACGCGCAGCGCGTGCTCCCGCTCGTTTACCGGGATGATCTCCAATACATCTCCCCGTACACGGAAGCTGCCGCGCACAAACTCAAAATCATTGCGGTTGTATTGAATCTCGACAAGCCGCTGGATGAGCCTTTCCCGTGTTATCTGCATGCCCGGGCGCATGCTCACCATCATGCCCTCATACTCGCTGGGGTCGCCCATGGAATAGATACAGCTCACGCTGGCGACGATGATCACATCCCGCCGCTCCCGTACCGCTGCTGTCGCACTATGGCGCAGTCGGTCAATCTCCTCATTGATGGAAGAATCCTTCTCAATATAGGTATCACTGGAAGCAATATAAGCTTCCGGCTGGTAATAATCATAGTAGCTCACAAAGTACTCCACCGCGCTATCAGGAAAAAACGCCCGAAACTCGCTGCATAGCTGCGCCGCGAGCGTTTTGTTGTGGGCAATCACCAACGTGGGCTTTTGCACCCGTTCAATGATGGATGCCATGGTGAATGTTTTACCGCTGCCTGTTACGCCCAGCAAAACCTGATCTGTGAGGCCGCTTTGGATGCCTTCCGCAAGGCTGGTAATCGCGGCCGGCTGATCTCCGCTAGCCTGATAAGGCGCTTTGAGAACAAATCGGTTCATGGTTCATCCTCCCGTGCATTTCTCAAACCCATTGTACCATGAAGCCAACAAAATGGAAACACTTGTTTGTGTTATCGTTAAGATTGGGTTCATTTGGTCAAAAATCCAGCCGCAATGTAGCTATCCATCTGCCATCCGCGCCCTACCGCCAGATTGCGTGCCTGTGGCTGGGGCAGGTGAACGTTGTATAGCAAACCCTGATGAACCCTCTCAACTCCATGTGCACACCCTTACGCGCATCACAAATAACCCGCAAGGTAAGCACCTGGCTTACCTTGCGGGTTATTGCCTATCAAGATAGCGTCACCATATTATCCTTGGTAAGCGCCTCTACATACGGATGATTCAGCCCTTTTGCGTAAAACTGTTATGGCAACGCCCACAAGTAACCGTGACCACGCCAGCGCCACGCGGCAATTTAAGCCAAGCCTTACAGCTGGGGCAGCGGAAGTACTTAAACTGCTTACGGTTGTTGAAGCGTGTTCTTGCTTGTTTCGCATTCGTTTGTATCCGATTTTTCCGCGTCAGGTAACGCTTGTTTTCCGCCGATCGCTTTTCCATATTACGAGAGAATACCCGGAAAAGGGTATACCCATACACAGCCATCGAAACCAAGCTAAGGAGCCCGCTTCCCAGCAATGCCGAAAGTACATACAGCCCTAACCCAGTCCAGACTAATGCCAACGAAAGCTGATCCACCCCCTGCCGCCCTGCCATCAAATTGCGCAGCGATTGCTTGATTCTCTCCCAGAATGTCATCGTGTTGTCCTCCTCGATTCCCTGTCAAAAGCTTCAAATTCGAATTCCTTACATTGTAAAAACCAAGGCGTCAGTAGCAGCATACATTGCATTGTCCCCGGAAACAGCAGTTGCATAGCACATTGATCAGCATCAGCGAAACACAGGGGTTGCTGCAAAGCGCTCCGGTAAACCCGCGTTGGGAACCAGATTGCTGATAGGTTTGCCCGCTCGCCTGCAGCGCGCTTAACAGTTCACGGTAAGCAACTTCATCCGGTGCCATTTCAACAGCAGTACGCGCATGGCTTAGCGCCGCTACCCGCTTCCCAAGCCCGATGTCGACGCGCGCGCTCCAGTAATACCATGCGGCCTTCCGATCGCGGATGCTGGTTAGCATCTCCGCCGCGCGCTGATAGCTACCGTCCAGTACGGCGTCCTCGACCGTTTTAAGCAGCGGGTCATACTCCGTATAGGTGGTTTGGGTCGTACGATAAGTCTGTTGCTGCTGCGCGCGCCGAAAAAACTCTCCGAAACCAAAAGGGTCATAATCTCCATACCCCCCGCCGGAAGAGCCGCCGTAACCGCCCGAACCATAGCTGCCGCTGCCGCGCGAACCATAACCGCCCGTGCCATAACCGCCGGTACCATATCCGCCTGCTCCATAGCCGCCATAGCCGCCACTGCCGTATTGCTGATTGCCTGCCTGCCCTTTGTTCTTGATAAGCAGCGTATAGGCTTCGTTGACTTCCTTCATTTTGGCTTCGGCACTGGCGCTCCCACCGTTGAGATCGGGGTGATATTTCTTGGCCAGCTTACGGTAAGCCGTCTTGATTTGGTCATCCGTTGCGGTGTGGGGCACGCCAAGCACCTCATACGGGTCTCTGTTCATGGTCACTCTCCTTCAGCTTGCCCTGTTTCCGGCTTGCCTTTGCCTGCTTTTGTCGGTAGCGCATCCACACTCCGGCATAGAGGATGTTGCGCAATATCCGCACATCCTTAACCAGCGGCAGCAGTTCAAACGCTTGTGTGGCTTCCGCGATCACATAGGTTAGGCTGTCCAGGCAAAGGCTTTCAAAATCCGTCTGCTTACGATAAGGAACCAACGGATTATAAAGCTTTTTACGGATATCGGCTGCCAGATCGTCATATGCGTCCATCAGATAGATAAATCGCCCAAGCCCTTCGCCCATAGCGCGCAGCGGTACTGCCCACATATCGCCCTGGTATACGAAAATCTCGCCCAGCATACGCGCGGTAAGGTTTGCGGGCGCGTCCGGCTCCAACACCTTTTGCTGTTCAATGCCGCCAATATCATCCAGCGCACGACGGATCGCGGCGCACTTCTCAGGATGCCGCCCCTCCACCTGCGCATACGCGTTCCTGAGCAGCGCCGCCTCCGCGCGCCCCGCCAGGCTTCGCTCATCCATCCAGTCATCCCTGCATTTATGATAGGCAAGGGCGATGTTCATATCCGCGCAGTAATCTGCGATGGGGTTTGTGAGCTTCTGGCGCGGCTTGATGGGATGCGGCGGGCAGCGCCCACTTACGATCTGTTCTTCCGGCTCATATAGCGAGCTTAGCAGCAGGTAAAGAAAGGTCATATCATTGCTGAGCGTCACACGACCCACATTGCCAAACCGTATCATTAAAATGTTGCAGAGTCCGCAATAGTACGCCTGATAGCGATCCCGCTCTTCCTGGGAAAGCTCGGCCGGGTTGATGGTCACATACCCAAACACCTTATCGCACCCTTTCCCCTACAAAGCGCCGCCGCGGGCTGGTTACTGCTCATCCTTGGGCTGTGCGGATGCATAATCCGCATCCATGGCGCCATCTTCGGTCGCGGAAGCCTGACCGGCATCGGTATAATGCCCCGCTGCAGCAAGCGCGCGTTCCAGCTCTTCGCACGCGATCTGCAAGCCAGCATCGTCATGATCATCCAGCGCCTTTTGCGTACGCTTGCGGATTTCCTCAACCTGTTCCTTATCCTGCGGTTTCAGCTTTCGGGCGATGCTCTTGGCCTCATAGCATAGCTGTTCGCCACGGTTGCGAAGCTCCGCACTTTGCTTGCGCAGGCGATCCTCCGCCGCAAAACGTTCCGCGTCCCGTATGGCTTGGTCGATCTCCGCGCTGGACATATTACTGCTTTGCGTGAGCGTTATTTCCTGATGCTTCCCTGTGCCCATATCCTTTGCGGAAACATTGACAATGCCGTTCGCGTCAATGGCAAATGTTACTTCGATCTGTGGGATGCCCCGCAATGCGCGCCGGATGCCAGTGAGTTTGAATTTCCCCAGCGTTTTATTATAGGAAGCGATCTCCCGCTCCCCTTGCAGCACATGAATCTCCACCTGCGTCTGGAAATTAGCCGCCGTGGTAAAGATTTGGCTGCGTTTAACGGGAATGGATGTGTTGCGGTCAATCAGACGGCTGTAAACGTCACCTACGGTCTCAATGCCCAAGGAAAGCGGCGTGACATCCAGCAGCAAAAGCCCTGTCACCTGTCCCTGAAGCACCCCGCCTTGCAGCGTGGCGCCCATTGCCACACACTCATCCGGGTTTACGCCCTTGCTGGGTTCTTGCCCCGTAAAACGCTTAACAGCTTCCTGCACCGCGGGGATGCGTGTGCTGCCGCCCACCAGTAAAACACGGCCCAGCTCCGAAGGGGTCAGCCCAGCGTCATTCATCGCCTGCTTGACAGGCCCCATCGTAGCTTCTACCAGAGAGCGCGTCAAATCATCGAATTTTGCGCGGGACAACGTTACTTCCAGGTGTTTTGCGCCGTCCTTGCCGCTCGCAATAAATGGCAGGCTCACGGTGGTGGTATTGGTGGCACTCAGCTCGATCTTCGCTTTTTCTGCGGCTTCCCGAATCCGCTGCATAGCGGTCGGGTCGCGCGCAAGGTCTACCTTGTCGGTTTTTTTGAACTCCGCAACCAGCCAGTTGGTAATCAAACGATCAAAATCATCGCCGCCCAGCCGATTGTTGCCTGCCGTGGCAAGCACTTCAATCACTTCGCGGTTGATATCCAGAATGCTTACATCAAAGGTTCCGCCGCCCAGATCATACACCATGATCTTCATGCTCTCGCCCTTGTCCGCGCCATATGCCATGGCAGCCGCGGTTGGCTCATTTACGATACGCAAAACATTAAGCCCAGCAATGCGCCCCGCATCCTTGGTGGCTTGCCGTTGACTGTCGCTAAAATAAGCGGGTACGGTAATCACCGCATCCGTTACGATTTCACCCAGATAGCTCTCCGCATCCGCTTTGAGCTTTTGCAGGATCATCGCGCTGATTTCCTGCGGCGTATAAGCCTTGCCATCGATCTTCACGCGGTTATCCGTGCCCATTTCACGCTTGATGCTCAGGATGGTGCGCTCACTATTGGTCACTGCCTGCCGCTTGGCTGCGCTGCCTACAATGCGCTCGCCATTTTTTGCAAAAGCCACCACCGACGGCGTGGTTCGCGCGCCTTCCGCATTGGGAATCACAACAGGTTCCCCATTCTCCAGAAACGCGACGCAGGAATTGGTGGTGCCAAGATCGATGCCGATGGTTCTTCCCATAGATAGGATCCTCCTTGCGGGGACTGCTTCAAAAAGCGTCCGTACAATGGTATCATACACGTAAACCGTGAGCAAGTCATATCCCAAATATGGACAAACCATGAACACTGCGCCTTGCGCACCGCATGAATTTGCAGTAAACTGTCATTCATTCCGCGTAAGGAGGCGTTATGATGGCGATAACCTGTAAGCATATCCAGCACCCCTTTGCGCCGGTTTGGGATGAATCATCCCGCGCATTGGTATTGGGCACCTTCCCTTCCGTCCAGTCACGGGCAAACGCGTTCTATTACGGGCATCCGCAAAACCGATTCTGGCGCGTTCTGTCGATGCTGTTTGGACAGGCGTTGCCTGAATCGACTGAGCAGAAAATAGCCCTGCTGAAACAGCACCACATTGCACTGTGGGATGTGCTGGCCGCTTGCGATATTTCCGGCAGTGCGGATGCTACCATCCGCAACCCTGTGGCAAACGATATTCCAACACTGCTCGCCAGAACGCCCGACATGCGCGTGTTTGCCAACGGCAAGGCCGCCGCCATGCTCTATCGCTGCCACATCGAGCCTGTTTGCGGTGTGCCTGTTCATTCGTTGCCCTCCACCAGCCCGGCCAATGCGGCCTGGACGCTGCCACGCTTACTGCAAACCTGGCAACCGCTGCTGGATTGTGCGCAGCCAAACAGCTAAAGGCACGCTCTCCTATTGATTACGTTCTTAACTTACTTTTCCTTTACCAGCCTTCCCCACGCTTCAATCGACCAAAAATGATCTTTATATAGAAAACATGATAATTGCCTGCAAAACCCCCTTGACACGGCATTACATATGCAGTATTATTCATATGTGCCATTGCTCATATGAAAGGATGATCCGATATGTCACCCGAGAAAGCCGCTTATCAATGCGATTTCATTTGCGTACATGAGGATGTTGTCGACAGCGTGAAGCAAAGCATGCCGAACGAAGTTGTGCTTTTTGACCTTAGTGAGCTTTTCAAGATTTTCGGGGATTCCACACGCATCCGAATCCTGTATTGCCTGTTTGCTCACGAGATGTGCGTATGTGATATCGCAACGCTGCTAGGCATGACGCAAAGCGCCATCTCTCATCAGTTGGCCGTGCTCAAACGCAGCAAGCTGGTATCATCCCGCAGGGATGGGAAAACGGTGATCTATGCCCTCGCGGACGACCACGTACGCAGGATTATCGACCAAGGCTTTGAGCATGTGACCGAATGATGCAAAAGGAGCTGTACTCATGAAAAAAACCCTACAACTGGATGGACTGGATTGCGCTGTGTGTGCCGGTAAAGTGGAAAAAGCCGTAAAGCAGTTAACTGGTGTAGAAAGCGCCAGCCTCAACTTCATCACACAGAAACTGACCTTGGAAGTCGACCCAACGATGCTGGACGATGTGCTCGCCCGTGTGCGCAAGGTTGTGCCGCAGTCACAGCATGGCTGCACCGTATTATAAACAGTCAACTCATGTGACCATTTCTCACTATAACGTTTGGAGATGATACCTCGTGACACGCATGCAAAAGCGTACACTCACCAGAATTATCCTCTCATCGGCGCTGTTTATCACAGCGCTGTTTATGGCGGAGGGAACACTCCGCACTGCATTCTTTGCGGTAGCCTATGTGCTGGTCGGCTGGGATGTGCTATGGCTGGCCGCCAGAAACATTGTGCGCGGTGAAATATTTGATGAGAACTTTCTCATGTCCCTTGCCACCATCGGCGCAATCATCATCGGCGAGTACCCCGAGGCCGTCGCCGTCATGGTGCTCTATCAAACAGGTGAACTGTTTCAAAGCTATGCGCTTGGTAAAAGCCGCAAGTCCATCGCCTCTTTGATGGACATCCGCCCCGATACGGCCAATGTGGAGCGTGATAACCTTTTGCTGACTCTCTCCCCCGATGAAGTTGCCGTGGGGGAAACCCTGGTGATTAAGCCCGGCGAACGGGTGCCGCTGGACGGCGTAGTGCTGGAAGGGCATTCCGTGCTCAATACCGCCGCGCTTACCGGGGAGAGTTTGCCCCGTGATGTTGCCCCGGGGGACGATGTGATCAGCGGGTGCGTAAACCAGGGCGGTCTGCTGCGCATTCGAGTAACCAAACGCTTTGAGGATTCCACCATTGCCAAAATTCTGGATCTCGTAGAAAACGCCAGCGCCAAAAAGGCACGTGTGGAGAACTTCATCACACGCTTTGCGAAGGTTTACACCCCACTGGTCTGCGGCCTCGCGCTACTGCTTTTTGCCATCCCGTCGCTCATAACGGGAGACGCGCGCACATGGGGCGAACGTGCGCTCAGCTTTCTGGTTGTATCCTGCCCCTGCGCGTTGGTGATCTCGGTGCCGCTTTCCTTTTTTGGCGGCATCGGCGGCGCCAGCAAGCGCGGCATTCTCGTGAAAGGCAGCAACTATCTGGAACAGCTTGCCAATGTAAACGTAGTCGTGTTCGATAAAACCGGAACGCTGACCGAGGGCGCCTTCAAAGTAACGGTTATTCATCCCCAGCTTGTCAGCGAACAGGAGCTGTTGCGATTGGCTGCTACCGTTGAAAGCTTTTCTGATCACCCCATCAGCCGATCGATCCGCGCGCATTATCATTTGCCTGTGAACCCTGGCGAACTCTCCAATGTGCAGGAAATTGCGGGGCAGGGCATATCCGCGACACTGGGCGGCCGTACGGTTTATGCCGGTAATGAGACGCTGCTGAACGCCATCGGCGTAGCGGTGAACGTGTGCCCGCACCTTGGCACGATTGTCCATGTTGCGCAGGATGATACATACCTTGGACATATCGTGATTGCGGATCAAATCAAAGCCACCTCGCGGGAAGCGATCCAATTGCTGAAGCGCGAAGGCGTTCGCAAGACCGTTATGCTCACCGGAGACACCCAGCCTGTGGCGGATTATGTGGCGGGTGAATTGGGGCTGGATGAAGCTTACGCGCAACTTCTGCCCGCTGATAAGGTTGATAGGGTAGAAGATCTGCTTACACAAACCCATCAGCACGGTTACGGCAAGCTGGTGTTTGTGGGGGACGGCGTGAATGACGCGCCCGTGCTGACCCGTGCGGATGTGGGCGTTGCCATGGGTGCGTTGGGAAGCGATGCCGCTGTGGAAGCGGCCGATGTCGTGCTCATGGACGACGATCCGCGTAAGCTTGCATTGGGTATGCGCATCGCGCGCAAAACGCTTGCCATTGCCAGGCAGAACATCGTGTTTGCCCTCAGCGTAAAAGCCGTCACACTTTTACTGGTGGCCTTCGGCCTTGCCAACATGTGGCTGGCGGTTTTTGCGGATGTAGGCGTAAGCTTACTGGCCATCCTCAACGCAACCCGCGCGCTTAACACGGGCGACTGATGTACCGGCGCGCCCCAACAGCAAAGTCCTCCGGCTAAGCCGGAGGGCTTTGCTGTTGGGGCGCGTGCCAGAAGATGACAACTCCTGTCAAGTTCCAAAGGATATGCTCTGTCTTCAAAGGGTTTTGCAAAAAGCCAAGCTTAACCATGACTATGCTGTAACAGGCAATCTAACCGCCTTCATGGTGATAAAGCAGGTTGCGTTCTCCCATAACATGGATATCAAAAGGCATAGGCTCGTCAGAAGAACACCGCGATTCCTTTGTTCTGGCTGCATGCGCTCCATCCTTTGCGGTCTGTTTGCGTTAGCGTGTGTTCCATCCAGCCCGATACGAAAGCGTCTTTTCCTGCCCGATTCATCTGCCGCATTCAATCCATTGCGTGTTTTCCCCATACTTCGGGGTTAAGCAGATGCTTCGGCGCAATGCCTGCAAATGCTTCCCGTATCAGCGCCGTACACTGCTCCGCCATAAGGTTGCGCGTATGTAAGGTGTTGCTGCCGATATGCGGTGTCAGCACAACATTGGGCAGCGCTTTCAAACGCGCATTCACCTCCGGTTCGGTTTCAAAAACATCCAGTGCGGCGCCGGCCAGGCGGCCAGCTTCCAGCGCGTCAATCAATGCCTGCTCATCAATCAGCAATCCACGCGCAGTATTGATCAGGTATGCTGTCGGTTTCAGAAGCGATAGCTGCGCTGCGCCAATCATGTGCTTATTCTGCGGCGTATAGGGGCAATGGAGCGAAACCACATCCGCTGTACGCATCAGCGCATCCAACGTCAGGTAGCGCGCATCGCCTGCAATGGAAAGCGGTTTAATACTATGGCTTGTATACACCACACGCATGCCCAAAAAGCGCCCAAACTGTGCCACCCGCGCGCCGATGCGCCCCATGCCTACGATGCCAAGCGTCATGCCCTCCAGCAATACACCCATGGAAGCGCCCATGGTAAAACACGCCCGCGTGCTGCCGCTGGCGCGCAGTATATGATCCAGCTCGCACACACGGCGCGTTAGCGCAAGTATCTGCGCCATAGCCAGCTGCGCGGTGGCTTGGGTAACACTATCCGGTATGTTAGCAACCGGAATGCCAAATTCACTGGCCGCAGCAAGATCGATCGAGTCATACCCCGCCCCGTAGCATACGACCAACGCAACATGCCGCGCGGCTTGCAAAAGCTCCCGATCCAGCGCGCCGCAAGCAATCACCGCCTGGCAGGCAGGCAGCAGGGTGATCAGCTCCGCGCGGGTAAAGGCTTCGCCTGCCGCAGGGTGAACCAGTTCATGCGGTTTCAACCCGGCAAAACGCTCCATGGGCACGCCGTGGGTTAGCAAAACTTTCGCCATGGTGTCATCTCCTTTATTCAACATTGCTATCCTATCAATTTTTCCAAATGTTCGCAAGGGTTTGGGTGCTTTGCACTGCAGCTTTCGCTCATCCAGCATGTTGTTACACTCGCTATGGATTCTCAGGGGGAAACCATGCATGCTCGCCCTTTTTTGCGCAGCTCTGCACGTAGCCGCCCTGTATAAGTCGCTTGCCTTTCCTATGGCATCTCAACCGCAGTCAGGGGACTTGCCAAAACTAATACAATATGATACAATACAATACGAGTTGAAACATTATACAGGAGGATTCATTGCCATGTGTGGTATCGTAGGCTATATTGGGGATCAACAAGCATGTCCCGTTCTTATGGAGGGGCTTTCCCGTTTGAGCTATCGCGGCTATGACAGCGCGGGTGTGGCCGTATTGGGTGCTACAGGCGTGCTCAACATCCAAAAGGCGAAGGGCAGGCTGGAAAACCTGGAAGAACTGCTTGTCGGGAACATGCCTGCGGGCACAGTGGGTATCGGCCATACGCGTTGGGCTACGCATGGCGAACCCAGCGACCTGAACGCTCACCCGCATACCGATGTCAAGGGCGGCATCGCTGTGGTGCACAACGGCATTATCGAGAATCATGAGTCGCTTCGCCGTCACCTGCAAGGTTTGGGTTGCGTGTTCGTATCCCAGACCGATACTGAAGTGGTGGCGCACCTGCTGAGCACACTATATGAAGGAGATATGAAAGCCGCGTTGCTCAAGGCCATGAGTATGCTGGAAGGCAGCTATGCTTTAGGCGTGGTTTGTGATCAGGAGCCAGCTAAGCTGTTCTGCGCCAGGCATGAAAGCCCGCTGGTGGTTGGCAGCAAAGCCGGGGAATCCTTTATTGCCAGCGACATCCCCGCATTGCTCAGTCATACGCGGGATGTCATTTTCCTGCAGGACAAGGAGATAGCCGTACTTGAGGCAACGGGCGTGCAGGTGTTTGACGCATTTGGTCATCTGCGGCAGCATGAGTTCTACCATGTGGAATGGGATCTTTCCAGCGCGGAGAAGGGCGGCTATGCCCATTACATGCTCAAGGAGATTCATGAGCAGCCCACCGCGCTGCACAGCACCTTTGCGCCCCGCAATAACGGTGACGCTCATGACTACCGCTGGCTGCCCATTGCCATCGACGAAGCCAAAAAGCTCAAGAAAATCAGCATCGTCGCCTGCGGCACGGCATACCACGCTGGTATCTTCGGTAAGTATGTGATTGAGAAACTGGCGCGCCTGCCTGTTATGGTGGATGTCGCCAGCGAGTACCGCTACCGCGACCCCATCATCGGCGAGGATGAACTATTCATCGCCATTTCTCAAAGTGGAGAAACGGCCGATACGCTGGCCGCGCTGCGTGAAGCCAAGCGGCGCGGTGCAAAAGTGCTTGCCATATGCAATGTAGTCGGTTCCACCATTGCGCGCGAGGTAGGCGATGAAGCAACTCTTTACACGTACGCGGGCCCTGAAATCGCCGTTGCCAGTACCAAGGCGTATATGACGCAAGTGGAGATGATGCTGCTGCTTGCCCTTGCGCTGGGCGATATGCGCGGGGCGCTTACGCCTGCCGAAGCCGAGCGCCTGCGCAGCGAAATTGCCGATCTCCCCGCCAAAGCGGAGCAGACGCTCGCCATCGAGGAAAAACTGCAACGGTTTGCCAGCACCGTAAGCCAGAAGAAGCACGTGTTTTTCGTTGGCCGCGGGCTGGATTTTGCCCTTTCGATGGAAGCCGCGCTCAAGCTGAAAGAAGTCAGCTATGTGTTCAGCGAAGCTTATGCGGCCGGTGAGCTGAAGCATGGCCCCATCGCATTACTACAGGAAGGGCGTTTGGTGGTGGCGACTATCACCCAGCCCGCACTGCTGGATAAAACTCTCAGCAACCTGCGCGAAATCAAGGCGCGCGGCGCATACGTACTCGCCGTTTGCCGCGAGGATCTCCACGATAAAGTCGTAGGGGAAGCGGATGAACTGATGCTGATTCCCGCCGCGGATGATTTACTGGCGCCGCTGCTGGCTGTAATCCCGTTACAGCTTTTTGCTTATAGCATGGCTGTGGCACGCGGCTGTGATGTGGATAAACCTCGAAATCTTGCAAAGAGCGTCACGGTGGAGTAATCTGGCATAAGTAGAATCGTATGTCATACGGCGAAATCCCGATCATGCCACTGCTGTGGTCACGCCCCGCCTGCCTGTAGCGCTGTTTACAGCAAGCGCAAAGTGGCGAAGCCGTATCAAGGATCGCGGAAAAACCTTTGCAGCATTGCCATTCACAGGATTCGGGGAGGATGCTGTCACTCCATCAATCAGCAACATAAGAAAAAGACGGAGCGCCTCAGCGTCGCTCCGTCTTTTTGCTTGCAATACTTGCAATACTTGCAATACTTTCATTTCGATACGGCCTGTGGTTTCACAGAGGCCAAGCGCACAGTCATATATACCATGCGCAATCCATCTCGTTGAGGCGCATTGCCCCAAAGCCGCATCGTCACTACGCCCTGTACCCTTTGGGATTCTGGCGTTGCCAGCGCCACGCGTCCATGCACATATCTTCCAACGTCATGCCTGCTTCCCAACCCAGCATCGCCTTGGCCTTGCCCGCTTCCGCATAGCAGGTGGCGATGTCTCCCGGCCTGCGCGGCGCAATCTCAAAGGGAATCGCTATCGCGTTGACCTTCTCGAAAGTCGTTACCAGGTCCATCACGCTGTAGCCCCTGCCTGTGCCAAGGTTGAAAACCTCACAACCCGTGTGCGTAAGCAGATAGCGCAGCGCTGCTACATGCCCCAGCGCCAGATCCACCACATGGATATAATCGCGCACGCCCGTACCGTCCGGCGTATCATAATCATTGCCAAAAACGCGCAGTTTGTCCAGCTTGCCGGATGCAACCTGTGTAATAAAGGGCATCAGGTTGTTGGGAATGCCTACTGGGTCCTCGCCGATGGTACCGCTTGCATGCGCGCCGATCGGATTGAAATAGCGCAGCAGCGCCACCGCCCAATCCGGGTGCGCCAAGATCACATCCCGCAGAATCTGCTCGATCATATACTTCGTCCAGCCATAGGGGTTGGTGCAACCCGTCGCCATGGTTTCCGTTAGCGGTACTGCGTCTGCCAGGCCATACACCGTTGCGGACGAACTGAACACAAAGCGCGTTACGCCATGCGCCCGCATTGCCTCGCACAGCGACAGCGTGCTGTCCAAATTGTTGCGATAGTACGCCAGAGGTTTTGCCACGCTCTCTCCCACGGCCTTGTAACCCGCAAAATGAATGACCGCATCGATCGTGTGGTTAACAAATACCTTTTCCAGCGCCTGCCGATCACATACGTCCACATCATAGTATGTCACCGGTTTGCCCGTGATTGCTTGAAGCCGCTTGATCACCTCAGGTGAACTGTTATAAAAGTTATCCGCGATTACCGCGTCAAAACCAGCGTTGATCAGTTCCACATATGTATGCGAACCGATATAACCCGCGCCTCCGGTGAGTAGAACCGCCATTTGGTAGCCTCCCCTGCGGTCATTCTAGAAAAGCTTATCGGGATACAGCCCTTGCGCATGCATGTTGGCAAGCTGCGCCTGCACAAAGGGTTTGTCCTGCTGGTAAGTAACGCCAAACCATGTCGCGTCCGTGCTGAGCACATCCACCGTAAGGTTTTCTTCCTTCATCAGTTGATCAATCAGCACTGGCAGTACATACTCGGCTTTCAGCTCATCCTCTTTGAGGGAAGCAAGGAACGCCTCAAAACGCTTTTGCGCAATGTCAAAAATCCAGGGGGTAAACCCAAACAGGTTCATGCTGACCAGGCTGTTGGGATCCAACACAATGCCATTTTCATCCTGGTGCGTATCCCGGATGGTGCCATCGGCAAAAGGCGCGATTTTATAAGTTTCGGTCACGCTAACCAGCTTGCCCTGCGTATCGGTCGCGCACACGCCGCGCGTCACATGCCCGTTCTCACTCACTGTATTCTTCAGATAATAGCCGACCATGCAAGCCTGACGCTCGGTGGCGAGCCCTTCAAGGTGATCGCCAATCAGCTTGTAGGGGTCGCGCCCATAGTAATCATCGGCATTGATGACCGCAAAGGGCTCGTGGATCTCATCCTTGGCGCACAGCACGGCATGAACCGTACCAAAGGGTTTGATTCGTTCCGCGGGGCGCTTGTACCACGCGGGAAGCGTGTCAAACTCCTGAAATACATATACGACCTTCACGCGTTTGGCAAGCGCATCGCCCACCATTTCACGGATGCGCTGCTCAAAATTCCGTTTGATAATGAATACAACCTTCGTAAAACCCGCTGCCAGCGCGTCATAGATCGAGTATTCCAACAGGATTTCGCCGTGCGGCCCCATGCCGTCCACTTGCTTATCGCCACCGTAGCGCGAGCCCATGCCCGCCGCCATGATCAGGAGCGTCTTATCCATTGGCATCATTCCCTTCAAACTATATTTATAGCGCAGCGTTGGCGCCGGATAACAAGCCGGGCTGCTTTGCCATGCATTCTGCCAGCGAATCACTTGTCTCGTTGCCATTAACGCATTGATCCCGGGTGTATACAATGCTGTCTGCTTCTGGCGCGTCGGAACGTGATTGGCTCATTACGGGGTCGGTACTTACCTCGTCAGGTGTTTTGGTTGGAGCCGCCGCGCCGTCTTCAGCGGGTTCAGGCTCCTGTGCACCGCGCCGCAAGAGCAGCGCAGGGGCATCCAGCACCGTTTCTTTTGCTGCGTTCTCGCGGCTGAGCACAATGGTATCGCAAAATGTGATTTGGCTTTTCAGTTCTGCCGCTGGAACTTCGACGATTCCGTCCGGCTTCGTCTGATGGTCCGGTGAAGCTTTCTGCGTATCCGTACTTTCGTTATGCGCCGCGGTGCGCATCAGCGGGCATCGGGCGCGCTTGCCTGAATGG
>Ga0351920_1027_pt1 | contig 36622 bp, 31 predicted proteins | sample BONcelHT113001C8_FD_206854 | JGI IMG/M metagenome (GOLD analysis project Ga0351920, IMG submission 206854) | Enriched cells from coal bed in the Powder River Basin, Montana, United States - BONCAT cells T11 rep2 HSBNCT.T11.300.1.C8 ... | reverse complement strand
AGGTTCCAGCAGCGAAACAATGCCTTCGCTCACTGGTTCAGAAGTACGTGCTGCTGCGTGGGCAATTGAAGCAGAACCCACACCGGCTTCATTGGAGAAAGCACCCCTTTGAAAACCAAAAATTAATACGCCAATGAACCCTCCGCGCATTGCCTCAGCCTCAAAAGCCCCATTCCATATCAGGCTTAGCACATGTGGCGCCTGCTGAATATTCATCAGTATGATAATCATTGAAGCGGTGACATAAATCAGGGCCATCACCGGAACTATGCGCGAAGTCACCCGTGCAATGCTCCTGATGCCTCCAACAATGACCAGGCCAACCAAAACAGCCATAACGATCCCATACCAAAATCCAAAATCATCAACCTGAGGAAAAAATGAGGCAAACTGCTCAAATGCCTGATTGGCCTGAAGCATGTTTCCCCCACCCACTGAGCCTCCAATGACCATAATCGAGAACAATACGGCAAGAAACCATCCCAGTTTGCCCAGGCCTTTTCTGGCCAGACCTTCCCTGAGGTAATACATAGCACCTCCGGATACCCTTCCGTCTTTGTCTATAGTCCGGTATTTTAACCCAAGGGTACATTCGCTGAATTTCAACGACATACCAAGTAATCCGGCCATGATCATCCATAAAGTAGCCCCCGGACCACCAATGGAAATCGCGATGGCTACTCCGGCAATATTTCCCAGACCGACCGTAGCCGACAGGGCAGTTGTGAGTGCCTGAAAATGGCTTACTTCGCCACTGGAACCGGGCTTGTCATGCTTGCCCATGATCAGTCCGATGGAATGTCTGAAAGCCCTGATGTTGATAAACCTGAGGTAAACAGTGAAAAACAATCCTCCTGCCATGAGCCAGAGCACAATAAGTTTGAGAGGAGCTTTTACGGGTTTGCCTTCGGTGTCAGTAACAGGCTTTCCTTGGGAATCATACACCTGCTGATCATAAACACCAGCAGCAGCAAACGGATCCCAGAACAGCACCGATGCCAGGCCATCAACAAATGGTGTAAAGCGTTCGTTGATTTGCTCGGTTATTGAATTAAACTTACGGCTATCCGTGGTTGGTTGATGATCAGCTTCAACAATTGTGTCGGCCGGCATTTGAGCAGTTGTAGTATGATAGGGATAAATTAATATGAGCAATAGTAACAGAGCAGACAAACCTTTGAGGATAAGCTTCAGGAAATACATATTGGTCAAATTGGCAGGATTTTTTCGGATGTAAACCTACAAAAAACAATAAAGATTTGAATGCAAAGAACAATACAATGCTATGGCTTCTCATTCATTGCTTCAAAATACTTTCGTGTTTCCTGCACCACAACTGAAGAAAGCAGCAACATGGCAATCAGGTTGGGGATCGTCATAAAAGTAATCACCATATCCACAAAATGCCATACAATATCAAGACCCCAGACAGATCCGAAGAATACAAACAGGCTATATACGTACAGGTAAGGTTTTACGGCCTTTTCCCCGATGAGGTAGATGGTGGCTCTTGATCCGTAGTAAGACCAGCTGATGATGGTAGAGAAAGCAAAAAGCAGCAGGCTGAACGCAATGATATGGCCGCCCATGCCATCAATCCCGAAATGGTGCAGTCCTTTGTTCATGGCGTCAACAGTCATGGCCACGCCTTTGGGACTGTCCTGCCATGCATCGGTAACAATGATCATTAAGGCGGTTAAGGTACATATGATGATGGTGTCAATCATGGGTTCGAGCAGCGAAACTATACCTTCCCTTGCAGGGTATTTGGTTTTGGCCGCAGCATGAGCTATGGGTGCTGAACCTTGTCCTGCCTCATTGCTGAACAATCCGCGACGGACACCCCAGATCAGAGTCATGATAAAGGTGGAGCCGACAAAACCACCTGTTGCAGCGGTGCCGGTGAAGGCATCGGTTACAATATGTGCAAAAGCATCGGGAATCCTGTTGGCAAATGCAATCAAAACGGCCAAAGTAGCCAGTACATAAACTGCAGCCATGAACGGAACCAGTTTTGAAGTAACATCAGCAATCCTTTTGATGCCTCCGATAATGACCAGAAGAACCAAAAAAGTAATGAACAAACCCGAAACCCAGGTAGGTATCTGGTAGCTGGTGAACATGGCATCCGACATTGAATTCGACTGTGCCATATTTCCTGTCCCGAGTGAGCAAAGTATGGTAGCGCTTGCAAAGACAAGGGCAAGTATTTTGGCCCATTTGCCGATTTTGTCCTTCAGGCCGTATTCCATATAATACATGGGTCCGCCCGAAACTGTTCCGTCACTGTTAAATTTGCGGTATTTTTGGGCCAGGGTACATTCAGAATACTTAAGGGTCATTCCCAAAAATCCTGTTACCCATATCCAAAATACGGCACCCGGACCCCCAAGATAGATCGCCAAAGCCACACCGACTATGTTCCCCGTTCCAACGGTGGCCGATAAAGCTGTGGTGAGTGCCTTGAAATGATTTACGTCGCCCTCTGCCGTTTTACTGTCATACTTTCCGGAAACAACCTTAATTGCGTGCCCTATTTTTCTGATATTCAAAAAATTGAGCCTGAAGGAAAACCATATTCCCGTGGGTATAAGCAAGGCAAGGATTAAATAACCGCCCACATAGTTGTTATAGGCCTGAATGATCTGGTCAATCCATGATAAAAATTCACTCATAACTTGTTTCTGGTTTTGGTCAACTGTTGGTGTTGCATTTTAGACAAACAAATGTACACGAAAATCACTCTGAATAATGAAAAACTGATTGCTGACGTTTTTTAATAAAAAATGAAACAAACGCCTGAGATTGAAATCGGCAAATTGTTTTCTGGAAAAAGAATCTTTCAATCATTTTTACTGTTAGCTGGTCTGATCAGGAGTTGACCAACCCTACATTCAAGGCAGCGTCTGGGTTTGCAATAATGATTACGCAAATGAAGCAGCGCCTGCGATTGCAGGGCATTCACGGCCTGAACACCCCTTTCAGAAAAGCTTTTTATTACAGCATTGTTTTCAGGAGGCATGGATTCAAGGATCATCATGGCTTTATCCTGATGCTGTTCCTCATTCATGTATTTTCCATAGGCAAACAATACCTGACTTACTGAATTAATCAGAATCAGGTTTATTGATTCATCGCCGAGTTGCTTGGGTTTATGATCGCCCGGAACATCAAAACGGTAATGGTTGTTCCAGTAAACAGAAGCACTGATGTCGAGTAATTCTTTTATGGAATCAGTGTTTGGGGCATGGATAAATTTAGCAAACATCTGCCCATGCCTGCTGATTAAACCGGCAAGTTGAGCCAGGCGGACAGTAGGGAAGTTAACCGGACGCATCCTCATGAATTTCCAAAGTTCCTTTTTCATGGGCTGCAGGCCATATTTAACTGACAGAAATTCAAACTCTTTTTTCAGCATCTTAGGATAGTCGTCCTGAACATGCTCGTCAAGTAAACCGGCCTGCCCAAACAGGAGTGCCTCAACCTGAAATAGTTTGTCGGCATGTTTCAGAAGGATATTTAGTGGTAGTTTCGAAGCAAGCAACATAAAAGCGGGTTCATTGGTGTTAAATCCAAAGTTTTGCATTAGTCTGCTGTAGAAAACATCCTCCCAGTTATGCTTTGTTTTTTCAAACAGGTTCAGGGTCAGTTCGGTTTTGTCTTCGAGCCGTTCAACGATCATCCTGTCGAGCCACGACAACCAGGTAAAGCGCTGGACATGGTGTAAATGGGCCTCGCAGGCCATCCATTTGCGGCTTTCTGTAAATCGCCTGTAGTTGAGCAAGAGGGTATCATCGAACCTGCCTGCGAGTTCAAGTGTGGGTATGGGCTGCAGATTATTCGAAAACACCTCCTTGTCGTGGGCGAAAACAACATGAAGTATAATGTTCTGATAGGCAGCATCGCTGTTGTGCCGGTGGCGGTACCAATCAGATGAATTGATGTGCATTTCGATGTTCCCTGCCCAAAGCGTAGACCCAATCCTTATCCTTGCATTAAAAAAATCCGGGCCTGAGTCGAGGTTTCTTATACCAGGATACAGAACTTCAAGTGTTTGTCCGTCAGTAGTCTCAAGGGGAAAAGACAGCAGCTTGTTTTCCCACAGGTATATCAGAAATATCTCATTCATGCATATTGGTATTGAAACGATGTCATGGGTACGATATTTCTCAAAATTAGCAATTTTGTTGCTGTTATAATATGCAGGAACAATTCCCGTTAGATATGGGGAAGTAATTCTCAGAAAGTATAAATGAAAAAAATGCAGGATGAAACCTATTAGCCGTGATATAGTTTGAGATAGTTGTTCAACTTGTAGAGGATAAGCATATAAGACTATGCACAGCAGTTATACAAGCAGAAAATCTGTTTCAGACTAAGACAACTTAAGTAAATGACAATAAGTATTTTAAACAAAACACACGAATTAAAGGCGGCATTAAGTGTGATTTTGTATGTCAGAAATACCTTGTCATTAGTTGCAAACTGATGCTAATAATGCGTATTTTTGTGAAGTTATCCGAAAACGATTCTATAGGTTATGGCCGAAACCAGTGTTTTGCTATCGGGCATTGATTACAAGGTCAGGAAACTGATTCAGGAGTATGAAATTCTGAAGGAGCGTTGTCGGGAACTTAAGAAAGAGAACGATCAATTAAGAACCACTTTAAACGTACAGGAAGAAACAATAAACCGAATTAATCAACAGGTAAATAACAACACAATAATTCAATCACTCGGAAGCGAGAAGGAAACTATAGAGAAAAGTCAGAAAAGGATTCAGCATCTGATTGCGGAGATAGACCAATGCCTTAATATGCTGAGCCGATGAGTATAATAACGTGAACCAGGTATGGAAAGTATTTCGATCACCATATATGTAGCCGACAGGCCCTATAAGCTGAATGTGACCAGAACCGAAGAGGAAAGGGTACGCAAAGCTGCCGGATACATTAATGATAAAATAAAGGAGTACGCTAAATCTTATGCCTACAACGACAAACAGGATCTTTTGGCAATGGCTGCGCTACAGTTTACTGTTTCAGCCCTGAAATATGAATCAGAACTTGAATTCAGGGACACCCACCTGGAGACCAGGTTGAACCAGATAGATACACTTTTGTCGGAACATGCTGTGTAAACACAGATTGGTTCTTTGAAAAGATGATTGCCCGCTTAACCCAAATACGATTGTAAACTCAACATTACAATAACAAAGGGTTCATTACATGGTCATTAGAGCAGGCCTTAACCTTGTTCGCAAGGTATGCGCATGGCGCATCGTAGGAAGCTCGAGGGGCCAGATGGCCTAAAGCGTTTAAAGAAGGGGTTTACCAACTCCCTTTTGGGTTATAGCGGGCAGTTTTTTCCTTCTCCCGGGTTTTATCACCAAACAATAAAATCATGGGAACTATTTTAATCTACGTCGTTTTATTAATTGCAGGTGCCGGTGCCGGAATTGCACTGGCCACAACACTCATGCGTAAAAGCCTGCTTCGCAAAGGCGAAGCCTTGCTTGAAGAAGCTAAGGAGAAGGCCGAAGTTATCAAGAAAGAAAAAATGTTGCAGGCAAAAGAGAAGTTCCTGCAGTTGAAAACCGAGCACGAAGCTTATGTAAATGAGAAAAACTCATCACTTCAGAAAGCTGAGAACCGGGCACAACAGCGTGAACAGTCATTAAACCAAAAAATGGACGAGTTTCAGCGCAAACAACGCGAGCTTCACAACCAGACCCAGCAGCTCAACGTCCAGCTCGAAGCCCTGCAGAAAAAACAGGCTGAACTCGACAGGATACACGAAGACCATGTGAGCAAACTGGAGCATATCTCTGGCATGTCGGCACTTGAAGCCAAAGAACAACTTATTGAAAGCATGCGCGATGATGCCACCTCAGAGGCTATGACACTCATCCGCGATATTGTTGACGAAGCCAAACTGACTGCAAATACAGAGGCGAAAAAGATCGTCATCGAAACCATTCAGCGTACGGCAGCGGAGCATGCCATCGAAAACACTGTTACCGTCTTTAACATCGAAAGTGACGAAATCAAAGGACGCATTATCGGTCGTGAAGGCAGAAATATTAGGGCACTCGAAGCACTTACAGGTGTAGAAATCATCATTGACGACAGCCCCGACGCGATCCTGCTCTCCGGTTTCGACCCCGTCAGACGCGAAATCGCACGTCTTTCGCTGCACAAACTGGTAACTGACGGACGTATCCATCCTGCCAGAATTGAAGAAGTTGTCAAGAAAACCGAAAAACAAATTGAGCAGGAAATACTTGAAACCGGCAAAAGAACTGTGATCGACCTCGGGATTCACAACCTTCATGGTGAGCTCATTAAAATGATCGGTCGTATGAAATACCGTTCTTCATACGGACAAAACCTTTTGCAGCATTCAATTGAGGTTGCCAACCTCAGTGCCACTATGGCAGCCGAACTCGGGCTCAATACAAAGGCAGCAAAAAGAGCCGGTCTGCTCCACGATATTGGTAAAGTGGCGGAAAATGAAGCCGAACTTCCGCATGCCATCCTGGGAATGAAAATTGCAGAGAAATTCAAGGAGAAACCTGACATCTGCAATGCAATTGGTGCCCATCACGACGAGATTGAAATGGAAACCCTCATTGCACCTATCGTGCAGGTTTGTGATGCCATTTCAGGTGCAAGACCGGGAGCACGCCGCGAAGTAGTTGAAGCCTACATCCAACGCCTGAAGAAACTTGAAGAAATGGCTCTGACATATACTGGAGTTGTGAAAACCTATGCCATACAGGCTGGTCGGGAACTGCGCGTTATTGTTGGTGCCGACAAAGTTTCTGATCAGGACGCCGACAGGATTGCCTTTGATTTATCACGAAAAATTCAAAGTGAAATGACGTATCCTGGCCAGATTAAGATTACGGTGATCAGAGAAACAAGAGCAATTAGTTATGCAAAATAGTACTAACCCTAAATTTTAAAATTATGAAAAAAACAATTGTGATTTTATTTATGAGCTTCATAGCAGGAGGCCTTTTTGCCCAAAGCCCTATTGGTGATGGAGGTAAACAAATCAATGTAGGAACCGGCTTTTCCACATGGGGTATCCCGCTTTATGCCGGCATGGACTTCGGAGTACACCCTGACATTACTGTGGGATTTAACGTATCCTATCGTTCTTACAATCATCGGTGGAGTGCCGACGATTACAGGTTAAGTGTACTGGGTTTCTTTGCCAATGGTAACTATCATTTTAACACCTTGCTTGACATACCTCAGGAGTGGGATCTTTATGCAGGACTCAGCCTTGGCTTCGTTTCTGTTAGCTCACCTTCGGCCTATAAAGGTGGCACCGTCTCAGGTTTGGGACTTGATCTGCAAATAGGAGGCCGTTATTACTGGAATGACCGCTGGGGTGTGAACCTTGAATTTGGCGGCGGAAATGCAGCATCGGGTGCAAGGATAGGCCTGTCCTATATCCTTTAGTTCGCCAAAGTTGCATTTGACTGAATATTCAGCCCGGGAACCTCGTTATGATCGCGGATCCCGGGTTTTTTATGCCTGAAAAGTTCAGAATAACCTGAACTAAAGATTCATAATGTTCAAACCACGGTTGATAAGTCTGCTAAAGGAAGGATCGCTTGATTTCAGTTGATCGAGATAAGTGAGAATATCTTCCTTGCTTATTTCATCTATTCCTCCCAACTGATGATAGAGTTCAAAAATCTCGAGCGGAAGCAACCAGTCGTTGCGAAATTCAGTGGTCAGACTTTGCCAGATAGCAGGAATTCTGTCGTAACCGCTTTCTGATTCCCTGATCAGCCGCAACTCGCCATACAACCGATGCAGTTTTTTCTGTTGCTCGGAATAAACTATTTTGTGGGTTTTTTCGGTCGGCACAGGATATTCGAGCCCAAATGCGTCGGCATCTGCAGGGCCACCGAAAGCCGAAATAATTGACTCGCCGACAGCCATATCATAAACCCCCCATTCGGGTTGAAACAGTATCCTGTCCTGGTACTGCACCGTGCAGTCAGCAAAACTCAAAAGAACGAGTTTTTCCTCATTTCGGGTAACCGACAGCAACCTTCCGCGCACAATAAGTCCTGATTCAAACTCAAGCGATGTGGCTGTTCCGGGTATAAGCCCCAATTGTTTCAGGTCGTGGTCGTCAAGATACCGTGGTGGTTTCACAGCGTTTTTAAACCTGCCGATAGGTGACCCAAATCCGTGGACATGATAATCCCTTCCATGACCTTCAAGCATCTGATTGTTACAGCTTAGCATGGTAGGCCCCTGAGTAAACAGGTAAATTGGTTGGTTTTGGTGCAGGATGTAATCCGTAAATGTACCCGAAACCTGCAGTCCGGAGCTATAAACACAGGTTGCCGTGTTGCCCGATTCGATAGCCTTGAGTAGCCCTTCTATTCCTCCTTTGCGGAGTGCCATGCGGTTGGCAAACTCATCTAAAACTGTGGTTAGATGTCTGAAATCGGGCGTTACAAAAAGTTGAGGTTGTTGTGTCGTAATGTCGAAATTGTAATATACGGAATCAATGTTATACGGTAATTTCAGTACCCTGTCGCTCATTGCGTTTGCACTTTCACCAATGGAGGAGAGCAACCCTGCCCCATAAATTTTTGGGTTATTCATGTCACCGATCATGCCATATTCAACAGTCCACCAATGCAGGTTTCGGATCAGTGCCATTTCGGAAGGAAGCCCCAGACTTGCCTCCAGTTTGGCCAAACGCTGCTCAGCGTTGGTGATGTCGGGGCCGGGCGTATTGGGGTCGGCCTTCAAAATCGAAAGATGCCTGATGGCCTCATATAATGCAAAATCGGCTGAGGAAGAAAAGGCCTTTGAACCAATCTCGCCGAAATACCTCAGGTATTCAGCGTACTCAGGATCAGCGATGATGGGGGCATGGCCGGCAGCTTCGTGGATGATGTCGGGCGCAGGAGTGTATTCAATCTGATCAATGGGTCTGATGTCAGCGGCAATAACCAGCACATTGTATGCCTGAAATTCCATGAAAGCAGCAGGTGGTATAAAACCATCTACGGTTACAGCTGCCCATCCGATTTTCGACAGGATACGGTTCATCGTTTCAGTATCCGGAATCCGGTCAACGCTAATGCCAGTATTCGCTAAGCCTTCCAGATAGGAAGAATGCGCCTTGTCCTTAAGGAAGGCAACATTCTGCTGCATGACAAACCTCCACAAGGCATGATCCTGCCAGGTGTAGTTGTTGTATTGCTGATCAATAACTAATTTCCGCAAATGCAGCGGAAGCCTGTCCAATACTTCGTTTTGCGTCATGGTTTCTTATTTAGAATCATTTTGAATAGCGAAAATACTTATTTCTGCTTAATGTGAAACACCAGCGCAAACGTTTTCGGATAATTTAACAGAAACGAGCGGCTGCGTTTGAAAGTTGGCGATCAGATATAATGACGATTTTTGCCTGATGAATTGGATACATGATCTGAATCATCACGGTATGGCTTCATGAACCTGATTGAAAATTTATGTGTTAAATGTTACTATAAACCAAATCAGTCGTTTCCGAGGTCGCCAAGAAGCGGAACAAACCTGAATGTACCATGTGTTTCGGACCTGATAGTTCCATCGGCTTGTTTCATAATTTGCAACATGTTCTGAATGTCATCTTTCCCATGTGGAATAACCAGTATCCCATTCGGCTTTAATTGTTCCAGCAGGGCTTGTGGAATTTCGGGTGCCGCTGCGGTAATTAATATCCTGTCAAAGGGTGCAAAAGTAGGCAGTCCCAGATAACCATCACCAAGAAACAGTTTTACCGGATACCTGAATCGTCCCATGAACTCTTTGGTGCGTTGAAATAATTTGCGCTGACGCTCGATAGAAAAAACCCTGGCACCCATTTCGGAAAGAACAGAGGCCTGATAGCCTGATCCGGTGCCAATCTCAAGCACCTTCATTCCTTTTTTTACCTGAAGCAGTTCGGTTTGAAAAGCAACTGTATAGGGTTGCGAAATAGTTTGTCCCGAACCGATGGGAAATGGTTTGTCCTGATAAGCAAATTCAAGAAATGATGAATCCATGAAGAAATGTCTGGGAATTTTTTCAATGGCTGCCAGTACTGCTTCATCCCGGATGCCTTTTTGGCGAATCCCTTCAACAAGTTGTTTCCTAAGGCCTTTGTGCCTGTATGTATCCTCCATATTCGCCTGCATCGTCCTAAACTTAATTTAGAGCAATTCTAAATTTGTGCGCTGCGAATTTAGCCATTCTGAAGGCTCGAAAAAGACTATTTTTGCACAAATTCGTTACTATGTTAAAAATTGGGGTTTTAGGTGCAGGCCATCTCGGAAAGATCCATATTCGCTGCATTAAGCAGATTGCTGATTATGAACTTGTCGGCTTTTTTGATACTGATCCGGCAACAGCCGAAAAGGTAGCCGAAGAATTTGGCATCAGGAGTTTTCCTGACATCAGTTCACTAATTGATGCTGTTGATGTTGTTGATATTGTAACACCTACGGTATCTCATTTCAGTTGTGCAAGCGAATCACTCCGGAAATCGAGGCATGTTTTTATCGAAAAGCCCATTGTTGCTACACCTTCAGAAGCGAATGCCCTGATGGAACTGGCCAAAGAAGCTAGCGTGAAAGTGCAGGTCGGACATGTGGAGCGGTTCAACCCGGCGTTTATGGCAGCCCAAAGTTCGATCAGGAATCCCATGTTTATCGAAACACACCGTTTGGCGCAGTTTAATCCACGAGGAACGGATGTTCCTGTTATACTTGATCTTATGGTGCATGATATTGACATCATACTGAGTGTTGTGCGTTCACCCATTCGCAAGATCAGCGCAAGCGGGGTTGCCATTGTCAGTGACACCCCCGACATCACTAATGCCCGTATTGAGTTCGACAACGGATGTGTTGCAAACCTGACCGCCAGTCGTATCTCAATGAAAAACATGCGTAAATCGAGGTTTTTCCAGAAGGACGCTTATATCACGGTTGATTTTCTCGAAAAAAAGAGCGAAATCGTACGTATGAAAGATATAGAGGGAGAACCTGATGATCCAATGGCAATGATTATTGATTTGGGCAACAACAAAGGCATGAAACAGATTATATTCGAAAAGCCGGATATTGAACCAGTTAATGCTATAATGCTCGAATTGGAGAGCTTTTATAAAGCCATCGTAAACAACCAGCAACCTCCGGTTACTATAGAGGATGGGTATAATGTGCTTTCAGTAGCCTACCAGATACTCGAAAAAGTACAGGACAGTTCCCTTCGTCCTTAATTTGAATGATTGCACAATATAGTGGGCATTCCCTGCGTTTCACGCCTGAACCAAGTTAACCGGCCATTTATGAGGCGGACTTTTTACTTCATTATTATTTTGTCTCTTATTTTTTTGGTTTCATTGTCAACTTCATGCCGGAAGTTCGATGGAGATCAAACCATACCTGCGTTTATCAGAATTGACACCATTAGCCTCACTTCAGATTATTTTACCGAAGGAGCCAACACACACAATATAAACGATGCATGGGTGTATGTAAATGATCAGATCATTGGTGCTTTTGAGTTGCCTGCTCTTATTCCTGTGCTTGCAAAGGGGACAAACAAGTTGGAAATCAGGCCTGGAATTAAACTTAACGGAATTTCTTCCACCCGTGCACCATATCCATTCTACAAACCTTTCATCACTCAGGTGTTTCTTGCCGAGGACAGTGTCACCCTCATTAAGCCTGTGGTTTCATATTATAGCACCAGTCAGTTTGCCTGGTTGGAAGATTTTGAGGGAAGCAGCATTTCGCTCGAAAAAACAAGTAAAAGTGATACAGTTATCCTGCGAACCAATCCCGGCGACCCGGAAGCCTATATTTCGCAGTACTCTACATACTCTGGTTTTGTTCACCTTATCGGTGACGTTAAAAAGTTTGAAGTGGCCACATTTAATGGCTTTGTTTTACCCGGCAAAGGCGCACCAGTTTTTGTGGAAATTGATTATAAATGCAACCGTGGCTTTGGTGTTGGCGTCTTCATCAAGAATAGCAATTCAATTCTCACCTTCCCGCTTGTTGTTGTGAATAAATCTGATCACTGGAAAAAAATATACATTAACCTCAGCCCAATCGTTACTGAGTATCCTAATGCCGAATATGTTAAAGTTTTTCTTGATTCCGACATTGGATCAGATACCACAGGGGCCAGATACTATTTCGACAACCTCAAAATTGTATACAGAAACAATTCCTGATGAATAGACGGTTACAAGTAATTAAGTATCTGTTTCTTGACTGGCTGGCAGCCTTTCTTGCCTGGTTTCTGTTCTATATCTTCAGAAAACAAGCAGAAGATGCTGATTTTTATGAGTTCTTCGAAGTGATTTTCGATGATCCTAACTTTTGGATTGGAATTATATTTATTCCGCTTGGCTGGGTACTTCTGTACACAATGGTCGGAACGTACAGGAAGGTTTACAGGAAATCAAGGCTGAACGAATTGGGTCAAACAATCATTATTACCCTTATCGGAGTTACTGTTATCTTCTTTGTGGCAATTCTGGATGATGTAATAATTACCTACAAATCATACTATCAGTCATTTCTGGTTTTGTTTGTTCTTCACTTTGTTCTTACTTATACAGGAAGGCTGGCGTTAACTTCAGTTACTGTCAGAAAGATTCATAAGAAACTTATTGGTTTTAATTCAATTATTGTTGGAAGCAACGGTAATGCCATTGCGATTTATGAAGAGGTAGAAAAGCAGGAGCGTTCTTCAGGAAATATTTTTGTGGGTTTTGTGAGTGTTTACGACCGTGATAACTACAAGATAGGAAGAGTTTTGCCACACCTTGGAAAGTATGACAACCTGAAAGAGATTGTTGAACGGTATCAGGTTGAGGAAGTGATTATAGCGATTGAACGGTCGGAAACCTCTACGATAGATAACATCATTGCGCGTCTTGAGGATACCAATGTGGTTATTAAAATAATTCCCATCATGCAGGACATTCTGTTTGGTTCTGTGAAACTTTCAGGAATCTGGCATGCACCGCTTATACAGATTTCTCCCGATCTCATGCCTGCATGGCAGCAAAGCACCAAACGTATGCTCGATATTATCGCTTCACTTGCTGCTATGGTGCTGCTGATCCCGGTATATATTTTTACAGCTATCGGCGTCAAGCTTTCTTCCCCCGGCCCAATATTGTACTCTCAGGAAAGGGTAGGATTAAGGGGGAAGCCGTTTAAGATGCACAAGTTCAGGAGTATGTATTCTGATGCTGAAAAAGCCGGGCCGCAACTTTCGGCAGAAGATGATCCGCGTATTACACCTTTTGGAAAATTTATCAGAAAGGTCCGGCTTGACGAGATTCCGCAGTTTTTCACAGTACTCAAAGGGGATATGTCATTGGTAGGCCCCAGGCCCGAGCGACAATACTATATAGATCAAATTGTCAAGAGAGCGCCACATTACAGGCTCCTGCTAAAAGTGAAGCCGGGAATTACTTCATGGGGACAAGTAAAATTTGGTTATGCTTCCAATGTAGATGAAATGATTGAGCGCCTTAAATACGACATTCTTTATATTGAGAATATGTCGCTTGCAATGGATCTTAAGATAATGATTTATACAATCTTGATAGTATTACAGGGCAGGGGAAAGTAGCTTCATTGTTTTAGCTACTTATTTGTTATCCTTCATTAAAGCTGGCCATTCTCAATCATCAGCACAATAGCTTCTATCAACTCATCTTCCCCTTTAGGATCATATTGTGTCTTCAGATTATATCCCCAAAGACGTGCAAATGTCTGGTAAAAGAAAGCTGTAAAATTACCTCGTAGATCCTGCAACAAACTGTATGATGTTTCACCTGTTTCGCGGTCAATTAGTTTGATCAGGATTTTGCCTTGTGTAAAGGTAAGGTCGCGGAGATCAGCGCCAAATTGTTCTTCAATTTCCTTTTCTGCCTGCTTCATGATCTTCTTTCGTTCCCGGTCGTTTTTAGCCTGCAGCAGAATAGATTCATATTCCTTCAATTTAATTCCGGCAAGTCTGGCAAAAGGGTATACCTTTTTTACATGGTAGATAAGCCGTTCCACTTTACGGATATCCCTCCTTGAATCAAAAATGCGAAGGGAATACACTGGAACTTCGGGAAGATTGACAATTAAAATTGTATCACCATGATAAACTTTAGCAAAAACCACATAGGTGCTGTCTGGCCGCATGCTCTGTGACTTTAGCGACCCGATGGCAAAAAACATGATCACGCAGAAAGACAACAACCGAAGCAACTTCATCATCATTTAATTATTGACCAAAAGAATTTCTGATCATTCTTTGCAACAACTGTGCCATGAACAACATGGAAAGCATCAGGCAACTTTAAGCTTGGAAATGCCTGATTTTTCAAATTTTGATTTTGCCTTGTCAAGGGTAATATGAAGGTCTTTCACTCCTTTTTTCGATGGCAGCTCAAACATATCATCAGTAAGAATGCTTTCGAGCATAGCCCTCAGGCCGCGGGCACCCAACTTATATTCGAGGGATTTTTCAACCACGAAGTCTAAGACACTTTCATCAATTTTCAGCTGTATGCCATCCATTTCGAACAAGCGGATAAACTGCTTTACAAGCGCATTCTTGGGATCAGTAAGAATTCTTTTGAGGGTTTCCGGGGTCAGCGGATGCAGGAAAGTGAGGATTGGCAGCCGGCCGACAATCTCAGGTATCAGGCCAAATTTTTTCAGGTCGGCAGGCGCTATGTATTGAAGTAGGTTGTCTTTGTCAACCATTTGTTTGTTTTCCGAGCCATATCCAACCACATTGGTACGGGTCCGTGCAGCAATGATGCGCTCAATCCCGTCGAAAGCGCCACCTGCTACGAACAATATATTACGGGTATCAACCTGGATCATTTTCTGCTCGGGGTGTTTACGGCCTCCCTGAGGCGGAACATTTACTATTGTTCCTTCGAGCAGTTTCAACAGGGCCTGTTGAACACCCTCGCCTGATACATCTCTGGTAATGCTTGGGTTGTCGCTTTTTCTGGCAATCTTGTCAATTTCATCAATGAACACGATCCCTTTTTCAGCAGCTTTAACATCATAGTCTGCCGCCTGCAAAAGTCTCGACAGAATACTCTCCACATCTTCACCCACGTATCCGGCTTCGGTGAGCACTGTTGCATCAGCTATTGCAAAAGGCACATGCAACATTCGGGCTATGGTTCTGGCTAACAAGGTTTTGCCAGTTCCGGTTTCGCCAACAAGGATTATGTTTGACTTTTCTATCTCAACATCATCTTTGGATGGAGGTTGGGCAATTCTTTTATAGTGGTTGTAAACAGCTACGGCCAGTACTCTTTTTGCTTCATCCTGTCCGATAACGTACTGATCAAGGAATTCCTTAATTTGTATCGGTTTAAGTAGTTTAAAATCAGGAGAAACATGCTTAGAATTTTTTTCCTGTTCTTCTCCCAGGATAATATACGCCTGTTCAATACAGCTGTCGCATATATGTGCATCAAGGCCCGAAACCAGAAGTTTTGTTTCCAGTTTTGGTCTACCACAAAATGAACACAGATCCTGTTTACGGGCCATAAATCAATTATTTGGTTTGATTTCTGAACAAAACTTCATCTATCATACCATATTCCCTGGCTTCTTCAGCTGTCATCCAATAATCGCGGTCTGAATCTTTCCAGATTCGTTTATAGGGTTGTCCGCTGTGTTCAGCAATGATGTCGTAGAGCTCTTTTTTGAGTTTTTGGATTTCACGGGCTGTAATTTCAATGTCGGAGGCCTGGCCCTGTGCACCTCCCATCGGTTGATGGATCAGGATACGTGAATGTTTCAATGCGGTTCGTTTCCCTTTAGCCCCTGCACAAAGCAATACTGCTCCCATCGAAGCTGCTATTCCGGTACATATAGTCGAAACATCAGGGCTGATGTACTGCATGGTGTCGTAAATTCCCAAACCGGCATAAACAGAGCCGCCGGGAGTATTTAAGTAAATCTGAATATCGCGTTTTGAATCAACTGATTCAAGGAAAAGCAATTGCGCCTGAATAATATTGGCAACGTAATCATCAATAGGAACGCCGAGAAAGATGATCCTGTCCATCATCAGCCTCGAAAAAACATCCATTGTGGCTATGTTTAGCTGGCGTTCTTCAATAATAGTGGGTGATATGTAGCCCCTGAAGTTTCTGGCATATGCATCGAGCCCCTGACTACTAAAACCCAGGTGTTTGGTGGCGTATTTGCGGAATTCGTTTTCCATGGAATTATAAATTGTTGTTTTTAATCATTTCAAAGTACTCTTCTTTGCTCATTGATTTTTCAACTTGCGGGATTTTTGTTTTAAAGAATGCAGACAGCTTCTGCTCTGCAATTTGGTCTGCAATTCGCCTTTCCTCGTCCTTATTTTGTAAGATCATATCCACGATTCCGTCCATCCGATGTGATGATTCTTCATTTTCCTCCGTCATGCCTGCTATTCCACCAAAGAAATAGGATTTTACGAAGTTGCGGATATCATTGGTAGTCACATTAATTTCTTCATGGGCAGCCGCAAGCTTGCTCTCGATCATTTGCCAGCGGAATGTGCGGGCATAGGAATCATACTGAGCAGAAACCTGTTCCTCAGTTATTTTTCCCTCGCTGTTGTCCACAATCCATTTCTTCAGAAATTCATCAGGTAATGCAATCTGATGTCCTTCGACCAGAGCTTCAACGGATTTATTCAGGAAATATCTGTCCGTTTCGCGTTCAAACTGCTTTTCGATGTCTTCGGTAAGCAGTTCATAAAACTTCGTTTCATCGATATCATCATGGCCGGGAAAAACAATTGCGAAAAATTCATGATTCATTTCGGCCGGTTCGTTGAGGTGTATTTCGTTGACAGTCAAAATCAGATTGTTGAAATCTACATCATCACTTGTATCACCCATGAACTGCTTTGCCTTGGTTTCATCAGTAAATGCATCAGCTGGGCGGAAGTCCATTGTGAAGTCTTTGCCTTGATTGATAAGTTGTTTCTGATAAGCTTTGGTTAAATCATCAAATTTTATTTCAATGTTTTTGGAAAAGCTGGTTTCAGTGGTTTCGACATCAGTTTTGTGTTTAAGTGTGCACGAAATACTTACCCCGTTCTCAATTTTTTCGGGTTGGGATTGTATTCCATGGCGCTGCCGGAGGTCTTCCAGTGCTTTCTCAACAGTTTCTTTGTCAGCTTTGATCCGCGGATATTCGAGTGTTCCTGCTTTCGTAAGGTCGAGTTCGAATTCAGGAGCTAATCCAATATCAAAGTGAAAATTATAATCTGATTGTTGGTCAAAATCTATTGTACCTGTTTTTTCAATATTGGCAATAGGATGGCCCAAAATAGCAAGTTTGTTTTCAACAATATAATTATTGAGGGCATCCGACACGAGTTTGTTGACCTTATCGGCAAGTACAGCTTTTCCATACATTTTTTTTACCAGCCCGAAGGGAACCTTTCCGGGTCTGAATCCCGGCATGCTTGCTTTTTTCTGATACTCTTTTAAATCGTTGGCAACATTTTCTTCATAATCCTTTTGTTCTAGGGTAATGTGCAGGCTGGCTGTAAGCTCGGAGGTCTGTTCTTTTAATATATTCATGATGTTCAATTAACTATGCCGTAAATGTATCGGGTGTTTTATGGGCTGTAGTTGCCCGGCAATTATTCTGATCACACAATCAAATGACTGTAGTTTACAAATTGTGCGGATGAAGGGACTCGAACCCCCACGCCTCTCGGCACCAGATCCTAAGTCTGGCGCGGCTACCAATTACGCCACATCCGCATGTGGTTGATTTCTCATTCAAATGAGGGCGCAAATATACAAATATTTTATTCACAGAAACCGACTACATGGTTTGTAATACTCATCTGTAAGTTGTTGAAAAAACAAAAGAGAAAAAGGTATATGATAGCTGCAAATAATACCCTAAATTTGCTGTCTGATACCATATAATCCAGCGGTTTTTGTCAAGATTAACAGGAATATTACACAGAAAAGGTTTAATTCATCTGAACAGGATAGTGTTACTGGTGGTATTGGTTCAAACCCTCAGGGCACAGGAAATGCCAGGCCTTGTCAATAGTAATTTTGCTGGCGTATCATCTGTGATGATTAATCCGGCAAATCTGGTGCTTTCGAAGAATTATTTCGACATTCATATCTTAACCTTTCAGACATTTACCCAAAACAACCTTATTTATATTCCCGGCGAAGATTATAGGATAACGAATTTTCTTAATCCCGAAGATGAACTTCCGAAGTATCCGCCTGATAACAACAATTTTTTGTACTACCGCAACTCTTTGGATAAGTTTGCTTTCAACCAGCAGCGGATCATGGGCCCCTCAGCAATGATCATGTATGGCGATCACGCATTTGCATTACACACTGCTGCCCGAACCCATCTCTCAGCGACGAATATTCCTTACGAAATAGGTGTTTTTAGTATTGAAGGGTTGCGCTACGATCCGTTGTTTAACATCAATTTCTGGAGTAAAAATGAACGAATCTCTGCAATGGCCTGGGGAGAAATTGGACTGAGTTATGCATGGGCGTTTAAGAAGGAGTTTCGCGACCACTGGTCAGCTGGTGTTACAGTTAAAAGACTTTTGGGGTATAGTGCTGGTTTTATGAAAGTTGAGGAGCTAGATTATATGGTGCTCAATGATAGCACAATCAATATCAGGTCGCTTACGGCTGATGCGGGGTTCTCAGTGCCGGTTGATTATGATTCAAATCTTTATCCTGACGATGGACCATTCCTCAAGGGTGGTGGTTTTGGCATGGATATCGGTTTTGCTTTCACAAGAATGAAACAGGGATTTCAACGGTACAATCCGAACCAGATTTGTGCTTATCCATATAGTGACTATGAGTACAGGCTTGGGGTCAGTATTCTTGATTTTGGGGCTGCCCGATTTGGTACACACACTCAACTACATAGATATGAAGATGTTAGTCTGCTTTGGGTAAATTATGATTCGGTTAATTATACGAACCTGAACCAGTTGGCAAGTGAGTTCAGCGAATTGTTTACAGGCGATCCAAACGCTTCGTTGACAGCTGATCGGTTCACACTGGGTTTGCCGACAGCATTGAGTGTTCAGTTCGACTATCATTACCGCCGTAATATTTATCTGAACGCTACCTGGGTTCAGGCTTTGCCGGTTTGGAAATACTCACTGATCCGGCCTTCGCAGATAGCCTTCACGCCCAGATATGAAACGGACTGGTTCGAAGTCAGCCTTCCATTAAGCCTCTTTCAATACCGTATTCCGCGGGTCGGTGCTTCGGTGAGGGTAGGTTACCTGACGGTAGGAACAGAAAGGCTCGGAACCTGGCTCGGGATGGCCGATCTCACCGGGATTGACTTCTATGCATCGTTTAAGTTTAATCTTCGCAAGGGCAAATGCTTCAAGAAGAGAACTACTGACTACTGCGACAATGAAGAATATGGCTTTACAATCAAACAACTCAGGTTGTTCAAAAAAAGGGTAAAATAGCTAAGCTCAGGTTTGCAGATCATAGTCACGTAATGCATCATTCAATGAAGTTTTCAGATCAGTGGATTCTTTTCGTTTACCGATAATCAGGGCGCAGGCAACCTGATAATCCCCTGCCGGAAATGATTTTGTTATGGTTCCCGGGATTACAACGGACCTTTCGGGAATATAACCACGGTATTCAGGTGCACTTTCCTGGCTTACATCTATAATTCTGGTAGATTTGGTAAGCACAACATTGGCGCCCAACACAGCTTCACGTCCAACCCTCACACCCTCGACTACAATGCATCTTGAGCCAATGAAACAGCCGTCTTCGATAATGACAGGGGAGGCCTGAACAGGTTCGAGTACGCCACCAATGCCCACGCCACCACTCAGGTGTACTTGATTGCCAATCTGAGCGCATGAACCAACGGTAGCCCATGTGTCAATCATGCTGCCCCGACCCACCCAGGCACCGATATTTACGTAGGACGGCATCATAATAACTCCTGGCGATAAGTATGAGCCATATCGGGCAACAGCCTGAGGAACAACCCTGACGCCCAATTCTTTGAAGCCTTTTTTTAAGGGAATTTTATCGTAGAACTCGAAAATTCCAGCTTCCATGACACTCATTTCACGCAATGGAAAATAAAGAATCACCGCCTTCTTGACCCATTCATTGACTATCCAGTCTTCGGCGGGCTTTTCAGCAACCCTTAACTCCCCCAGATCAAGCAGCCTGATTACTTCAAATATCGCATCGCGTATAACATTGTCATTCAGTAGTTGACGATCTTCCCAAACTGATTCAACCGACTCTTTCAATGCATTCATATGAAAATATTTGGCTAAAAGTACAAAAGCTAATGGAACCAAAGCATCCAAAATTAAGGGGTTTGCTGAAAATCTTCCTACTTTTGCACTGTTTTTATTCAAAAACAAAAAGTTATGGGACGAATCCTGGCAATAGATTACGGACAGAAACGCAGCGGTATTGCTGTTACTGATCCTTTGCGGATGATTGCCACAGGACTCGAAACGGTAGCAAGCCATACACTGCTTGATTTTTTGAAAAAGTACTTACAGAAAGAAAGCGTTGACTGTTTTGTGGTCGGAGAGCCTAATGACATGCGTAACCAGGCTTCCGATGCAGCACGCTTTATTGAGCCTTTCGTCAGGTCGTTAAAGAATAGCTTTCCCGATATTCCAGTGGAACGCTATGATGAACGGTTTACCTCCAAAATGGCTTTTCAAAGTATGCTGGATGCCGGATTGAGTAGAAAAAGACGGCAGGACAAATCCCTTGTAGATCAGATCAGTGCCACTATTCTTCTGCAATCGTATCTCGAATTCCTTAACCACAAAAATACTATGGCATGATATTACCCATTGTTGCCTATGGCCATCCGACCCTCAGAAAGGTGGCGGAAAACATTGACAAGGATTATCCTGAACTTGATAACCTGATCAGTGATATGTGGGAAACCATGTATGCTGCCAATGGAATTGGGCTCGCTGCACCACAGGTAAACAGGTCAATACGTTTGTTTGTTGTTGATGCTACTGTATATAAGGATGAATATCCCGAAGCTGCTGACTTTAAGAAGATCTTTATCAATGCCATCATTGAAGAAGAGCTTGGCGAAGAGGTAGTTTTGGGCGAAGGCTGCCTCAGTTTGCCGGGTCTGCACGAAGACGTGTCGCGCAAACCTATGCTCAGGATACGTTACCTTGACGAGAAATTCGACGAACACATCGAATCATATGATGGGTTTCTTGCAAGAGTAATCCAGCATGAATATGATCATATCGAAGGAGTGTTGTATGTTGACAGGATAAGTGCTTTCAGACGCATGCTGCTCAAAGGCAAATTGCGTGACATATCCAATGGAGATATAGATGTTGATTATAGAATGATTTTCCCAAACCTTAAAAGAAAGTTGAAGTAATATGAATGTTCGAGTGTATCGCCCCGGTGATTTGATGTTAATGGTATTCTTGTTTTCCATAATACTTGGTTCATGCAACAGGCCTGTTCAGGAAGTTTCTCTGGAGAAAAAGATAGAAACAATTGAGAATGAGCTTTATGATCAGGATGGTGTTCTGATAGCAGCGAAAGCTGAAGAATTGATCAGGTTGTATGAAGTGTGGGCTGATTCGCTGCCACAACATCCCTTGTCGCCTGAATATCTGTTCATTGCTTCAGATTTGTCTATCAACATGAATAATGTTAACCGGACCATGCGGCTGCTTGATAAAGTCATTCAGAATTATGAAGGCTTTGAAAACAGGGGATTGTGTATGTTCCTGAAGGGTTTTGTGTTCGAAGAGCAATTAAACGACACAGCCTCGGCCCGAAAGTATTATGAAGCTTTCCTTTTTGAATATCCTGAGCATGATTTTGCTGATGATGCGCGTTTGGCTGTCAAGAATTTAGGCAAAACGGCCGAAGATTTAATCAGGGAATTTGAGGCAGGTATTCAATAATCAGGTTCCTTACTAACGATTCATCCAGAGCATTAAGCGTTATAGTAATGTTAGCGTTAATAGGATAATCGTTAATCTTGTTTTTCAGAGTATTATTAGGGTTTTATTATCTTAAGCTTTAATGATCTGAATGGATTAGTGCGGTTTGTTTAACGAATTTTTATTACAACCTGTCCCATTTTATTTCCAGTCTCAAAATACAGGTGGGCATTCTTTGTGTCTTCAAGTTTAAATACTTTATCAACAACAACTTTTAGATGATTCTTTGCCACTAGGTCGGCCAGAAATTCAAGTTCCGCTTTTCTTTCTGCGGGGGAGCCGAAAACTACTTTTTTGCTTCCGAATACTGAAGTTACAGCCATGTGCAACATTTCGCGAGGCCCGCCAGCCACAGCCAGGTATCTTCCACCCGGATTCAGAAAATTTCGCATGTGGCAGAATGAATTACTGCCTACCACTGTGTCCATAATGATGTCGTATTTCTGGCTTTGGCTGGTGAACTCATGGCTTTCGTAGTCAATGACTTGCGAAGCACCGAGTGAGCGCACTAATTCAGCTTTATTCCTGCTGCAGACCCCTGTAACTTCTGCGCCGAAATGTCGTGCAAGTTGTGTTGCAAATATCCCAACACCACCCGAAGCACCACGGATCAGGATTGACTGACCCGGCTTAATGCCTGCTTTCTTAAGAAAATAAAGTGCTGTCAGTCCGCCAAAAGATAGTGAAGCGGCCTCTTCAAAACTAACCGTAGAAGGCTTCAGAATCAGGGCGCTGCTTTCGGGACGGCATACATATTCGGCATAGGCACCCAAATATACTGAACCAATGCCAAAAACTTCATCGCCGGGTTTGAACAGATTGACGGCAGTCCCAACTTCCTCTATCACTCCTGAAATCTCTGTGCCTAATATTTGCTTTCTTGGTGTTCTGTAGCCGAACATCAGGCGAGGAATAATGCCAAAACCAGGGGGTATGTAAGTGAAACCCCTTATATTGCAGTCACCGGAAGTAACTGATGCTGCATGTGCCCTGATCAAAACCTCATTGGGTTTGGGTTCCGGTTTCGACACTTCCCGAAGTTTCAATACCTCCGGTGAACCATATTGCTCATACACTATTGCTTTCATAATCAATTTACTATGATTTCTTCTTTGACTTACTTCTTATTTTAGCTAAAACCGGATCATCACCGGCAGAGTAGGTGAACACTTCTTCTATGGGCTGACCGAAAACATGTGCAATCCTGAACGACAACTCAAGGGTTGGAAAGTATTTGCCATTTTCAATTGCAACGATCGTTTGCCTGGTAACACCGGTTTCATCGGCGAGTTCCTGCTGTGTCATTTCGTTCGCAAAGAATCTGAGTGTCCTGATTTTGTTGTTTATATAGCTGTTTTTCATCTTAAACTCCTTTCCTGTAATAAATCAGCTTTGCTATGTCCGATACTATTCCGGCAAGGAACCCCGAAATAATCAGCGCCAGAAACATAACAAATGGTTTCATCCCGAGTGCCTGCGATCCCATAGCCAGAAAAAAGCCTGTTATAAATACCCAATGCGAAATTCTTAACGATTTCAACTCAATGAGTTTGTCACGTTCGTCAGTGATTTCAGGGATTTTTTCGCTGCTGATTATATGCAAAACAATGTGAAAGATTATAAGAAAGACTATTTGAATAACAATGGTGATAGGAATAAGCATCAGGAACGACTTGCCCAAAAACTGCAGGTCACTGAGCATTTCTGCAGAAAAGGCAGAATACCGGTTGTGCAGGTAATAGGAATATGCCGCCAGGATAATCATGGTGTTGAACAAGGAAACCAGTATTTGTTTTTCCTTGTATGACAATGGTTCTTTCATTATTTTGTCGGTTTAAAGTGTATAAATAATATGACGCAAAGATAATAAATATATACATGATGTCAATAAAAATATACATAATGAATGAAATAATTTTCATGTTTATGTGCAACTTAAACAAAATCAAAGAGTTTGGTTTCCTGACTTGTTCGTTGCTGCTTCTTCTGAAAAAGCGGGAGTTTGACGGTGCAGGCTGGGGGGTGCTGCCCGAAGATGAATTTGTATAGCGCTATTAATCAAACAAATGCCAAAAGGAGCGCCAGGGCATCGGATGGTTTTCCTGCCTGAATCAGGTTTTTGGCATCTTTGAACAGGCTGTACGGGTCGGAGGTGTATTTAACTGACAAGGCCATATCCTTTTTATACACTTCGATATGTTCTTCTGCAGGTAGTTGATTCAGATTACCCATTTGACCCAGGTCGTTTCCGCTAAGGTTCTTGCTGAACCTGATTTGTGCTGGAAGACTGTCGATTCCTATTCCCATGCTTGTCAGTGGTTTGACAACAGTAAATTTGTGTTCGCCTGAAGTTCTGACATAATAGTCGCCACCCATTCTGCCTACCAGATCAATCTTGTCCTGATCAATTTCCTTATTTTCGTTGAGAATCTTTTCTTCAACATGCATCAGGAGGATGTCGCAAATGACAAGGTTACCTGCGCCGGGACCATCACCCGTTTCAACGATCTGCCTCACCCTGCATTCGAATTGCACAGGCGATTCCTGCACCCGAAAAGGTCTGATCATATCTGAGGAGAGCGGGGTGAAGCCTGCCTTAATGAATTCATTTACACCTCTGGGGTATTCTGTACTCGAAAGGCTGGTTTGCTGTACCATATTATAAGTAACAACATTAATAACAACCTCAGGTATTTCCTTTAGGTTTTCATAGGTGTGTTTGGTGGTGTTGTCGCGACCGCGGCGTGAGGGGGAAAAGATCAAGGTAGCCGGATTAACCCCGAAGGCATTGAAGAAACTGAATGGCGAAAGATTAGGAATACCATCGGCATCTATTGTACTGGCTAAGGCGATGGGTCTCGGGGCTATACTGCCCAACAACAGCCTGTGAAACTTTGCATGATCAAAAGATAATGGGTTAATTTGCAGCACGATATCAGGTTATTGAGGGTAAAATTACTGTTTCGCATTCGCCGAATCCTATCCGATAGTTAGCGTTCCGGGCAAATCCTTTCATGATAATCCTGTCATGGTCATGGATGAATACCCTTTCGGAGCCATCACTCATTTTGAGGGGTTTAGTGCCTTTCCAGGCAAGTTCGAGCATACTGCCATAGGAGTCAGGTGTGGGGCCACTTATGGTTCCTGAGCCATACATATCGCCGGGGTTGATGTTGCAGCCGTTTACGGTTTGGTGCGCCAGTTGCTGGGCAATATTCCAGTACATGTATTTGAAGTTAGACTGGCACACCAGACTTGGCACGGCATTAAGGGGTTGTATGTACACTTCCAGTTCGATATCGAAATTTCTTTTTCCTTCTGCTTTAAGATAGGGCATAACAGCAGGTTCCTGCAGAGGGCCTTCGACCCTGAAAGGCTCAAGTGCTTCGAGGGTTACTATCCATGGGCTGATCACCGAACCAAAATTCTTGGAAAGAAAAGGCCCCAGAGGCACATATTCCCATTTTTGTATGTCGCGGGCCGAAAGGTCGTTGAACAATACCAGTCCAAAAATATGGTCCTCTGCCTCCTCAACAGGGATTGAGGTTCCGATTGCTGATCTTCCGGAGGTTATAAAAGCTATTTCGAGCTCAAAATCAAGCTGACGGCTGGGTCCGAAAACCGGAGGGAGTGTGTCATCGGGACGTGTCTGGCCTTTTGGCCTTTTAATTTCAGTTCCTGAAACAACAATGGACGAAGATCTTCCATGATATCCCACCGGAAGGTGACGCCAGTTTGGAAGCAAGGCATTTGCAGGGTCGCGGAACATCATCCCTACATTAGTGGCATGTTCGATGCTTGAGTAAAAATCAGTGTAGTCGCCCACGGAAACAGGCAACAGCACCTCCACTTTATTCAATGGGTGTAAGGCCAGTTTTACAGCATCTTTATTGGCTTGCAGCAGATCGCAATGACTTGAAAATAACTCGCTTAACCGTTCCCTGATTGCCATACGCTGCTGTTTTCCCAGTGAAACCAATGAATTGAGCAATGGTTCGTAAAAAGGGCTAAGGTCGTCAATACCCAGATCATCGAAATAGCCAAAATCGGCAAGCACTGACAGATCAGCTACTGTGTCGCCGACTCTGGTAGCCGGAACAGAGTTGCCGTTATAGGATACTATGCCAAATGGGATATTTTGTATCGGGAAATCACTGTTTTCCGGTACGTGCACCCATGATTGTAACAGCGGATCGTTTGCTTTATGCACCATGTGTCTTTTATAAATTTGTATATGGCTGTAACCAACAACGATACAGCATTCCTTTATTAACAGGAGGTCTTCTATAAGGTACCTCTGTTCTGCTGCTCGAGTTCAATAGCTTCAAAAAGCGCCTTGAAATTTCCTTTGCCAAACGATTTGGCTCCCTTGCGCTGAATAATTTCATAAAACACGGTGGGTCTGTCCTGAACCGGTTTGGTGAACAACTGCAACAGGTAACCGTCCTCATCGCGATCAACCAGGATTCTGAGTTTTTTCAGCACTTCGATATCCTCGTCAATCGCCTTAACTCTTTCAACAACAGTGTCATAATAAGTGTCTGGAACATGAAGAAATTCCACACCACGACTTCTTAAAGCAGTGATTGTTTCGATGATGTTATCTGTTGCCATTGCTACGTGCTGAACTCCTGCCCCACGATAAAAATCAATGTATTCTTCAATCTGCGACTTCTTTTTGCCTTCAGCGGGCTCATTGATCGGAAACTTGATGCGCATATTGTTATTGGCCATTACTTTGCTCATCAAGGCAGTATATTCGGTTGAAATGTCTTTGTCATCGAAACTGATGAGCTGCTCAAAGCCCATTACTTTTCCGTAGAAATTGACCCATTTGTTCATCTCGCCCCAGCCGACGTTTCCTACCATATGATCAACATATTTAAGTCCCACATCAGTGGGTCGGTACAAGGGCTCCCATTTTTTGAAACCTGGCATGAAAGGGCCAAAATAGTTTCTGCGTTCTATAAATAGGTGAATGGTTTCCCCGTAAGTGTGAATCCCACTCATGATAACTTCACCGTTTTCGTCAATCATGGTTTTGGGTTCCATGTATGACCGGGCTCCCCGCTGTGTGGTTTCTTTCCATGACTGACGGGCATCATCAACCCAAAGGGCTACGAATTTAACCCCATCTCCGTGCATGCGGTGGTGTTCGGCAATTGGTGAATCTGGTACAATAGCTGATGTCAGCACAAAGGTGATTTTATTTTGCCGCAACACATAGGAAGTACGGTCTTTTAAACCAGTTTCGAGGCCGGCGTAAGCCAGTGGCTGAAAACCAAAAGCTGTCTGGTAATAATGTGCAGCTTGCTTGGCGTTACCGACATAAAACTCTACATAATCGGTTCCGTTGATGGGTAAAAAATCGGTTTGGTTCATTGTTTTATCTATGAAATGTTAATATAACCAGCTTTTATAATAATCAGGATCTTCAATTGCTAATGCCTGCTCCGTGATTTTCAAAGGTCTGAATGTGTCCACCATGACGGCAAGTTCATCGGTTTTCACTTGTCCGATACTGCGTTCGACTGCACCCGGGTGAGGCCCGTGTGGAATGCCGATAGGGTGAAGTGTGATCATGCCTTTCTCAATGTGGTTGCGGCTCATAAAATCTCCGTCAACGTAATACAAAACCTCATCAGAATCCACGTTGCTGTGGTTGTAAGGAGCAGGAATAGCCTCAGGATGATAATCATAAAGCCTGGGAACAAATGCACAGGTTACAAAGGCTGGGGTTTCAAAGGTTTGGTGCACCGGTGGTGGTTGATGAACTCTTCCGGTAATAGGTTCAAAATCATGGATGGAGAAAGCGTAGGGGTAATGACAGCCATCCCATCCGATAGCATCAAAGGGATGAGTTGCATACACATAGTGATGATGCAGGTCGTCGCGCTTGATGATTATCTTAAAATCGCCTTTTTCGTCAAATGTTCTTAGGTTCTGGGGTGTGCGCAGGTCGCGCTCACAAAAGGGCGAATGCTCGAGTAACTGGCCGTATTTATTCAGGTAGCGTTTGGGAAAACGCAAAGGGTGAAAGGACTCAACAATAAAAAGTCGGTTGTCGGTTCCCTTGAACTCCAACTGATAAATAGTGCCACGCGGTATCATCAGGTGGTCTCCGTAACCGAATTCAAGACTGCCAAATATAGTATGAAGAGTTCCATCGCCCTGATGGACAAAAATCATTTCGTCTGCCTGGGAATTTTTGTAGAAATATTCATTCATACTGTTTCTTGGAGCTGCCAGATGTATGTACACATCATTATTTACAAGCACCGGAACACGGCTATCCAGATAGTCATCAGCAGGTTTAACTCCAAACCCACGGAAACTTCTGTGCTGCATGTTCTTATCCAAAGCTATCCGGGGAGCAACATCTGTAGCTTCACCGATGCTTTTTACCATTGTAGGCGGGTATGCATGGTAAATAATAGAATATACGTCAGAAAAACCTTCAGTAGAAACCAGTTCTTCGGCATATAAGTTGCCGTCGGGTTTGCGGAATATGGTGTGTCGCTTATGAGGAATCTTCCCTCGTAGCTGATAATGCGGCATAGTTATTTTAATTTAGATTGTTTCCGAATAACAAAAATAGTAACTTTTTTGTTTGCCCCGGGTTTTGTCAGCCATAAGTTTTCATTTGCAGATTTTTTCCGGAAAGCTAATCCACAAGTTTATTGCAGAAAAAATTATTTACATCAGGGCAAACAACAATGTCAAATTCATTGTTATCTTAGCAATTATATCTATCAATGAAAACACTTCTATTTCCCATTAAACATGGTGTCCATGAATTTGCCAACAGGTTTGTAATGGCACCTTTAACCCGCCAGCGAGCCGGTGATGGCCTGACTCCCACAGAGTTGAATGCTAAGTATTATGCGCAGCGTGCATCGGCCGGCTTGATTGTGAGTGAAGCAACACAAATCAGTCCGCAGGGACAGGGTTATGTTGATACTCCAGGCATCTACAGCAGCCAACAGGTGGATGGCTGGAAAAAAGTGACTGATGCTGTACATAAAGTCGGTGGACTGATCTACTGTCAATTATGGCATGTTGGCCGGCATTCGCATCCCGAGATTCTTCAAAATGGTCTCTGGCCTGTGGGCCCCTCGGCAATACCCGAAAATGGATTCATTACAACACCATCAGGCAAAGTGCCTGTTGTGGTGCCACGAGCCATGACCTCTGACGAAATCAGGAAAACTATTGACGATTATGCTGCTGCTGCTCTAAATGCCATGAAGGCTGGATTCGACGGTGTTGAAATTCATGGCGCAAACGGATACCTGATTGATCAGTTTTTGAACGACAGTTCAAACAAACGGCAGGATAAATATGGAGGTAGTATTGAAAACAAATGTCGTTTTGGACTGGAAGTAGTCGGGGCAGTAGTTGATGTTATTGGAAGTCAGCGCACAGGAATCAGGCTTTCACCATCGGGGACAAATTTTGGTGTTCGCAACGATGACCCTGTAGCTACCTTTGAGCATCTGATTGCGCACCTCAATGCATTTAATCTTTCCTACCTTCACCTGATCGAGCCTGTGCAGTCAACCCTTTCTGAGCTACCAACCTACCTGACAAGGGTCACTCCGCATTTCAGACTCTTTTATGAAGGCTTGTTGATTACCAGCGCTGGGTATGACTTTTCAACAGCGGAAGAAGTTGTTGATAAGGGTTTTGCCGATATGGTCGCATTCGGAAAGAATTTCATTTCAAATCCTGACCTTGTGCATCGTTATGCACATGATTTACCGCTTAATCCATGGGATATAGCAACTTTTTATGGGGGTGGTGAGGTTGGATATACGGATTATCCCTTTGTAACACAAAATGCCTGATCAATGCATCATTATGTTGATCCTTTGACAATGATATTCAGGCTTGCCGATGAATGGTTTAACCGCAGGCTTGCCGATGGAGGACCTGTGTATGCAGAGTACCATCCCGAAAACATTATCGTTGAGCCCTGGAATGCTGCAAGTTCTCTGTTCATGATAATCCCTGCGGTTTATTGGTTTTTGCGGCTCAGAAAGTCCGGAAAAATACATGCATTTGTCTTGTTTGCGCTGCTGATGGTTTTTCTGGGTGGACTGGGGAGTACCTTGTTTCATGCATTCAGAATGAGCAAGGTGTTTTTGATGCTTGATGTAATACCCTCTGCTGTCCTGACACTGGCAATAGGCATTTGGTTCTGGCTGAAAATCCTGCCAAAATGGTGGTATGTGCTGCTGATTTTTGTTCCGGTATTTCTGATCAGGTTTGTGCTTTTCGGACAACTTCCGCAGCATGTAGGTATCAATGTTTCGTATGCCATTTCGGGCCTGTTGGTGATAGTTCCTTTGTTGGTTTATTTGTACAGAAGCCACTTTCAGAAACTTTCGGCAGTGATAGCAGTCCTGGTAAGTTTTTCCTTTGCTTTATTGTTCAGACAACTTGATCCTTTCGGGATTCCATTCCTGCCTCAGGGCACACACTTTTTGTGGCATCTTTTCAGTGCCCTGGGTGCTTATTTCATGATTGAGTATTTGATTTTTGCTTCTCAAAAAGAAACTAAATCCTCAGTAAACAAAGGGTAATTTATTCAATACCACTGAAATGCTTCATAAACTGAACCCGTTCGTAGGCAGCCGGGTTATCGGCTTCCTTTACACTCATTCGGCCAACAAACTGTTCGAGGCTTGAATAATTATGCTGTATCATCCATTGCTCGAGTTCCTGGAGCATGATGCCAATCTCGGCGAACCCCTTTTTGTATAGCACTGAGGCAACCTGAACGGCTTTGGCCCCGGCAAGCAATTGTTTGATTACCGATTTGCCATCATGGATTCCCGTGGATGCGGCAATGTCACAATGTACTTTCGTGGACAGCATAGCCACCCATCTGAGGGATATGGCAAGTTCACCAGGATGACTAAATACATTAGTTGCCTTAATTTCAAATTTATCAATATCAATATCGGGCGAAAAGAAGCGGTTAAACATAACCAGGCCCTTTATTCCGGTCCAGGAAAGTTTTAATGCCATTTTTGAAAGGCTTGAAAAGTAATAACTTATTTTCACGGATACAGGAATTTTGACTGTTTTCGTGATTTTTTCAAGAATATCGAAATAAACCTTCTCGTTTTGTTCGCTGGTCATATGAGGGTCTGAGGGAAGGATAAAAATATTCAGCTCGATAGCATCAGCACCGGCTTCTTCGATACTTGCTGCAAACTGTATCCACTCGGCAGAAGTAACGCAATTAATGCTGGCAATAATTGGTATATCAACAGCCATTTTACTTTCCCTGATCAGCTTGAGATAGTTGGCTACATCATTCTCACGGGTGTAGTTGCGAATATAGTCCTCTGCTTCGGGATAATAGTTTGCGTGCTCGTTTTGGAGTATTGTGTGGCTTGCTGCATGGTTGATCTGTTCTTCAAAAAGAGACTTTAGCACTACTGCGCCAGCTCCGTTTCGGGCAGCCTCCTTGATGTTCTCAACGGAATTGGTTAGTCCTGAGCTGCCGATAATGATTGGGCTTTTGAGTTTTAAACCCATGTAAGTGGTTGAAAGATTGATCATATTTCCTTGTTTGAGATTGGGTTTACTTGAAAATGTAAAATTAAGGCAAAATTTCTGTTACATACCGGATTCCTTTAGAACATATGCTTATTCAAAACGAATCTAAATAGAAACCCTTGTTGCTGGTTTACTATCAGTTGTTAACATTAAAATGTTTGTAAAATCAAGCTTTCTTAATTTATTAGCTGATGTCCCTGCCTTACTTTTGTTAAACCAGCCGTCCAGATATTCCCAATCGCGAGCAACAGGCAAACAAGTGTTTTAACAGGTTCAGCAGCAACTTTTAATACAGAAAAGTTGGCTCTGGGTCAATGTCAGAAACACTTTTATGATCAGGTACTTTACATTGTTTTTTATTTTCAGCCTGTTGTCTTCAGAGCTATTATCACAGCCTGTTGTGATCGGGCATCCGCGCGACTCATCCATATGTGTCGAAGCTTCAGCTTCTTTTCGGGTACTTGCGCTGAACACTGCAGCCTACCAATGGCAGGAGAACGATGGTATTGGGTGGTATAACATTACTTCCTCAATTACCTATGCCGAGGGATACCTGACTCCTGAGCTTCGTATAAGTGATGCAAACCTTGGTCTTAACGGATATCAGTACCGATGTCAGGTATTCGACGCTCAAAACAATTTTACATTTTCTAACCCTGCCACATTGGGTGTTTATGATCCACCAATTATCACGCAACAACCTGTTGAACAGAGAGTGTGTAAAAACAGCATCGCAAAATTCTCAGTTGTTGCACTCAACGGAACTAATTATCAATGGCAGGAGAATATTGCCGGAGGGTGGGTCAATTTAGTTGACAATGCGTTTTATACAGGTACACAATCAGACACTTTGTCCATTTTTACCACAACTGGAATGAATGGGTTCAGATACCGATGTATCGTAACAAATGTCAGTTGCCCTGATTTGACCCTAACAGCTCAGCTTTTTGTGGATCCTACGCCGGTAATCCACAGTGTTTCAGGTGGCGGCTCCTATTGTCAGGGAGGAACAGGAGTTTCAATTGGTTTGACGAATAGCGAAACCGGAATTAGTTATCATCTGCTGCGCAACGGTCTTAGCACCGGTATAGTGCGCACAGGCAACGGACAACCTGTTGATTTTGGGTCTTTTACCCAAACAGGGTCGTACACCATTTTAGGGATCAATGGGTTTACCGGATGTCAGATTGCGATGGACGGGGTGGCAACAATTTCTATTGATCCTCTGCCACAGCAGCAAAGTATGCTTGGAGGCGGTGGTTATTGTGTCGGTAATGAAGAACCTGAATTGTACCTTTCGGGCACAGAGTCAGGTGTAGGGTATAATTTGCTCAGAAATGGTCTGGCAACAGGTATTTCTGTTTCGGGTAATGGTTTTCCGGCAAGTTTCGGGCGTGTAGGAACACCGGGAACCTATCAGGTGCTGGCAACAAATTTGATTACAGGATGTCAGGTTCTGCTTAATAATTCCAGGGAAATTATTGCAAACCTTCCTCCCCAGGCATATGCAGGGATTGACCAGACTGCAGTTGCGGGCTCAGTAGTGCAGCTTGCCGGCTCGGCTACCGGGGGAGGAGGTTCTTATCAATTTCATTGGTATCCCGAAAGCTATTGTATTAGTCCTCTTCAACCCAATACCACTACTATTCCATTGTATTTGAGTCGCTTGTTTACACTCAATGCTACCGACCTGTCAACTGGCTGTGAAAGTCGTGCTGATACCGTTTTGATTCGCATTACTGACGGGCCACTCATTTCCTATATTCAGGCTTCTGATGATCGTATTTGTCCCGGCGGGCAAGTTAATCTTTCGGCAGTTGTCTCCGGCGGATCAGGCAACTATACATATCAGTGGACATCGCTTCCCCAGAGTTTCTTCGCTATTACTGCACAAGCGACTGTTACGCCTGACATCACAACAACATATATTCTCAGGGTTCAGGACGGGCTGAGCACAGTTTATGATACAGTATCCATTCAGGTGCTCAACCTACCGGCTGTGTTTAACCTAAGCCCGGGAGGTCTTATTTGTGCTGGGGCCACCGGTCTGGAGCTTTCTCTTTCGGGTTCTGAAACAGGGGTTAATTACTCACTTTACAGGGATGATCAGTTTCTGGTTCAAAGGACAGGAACTGGTACAAATCTGTTGTTTGGAGTGTATAGTATCCCTGGAGCATACCGTGTTACTGCACAGTACTATAATGCAGGCTGCCTGGTGCATATGACAGGAGTTAGTACTATTGGCCTGAACCCAACACCTGTAGCTGAAGCCGGAAACAACCTGATTATTACTACTGGAGGACAAACAAGTCTCAATGGTTCAGGTTCAGGAGGATCGGGAAGTTACAGCTACAGCTGGACACCATCAGAACTCTTGCTTAATCCGCTTTTTCAAAATCCTGTGACAACCCCGCTCACAGAAACAGTTGTTTTTAGCCTCCGAATTACAGACAACCAAAGCGGATGCCAGAGTTTATCAGATCAGGTAGCCGTATTCGTGAGCGGCGGTACCCTTAGCCTTAATGTTGTTGCTGACCGGTACAGTGTCTGCCCGAATGAGGGTGTTTCACTTGTTGCGCTGCCAACTGGTGGGTCAGGAAGTTTTGCGTATCTCTGGCAATCCAATCCACCCGGATTTGTTTCCACTCAGTTTAATCCGCTTGTTTTTCCTCAGCAATCTACAACGTACCGTGTAATGGTTACCGATGGCTTCAATATGATTCAGGATTCGGTGCACGTTGTTGTCAGGCAGGCACCAGCGCTGCAGAACATTGGTGGAGGAGGATTTTATTGTCCGGCTGAAGAGGGTAAGGAGGTGTATCTCAGTCAATCAGAATCCAATGTTATGTATAGTCTGTTTAGAAACGGAATTACAACAGGTGTGCATCTCTTGGGAAATGGTTCCGGATTAAGTTTTGGGAATCAGTATGTTTCAGGGGTCTATACAACTGATGCTTTAAATATAAACACTGGGTGTGGTCGGCAAATGACCGGAAGTGTTACGGTCCAACCTGCACAGGCACCCATTGTGCAGGCAGGAGTAGACCGTACAATTGCATTAGGCACTTCAACTTTTCTGGCAGCAACGGTCAGCGGTGGATCAGGCGTTAATTCTTATTTATGGACTCCTTCTCAATGGCTTAATCAGCCTTTTGCATTACAGACAAGTACAAAAGCTTTGGCAAGCACAACGATCTTCAGTCTTGTTGCAACAGACCTGCAAAGCGGTTGTGTATCACAAGCTGATTCGCTGACGGTTTATGTTTCCGGTGGTTCCCTGAGTGTTCAGGCGCTTGCCAATCAGGACACTGGATGTGAAGGAAGTGCCATACAGTTGTTTGCAGTTGCATCAGGAGGTACAGGAAATTACCTCTATCAATGGACATCAATACCAGCGGGGTTTTATTCGAACATGAGGCAGCCTACCGTCACTCCTTCAGCATCTACATCTTACGTGCTGATTGTTAGCGATGGTCTTGCCGAGTCGTCAGATACGATTCATGTTGTATTGTCACAGCCTCCGCAAATTTTTAACCTAACAGGCGGAGGCGCTTTATGCAATCCTTCACAGTCTGTGTATATTGGCCTTAGCGGATCTGAAACGGGTGTGTTGTATCAGCTTGAATTAAACGGGCTTGTGGTGGCAACAATCAGTGGAACCGGACTGCCGGTACAATTTGGCTTGTTTGCTCAGCCAGGGGTTTATCAGGCTAAAGCCCGCTATATCAATTCAACCTGTGAACGACAAATGTCTGGGCAGTCAGTAATTTCAGTTAACGCTGCTGCTGTAGCAATTGCAGGGCCCGATAAACTGGTGGTTGCAGGTGGCCAGGTAACGCTTTCAGGAAGTGTTGATGGGGGTTCCGGACTCTACAGTTATCAGTGGACTCCAGCAAATCTTCTTCTGAATCCTGATGCCCTGCAGCCTACAACAAAGCCCTTGTACAACACTACTGTATTCAGACTTGATGTACAGGATTTGCAATCAGGCTGTTCAGGGACCAGCGATTATGCTGCTGTATTTGTGCAAGGGGGTAATTTAAACCTGGAAGTTGTCTATTCCGGTGGTGGTGCATGTCCGGGTAGTCCGGTGCAGATGTTTGCCCTGCCAACAGGGGGTTCAGGTAATTTCACCTATGCATGGGTTTCCAATCCCCCCGGATTTTCAGCCCAGGTGTTTGATCCTGTTTTTTTTCCTGAAGTTTCCACAACGTTTAAAGTTGTTGTGAACGATGGCAATCAATTGATTTTCGATTCAGTATATATCCCTGTGGCATCAGGGCCCCAGAATTTTTTACTTTCCGGTTCAGGGATTTTTTGTTTTGGCAATGAAGTTAATCTTCAATTATCTGGTTCACAACAAGGAATTCAGTATTCGCTGTTCAGAGATAATGCTTTTACAGGTATTTCATTGGTTGGCAACGGATTTCCACTGACATTCGGGCCTTTGGAGCAAACCGGCCTTTATTCGGTGAAAGCAATTGATCCTGCATCAGGATGTAACCAAATGATGGAAGGTCAGGCTGCAGTTACAATAAATTCTTTACCAGTTGCAGATGCGGGTCCCGACCGATTTATTTCCTCAGGCGAAACAGCACAGTTCGCCGGTCAGGCTTTTGGGGGCTCAGGCCAATATACATATCAGTGGTTTCCGGCAAACCTGCTTCAAAATCCGGCAAGCCCAGCTCCAACGACAATTGCACTAAGCTCGACCAGATTGTTTTTGTTGCAGGTCAAAGATGAAGCCTCAGGATGTATTTCGTCATCAGATTCGACTGTCGCATATGTCAGCGACGGACCCCTTTCAGTAACTGTTATTGCTTCTTCAGACATGGTTTGTCAGGGAGAAGCAGTTAACCTTCAGGCACTTCCTCAGGGTGGAAATGGACAATACACGATCATTTGGAGAAATGCTCAGGGGCAGATTTTATTTACCGGACTTGGCTGGGTTGATTATCCTTCTGCTTCAATTACCTATTACATCA
>Ga0351920_1024_pt1 | contig 37678 bp, 50 predicted proteins | sample BONcelHT113001C8_FD_206854 | JGI IMG/M metagenome (GOLD analysis project Ga0351920, IMG submission 206854) | Enriched cells from coal bed in the Powder River Basin, Montana, United States - BONCAT cells T11 rep2 HSBNCT.T11.300.1.C8 ... | reverse complement strand
CAACGGTCTTTTATTGGCTGGGGGACAAGGATTCGAACCTCGATAGCAAGGTCCAGAGCCTTGCGTCCTGCCGTTAGACGATCCCCCAGAGGGTTTTCGAAGCGGCGACCGTCTTTTGGGTCCATATTATACAAAGCATATCACGAGCTCTCTGTTAACGGGTGGTTCCCGCCGGAGCCAGGCCCCGGACAAGGCCCATAACGCATTGAAAAAAAGGGCTGTTTATGGTAAGAAATGGTCGGCCCCGGTTGGAATTGGACACATAACAGCGGGGTCGAAGCCCCAAAAAAGGCAAAGAGGCCGAGGAAAACCTATCATGACAGAACAAGACGTTTCTCCACAAAGTGATTTTATCAGAGAGATCATCGACAACGACCTCAAGGCGGGCAAACACGACACTGTCGCCACCCGTTTTCCGCCGGAGCCGAACGGGTACCTGCACATAGGTCATGCGAAATCTGTTTGTCTCAATTTCGGGATCGCCGCCCAGTACAAAGGGACGTGCAATCTGCGCATGGACGACACCGATCCCGCCGGTGAGTCGCTGGAATTCGTCGAATCCATTCAGAACGACATCCGATGGCTCGGGTTCGACTGGCAGGAACGGCTCTTTTTCGCCTCCGACTATTTCGAAAAGCTTTACCAGTTCGCCATCACTCTCATCAGGAAGGGAAAGGCCTATGTCTGCGACCTCAATGCCGACGAGATCAGGGCTTACCGGGGTACATTGACGGAACCGGGAAGGAACAGCCCCTATCGCGACAGGCCCGTCGAGGAAAACCTCGACCTCTTCGGCAGGATGAGGGCAGGCGAATTCGAGGATGGCAGCCACGTGCTGCGGGCAAAGATCGACATGGCGTCGCCCAACATAACCATGCGCGACCCCGTGATCTACCGGATCAAGCGCTCCGGTCACTACCGCATCGGCGACGGCTGGGTCATCTACCCCATGTATGATTTCGCCCACTGCCTTTCCGATTCCATCGAGAAGATCACCCATTCCATATGCACCCTGGAGTTCGAGAACAACCGGCCCCTTTACGACTGGTTCGTGGACGAGCTCATAGAAGGCCCCAAACCCCGGCAGATAGAGTTCGCACGACTCAACCTCACTTATACGATGCTCAGCAAGCGGCGGCTTATCGATCTCGTGGAAGGCGCACTGGTGAGCGGCTGGGACGACCCCCGCATGCCCACCGTCGCCGGAATGAGGCGCCGGGGATACACTCCGGAGGCAATACGGGAGTTCTGCGCAAGGATAGGTGTGGCCAAGAACGATAACCTTGTCGATATAGCCCTTCTGGAGCACTGTGTCCGCGAGGACCTCAACGAGCGCGCACCGCGCGCCATGGCCGTCCTCAAGCCCCTCAAGGTGATCATCGACAACTATCCCGAGGGACAGGTGGAGAACATGGAATGCGCCAATCATCCTCAGAAACCTGAAATGGGTACGAGAAAGGTGCCCTTTTCCCGGGTCCTCTACATCGATAGCGATGACTTTATGGAAAACCCTCCGAAGAAATACAAGCGCCTCGGTCCCGGACGCGAGGTGCGCCTGAGGAACTCCTATGTCATCAGGCTCGCCTCTACGGTCAAGGACGAGGTGACGGGGGTAGTCAGTGAGCTTCATTGTACCTACGATCCGGGAACGAAGAACGCACCCCCGTCCGACGGACGCAAGGTGGAGGGGGTTATTCACTGGGTCTCCGCGGCACACGCCATACCGGCGACGGTCCGTCTTTATGACAGGCTTTTCAGGGTCCCCGACCCCGCCGGAGCCGAAGGCGACTTCGCGAGCCTTCTCAACCCGGGATCGCTGGACGTTGTCTCGGCATATGTCGAGCCCGGTCTGGCGGGAGCCGCACCGGAAAGAAGGTATCAGTTCGAGAGGATCGGCTATTTCTGTGTCGATATGAAGGATTCGCTTCCCGAAAGACCCGTCTTCAACCGGATCGTCTCCCTGCGCGACTCATGGGCAAAGATCGCAGCCGACCCTGCCGGAAAATAGGCACGAACCACACGCGACACAGTTGTAGTCCGCAATCCAACGCCACGAAAGGTCGAGAATGAACCTTAAGCAGGGTTTTGACAACGAGAAATACCTTCAGGAGCAAACGCGGGAGATTTTGGAACGCATGAAGAGGTTCGACAACAAGCTTTATCTTGAATTCGGCGGAAAGCTCCTCTATGACTATCATGCGGCCAGGGTCCTGCCGGGCTACGATCCCAACGTGAAGATGCGCCTCCTTGCGGAACTCAAGGACAAGGCCGACCTCCTTCTGTGCATATATGCGGGCGATATTGAACGAAAAAAGATACGGGCGGATTTCGGCATCACCTACGATGCCGACGCCTTGAAGCTCATCGACGAGCTGCGCCACTGGGGGATAAATGTCCTCGGCGTCATCATAACCCGCTTTGACAACCAGCCGGCCGCGGTTCATTTCAAGAATAAGCTGGAGCGCCGGGGCATCAGGGTCTACACGCACCGCTTTACGAGGGGTTATCCTACCGATGTGGACACAATAGTCGGCGACGAAGGCTACGGGGCCAACGAATATGTGGAATCCGACAGACCTCTTGTCATAGTCACCGGTCCGGGGCCGGGAAGCGGGAAGCTGGCAACGTGTCTCTCCCAGCTCTACCATGACCATAAACGGGGCATACGGTCGGGATACGCCAAGTTCGAGACCTTTCCGGTCTGGAACCTGCCCCTCAAGCATCCCGTCAACGTCGCCTATGAAGCGGCCACCGCAGACATCAGGGACTTCAATCTCATCGACCCCTTTCACATGGAGGCATACGGCGCGATGTCTGTCAATTATAACCGCGATGTCGAGGTCTTTCCCGTACTGTACAGAATCATGGAAAAGATAACGGGAGGTGAATCGTTCTACAAGTCACCCACCGATATGGGCGTGAACAGGGTGGGCTTTGCGATCATTGACGACGAGGTTGTCAGGGAGGCGTCGAAACAGGAGATAGTCCGCAGGTTCTTCCGCTATAGCTGCGAATACGCCATGGGTTTCACCGATAAGGAGACCGTGCAGAAGGCCGAGCTTTTCATGAAAGAATTCAAGCTTGACCCCGAACATCGCGGGGTCGTTGCACCGGCACGGCAGGCCGCCGTCGATGCGCAGGCCGCAAACAAGGGAAACGAGGGTATATTCTGCGGGGCATCCATTGAGCTCAAGGACGGGACCATCATAACAGGGAACAACTCCCCCTTGATGCACGCCGCCACCAGTCTCATCATCCATGCCATCAAGCACCTGGCGGGCATCCCCGAGCAGCTGGCACTGTTGCCCGAATACGTCACCGAATCGGTGCGCAACCTCAAGACGCGCATACTCAATGAAAGCTCTGTCAGTCTCGACCTTGAGGAAGCCCTTATCGTCCTGTCCGTGAGCACCATGACCAACCCGGCGGCGAAGCTCGGCCTGGAGAAGCTCAAGGAGCTCCGCGACTGTGAAGTACACATGACGCACATACCGAGCCCCGGTGACGAAGCCGGCCTGCGCCGTATCGGAGTCAACCTGACAAGCGATCCCAGCTTCGCCACCAAGAACCTGTTCGTCACGTGACATGGCACCGGGATTTGGCACTCCTTACCCATCCCGTGTCGTGAGCTACCAGGAGAAAGGAAACACACTTATGACAAGCCTCTGCAAAACACCGTTTGTTGCACTCATCATGGTTGGCATCTTCTGCGCGTGCGCTCACGCCGCAGACAAACCGTTCTTCGTCTTTGCCACCCTTGAACAGGGACGGGAGATACTAACCGCAAGGGACGATTACATCCGGCAGATGAGCCCTTTCGACAGGTCCTGCCGCATGAGAACGGATGCACCTGTCACCGAACAGGAATTCCTCCAATTCGTCTCGAACAATGTCCTCTCCTGGGAGAAGGACGACGAGGACCTGCTCCGCCCCGTCCTTGCGGCCGTGGAATCGAAATTGAAGGACTTTGCCTCTTTTCTGCCGGAAAATGTCTATCTCGTGAAGACTTCCGGGAACGAAGAAGGAGGCGCGGCATACTCCCGCGGCGGTGCCATCGTGTTCCCCCGGGCCATGATCAGAGCGGACACGGTGACCCTCTACAAGCTCCTCTCACACGAGCTCTTTCACCTCATCTCCCGCCGGAACCCCCAGTTACGCGATGAGTTGTACGCAACCATCGGATTCACCAGGTGTCCCCCCTTCGAATTTCCGAAAGTATTGAAGGACAGGCGGATAACCAATCCCGATGCACCCCTGAATGAACATTGCATACCCGTGACGGTGGGCAGGAAGAAACTTCTTGTTGTACCCATTCTCTATTCCAACGTCGAGACATACCAGAAGGCCCACAGCGAAGAGTTCTTTGATTATCTCCAGATTGCTTTTCTTGCCGTTGCCAGGGACAACGGTCCCGGACGCAAGCCGACGCTCCTTAAAGGTGCCAAACCGCATCTCTACAGCGAATCCGAGCTTGGGGGGTTCTTCGAGCAAGTGGGAAAGAACACCGATTACACCATCCATCCCGAGGAGATCCTCGCGGACAATTTTTCCTATCTCCTCTTCGGTATCAAGGAGCTTGAATCCCCGGAGATCATCGACAGGATGAAGAAGGTGTTTGAGAAGGAAACACCCGCCGCCTGGTCGGCCGGCGGCCAGCCCGACAACGAGAAAAAGTAGTCTTCATTCAAATCCATGGGTCCCATCAATACCAGCCAAAGTTAAAGGGGCTGGCCAAATTGGCCAGCCCCTTTAACTTTGGCTGGGAGACAAGGATTTGAACCTTGATTCACGGAGTCAGAGTCCGTTGTCCTGCCGTTGAACGATCTCCCAATATCTTTCAGGCGTTTTCCGTTGCTTCCGTTGTTTCTTCCGCCTTCTTCTCTACTTTCGGCCTTCTCGTTCTCTTCGGTTTCGCCTCTTCAGCGGCCCCGGCCTCCTTCTTGGGTGCGGCCTTTTTCCCGGCCGGCGCCTTTTCCTTTTTCTCTTTGGCGGGCTTCGCCTCTTTCTTCTCTTTTCCCTTGCCCTTTTCTTTTTCCTTCTCGGCTTCCTTCTTCTGTGTCAGCTCGATGATCGCCATGGGGGCGGCATCGCCTTTCCTCCGGCCGATCTTGACCACGCGGGTGTACCCGCCATTGATGGCCACGTATCGGTCCCCGATGTCACTGAAGAGCTTCCTGACAACTTTCTTATCCCTTAAGAAGGCAAAAACGAGGCGTAGCGAATGGAGGTCTTTCCTCTTCGCGAGGGTGATGAGCCTGTCCGCCACCTTCTTCAGCTCCATTGCCTTCGGGTTCGTGGTCTTTATGCTTTCATGATCGAACAGGGCATTGGCGAGGTTCATAAGCAACGCCCTCCTGTGGCTCTTGGTTCGATTCATTTTCTTCACTCTATTCTGATGCCTCATTGTCGTCAACCCCTACATGTGATCTTTTTTCTTGAGAACCATTTTATCGAGTTCTTCTCTGGCAGGAAAACTGTCTAATTTTAAACCAAGCCGAAGCCCCATACAAGAGAGAATCTCTTTGATCTCATTCAGAGACTTCCTTCCGAAGTTCTTTGTCATGAGAATCTCCTGCTCCGTTTTCTGAACAAGCTCGCCTATGTATTTGATGTCCGCGTTCTTCAAGCAGTTCGCGCTCCTCACGGAGAGCTCGAGCTCGTCGACGCTGCGATACAGGTTTTCGTTGAAGTCGGATTTTTCCTGCCCTCTTTCGTCGGCCGATTCCGCTTCTTCTATCTCATCGAAATTGATGAATATCCGCATCTGCTCCTTGATGATCTTCGCCGCAAAGGAGAGGGCATCGAGGGGATCGACGCTGCCGTCGGTCCAGATCTCCATGGAGAGTTTGTCATAATCCGTCCGCCTTCCGACCCTCGCCTGGCTGACGTTATGGCTCACCTTCCTGATGGGCGAGAATATGGCATCGATGGGCGTGGTACCAATGGGATCAGCGTCATCCGTGTTCTGTTCCGAGGGCTGATAACCGCGACCCAGTCTTGCCTTCATCTCCATATACAGCCTGGCATCGCTTGATAGTGTTGCTATATGCAAGTCCGGATTGATGACCTCTACGCCGCCGTCGTGCGTGATGTCTCCCGCCTTCACATCCCTCTTACCTTTTACATCGATCTTCAAAAGGGCAGGCTTGTCGTCTGTCATCCTGATAACGACCTTCTTCAGGTTGAGCATGATCTCCGTAACGTCTTCCTTGACACCGCGGACCGTGGAAAATTCGTGGTCCACGGAGTCTATCCAGACCGACGTTATAGCCGCACCCATGATCGAGGATAATAGCACCCTGCGGAGGGAATTGCCGATCGTGACTCCGTATCCCCTCTCGAAAGGCTCCGTGGAGAACTTCACATATGTGCTCTCCTTTTTTTCTATCTCGATCTTGGTTGGCCTTATGAGTTCCTGCCAGTTTTTTTCAAACATAGGCATGTACCCTCCTTGGGGTAATAACTACCTTGAATAGTACTCTACGATCAACTGCTCCTTGATCGGCAATGAAATATCGTCACGCGTCGGAAAGAGCTTGATGGTGCCCTTCATGTTTTCCTTGTCGAGATCTATCCACGAGGGAACGCCCCTTCGCACCACAGATTCCAGTGCATTCACGACGGCGGGCAGATCCTTGTGTCTGACCTCTATGACATCGCCCACCTTCACGATGTACGATGCGGAACTCACCGTCCTGCTGTTCACGGCAATGTGCTTGTGGGAAACGAGCTGCCGCGCTTCACTGCGGGACGTCGCAAAGCCAAGACGAAACACCATGTTATCGATCCTTCTCTCGAGAAGGATGAGAAAGTTGGTGCCTGTAATGCCATCCTTGCGTTCGGCCATGACAAAGAATCTTCTGAACTGTTTCTCGCTGAGTCCGTAGATCCTGCGGGCGCGCTGTTTTTCCCTTAGCCGCATTCCGTATTCCATGACCTTGCCCTTGGTATCGACGTGCTGTCCCGGGGGGTAGTTCCTTTTCTCAATGGCACACTTTTCCGTGTAGCATCTTTCCCCTTTTAAGAAAAGCTTTATGCCTTCTCGCCGGCATAACTTGCATGATGGTCCAACGTATCGTGACAATTCGTGCCTCCTTTAAACCCTTCTGCGTTTCGGCGGTCTGCAGCCGTTGTGGGGGATGGGCGTTACGTCGCGGATGAGGTGGATCTTGAGTCCCGCGCTCTGAAGCGCTCTCAATGCAGCCTCACGTCCTGCTCCGGGGCCCTTCACATAGACATCGACCGTCCTGAGTCCATGCTCCATTGCCTTTTTTGCCGCGTTCTCCGCTGCAAGCTGCGCGGCAAAGGGAGTACTCTTTCGCGATCCTTTGAAGCCCACAACCCCTCCGCTTGACCATGATACGACGTTACCCTGCGGGTCGGTGATCGTGATTATCGTGTTATTGAAGCTTGATTGTATATATGCTCCGCCGACGGGGATATTCTTTTTAACCTTCTTCTTTCCGCTTCTTCTCACCTTAGCCATGTACGCTCCACCTCGTCGTTATTTTCGTTTCATTGAAGTCTTCCGGGGACCTTTGCGGGTCCGCGAATTCGTCTTCGTTCTCTGCCCATGCACGGGAAGACTCCGTCTATGTCTCAGACCACGGTAACATCCGATGTCCATGAGCCTCTTGATGTTCATGTTCACTTCTTTCCTAAGGTCACCTTCGACCTTGTATTCATTTTCCAGGATGTCCCTGATCTTCGCGATCTCTTCATCAAGGAGCGTGTGGGTCCTTTTGTTCGGATCGATTCCGGCCTGGATCAGGATCTTGTTGGAAAGCGTTCTCCCTATGCCGTAAATGTAGGTCAGGGCTACCTCGACCCTTTTGTCCCTCGGTATGTCAACACCAGCAATTCGTGCCACCTTTTGCCTCCTTAACCCTGTTTCTGTTTATGTTTGGGGTTCTCGCAAATGATCCTGACAACACCCTTTCGCTTAATGATCTTACATTTGTCACATCTCTTCTTCACCGAAGGTTTTACCTTCATGCTCTCCTCCTACTTGACCCGGTAAATGATCCTGCCTCGTGTAAGGTCGTATGGCGACAGCTCCACGACGACCTTGTCTCCCCTGAGTATCTTTATATAATGCATCCGCATCTTCCCGGAAACATGGGCCAAAACCCTGTGGCCATTGGGAAGTTCCACTCTGAACATCGCGTTGGGCAACGGCTCTACAACCGTTCCCTCTATTTCTATACCTTCGCCTTTTGGCATTCTACCTCTCTATGCCTGGCTCAATATCACAGGTCCGTTGCCGGTCACGGCTACGGTATGTTCAAAATGAGCTGACAGGCTTCCATCTTTCGTCGCGGCAGTCCAGCCGTTCTCCTTGATATACACTTCGCTCTTTCCCATACTAACCATCGGTTCTATGGCAAAGACCATACCGGCCTTGAGCCTCAAGCCCGTGCCTTTGACCCCGTAGTTAGGCAACTGGGGATCTTCATGGAGGCTTCGCCCAATCCCGTGGCCCACGAACTCTTTCACCACGGAAAACCTCTCTCCCTCGACGAATTCCTGTATGGCGTGGGAGATATCATAGAGCCTGTTGCCTTCACGGACTTCATCAATGCCGCGGTAAAGCGCATTCTGCGTCACATCGAGAAGTTTCCGGGTGGCCTTCGAAATGTCTCCGACAGCATAGGTCACTGCAACGTCTCCGTAATATCCTTCATAAAGAATGCCGAAATCAATGCTCACAATATCGTTCTCTTTCAACTGCCGGTCAGAGGGCATCCCGTGCACAACCTCATCGTTGACTGATATGCACAGGCAATAAGGGAAACCGTTGTATCCTTTAAATGCCGCCTTTATGTTACCCGCCTCTTCTATCTTTTCCTCACAAACATTCTCCAAGTCTATCGTCTTTGTGCCCACCTTAACGAAATCCTTGAGGTAGAGAAGAATTTCCATCGCCCTCGCGCTGGCGACCCGCATCTTTTCGATCTCCTCATTTGTCTTCAGAAAAATCATTCCTTAGCTCAAGCGCTTTTCCGCCGGCGCGTCTCCTCAATTTATCTATCTTCTTCCCTTGATCCGCTGCGTTTTCTTCACCAGTCCATCGTAGTGTCTCAGGATAAGATGGGACTCTATCTGCTGAATGGTGTCCAGGGCGACGCCAACGACAATGAGAAGCGCCGTGCCACCGAAATAGAAGGGCACGTTAAACTCCTTCACCAGCAACGTCGGCAGTACGCATACAAAGGAGATGTATATCGCCCCGATGAATGTCACACGGGTGAGGATCTTGTCAATGTACTCAGATGTCCTCTTTCCCGGCCTGATCCCCGGGATATAACCGCCGTACTTCTTCATGTTGTCCGCCACGTTATCGGGGTTGAAAACGATGGCCGTGTAGAAATAGCAGAAGAAAATGATGAAGCCCACGTAGAATATCTCGTGGAGCGCCGATCCCGGCGTGAAGAGTTCCGCGATCTTCTTCGCATAGGGATGGGTGATGAAGTTCGAAATCGTTGCAGGGAACATGATAATGGATGACGCGAAGATCGGCGGGATAACCCCTGCCGTGTTCACCTTCAGCGGCAGGTGCGTCGTCTGACCGCCCATCATCTTTCGTCCGACAACCCGCTTTGCATACTGCACGGGAATCCTTCGCTGCGACGTCTCCATGAATATTATGAAGGCAATGACGAGAAGCATCATCGCTACGAGAACGAGCACCACGAACCAGTTGAGCTCGCCCGTATCGACGAGGCCCCACGTCCCGGCGATCGCGTTCGGCATTCGCGCCACGATGCCCGCAAAGATTATAAGAGAGATGCCGTTTCCGATACCTTTCTCGGTAATCTGTTCCCCAAGCCACATGATGAAGGATGTGCCGCCCGTCAGCGTGATCATCGTCATCAGTCTAAAGCTCCATCCAGGGTTGAAGACAACGGCCTCGCCGCCGGCTCCGCGCATCTGTTCAAGGCCTATCGCGATAAAAAGACCCTGGATGATACTGATGACGATCGTCCCGTACCGTGTGTACTGGGTGATCTTTCTTCGTCCCGCCTCGCCTTCCTTCGAAAGTTTCTCAAGGGTGGGTATGACGACGGTCAGGAGTTGAAGTATGATCGATGCCGAGATGTAGGGCATGATCCCGAGGGCAAAAATGGAGAGCCTCTCCAGTCCGCCACCCGCGAACATGTCGAAAAACCCCAGCAGGGTCCCCTTGGCCTGTTCGAAGATGCCTGCAAGAACGTTCCCGTCAATACCCGGCGTGGGTATGTGGATGCCGACACGATAGACTGCAAGCAGTCCGAGGGTCCATATGATCCTGCGCTTCAGCTCGGGGATCTTTCCAATGTTTTGGAAACCTCCCATTAAATGATTACCTCCACGTCGCCACCTTTAGCCTGTATCTTTTCGATGGCCTTCTGTGATGCCTTGTGAACGGCTATCTTTATTGGAAAATCTATGTCTCCCACGGCGAGAAGCTTGATCCCGGCCTTCATCTTCTTGATGAAACCCGCTCTCAGGATATCCTCAATGCCAACCTTTTCCATGCCCTTGAAGACATCAAGGTCGCCGATATTTATGACGGCATATTCCTTGCGAAAGGGATTTTTGAAACCTCTCTTGGGGATCCTTCTCGTGAGCGGCAGCTGACCGCCCTCAAAGCTCTTTCCCTTCGTTCCGCCGCTCGTAGCGCGCTGACCTTTATTTCCATAGCCTGCCGTTGTTCCAAGGCCCGAACCCGTCCCCCGGCCAACACGCTTACGGCTCTTTTTTGATCCCGGGATTGGTTTAAGATCTGATAGTTTCACCGTGCATCCTCCAGTACCGTAACAAGGTGGATCACCTTTTTGACCATGCCCCTGATCTCCGGGGTGTTCTTTACCGTCTTTTCCTGGTAGAGCCTTTTAAAGCCGAGGCTTCTCACCGTGGCCCTCTGATCCTCGGGGCATCCGATAAAGCTTTTCGTCCATTTTATCTTGAGGTGGCTCATCCTACCCCTCCTCGACTTTCAATTTGCCTCTCTGTCTTAGTGCTACTTCGAGCGATTTCAGCAGGGAGAGGCCCCTGATGGTTGCCTTCACCACGTTATGGTAATTCCTGGAACCATAACACTTGGTAAGAATATTCGTGATCCCCGCCACTTCGACCACGGCCCGGACGGCACGGCCCGCAATAACGCCTGTTCCTTCCCGTGCCGGCTTCATAAAAACCTGGCTCGTCCCGAACTTTGCCATGATCTCGTGAGGGATCGTTCCTTTTTCGACGGGAACTTCTATAAGGCTTTTCTTTGCCCTTTCAACGGCTTTTCGTATTGCATCAGGCACTTCATTGGCCTTGCCCAGTCCAAACCCGACCTTTCCTTTGCCGTCGCCAACGACAACGATGGCGCTGAAAGAGAACCTGCGGCCACCTTTGACAACCTTCGCGACACGGTTGATGTAGACGAGCCTGTCCTGCAGCTCGAGATCGCCTGCGTCTATTCGCTTTCTTTCAACCAACACAACCTCCCGTTAAAATTTTAGCCCGGCTTCACGCGCCCCGTCGGCGAGCGCCTTGATCCTTCCATGGTATTTGAAGCCGTTGCGGTCGAAAACCACCTCAGTGATGCCGAGTCCCAGGGCCTTTTTACCGATAGCTTCGCCGACCTTCTTCGCGGCGTCGCTGTTACCGCCGCTCTTCAGTCCGGCTTGTACTTCCTTATTCAGAGTCGAGATCCCGGTGAGGACCCGCTGCTGAGTATCGTCCACGAGCTGAGCGTAAATCTGCTTGATACTCTTGAACACCGTGAGCCTCGGTTTCTGCCCAGTGCCCTGGATCTTCTTCCTGATTCTCCGCTTACGTCTCTGCCGGGCTTCGACTTTATCCTTTCTGTGCATACGGCTACTCCTTATTTCCCGCTCTTGCCTGCTTTCTTTCTCAAGACTTCGGTCGCGTACTTGACGCCTTTGTTCTTGTAAGCGTCGGGTTTCCTCAAAGCACGTATCTTTGCGGCCACCTGCCCCACCAGTTCCTTATCGATCCCCTGGATGGAGACCTGGGTCTGTTTTTCCAGGGCTCCGCTGATGCCTTCGGGAAGGGCGAAGACGATGGGATGTGAATAGCCGAGATAGAACGTGAAGCTTCCGGACTGGAATTCTGCCCGGTATCCTATCCCGATGATCTCGAGCTTCTTCTCGAACCCCTTTGACACTCCGTCCACCATGTTCGCGATGAGCGTCCTCATGAGACCGTGATAGCCCCTGATCGTCTTTTCATCGCTTGTGCGCGACACCGTCACGGTGCTGCCATCGATGCTCAATGTCAATCCTTTCAGGAATGGCCTTTTGAGAGACCCCTTGGGCCCTGTCACGAAGACCTCGCCTTCCTTTAGTTCCAGCTTTGTTCCCTGCGGAAGTATAATTGGTTTTTTCCCTATCCTCGACATACCTGCACCTCACCAGACCACGAGGAGGGGTTCGCCCCCAACCTTGTTCTTTATCGCATTCCAGTCCGTCATAAGACCCTTCGACGTGGAGATGACGACGATGCCCGTCCTGTTGCGGAGCCTTGGCATGTCGGAAACCTTCGCATAGACGCGTCTGCCCGGCTTGCTTATCGTCTTAAGTCCGGTAATGACGCTCCTCGAGTTCTCATCGTAGCTGATGTAGACCTTGAGGAACTTCTTCCTGCCTTCATCAACAAAGGTCTTGTAGTTTCTCACATAACCTTCCTCCTTGAGGATCTTGGAAATGGAGAATTTAATATTTGAATAAGGAATGTCTACCGTTTCGTGACGAGCCGTGATGGCGTTGCGGATTCTCGTCATCATGTCTGCTATTGGATCAACCATACCCATTTTACCACCTCACCAGCTTGATTTTAAAACGCCGGGGACCTCGCCCCTCAGGGAATAGGACCTAAAGCAGACCCTGCACATCTGGAATTTCCTGATAAAGGCTCTCGGCCTGCCGCAGACGGCACACCTGTTACGCACGCGCACCTTGAACTTCGGTGCCCTCTTGGTCTTTTCTATCATTGCTTTCCTTGCCATGAACTCCTCCGTCAACTCCTGAAAGGCATACCCATGAGTTTCAAAAGCTCATGGCCTTCTTCATCCGTTTTTGCCGTCGTCGTTATCGTTATGTTCATTCCCCTGGTCTTGTCGATCTTGTCGTATTCGATCTCGGGAAAGATGATCTGCTCTTTCAATCCAAGGGTGTAATTGCCCCGGCCGTCGAAGGATTTCGGCGAGACTCCCTTGAAGTCCCTGACCCTCGGCAGGACAATGGTCACCAGCTTGCGGTAGAACTCATACATTCTCTCCCTGCGCAGCGTCACCATGCATCCCACGGACATCCCTTCACGGAGCTTGAAGGAGGCGATCGATTTCTTCGCTTTCGTGATGACCGGCTTCTGACCGGTGACCAGCTTGACATCGCCTGAGGCCGCGTCGAGGGCCTTGATGTTCTGCAGAGCCTCGCCCAGGCCGATATTCACGGTGATCTTTACGATCTTCGGCACTTCCATGATGTTCTTATACTGAAACCGTCTCACGAGGGCCGATTTCACTTCCTTTTCGTAAAACTCCCTATAAGTATTCAACTACCGCCTCCCGCTTACTTATCGATGACCTCGTCGCATTTCTTGCAGTACCGTACCTTCTTGCCGTCTTCCAGGACCTTCTTTCCTGTCCGGACGGCTTTTGAGCATTTCTCGCAATAGATCATGACGTTCGAAACATGGATGGAACTTTCCATCTCCATGATGCCGCCCTTCGCCTTCTGGCTCGGCTTCACGTGTTTCTTCACCATGTTGACCTTCTCGACGATCAACCGGTCCTTCTTATAGTTGATCCTGAGAACCTTCCCGGTCTTTCCCTTGCTTTTTCCGGTCGTCACCATTACCATGTCATTCTTCTTTACGTGATAAGCCTTTTCCATGATTACCTCACACAACCTCGGGAGCCAGCGACACGATCTTCATGAATCTCTTTGCCCGAAGCTCTCTCGCCACGGGTCCGAAGATACGCGTTCCCACAGGCTCGTTATACTGATTTATGATGACCGCCGAATTATCGTCGAACCTCACGTAGGAACCGTCCTTCCTCCGTATCTCCTTCTTCGTCCTGACGATCACAGCCTTGACCACTTCGCCCTTCTTCACCTTGGAGTTGGGGATCACCTCTTTCACCGATGCTACGATGATGTCTCCCACTGTTCCATAGCGTTTTCGTGACCCGCCGAGTACCTTGATGCACCCCAGTTTCTTCGCACCGGAATTGTCGGCCACTTCGAGCTTAGATCTCTCCTGAATCATGTGACACCTCGTTCTTGACCAGGAAAAGTTCCTCGTGTCTGACAACCTCTTTTACGAGCCAGCGTTTGTCCTTGCTCAGAGGTCTTGTCTCGACGATCAATACCCGGTCGCCCGTTTTGCTGGAATTATCCTCGTCGTGTGCTTTGTATCTCAGTTTCCTCTTGATAAACTTGTGGTACTTCGGGTGTTTGAGGAACTTCTCCACCTCAACGACAACCGTTTTATCCATCTTGTCCTTGATGACCCTGCCGACCATCTTTCGCTTGTTTATTTCACGTTTCGCTTCCATGGGAACCTCTTTAAGCCTTTATTCCTTCTCGCTCAAGACGGTTTCTATCCTGGCGACGTCCTTCTTCAGCGTATTCATTCGTGCCGCATTCTCAAGCTGCCCCGTCGAATGCTGAAATCTCAGGTTGAAGAGTTCTTCCTTGAGATCCTTCCTCTTTTTCCCCAGCTCTTCTTTCGTCAGTTCCTTCAGCTCTTTCGCTTTCATTGTTCCTCACTTCGTGCAATGAACTTGGTACCGATGGGAAGCTTGAAGGAGGCAATTCTCAAGGCCTCTCGCGCCTTATCTTCGGGAACGCCGGTGATCTCGTAGAGGACTCTGCCGGGTTTCACCACGGCAACCCACCCCTCGTTCGGACCTTTTCCCTTGCCCATCCTTGTTTCCGCAGGTTTCTTCGTAATGGGCTTGTCCGGAAATATCCTGATCCAGACCTTGCCTGTCCTTTTTACATATCTCGTAAGGGCGATACGGGCCGCTTCGATCTGCCGGGACGTGATCCATCCGCCTTCCGTGGCCTGGAGCCCGAAGTCGCCGAAGCTGACCACGTTCCCTCGCTGCGCGACGCCCCTAAGGGTACCTTTCTGCACTTTTCTATATCTTACCCTTTTTGGTGCAAGCATTACCGAGCCTCCTGAAAAACTTCTCCTTTGAATATCCAAACCTTTATACCAATCACGCCATACTTCGTCGACGCGACAGCATAACCGTAGTCGATATCGGCACGAATAGTCTGCAGGGGCACCCTGCCTTCACGATACCATTCGGTCCGTGCCATCTCGGCGCCGCCGAGCCTGCCGGCGCACATGGCCTTGATCCCCTTGGCACCGAACTTCAGCGCCTGCTGGACGTTCTTCTTCATTGCCCGCCTGAATGAAACCCTGCGCTCGATCTGTAGCGCCACGTTCTCGGCGACAAGCTGGGCGTCCGTCTCGGGCCGCTTCACCTCGGTGATGTTGAGGATTACTTCCTTGTCCGTGATCCGCTGCAGTTCGCGCTTCAGGTTCTCGACCTCGGCACCCTTGCGTCCTATCACGAGACCCGGCCTCGATGTATAGATATTGATTTTTGCCCGCTTGTCTTTGTTGGCGGCACGCTCTATCTCGATTTTCGAGATCCCGGCCTGGTACAATTTCTTCTTCAGAAATTTCTTGATGACCAGGTCTTCGTGCAGAAACTTGGCGTAGTTGCGCGCCGCGAACCATTTAGAATCCCAGGTCTTGATGACCCCGAGTCTGAAACCGAAAGGGTTTACCTTCTGACCCATTTATCCTCCAAGTCTATCCTTCATCCAGGATGAGCGTTATATGGCTTAATCTCTTACGTATCTTCGTTGCCCGCCCCATCGCCCTCGGCATGAAGCGTTTCAGAACCGGGCCGCCGTCTACCATGATCGTCTTGACATACAGATTGTCGATGTCGACGTATTTCTTCTGACGGGCATTCGCTATTGCACTGTCGAGGAGCTTCTTTAGTATGAAGGCACCTTTCTGCGGCATATAGGTCAAAAGCCCCGAGGCCTCGTTGACGTTCTTCTGTCTGATCAGGTCAGCGACGATCCGCACCTTCCGTGGTGATATGCGTATCATTCGAGTTTTCGCCGTGATTTCCATAGTATTAGTCCTTTTTCTTGGCCACTTTCGACTTCCTGTCGCCGGAATGACTGTGGAAGGTCCGTGTCGGTGAGAACTCACCCAGCTTGTGGCCGACCATCTCTTCCGTCACGAAGACGGGTATGAACTTCTTGCCGTTGTGAACCGCAAAGGTGAGCCCCACAAAATCAGGCGTGATCGTGGAACGGCGCGACCATGTCTTGATCACCTTCGAGCCCTTTATCTCCTTCGCCTCGTCGACCTTTTTCGCCAACTTGTCATCTAAAAATGGCCCTTTCTTGACGGAACGTGCCACAAGAACCTCCTAACCTCTCAGTTTAATGATAAACTTGTCTGTCCGTTTGTTCTTCCGTGTCTTCTTGCCCTTGGCCAACTGGCCCCAGGGAGAACAAGGATGTCTGCCGCCTTTCGACCTGCCTTCGCCGCCTCCCAGAGGGTGGTCAACGGGGTTCATGGCGGTACCGCGGACAGTAGGCCTCACGCCGAGCCACCGGGGTTTGCCTGCCTTGCCGATGGTAATGTTCTCGTGATCGATGTTGCCGACCTGGCCAATCGTCGCCATACAGGAAAGGTTTATCAGCCGCACGCCGCCGGAGGGGAGCCTCAGGTGTCCGTACGCGCCTTCTTTCGCAACGATCTGCGCATAGCTTCCCGCGCTTCGTGCCATCTGCCCGCCCTTGCCTGGCTTCATCTCGATGTTATGGACGAAAGTGCCCAGAGGGATGTATTTGAGAGGAAGGGCATTGCCTTCCTTAATCTCCGTGTCCGGCTTCATGCTGGCGACCACCGTGTCTCCTGCCTTGACACCCAGCGGGCCGAGTATGTAACGCTTCTCCCCGTCGATGTAATGGATGAGGGCGATGTTCGCCGAACGGTTGGGATCGTATTCGATCCCGGCCACCTTGCCCGGTATCTCGAACTTGTTCCGCTTGAAATCGATGATACGCAGGCGCCGCTTGTGTCCGCCGCCGATGTGCCTCGTGGTGATCTTTCCGCTGTGATTTCGTCCGCCTGTCTTTTTTACCGGTTTCAGCAGGGCTTTTTCCGGCTTGTCCTTCGATATCTCGTCAAAGGTAAGTCCGCTCATGAAACGCCTGCCGGCGGATGTTGGCTTATACTCTTTCACGCCCATTTTTACGCACCCTCAAAAATAGTAATTTTGTCCTTCGGACTCAGCTTCACAATGGCCTTCTTCCAGTTCGACCGTTTGCCGGCGTAACGTCCGAGACGTTTCTTCTTTCCCTCCATGTTCGACACATGGACATCGAGCACCTTGACCTTGAAGAGCTTCTCCACGGCCTTTCTTATCTCTATCTTGTTCGCGCTCCGCAGTACCTCGAAAACGTACTGGTTTCCCGTATCCTTCACCAGCGTGCTCTTCTCGGTAATGATCGGCCGCAGAATGATATCGTATTCGTTCATGATGCCAGCACCTCTTCAACTTTTTTCAAGGCATCCACCGTCATAATGAGCTGCTCATGGCGGACGATGTCATAGACGTTCAGGCCTTCCACCCTCAGCACCTTGACGTAGGGAATGTTCCGCGCGGATTTTTCCACCGTCTCATCCTTCTTGTCGATGATGAAAAGCGGTTTGGTCAGGCTCAGTGTCTTGACGATCCCGTAAAAGGTCTTCGTGCTGATATCGGCCAGTTCGAGCTTGTCGAGAACCTTCATGTTCGATCCCGTATTCCTCACCGTGAGGGCCGAGCGCAGGGCGCTTCTCCTGACCTTTCTGGGTACCGAATAGCTGTAGTCCCTCGGCTGGGGTCCGAAGGTGGTGCCGCCGCCGACCATCACGGGCGAGCGGGAAGAACCGCGCCGCGCCTGGCCTGTTCCTTTCTGCTTGTAAGGCTTGCGGCCGCCACCGGAGACCTCCGAGCGACCCTTCGTCTTGGCGGTTCCCCTCCTGCGTTTCGCAAGCTGCATCTTGACCACGTCATGGATAAGATGCTCTTTTACCTCACAGTTGAAGACCTCGTCCTTTATTTCAACTTCTCCAACCTTTGCACCCTCTATGTTCAGTATGTCTGTGACTGCCATAACCTGCTCCTAAGATTTGATCTCCACATCGACTCCGGCCGCGAGTTCCAGCTTCATAAGGGCATCAACCGTTTGCTGTGTGGGATCGACGATGTCCATTAACCGTTTATGTGTACGGATCTCAAACTGCTCCCGTGACTTCTTATCGATGTGCGGCGATCTCAAGACTGTGAACTTCTGTATCCTTGTCGGTAGCGGTACTGGACCGATCACCTGCGCGCCTGTCTTTTTAGCCGCATCGACAATCTCTTTCACAGACTGGTCGAGCAATCTGTGATCAAATGCTTTCAGGCATATCCTGATTCTCTGCCGCATTGTAATTCCCCTTTATTCGATTATCTCGGTGACGACGCCGGCACCGACTGTCTTGCCGCCCTCGCGGATGGCGAAACGGAGTTCCTTTTCCAGTGCTATGGGGGTGACGAGCTCAACGGTGAGTGTCACGTTGTCGCCGGGCATGACCATCTCCACGCCGTCGGGCAGCTTTGCCACGCCCGTCACGTCGGTGGTCCTCAGGTAGAACTGGGGACGGTAGCCGGAGAAGAAGGGTGTGTGACGCCCGCCCTCTTCCTTGTTTAGGATGTAGACCTCGCCCTTGAACTTCGTGTGGGGCGTGATGGATGCGGGCTTCGCGATGACCTGGCCGCGCTCCACCTCGTCCTTCTTGGTACCTCTCAGGAGAAGGCCCACGTTGTCGCCCGCCATACCGGAATCGAGTATCTTGCGGAACATCTCAACGGATGTGGTGACCGTCTTCTGGGTGGGACGGAAGCCGATGAGCTCCACCTCGTCTCCGGGCTTGATGATGCCCCTCTCTATCCTGCCGGTCACGACGGTGCCGCGGCCGGAGATGGTGAAGACGTCCTCGACGGGCATGAGGAAGGGCTTGTCTGTGTCACGGGCCGGCTCCGGGATGTAGGAGTCGACGGCCGCCATGAGCTCGTATATGCTCTTGCAGTCGGGGCAGTTCGGGTCGCCGCAGCCGTGCTCGAGGGCCTTCAAGGCCGATCCCTTTATGATGGGGATGTCGTCGCCGGGGAACTCGTACTGGGTGAGGAGCTCACGGAGTTCCATCTCGACGAGCTCGATGAGCTCGGGGTCGTCGACCATGTCCGTCTTATTGAGGTAGACGACCATGGAGGGCACGCCGACCTGGCGGGCAAGGAGTATGTGCTCACGGGTCTGGGGCATGGGGCCGTCATTGGCTCCCACGACGAGGATCGCACCGTCCATCTGGGCGGCTCCGGTAATCATGTTCTTGATATAGTCGGCATGGCCCGGGCAGTCCACGTGGGCATAGTGGCGGTTGTCCGTCTCGTACTCGACGTGGGCGGTGGCGATGGTGATGCCCCTTTCCTTCTCCTCGGGAGCCTTGTCGATCTGATCAAAGGGAATCCACTGGGCCTGACCTTTAGTGGCAAGACACCTCGTGATGGCGCTCGTGAGGGTGGTCTTCCCGTGATCTATATGTCCGATGGTTCCTATGTTCACATGTGGTTTCGTCCGTTCAAACTTTTTCTTACCCATAGAGGACCTCCGTGGCAAATTTATCTTTTCTTTTTAAACTCTCTAATATGTTGGATGGTACGGGATGGTAGTGAAAAAACTCCATGCTGGAGTAACCGCGTCCCTGCGTCAATGACCGAAGCTGCGTGGTATAGCCGAACATCTCGTCAAGAGGGATATGGGAAAGAACGTGCTTGAAACCGTTTCGTTCCCCAACTTCGAGCACTCTGCCCCTGCGTGACGTCGCGTCCCCTATCACCGCACCCATCGAATCCTGCGGGCAATGGATATCCACCTTCATGATGGGTTCAAGGATGACCGGGTTTGCCTTCGACACAGCCTCTTTCACGGCGATGGACCCTGCGAGCTTGAATGCCAACTCGGAAGAGTCAACATCGTGGAAGGAACCGTCTGTCAATTCCACTTTGACATTAATAAGGGGGTACCCCAGGTAGACGCCTTTCCCCAGCGCTTCCCTTATACCCGCCTCGATACTGCCTATGTATTCCCTCGGAATGGCGCCTCCGATGATCTTGTTCTCGAAAATGAAATCGGCCCCGTCATGAGGTGTGATGTTGATGACAACATGACCGTACTGACCGCGGCCCCCCGATTGCTTGATATATTTCCCCACCGCGGACGCTGGCCGGGTGATCGTTTCGCGATAGGCGACCTGGGGCGGTGAGGTGACCATCTCGAGGTTGTGCTCTCTCTTGGCCCTGTCCATGACGATCTCCAGGTGGAGTTCGCCCATCCCCGAAAGGATCACTTCGCCTGTTTCGCCGTCGAGCCTGACCGTCAGCGACGGGTCTTCAACTGTGTATTTATTGAATACGAGCCACATCTTCTTGAGGTCGTCCTTTTTCTTAGGCGTAATCGCACAGGACAGGACGGGCGAAGGGATCTCGATGGTCTCGAAGACAACGTCGTGATCGTTGGACGCCAGTGTATCGCCCGTTACGGCATTCTTCAATCCGACTATGGCACAGATGTCCCCGGCGCTGACCTTCTTCACGTCTTCGCGCTTGTTCGCATGGAGCCTCAGTATCCTGCCGACACGCTCCGTCTTGTCCCGGGACGTATTCGTGATGGTGTCTCCTGCCTTGATCTCGCCGGAATAAACCCGGATGTAGCTTAAGTGACCGACGAAGGGGTCCGTCATGATCTTGAAAACCAGCGCACTCATGGGCTCTCCGGCAACTCCCTTGAGACTCAGTTCTTCGCCTTCGCTCGTCCAGCACTGGTAGGGTGAAACATTGTCCGGTGACGGCAGGTAGTCGACGATGGCATCAAGGAGCGGCTGAATACCCTTGTTCTTAAAAGCGCTGCCGCACAGGACAGGGAGTATCCTGCCTTCCAGTGTTCCCTTCCTGATGACGTTCTTGATCATATCATTATTGATGTGACCACCCTCAAGGTACTGGGCCATGAGGTGGTCATCGATCTCCGACAGGGCCTCGAACATTGCCTCCCGCAGAGAATGGACCTTTTCCTTATACTCCTCGGGAACCTCTTCATCGGCACAATCGAGACCGAGATGGTCCTTATCGTACTTGTTCATCTTTTCTTCGATGATATCGATGACGCCTATGAACTCGTCACCGTTCTTGAGAGGTATCTGAAGCGTAAGCGGGTTTGCCCGGAGGATGTCGCGCATCATGGCGGTGCATTTATCGAAGTCCGCGCCAGGTCTGTCCATCTTGTTGATGAAGCCGATGCGGGGAACACCGTACCGGTCCGCCTGTCTCCAGACGGTCTCCGACTGCGGCTCGACTCCTTCGACACCCGAAAATAGGGCGACAGCGCCGTCGAGGACGCGAAGCGACCTGCCGACTTCGATAGTGAAATCGATATGTCCCGGAGTGTCTATGATATTGATGCGATGGTCACGCCAGAAGCAGGTGGTTGCGGCGGCGGTGATGGTGATGCCCCGTTCCTTCTCTTCTTCCATCCAATCCATCGTCGCCGCTCCGTCGTCAACTTCACCTATTCTGTTGTTGACGCCGGTATAGAAGAGGATCCGCTCCGTTGCAGTCGTCTTGCCTGCATCGATGTGCGCCATGATCCCTACATTTCTTACTCGATTGTTCATTGTAAACCTGTTACCACCTGTAGTGGGCGAATGCCTTGTTGGCCTCGGCCATCTTGTGGGTATCTTCTCTTTTCTTGACCGCGCTTCCCTTGTTGTTGTAAGCATCGATCAACTCGCCCGCAAGCCTCTCCATCATTGACTTCTCTGAACGTGCGCGGGAATAACGGATAAGCCATCTTATCCCGAGGGAGAGCTTTCTGTTAAGCCTTACCTCTACAGGCACCTGGTAGGTGGCGCCGCCGACACGTCTCGCCTTGACCTCAAGCTCCGGCTTGATGTTGTCGAGGGCCTTGTGGAAAACCTTGAGACCTTCTTCTTTGAGGCGCTCTTCGATGAGGTTTATCGCACCGTAGACAATCCCAGACGCCGTGCTTTTCTTGCCGTCGAGCATGACACAGTTGATAAGCCTCTGAACCATCATGTCATTGTACTTGGGGTCGGGTAACTTTTCCCGTTTCGATATGTGTCCTTTGCGTGGCATTTCTTATGCTCCCTTATTGTTTCGGTTTCTTTGCCCCATACTTGGACCTGCTCTTCTTCCTGTTCGCAACACCGCTGGCATCAAGCGATCCCCTGATGATGTGGTAGCGAACACCGGGCAAGTCTTTTACCCTGCCGCCCCTGATGAGGACAACGGAGTGCTCCTGCAGGTTGTGGCCGATACCCGGGATATATGTCGTCACTTCGATACTGTTCGTAAGCCTTACACGCGCGACCTTCCTCAATGCCGAGTTCGGTTTCTTGGGTGTCGTCGTATAGACCCTCACGCAAACTCCCCTTTTTTGCGGGCAGTTCGTAAGGGCGGGAGACGAGCTCTTCTTTTTGACGGCTTCTCTCCCAAGCCTCACTAATTGGTTAATAGTAGGCATCAATACCTCCAAAAAAATAATCCCTCATAACGCTGAAGGGATATAGGTCTAAATAGCGAAAAAAGCAGTGCTATCTTAAACGATTACCCCTTTTATTGTCAAGACTTTTTTGGGCTGCTCCCAAGAAATAACCCAACCTTCGCCGACGGGGCGGATCGAAAAAATCGGAAAAAATGGGCATTCAGAGGTACCAATTTCACCTAAAATGTGTAAGTGGTTAAAAAGATGGAAGAAAAAATGGAAATATTTTTTGGGCATCCCCGGAAGTACGACATGGCTGGTGCCGACAGGTTTGTTGCGCTTGCGAACTATGTAACAGAACATTCTTGACATCATTGACTTTGGTACACTGGTTTTCAGCATATTCGCATGCATGAGGGGATTGATTCATCTATAGAAATCAGGGGAGGTAGGTATATGTCGGATAACACGAAGGTATTTGGTATGTCTGCGAACGCAGGGAGATGGGTGTTCATAATACTTGGCATGATCGTCAACCTCTGGTTCGGAGCTGTTTACGCATACAGTGTGTTCAAGGGACCGCTTAAAGAACTCTTCAGCGAAGCAGGGGAACATGCCTTTTATGGTCTTTATAGCGATCTTCGCCCTCTTCTATGGAATAGGCATACCCATTTTCGGTTCACTGGCCGGCAAGGGTTCGGTGGTTCTTTTCGCCGTTGCCTTCTGCGGGTTCTGGCTCGCCATCAGCCCCGCCCGCACAAAGAGGAGGCATACGACCTATAGGTCCTATAAACCGTTCACCCTTAACTGCCCCCTATCACCTGCCCCTTCCCTCATCATCACCAGATACTCATACTCATAGAGGTCGCCGACAAAGTGGCAGACCATCTCTTCTGAATCGCTGTAAAGGCCCCTCGTTGCGAGGATGGCCTTCAATCCTTCCGTGATGTTGGGGACAACGAAGTCGGCGAAAGGGCCTCGGACGGTCTTGTAGCCGTGATACTCCGCCACCCGCTGCAGATAGGAGAACTTGATCGTGTATTCGTCGTGTCCCTTGAGGGGGATGCGGCGCGGGTTTCCGTCTGAGGATATGGCTATGAACGGTCTCAGCGCCGGAGGGACTATTGCCTCGCAGCTGTGTTCGCCGATGAAGATATGCGGTACCCCTGATAAACAGAGCTTTTCCACCATCTCCATAGCCCCCAGGTTGAAGCTGAAAGGGTCCCGGGGTCTTTCAAGGTGATATGTCTCAAAGAAACGGCGAATCTCTTCAGCCACCTCATCAGCCTGACCGGGGCTATCTTCGGGGATTCCGTGGCCAATATCCACAGCCGTTGGAAAATCCCCGAGATTCTCATTCAGGATCGCAAGTTCGTGGCGTTGAAAAACAGCAACGTCCGTCTCCAGGGCGTCTTCAAGCAGATAGGACACGTCATGTCCCGCCAGTGTCTCCTTTTGTTTCTCAAGGAGCGCCGGCGAGATATCGAGCATTGAGGGACGCAGCCTGCCATTTTTCGAGAGAACGTCCTTCATGAGATAGCCGTAGCCGCCGCCGATCTCCAAAACAGAGGTGATCTTCTCGAAGGGAATGAAACGCTGAAGGTGATCATAGAGAAACTGCCCGTAGGAGGCATCACGCAGAAGGACTTGTCGTATCGGGGTGCCGGCGGGATAGAGGGAATTGCAGATCGTCAGCTCCCAGCCGAGGGTGTTGAGGTCCTGCCGGTGGTATGAATCGGTCGTGCTTAGCCGGTAACGGGTATCATGCATGAATTGTCCTCACAAAAAGAAGCCCCCGGGTGTGATCCCGGGGGCTTCGCATTGCCTTTCAAAAAGGCGGGCCGGTCTTACTGCCTGCCCTTTACGATATCGTCGACAACTGACGGATCTGCCAGCGTGGTGGTATCACCGAGCTGATCGATCTCGCCGGAGGCGACCTTTCTCAGGATCCTTCTCATGATCTTGCCGGAGCGTGTCTTCGGCAGACCGTGTACGAACTGGATCTTGCCCGGTGACGCGATGGGGCCGATCTCTTTCCTGACGTGGGCAACGAGCTCTTTCTTGAGAGCGTCTGTTCCCTCTACGCCTGTTTTCAGAATAATGTATGCATAGAGGTCTTCGCCCTTGACTTCGTGCGGAAAGCCGACAACGGCGGATTCCGCAACTGCCGTGTTGAATGAATTGAGGGCTGCCTCAACCTCTGCGGTTCCCATCCTGTGCCCGGATACGTTGACGACGTCGTCGATACGGCCCATCAGTCTGAAGTAGCCGTTCTCGTCCTTCAATGCACCGTCACCGGAGAAGTAGAAACCCGGCTGCTGGACAAAATATGTGTTAAAGAACCTTTCGGGTTCGCCGAAAACGCCTCTCATCATGCCAGGCCATGACCTGCCGATGCAAAGCTCGCCCTGCTCGTTCACGGGCGCGTCAACTGCGGGTTTACTGGGGTCGGGCCTTGACTGAAGTGTACGGGCTTCAACACCAAAGAACGGAAGTGTTGCGTAACCCGGTTTTCCCGGCCATGCGCCAGGAAGAGAGGTGATGAGGATCCCGCCTGTCTCTGTCTGCCACCAGGTATCTGCGATGGGGCATTTTTCCGAGCCGATGTACTTGTGATACCAGAGCCATGCCTCGGGGTTGATCGGCTCGCCGACGGAACCGAGGAGTCTCAGTGAGGACAGGTTCCTGCCCTGCGGCCATTTCTCGCCTTCTTTCATAAGGGCCCTGATGGCTGTCGGTGCGGTGTAGAAAATGCTGACCTTGAATTTCTCGACGATCTGCCAGAACCTGTCGGGGTTCGGGAATGTCGGGACGGACTCGAAAACGATCGAGGTTGCGCCATTACACATCGGGCCGTAGACGATGTAGGTATGGCCCGTCACCCAGCCGATGTCGGCGGTGCAGAAGAATACGTCTTTGTCTTTGTAATCAAAGATGTATTTGAATGTTGAATAAGCAAAGACCATGTAGCCGCCGACGGTATGGAGAACGCCCTTCGGCTTGCCTGTTGAACCCGAGGTATAGAGGATGAACAGAGGGTCTTCCGCGTCCATCATCTCGGCGGGGCAGTCGTCGGTGATGTCTGCCGCTGCTACTTCGTCCTCAAACCAGGTGTCCCTGCCGTCTTTCATCGGAACGTCGAAGTTGCCGAGTCTCTTTACGACGACAACTTTGTCTACGGTGTGGCCCTGGGCCGCGCAGAGGTCGCAAGCGATGTCCGCGTTCGCCTTGGAGCTCACGTTCTTGCCTGAACGCCAGTAGCCGTTGGCGGTGATGAGCACTTTTGCGCCGGCGTCGAGGATCCTGTCGCGGAGAGCCTCAGCGGAGAACCCGCCGAAAACGATCGTATGGACAGCGCCTATCCTTGCGCATGCAAGCATGACAACGGGAAGCTGCCAGATCATGGGCAGGTAGATGGCAATCCTGTCGCCCTTACGGACGCCTTTCTTCTTGAGCACGTTGGCGAATTTCGAAACCATGGAAAGCATTTCTTTGTAGGTGAGTTTCACGACATCGTCTTCCGGCTCGCCCTGGAACAGGATGGCAACCTTGTCGCCCTTGCCTTTCTCGATCTGGTAGTCAAGGCAGTTGTATGCGATGTTGGTCTTGCCGCCTACGAACCACTCGACTTCGCCCTTGGAGAACTCTTCCCTGTTGACCTTCAACCACGGTTTGAACCAGTGAAGCTCTTTCGCGATGCCGCCCCAAAAGGTTTCGGGGTCCTGAATGGACTGTTTCCACATCTTTTCGTATTCGTCGCGGCTCTTCACATATGCCTGATCGACAAATTCCTTAGAGGGTGAATACAATCTGGTGTCTTCTGTTGCGTCTGCCATACATAACCTCCTTATTGATTTTAAATGAAGCTGCCCGTATTCAGCTTAAGCTACCCGTATTTAGCTTCTTGAACAGACTATTTTAAACGTGCCGGGTGGTGATGTCAACAAAATTTTGTTAATCTTTTCACAATACTTGTGGCCCAATCCGCGCCTGTGGCGGGGGTTGGGTTTGGGCTTGATGAATCAGAATAAATCCATTATGATACTTCTCAAGATAAAGAAAGCCAGGGGGAACTATCATGAACAATGATTCCAGCATCAACGAAGCGCTCCAAACCCTTCTCGACGGCAACAAGCGATTCGCCGCCATGAAACAGACGCATCCCAACCAGGACCGGGTTCGCCGCGATGAGGTGAAAGGCGGCCAGAAACCCTTTGCCGTTGTCGTGGGATGTTCCGACTCCCGCATCCCTCCCGAGATCCTCTTCGATCAGGGCATCGGCGACCTCTTTATCATAAGGCTCGCTGGGAATATCGTCGATGACACGGCGCTCGGAAGCGTCGAGTACGCCGTCGACCACCTGGGAAGCCGCCTTGTCGTTGTCCTCGGTCATTCCAAGTGTGGAGCCGTCACGGCGACAGCGAAGGGGGGCGAAGCCCCTGGCCATATCGGCAGCATCGTAAAGCTCATCGCCCCGGCCCTCGAGCGCGTCAGGGACAAGCCCGGCGACCTCGTCGACAACGCCATCAGGGAAAACGCGAAGCTCGTCGCCGCGACCATCGCGTCATCGAAACCAATACTCGAAGAGATGGCCCGGGAGGGGAAGATAGCAGTTCTCGCGCTCTACTACGACATCGACACGGGCCTCGTCGAGACACTCTAAAAGCGGTTTCAGGTTTCAAGGAAAAGACCGTTGCGGGTTGCGGGTTAAAGTCGTGAACCTTTAGAGCATATTTGTCTTTAATTTGGAACCTGAAACCCGAGACTGTCTTTAACTGCTCTTCCGACGCTCCAGCAAGGGAAAGAGGAAGAACTTCAGCCCAATGCCGATAAGGACCATGATGAGGCTCAGGACCTGGCCCATGCTTAAAGGGCCGAGGACGGAGCCAAGCTGGGTGTCGGGAAGCCTGAAAAACTCGCAGAAGGTCCTGAACAGGCCATATAGAATGAGAAAGAGCGCGAACACGTCGCCGTCCCGCTTCTTCCTGTCCTTGTAGAACCAGAGGATGACAAAAAGGAGAAGGCCTTCGAAAAAGGCCTCGTAGAGTTGCGAGGGATGGCGGGGCACGGGGCCGCCATGGGGAAAGACCATGGCCCAGGGAACATCGGCCGGTTTTCCGAAAAGCTCACCGTTGATGAAATTTCCCAGCCTCCCAAGACAGATCCCGATAGGTGCGGCGGGGATGACAAGGTCTGCGGTAGCGCGGAAAGGGAGGTTCTTCCTTATGATTACAATGGCACTCGCAATAAGAGCCCCGGCGAGACCCCCGTGGAATGACATGCCTCCGTGCCAGACCATGAATATCTCGAGAGGGTTCTCGATATAGAAACCAAGGTTGTAGAAGACCGCGTATCCCAGGCGGGCGCCCACGATGAGCCCTATTATAAGGTAGAAGAAGAGGTCGTCTACACCTTCCCGGGGAATCTGCGGTTTCCTGCCGCCGCGAAGCTGGTAGATGGTCAGACCGTAGCCGGCCAGGAACCCAAGAATATACATAAGCCCGTACCAGCGCATGGCCAAGGGACCTATTCTGAAAATGACCGGGTCGATGTCGGGAAAGGGAAGCATGGGTCTCCTAATAAATCAGGTGATGGGTAACAGGTCATGGGTCATGGGAAAAAGAAACTTCTCTCCATCACCTATCACCTCTTACCTATTACCTCTCTTCTATACACAATTCTCTCGTATCACCTTCCAGATGTCGGCAGCCTCCCTGAAGACTATTCCCGGGATGCCGTAGTCCGCCGCGGCTGCGATGTACTCAGGGATGTCGTCGATATAGAGTACCTCGTGCCGCTCCAGCGACCTTGATTCGAATATCACGTTGTAGATCTCTTCCCGGGGCTTCTTCGCACCCACCTCGAAGGAAAGTATCCATTCGTCGAAATGGTGTATTATGGGGTATCTCTCCATGACATAGGAAAAGTGGAGCTCGTTCGTATTGCTTAACAGGACGATGGGGTGCCCTCTCTCCTTGAGATAAAGGATGATCTCGTTCACCTCCGGGTCCTCCTGGAATATATTGTTCCAGATATCCCTGAACTCCCCGGACTCCAGTTCAAGCTTATACTTCTCCTTGAGCCTCTTGAAGAAATCCTTCGATGAAATAAGGCCTTCCTCATAGGCATTCACAAAACCCTTTTCACGGTCGAACAGGTACCAGAAGAGGTCTTCGGGGGTGAAGCGGTCCTTGATGAGAGAGGTTTCATGGAGCTTCACGGCTATCTGCCGGTGTTCAAAGGGAAGGATCACATTCCCCAGGTCGAAGACAAAGAGCTTAATCATAGGGAAATATCTTCACGGGATAGAATTGGGCATAGAGGCCAAGGGGATCCTTCAAGTGCTGCCAGCCTGCTATATGGAGAAATCGTTCGCCGCTAAAGCGTTTCGTGAGAAGACCGATCCCCCGGCACATGAACCTGTCGCGCAGCGCCATTTCATCGGTGTATGGAAAAGCGGTGACCCCCGACCGGAAATAGAGCTTCGCCAGGACTTTTTCCGTTCCTGCGCTGCCCGGGGTCTTCCCGGCCAGGTTCCTTTCGATATTCTCCCGGTTGATGAGCTCATCTATCCCCTGGAGCTTCATGCAGGAAAAGAGGTCCATGTCAACGGGATAGAGACGGGCGCCGCTGCGCCTGCAGTAATCGTCGGCGATGGCAAATTCCCGGGGAATATCCACGTAGGCATAGAAATCGTCCATGTCACCGGGCGAGCACGGATACCCTTCGGACCGCAGGTCACACAGGATATCATCGATCTTTTTCCGGTAGACCTTGTTCATCGCCTGCCGGAAGGCAAGGCCGTAAGGGGAAAGCTCCAGGGTGATCACTCCGGGCATCAACCGGTCGATCCACTCCTCAAGGAGCTCATCATTACGCCTGTCCCGGTGGATGATCCCCAGCATGAAAAACAAACCGGAAAGGACTTCGTCATCGGCGCGCGCCATGGTTTCATTAACGCATGACCACCGGTACGTTTCAAGAAAAATGTTGGGCTCTCCCCGCCGCCATCTTCACTTTTTCTGTTGTTAATTGTTCCGATCTATAATAGAATAACCTCCTGTTATACCTATGAAAACATCAATGAAAACGGTATTTTTTCTCGTTTGTCTCCTCCTCGCCGGCCAGGCGCTGGCAACGAACATGATCATAGGCGGAGATGTAACCCATACCGTAGGCAAGGGAGAGAACCTTTACCGTCTCGGCGCCAAATATGGCGTCTTCTGGAAGAACATCGCCCGGGACAACGGTCTCGATGAAAAACAGCCTCTTGTCGAGGGCGCCATTCTCAAACTGAACACGAGAAGGATCGTGCCCCGCGTGATCGACAATGGTATCATCGTGAACATACCCGACAGAACACTCTACTTCTTTCAGGAAAAACAACTGATGGCCCTTCCCGTCGGACTGGGGGCCATCTTCGAGAACGAATACAGCAGTTGGAAAACCCCGGAAGGTAAATTCCGCATAACAGGCAAGAGGAAGGACCCGACCTGGTATGTGCCGGAGTCGATCCAGATAGAATATGCGTTGAAGGGCAAACCCGTCGAAGAGACCGTTCCTCCCGGCCCGAAGAATCCGCTGGGAAAATACGCCATCAAAACATCACTACCGGCGGTCCTCATCCATGAGACCATCTGGCCGGGAAGTGTCTACCGGTACATGAGCCATGGATGCATACGGATGCTCAGGGAACACATAGAGCGCCTGTTCCCCCTCGTAGAGATAAACATGGAGGGGGAGATCATCTACGAACCCGTCAAGATCGCAACGACCGAGGACGGCAGGACCTACGTGGAAGTCCGCACCGACATCTACAGGAAACATCGTTCTATCAAGGGGCATCTCACAAAGATGCTCGAAACCCGTGGCGTCGCCGACAAGGTCGACTGGCAGAAGATAGACAGGCTCATCAAACAGGAATCGGGAGTGGCTGAGGATGTCAGCCTTGGCCCGCCGAAAAACTCCTCCCTCAGCGGAACCACATCGAATGCCGGTTTCACGGGCCGCATCATAGACTACTTCAAGGGAAAGTTCAGAAAGACCGAAGAAACCAGCCGACCGAGCCTGTAAAACAGGTCCCCGGTCTCAGGCTCCAGGTCTCAGGTTTTAGGCCTTTAACCCGCAACCCGCAACCCGGAACCCGGAACGGTCTTTCCCTGAGACCTGTTTTCGATTTGCCATAATTCCTCTTTTTTCTTACAATACATTCATGACGACAAAATTGAAAAAGGATTCTCCCGATGGGAGGCTGGCCGCTTTCCTGACAGATCAGCGGCTCATCACCGAGGAGCAGCTCGAAAAGGCCCTCTATGTCCTGAAAACCCAGGGCGGCTATCTCAGCGAGGTGCTCGTAAGCAAGGGGCTCATGGCCGAGGACGATGTCGCCTTCGCGCTGTCACAGGAGTTCGATGTCCCGCTTTTGTCGTCGCAAAATGGTTCCATGAAGCCATCCGACGACCAGGACCTCAAAAAACTCATACCGAAGCAGTTTGCCCTGCGGAACGTTATCCTTCCCCTGTCCCGCGAAGACAACGCTTTTACCTGCGTCATGTTCAATCCCCTCGACGTGATGCTCATTGACGAACTCAGGAAGATAACCGGCTACGAGGTCAGCGCCGTGGTGGCAACAAAATCGGACATACTCCGCGCCATAGAGGAGTTCTATGACACGACGGTGATCGCCCATAAATTCCAGCAACAGTCCCACGTGATAAAAAGCCTCGAATTGGGATCGCCCGGTTCCCGCGACGATTCGATCGGCATCGAGAGTATCGTCGAGCGTGCCAGGGCGGCGCCGGTGGTGAAACTCGTGGACCTCATGCTGTGGCAGGCCATCGACAAGCGGGCCTCGGACATTCACATTGAGCCCTTCGAGGGCCAGATATGCCTGCGGTATCGCATAGACGGCAAGCTCTATGAAATGTCGCCACCCCCGAAACATCTCCATCTCCCCATCGTCTCCCGGATAAAGATCCTCTCGGGTCTCGACATCGCCGAGAAACGCCTCCCTCAGGACGGAACCTTCATGGTGAAGCTCAAGGACCGCACCATCGATCTTCGCGTCTCCGTGCTACCCACCATCTATGGCGAGAAGGTCGTATTGCGCATACTCGACAGGACAGGAGTCGTCTTTGAGCTTTCGGAAATGGGTTTTGAAGAGGAAGGGCTTGCGAAGCTGCGCTCGGCAATCTTCAGTCCTTATGGGGTCGTGTTCCTGACCGGGCCGACGGGCAGCGGCAAATCGACAACCTTGTACGCCATCCTGCAGGAGATCAAATCTTCGGAAAAAAACATCCTGACCGTGGAAGACCCCGTTGAATACCGGCTCGCCGGCATCAACCAGGTACAGGTCAAACCGGAGATCGGCCTTACCTTTGCCTCGGCCCTGAGAAGCTTTCTGCGGCAGGATCCCGACATAATGCTCGTCGGTGAGGTCCGTGACCTCGAAACAGCGGAGATCTGCGTCCGATCGGCGCTGACGGGCCACCTCGTGCTTTCCACGCTCCACACGAATGATGCTCCCTCGGCTGTGACGCGGCTCATCGACATCGGCGTCGAGCCCTTCCTCCTTGCGCCGACGCTGCTGGCCGTCGTCGGTCAGCGACTCGTAAGGAGACTCTGCCCCGAATGCAAGGAGAAATACAAGCCCGGTGCAAAGGAGCTCGGGACCGTGAAGCTCACCGCCGAGACGATCTACCGGGCAAAGGGATGCCCTGCCTGCAACAATACCGGGTACCGGGGCAGGACCCTCATCGCCGAGGTCATGTCCTCGTCGGAGGACCTCAAATCCCTCATCACCCACAACGTCTCCTACCAGAAGATGCGCGAGATGGCGCGGAAACTGGGTATGAACACGCTCTACGAATCGGGCCTGAAGAAAGTGGAAAAAGGCATAACAAGCCTCGAAGAAGTAATGAGCGTAACCTTCGGAATCTGAACGAAAACCGTTAGAACCGTTAGAACCGTTCCAGGAAAAGATGAAATGCTTCTTGAGAGGAAGGTGGTCTTCTGCCTTTTTGCCGTTCCAACGGTCCTAACGGCTCAAACGGTTCTAACCATAATCTTTTAGCCTACTTTTACTATCTCGTACGTTCTCTTGCCGCCGGGGGCGTTGAAGTTCACTTCGTCGCCGACGCATTTGCCCATGAGGGCCCTGCCGAGGGGGGAGGTTATTGATATGGTGCTCTTCTTGATGTCCGATTCGTATGGACCGACAACCCTGTAGAGGGATTCTTCATCGGTGTCGAGATTGACGAGGGTCACAGTACAGCCGAACTCCACGGTTTCTCCGTCGCTTTTCTTCACGTCGACGATCTCGGAATTCCTCAGTTGCTCTTCGATCTCGGCAACCCTCTGCTGAAGGAACTGAAATTCTTCCCTGGCCGCATCGTATTCCGCATTCTCCGAAAGATCGCCATGCTCCCGTGCTTCCTCTATGGCCTTGAGGATCTGAGGCCGTTTTACGCTGAGCATGTTCTCATGCTCTTTCTTCAATGCTTCGTAGCCTTCCCTGGTAATTGGTACCTTCATTGACACTCCGATTATTCGCGATGGAGTAAAAGACTACCTGAGGAGGGACAAATTATCAACAGATTTGTGTCAGCATCCGCTCAAAGTCTCCTGACGCTCCCCGGTTCGGGTCCGGACAGGAGGCGGGGAGAGGGCGCAGATAGAGGAAAAAAACCTTGACAAGATATGGAGTTACAAGTATAAATGACTAAAGTGGTAAAAGGTGTAAAAAGGTGGGAGATTGTTCGCAGGACGGTACGAATACTCGATCGATGACAAGAGCAGAGTAAGCATCCCGGCAAAATTCAGGGAAGCCCTCGCGCAGAACCACGATCTGAGGCTCATCCTCACCAACCTGGATGGTTGCATAGTCGCCTATCCATATCAGGAGTGGCTGGGTATCCAGGACAAAGTCTCCGCCGCGGGCCCTATCCGAAAGGAAGCGCGGGCCTTCCTCCGCTATTTCTACTCCGGGGCATCGGAGTGCCCCATCGACAAGCTCGGGAGGATACTCATTCCCCAGGCGCTGAAGACGGACGCGCATATACAGAAGAACGTCGTCATTATCGGGGTGGGGAAGAAGATAGAGGTCTGGGCAAAAGAAAAATGGGAGGAACTGGTACGGCTGGCCACCGCCGACCCGGATCAGGTCGCCGACATCGTATCGGAACTCGGTCTTTGAGCGGCCAGCAGGGACACATAGCCGTTCTTTCCAGGGAAGTACTTGAAAATCTGATCAGCACCGGATGCAGGGTCTTCGTGGATGCCACCGTTGGCGGAGCGGGACATTCCATCGGCTTGCTGGACAGAAACAGACAATTACATATCATTGGCATTGATAGAGATCAGGAAGCACTCGACCGGGCAGAGAGGACCCTCGAAGGGTATAGCGACCGGGTAACACTACTGAGGGGGAACTTCAGCAACTTGAAGGAACTACTGGAGGGGATCGGAGTGACGTCCATAGACGGCATCCTCTTCGACCTCGGTATATCAAGTTACCAGTTGGCCGCCGGCAGGGGCTTCAGCTTCAATGATGATGAGGAACTCGACATGAGAATGGATACCAGGGACGCCCTCACCGCATACGAGATCGTGAACTCCTTCCGGCAGGACGAGATCGCCCGGATCCTTTACGAATACGGGGAAGAATGGCAATCGCGCAAGATCGCAAAAGCCATCTTCGACGGGCGCAGGAAGGGCAGGATCCGCACAGCCCGGGAGCTTGCCGGCATCGTCTCCGCCGTGAAGAAGAAGACGGGGAAGACACACCCCGCCACGAAGACCTTCCAGGCGTTGAGGATCGCCGTCAACGATGAACTGGGAAGCCTCTCGAAAGGGATGGACACCGCCGCTCAGCTCCTTTCCCGCGGCGGCCGGATAGGAATAATAACATTTCATTCCCTGGAGGACAGGATGGTCAAACAACGTTTCCGCGGCGACGACGCACTGACCGTACTGACTCGCAAGGCAATCAAGCCGGGGATCGAGGAGATTAGAAGCAACCCGCGTTCGCGAAGCGCCAAGCTTCGTGTTGCAGAGAAAAATTGACGGGGGTCCGTATGTACAGATCAAGGAAGGTATACATCGAGTCTTCGGGGGACGAACTCTTTTCGAGCGCCCGACCGCTCTTTTTTCTGGGGTTCATCGTGGTCTTCGTTCTCGTTGTCAGCTTCTTCCTCGTCAACGCTCACGACCGCGCCAGACAGGACCTCATCGAAACGCTCACGCAGGAACGCGAATTGAGACAGACCCATCAGAAACTGAGGTCGGATATGGCGGGCGTTACGCAATCGAGGCTCCTCGCCCTCAAGGCAAAGGAGCGCCTGGGGCTTACGAAGCCGAAAGAGGGAGAGGTTTTCGTTCTGAAATGAACAAGCAGGCGATCAGGAAAGCCTTTTTCGTGTGCGCATCCATCGGGCTCGTGTACGGCGCACTGGCTTTCAACGTTCAAGACAGGTTTTCCATGAAAAGGACCTACGAGACATCAGTGAAGAAAGCTCCCAAAAGCCTGAACGTCGCCGTGCCCGGTGCAGAGAGGGAACCGTCGCAACAGGCGCCGGTCATTGCCGGGAGCAACCCTTCCATTGAGCCCTCGCTCCTTATCGCCGTTCCCATCATAGCCTATTCGATCAAGGAAGGACTCATCGAAAAAGACGGCATGGTCCTCGTAAAGAAAACGGAAGATCCCTCGTCGGTCTATCTCAAAAAACCCCTCGACATCCTCATGGACAAGGACAGAGAAGGTTTAAAAACCCTGTCACGGATCATCGGCAAGAAGAACATGGAAGCCTTTCTGACCAGGGAAGGAGTGAAGCTTCCCGACAGTTCCCTGCCTTTCGACACCCTGGCGGGCACCGGCTACAGCGTCGACAGGCAGGTCCTCGCAGCGCTCTATAACAAATACGTGGGCGACGGGTTCGATCCCCTGATGCCTTTCGTCGCCGGCGGGTTCGAGGTATCGCGCAAGGGCGGCAGGTTCGAGATCGGCAGAACCCGGGAGGAGAAACGCTCGCAGGCGGGGCAGGAAAGCGCCGCGTGGACGATGCCAAACCTCTCCGGCCTTTCAATGAGGGCGGCCCTCGACAGGATATCCACGAAAGGGCACTTGATAAGGATACATGGCTCCGGAATCGTCGTCGATCAGTACCCCAAACCACAGGAAAGGGTCGCGAAGGAAACGGGGTGCATTCTTTACGGGAGGACATACCAGAAGTGAGACTGGACAGACTCATACGGGGCATGAACACAACCGCTGTCCGCGGGGACACGTCCCTTGAGATAACGGGCATTACGAAGGATTCCCGGAGTGTCTCCGAAGGGTCTCTCTTTTTTGTCACCTCCGCAAGCAACGCTTATATCGATGACGCCCTCAAACGGGGCGCACGGGCGGTGGTCACCGATGGTGATGTCCATCGGCCCTTCGCCTGCACCGTCCACGTCGGGGATGTCGCACAGGCCCTTGGCGAGGCCGCATCGGAGTTCTACGGCCATCCCTCCCGGAAGATGCACGTCACGGGCATCACCGGAACGAACGGCAAGACGACGACGACCTACCTTATCGAGTCCATCCTCGATGCCGACGGGAAAAGACCCGGCGTCATCGGCACCATAACCTACCGGTACGCCGGGACAACGCAGAAGGCCGGGAACACCACCCCCGGCGCCAGTGAAACGAATGCTCTTCTTCGCGATATGATGAACGCCGGGACAACCCACGTAGTAATGGAGGTCTCTTCCCATGCCCTGCACCAGGGGCGCATTGGAGGCATCGATTTCGATGTTGCCATATTCACCAATCTGACACACGACCATCTCGATTATCACGGGGACTTCGAAAACTATCGGGCCTCGAAGAAACTTCTCTTCGAAGACTACCTCGCGAGAAGCAAAAAGAAGAAACGATATGCCATAATGAATATCGACGATCCCTCAATACGGGAGTTCGCCGTCACCCCGCCGGTGACGATGTTCTCCTACAGCACACGGGGCTTCGCGGATGCCTGCCTGTCGAGCTATTCGGAAAGCATCGACGGCCTGACCCTCACCATATCCCTGCCGGGGAGAAAAATCCCCGTCGTCTCACCTTTAATCGGCATGTTCAATGCCTCCAACATTCTTGCCGCATCATTGTCAGGCCATGTAACAGGCATATCGCCCCGGGCGATAAAGGAGGGTATCGAGAAACTGGGCGGCGTCCCGGGAAGACTGGAACGGGTGGCGAACGACAGGGGCATTTCCGTCTTTGTCGACTACGCTCACACCCCCGACGCGCTCGAGAGTGTCCTTAGCCTCCTGGGGAGGCTCAAGAAAGGAAGGCTTGTTGTGGTTTTCGGTTGCGGGGGCAACAGGGATGCCGCAAAAAGACCCCTTATGGGCGCAATCGCCACGCGCATTGCCGATGAGGCAATCATAACGTCCGATAATCCGCGCAACGAAGATCCGGCGAGGATCATCGGGGACATCACAAAGGGCCTTGAGGGCAAGGCGTTCAAGATCATCGAGGACAGGCGTGAGGCGATCTTCGAAGGCATCCGGATGGCGAGATCCGGCGATGTCCTGCTTGTAGCAGGCAAAGGGCATGAGGATTATCAGGTCATCGGCAACACCACCGTTCACTTCAGCGACCGCGAAGTAATTGAGGAGTCTCTTCATGTGGCGACTTGAGGATATTGTGAAGGCAGTGGGCGGAACGGTCCTTAAGAAGGGAAAGGAGACATTCACGGGCATCTCGACGGATTCCCGGACGATTGGAAGCGGGGAGCTTTTCATTCCCATAGTGGGCAAGTCTTTTGACGGCCATGCATTCATCGCTGAGGCGCTCAAAAGGTCGGGCGGGGGAGCGCTGTGCCGCAGCGACAGCCCCGTCTTACTTGCCGATGCTGAGGGAACAATCATCCTCGTAGAGGACACCAATCAGGCGCTTCTCGACCTGGCGCGTTACAGGAGAGACATTCTCTCGGGGACCTTCATCTCCATCACGGGAAGCAACGGCAAGACGACAACGAAGGAGATCCTTGCCGCGATGATGAAGA
>Ga0351920_1023_pt1 | contig 38165 bp, 39 predicted proteins | sample BONcelHT113001C8_FD_206854 | JGI IMG/M metagenome (GOLD analysis project Ga0351920, IMG submission 206854) | Enriched cells from coal bed in the Powder River Basin, Montana, United States - BONCAT cells T11 rep2 HSBNCT.T11.300.1.C8 ... | reverse complement strand
AAAAAAATACGCTGCCGGGTCAACAATTGCGTTGACAATCCGCCCCCTTTCACCGTCTCTCTTTGGCAACCCGCAACCCGCAACCCGCAACCCGCAACGGTCTTTAAGGAAAGAGAAGGGTTGAACTGCTATCGCTATTAACATACGATATTTCTATACGATACATAATGTTTCCATGGAGTGAATGCGAGATGAAGCTGCGCGAAGTTAAGGAGATACTGGATGCGGAGGTTGTCGTTGGTCATGAGCAGCTCGATATGGAGGTCGAAAAGGGTGCCTGCGCCGATCTGATGAGTGATCTTCTCGTCTACTGCAAAACGGGAAGTCTCTTGCTGACGGGGCTGGCGAATCATCAAGTCGTCCGCACGGCTGAGGTCCTCGATGCCGCAGCGGTCGTCATAGTCCGCGGGAAACAGCCTTTCCCGGAAACCATCAAGCTTGCGGAAGAACTGCACATCCCGATCCTGACCACCAAATACATCCTTTTTGAAACCGTCGGCAGGCTCTACGCCCGGGGGATGGCCGGCTGCATCGAAAAGGCCGGCGAAGAACGGGATTTCTCATAGAGTGTTGTTTCCTTTCAGGCCCTGGCCGGAGCGATCACCTCTTCGCATGGTCTCCGGACGGTGTCCCCGATGCGCAATGCATCGGCGGCCTTTTCCTCTTTTCTTTCTCTGAGTGTTCCAGTGAGCAGCTTCAACGACGAACGGACGTGAGGGGGTCGTGCGCTGCTGTCCTTACTCCTTCCCCTTCTTCATGTCCCTTGCCAGCGTGATGATGAGGTGGTTCCTGTTTTCGAGGCGCTTGTATTCTATGTTGCTGGAAAAGCGCTTCATGATCTTTGTCGTGGGGCGCGGTGCGTCGGGGGTGGGGCCGAGGGAGCCGATGAACGGGTCGTCTTCGAGGAGCATGTTGAAGGGTTTGCCGGAATCGACGAGGGCAAGAACGTACTTTCCGAACTTGTCGAGGTTGCAGGAGAGCTTTATCTCTCCCGGAGCGTTGTCGAAAGTGAAAGTGACGATGTTGGTCAGGGTCTCCGTAAGGACACGGCGCACCTCTTCTATGCGGTCGTCGGTGAACCCGCGCTGCCGGGCGTGGGTAGAGGCGAATTCGATGAAGCCTTCTATGGAGTCCATCGATGCCTGGGCGGCGTACTCGCCGAGTACATGGTAACGCCCCTGAACCGTATTGTTGGTCGTGCCGTTCTGTCCTTCCATCAGATCCTCCCGGATATGGTTTCCTGATATTGTCCGCCCATAAGGGGTCTCTGAAACGCCTGACAGTCTTTTGACAGGCTTCGTAACCCTTGGCGGTTCCCGTTCAGTCGTTCCAGCGAAGGACGGTGTCTTCACTCGCCTGAGCGACATCCAAAGAGAACGCGGTGTCGGAAAAGCCGCTGGATTCCGGATCGAGTCCGGAATGACGAAAAAAGATGTTGCCAACGGCCCGTTGAACCCTTGAACGGTCGAACCCTTGAGATGTATCTAATGTAAATGAGATCGGGGAAAAAATCAATTCACTGCAAGGGTCTCGTCACCGAGCGCCGTCTCGATGGCCGCGATGAGGCGGTCAATGCCCTCTTTTTTCAAGGACGATATGGAAACCGCATTGTACCGTCTCTCCACGTTGGCGACAACGGCGGGATTGGCCCTGTCTGTCTTGTTGAAAACAATGAGCCGCCTCTTGCCGGAAAGGTTAAGGCCGTCGATGACGCTTTCCACGGAGGAGATGCGGTCTTCGAGATCGGGAACGCTTACATCGACAAGATGGAGGAGCAGGTGGGCGTCTTCCAGTTCTTCGAGGGTTGCCATAAAGGCGCGCAGGAGCACCTCGGGCAGGCGGGTTATGAAGCCGACGGTGTCGGTGAGGATTATCCTTTTGCGCTCCGGGTATTTTATCATCCGTGTCGTCGGGTTGAGCGTGGAGAAGGGCTTGTCCTCGACCTCCACCTTGCTTTTTGTAAGGAGGTTGAGGAGCGTCGACTTGCCGGAATTGGTATATCCCACGATGGAGACGATGGGGATGGATGACGCGCGCCTGCGTTCCCTCTTCTTGTCGCGGACCTTCCGTATCTCCGTGAGCCTGCGTTCGAGGAAGGCTATCCGGTCCCTGGTCCTGCGGCGGTCCACCTCCAGCTTTTGCTCGCCGGGCCCCCGGCCTCCGATGCCTCCCATAAGGCGCGAGAATGCGGTGCTCTTCTCGGTGAGCCTGGGGAGGATGTAGCGCAGCTGGGCAAGCTCCACCTGTATTTTTGACTCCGTCGTGTTGGCCCTCCCGGCGAATATGTCGAGGATGAGCTGATTGCGGTCGATGACCTTCAGTTCCGTTATCTCCGATATGTTCTTTATCTGGCCCGGTGTCAGTTCTTCGTCGAAAACGAGAAGGTCCGCGCCCAGCTGCTGGCATTTCATGACGATCTCCTCGATCTTGCCTCTTCCGATAAGATAACGGGGATGGAGCTTCTTGGGCCTTTGCATCACGGCTTCGAGCGCTGTGATCCCCGCCGAGTAGCAGAGATCCTTCATCTCGGCGACGTAGTCATCGACGTTCTTTTCCCTGCCGGGCATGACGACGCTGACGATGATGCAGCGGTCGTGCTTGTCCTTTGTCACGTAAAACCTGCCCCGTTCCCTGACGAATTCATTCTCCAGCTCGGTAATGAACTCCGTGAAGTCAAGGCCCATCTCCGACACCGGGCCGGGTTCCATGAAATCCCAGGCCCTGCCTTCCTTGTTCTCCGGTATGAGATATCCCACATGGATGGCCTCGCCTCTCTCCCCCCGCATCTCCGTGATGCAGGCCACGAGGTCGAGCTGCAGGAGGGCGAGGTCCGTCAGGTCCTCCCGGGAGAGAAGCTCGCCCCGGAGGTGGGTGTGGATGAACCTCACCCCTCTGAATCGCGCCCTTCCGGTGCGTTCCGTCGATAGGGGCGGGATCTCGATGTGGCGGTTGTCGCCGACGATGACGTATTCAACAAGCCCCCGGCGATTGATGACGAGGCCGATCTGGCGTGACGTTTCTTTCGATATGTCCATGAGTTGTCTTGCCAGGTCGGCCGTGATGACGGCGGATGGCTCGAGACGTTTCTTGTAGAGATTGGTGAGGCGTCTTTTTATGAGGTGATTGAGGCCCTGGGTATTTCCGTAAAGCTCTATGGCATACCTCTTCTTGTCATACTTTTGTTACCAGCTCACGGTCTATCTCCATGCGTGCGCAATAGTCCACGCCTTCAAGGAGGATGGCGATCCTTTCCCTGCCGTCGAGCTCCTGTTCAAAAATGCCGCTGAAACCCTTGAAAGGCCCTTCCTGGATGATGATCTTTTCTCCCCTGTGGAAGGTCTGCTTCTCGACCGTGGCCACGCCTTCGACGAGACGTTCCCTGATGAAATCGATGAGCCTTTCCTGCAGGGGGATGATCCTGCCATTGAAGTTGACGATCGTTTTTATGCCCCGGGTGTACTTGACGAGGCGGAACTCGTCGATGGGATGGAACTTGACGAAGATATACCCCGGGAACATGGCTTCGACGATATCCGTGTACTTTCCGTCCCGCCACCGCCTGAACTTGAGCTTGGGAGACAGCACATCGATGCCTCCCTGAGCGAGGTTTGCCGCCGCACGCTCCTCGTTCCGTGCTTTTGTGTTCACCACATACCAATATCTTTCATCCATACCTTCTATTATGGTGTAAAAGCGCCGGTTTTTCAAGTGAATCGACGCCGCGGGGAAATGGCGCTATTGACAGGAGCTTTATACCTCGTTTAACATTAACTACCTATTGTGCTGTTATGCGGATCGATCACCCATGGCTGAAGAAGACCTCTCAAAACTGAAGATAGACAAAAGCCGACCGGCTTTCCGCGCGGTGCGGGGCCGTAGAAGGACTGCTTATATCGTGGCCGCCGCCGTTCTGGCTGTCCTCGTTATCCTCGTGGTCACCGGAGTCCTGTCGCGCGCCGTCAAAGTCGATGTGGTAGGCGTGCAGCAGTTCTATCCGGCACAGTCCTTTACGCTCCTCAATGCCAGCGGCTATGTCGTGCCCCAGCGAAAGGCCGCAGTCGCGTCAAAGATAACGGCGCGGCTTGAAGAGCTCTTCGTGGAAGAGGGCAGCAAGGTAAAGAAGGACCAGAACCTGGCGCGTCTCGAAAACGCCGACCTTGCCGCCGCATTGAGACAGGCCGAGGCCAAACTCAACGTGGCCCGCTCATCCGTGGATCAGATGCGCGCGGAGCTCAACGATGCCAGGGTGAACTTCGAACGGGAGAAGAGGCTTCTTGTCAAAGAATTCACCACCCGCTCCGTCTATGACGCTGCGGAAGCCCGTTATAAAAAGGCCCAGGCCTCGGTGGCGGGCGCCGAGTCATCGGTCAGGGCAAACCAGGCGGCAGTCACGGAGGCCCGGGTCTCTCTGGAATATACCTACATACGGGCGCCTTTCGACGCCGTGGTACTTACGAAGAATGCCGATATCGGAGACATCGTCACCCCCATCGGCGCCGCAGCCACCGCGAAGGCTGCCGTTGTCACCCTGGCGGACATGTCGTCACTGAAGGTGGAGGCCGACGTTTCCGAGTCGAATCTGGGAAGACTGAAGGTGGGCCAGCCCTGTCAGATCCAGCTCGATGCGGTCCCCGATACACGTTTCGACGGCACCGTCCACATGATTGTTCCCACGGCGGACAGGAGCAAGGCGACGGTAATGGTGAAGGTCAGTTTCAACCGGCTGGACGCCAGGATCCTTCCCGAGATGAGCGCAAAGGTGGCTTTCCTCTCCCGGGCCGTTGCCGAGAGCGAGCAAAGACCACGGACAGCGGTGAGCGGCAAGGCCGTCATCGACAGGAACGGCAGAAAGTACCTCTTTGTGGTGAAAGACGGTCGCGCCGTTATGGCAGAGGTGGCAACGGGAGATGTCTTCGGGGACATGGTGGAGGTGCGAAGCGGAGCCGCCTCCGGCGACAGGGCTGTCCTCAATCCTCCGGAGCGTCTCAGAAACGGGTCCCGAATAAGGATCAAAGAGCAATAGATGGACACCGGGGCCATAGTCTCCATAGAAAAGCTCTACAAATCCTACCGTCGGGGGGACCAGATCATCCCTGTCCTCAGCGATATCAGCTTCGATATAGCCGAAGGAGAGTTCCTTGCCCTCATGGGCCCGTCGGGATCGGGGAAAAGTACGCTCCTCAATCTCATCGCCGGCATCGACAAGCCCGACAGCGGTTCCATCATCATAGGGGACGTGGATGTCACGACGCTCACGGAAACGGAGCTTGCGAAATGGCGCGCCTTCAACGTGGGCTTCATCTTCCAGTTCTACAATCTCATCCCCGTGCTGACCGCATTCGAGAACGTTGAGCTGCCCCTGATACTGACGCCTCTTTCACGAGCCGAGCGCAGGGACCACGTGGAAATGGCACTGAGGGTTGTGGGTCTTGCGGACCGGATGGACCATTACCCGTCGCAGCTCTCCGGCGGGCAGGAACAGCGCGTTGCAATAGCGCGCGCGGTTGTCACCGACCCCGCAATACTTGTTGCCGATGAACCCACGGGGGATCTCGACAGACATTCAGCCGAGGAGATCATGGGCCTCATGGACCGGCTGAACGAGGAGTCGAAAAAGACCATCATCATGGTCACCCATGACCCGCGCGCCGCAAAAAAAGCGCATGTCATCAGGCATCTCGACAAGGGCATCCTGACCAATGCAGATCCTCAAAATACTCTTTAAGAATGCCTTCAGGCACAAGCTTCGCACGGGTCTCACCATTCTCTCCATCACCATTGCCCTTCTTGCCTTCGGTCTTTTGCGGACCGTCATCAACGCTTGGTACTCGGGGGTTGAGGCGTCGAGCGCATACCGTCTTGTCACGCGCAACGCGGTCTCCTTAATCTTTCCCCTGCCCCTGTCCTATAAGGACAGAATACGGCAGGTTGACGCAGTTTCGGAGGTATCCTGGGGAAGCTGGTTCGGCGGCGTCTATATCGACGAGAAAAACTTCTTTGCAAATTTCGCCGTCGACGCAAGGACCTATTTTGACCTCTACCGGGAGTATACCCTCCCCGATGACCAGAGGATGGCCTTCTACCGCGACCGGAAGGGTTTCGTCGCAGGACGGAAACTTGCCGAGCGGTTCGGATGGAAGATAGGGGACACCGTGGTCCTCAAGGGTACCATCTATCCCGGCAACTGGGAATTAGTAATGCGCGGCATATACAGGGGGAGGGAACCCAACGCGGACGAAACGGTCTTCATGTTCCACTGGGACTACCTCAATGAGTCCCTGAAGAAGACTGCTCCGACGAGGGCCGACCAGGTGGGTTTCTACATGATAGGCATTGAAGACCCGGCAAGGGCGGTCTCCATTGCCGGGGCCATAGACGGCCTCTTCAAGAACTCCTTCGCGGAGACCATCACGGAGACGGAAAAGGCGTTCACCCTCGGCTTCGTGGCCATGTCGGACACCATCATAACGGCAATCCAGCTTGTCTCCTTCGTTGTCATCATCATCATCCTCGCCGTGGTCGCCAACACGGTGGCCATGTCCGTGAGGGAACGCTCGAACGAATACGCCGTTTTCAAGACCCTGGGCTTCGGCGGCTGGCGGATAGCGGGGCTCATTCTGGGGGAGTCCATAGTCATCACGATGATGGGATGCGCCGTCGGCATCGCAGCCACGTTCCCGGCTGCGGCCGCCTTCGGCAAGGCAATGGGGGCGTATTTTCCCGTCTTCACCGTCGAACCCGAGACGGTGCTCCTTGATGTCGTCTTTTCTCTCACCGTGGGGGTGCTCGCGGCCATTGTCCCCGTATACCGCACGCTGAAGGTGAAGATTGCCGACGGGTTGAGGATGATCGAATGAAGGGCATCCCTTTTTCCTACAGTCTGAGAAACCTCTGGACCCGCAGGCTCACGACGGTTCTTACCGTCTCGGGTATGGCGCTCGTCGTTTTCGTCTTCACCACTATTCTCATGCTCGCGCAGGGTCTCCAGGAAACCCTTGTCGAGACGGGGTCATACGACAACGCCATCCTCTTACGGAAGGGGTCAGGTTCCGAGGTGCAGAGCTGGGTCAACCGTGCCCAGGCAGGTATCATCGAGACAGACCCCATCGTCGCGACGGGGTCCGGCGGGAAACGTCTCGTCGCAAAGGAACTCGTTGTCCTTATCGGGCTTCCCAAAAAGGAGACGGACAAGGTCTCCAACGTGACGATTCGCGGTATTGAGGAGAGTTCACTGGCCCTTCGTCCCCAGGTGAGGCTCGTGAGGGGCCGGATGCCGAAGATGGGTTCTTCGGAGGTGGTCGTCGGCTCAAGCGTCGCGAAACGCTTCAAGGGCGCAGACCTTGGTGGTGAGCTGCGTTTCGGAATGCGGCAATGGAGCATAGTGGGCATCTTCGACGCCGGCAACACGGGTTTCACCTCCGAGATCTGGGGCGACGTGGAACAGCTCATGCCCGCCTTCAGGCGCCCCGTTTTCTCGTCCACGATCCTCAGGATGAACGATCCCTCTCAGTTCGAGATCTTTAAAAAGAGGATCGAGACGGACCCCCGTCTCACGCAGGAGGTGAAGCGCGAAACCCGCTACTACCTGGAGCAGTCGGAGATGATGGCGAAGTTCCTGCGCATTCTTGGTTTATCGCTGACAATGATCTTTTCCCTAGGCGCCATCATAGGAGCCATGATTACGATGTACGCGGCGGTGGCGAACCGGATAGGAGAGATCGGCACCTTGAGGGCGCTCGGTTTCCGTAGAAGAAGCATCCTCATCTCTTTCCTGGTGGAGGCCCTCCTCCTCGGCCTTTGCGGCGGGGCGGTGGGGATATTCTTCGCTTCCTTCATGCAGCTCGTGACGGTGTCCACGGTGAACTTCCAGACCTTTTCGGAGATTGCATTCAAATTCTCCCTCACCCTTTCCATCGCGACAAAGGCAGCTGTTTTCGCACTGGTGATGGGTCTGGCGGGAGGATTTTTGCCGGCCCTGAGGGCGGCGCATATGAATATAGTCGAGGCGCTGAGAAGCAAGTGAGAGAGAAGACGGTTTCAGGGAAAAGGTGGTTGTGGGTTGCGGGCTAAAAGCCAGAATGTAAAGGGAGCGGACGGGTGTTGAATTTGGTTGGGGGGATTTGGCGCGCACATTTGAATGAGAATGGGCGCCGTACGTGCTATACTTGGCGGATGCTGCGCGGGGAAAGGATTTGGACCGTATGAAAAGAACCATTGTTTTTGAACACGAACAGGTGCGTCCGTGAGGCCGGCAAAGGTTTTTATTTACCCTGCCGTTGCGGACAGCGTTGACCTGCCTGACCTTTCATTCGTAAGGGCCGAGGATGGGGGTGCCTTTGTCCCGGTGGCGAGGACCGACAGCGTGAAGGCGCCTGACGATCTGCGATTGAAGACGTTGCTTGCGCCCCTCCTGCCCGGATGCGTGGATTCGGCGCTGACCGTCAATATCACCGGCCGACGTTCAGCCCTTTTGAAGATCATTCGGAAGGATACGAATGTTGTTGTTGAGATACACTGGAATTTGTTCATCCCCTACTTTGACCAGATCAAACCGCTTCCTGTCGCCCGGCCCGGGATACTGTATGTTTTTGCCACCGCGGTCTTTCGTTACATGGCTCTGGCCATGGAGCATCCGGAGGCGGCAAAGAGCGAATTGATGGCGAAGGCGATTGACGCATACAGGGCCCGGCCTGAACAGTTCCTGTCTTCGCTGGATATTTTTAATAAACGCAATATCTACCATATACGCCCGACCAGGACCTGGCTCGACACGATATTCGCAGTCAACGACAGATATCGTTTGGAGATCGATGTTTCCGATGCGGCCACCGCCCCTCTGGTGAGCGCTGAGCTGCTCGACGAGCTCACAGGGTTCATTCACAAGATCGTGAAGAATTATGCCTTCCGTTACGGGGATTATCTCTGGACGCAGCAGTACAGGATCACCTTCGGCACCCGTTCAGGAACAAGTATTGTGGTGCGCGAGGGGAACGACATTGTCGTCAACATTCACCCGTTGATCTATCAGGGCGATTGGAAACCGGTTATCTACCTGGGCCTGGGCTATGCGGTCATGCTTGCCATGCTCCGGTCATCGGGAAAAGGCGACGAGGCGAAATGCACGCATCTGGCGCTCATGAAGACCTGGAATCGCTATTTGAGTTTCGAGGAGTCTGCGGAACGGCAGCGCGTGCGGGAATTCTGCGGGTTTCCCCGATCAGATGCAGAAGTAGAATGCCGCAGTTTGTCGGAGTGCATGATCGGAAAAGAACAGGAAGAGCGTATCGACGATTTTATCATGCTCGTGAACTATTCCTCCAAAGAGACCTTCGTGGAAAGGCTGAAATTCCTGAGCGACCGGCACGGAGGGCGACCGGACACGTATTTTGAGCAGTTGTGGAAGGAAACGGGGGACCTGAACGCCACCCTGATGAAGAACAACATCAATCACGGGAAATTGATCGAGATCCTGCGTAATGACGGTTTCGACCACCTGCAACTGGCGGAATTCCTGCGCACAGGCCGCCTGGAGAAGAGATGTGTCGTGGATGTCAGCGAGTGGCTCCTCCTGAGAACGCTCCTCTATGACCTCATAAACGCGCCGAAGGTGTTCAGGAATGACTACAAAATGCTTCTGAAGGTTCTGACAAAGGTTAACAAGAGCCTCCTTGTTTACATCTGGAAACTGGGCCTCGAAAAGGACCCCCGTTTTGACATTGTCAGCGCCTATACAGCCAAGGTGATGCACGATATTTTTGTGTTCGACCGGGTGAAGATCTACGAGATAGTCTCGGACCCGGTGGAATGCCTGGAGGCTGAGGCCGTGACCAGCTATCTGTTGAATTGGGCCGGGTTCACGCCTGAAACGCGGCGTTCGATCATTGAGATCCTTTCGGGTTTGTCTCTTCACGTGGTGGCACAATTGAGAGTCCGGACAACGGACGACGTGGACGGGATGGTCCGCGTGATGGGTACGCGCGCCAGTGGGCTCATCGGTTTTTGCCTCCATCAGGTCTACCGTTGGGGGAGCAGACAGGACGAGCTGACGGGGAGGATTCGTTCCCATTTCCCGAGACTACTCAAGCAGGCGCAAAAGGTCATGGTCCCGGCGGAAACAATGAGGGGAGGAGCCATGCTCCTTCTGCTTCTGGCCCAGATCGTCTCCGACGAGCGTGACGGCTTTGCCAATAATATTGTTATCGGGGAAGAGGAAAGGCGGACGGTCCGTGATCTTATCAAGCAATGCGTTGATTGGGACCAGCGGCATTTCGTCATGATGGTCGCGGGCATGGCTGCCGGTTACATGGGAAGCATCGATGGATGGACCCTGCAGCAATTTGACAGGCTGCTGGCGCGTTATGACGGCGGGGACCGCGTGATGCTGCGCAGCGTCGTACAGTTCGATGTCGACAATCTGATCGAACGCGCCCTGATAACCGCCGTGGACGGGCAGGAGAGCGCGCTGCTAAACAGGATCCAGCTTCTCCGTTTTGGAGTCGACCCTGTCATAAGCGATGAGGCGAACCGGTATCTCGAGGCCATGGCGAGGCGCCACGGCATTCAAGCACCCCAAATCGATCCCAGGCGAAGAGACATCCGCGAACTCCTTGTCCCCCTTTCCCGGCGCATGAAAGCGCAGACAGAGTAGACCGGAGGATTCTGCAGGCTCCATGATCCAGAAGTTCCCAGGCGATAATCATTATCGAGCGAAGGAAGACGAAAACAGTGTAATCAACGACTTCTCAAGCCACTCAAGCGATTCAAGCCGTCTCTCCTAGTTTCCCGATATTACCGACCGCAGAACCTCGCCCAGCTCTTCGAGGTCGTACGGTTTGGCTATTACGTTCTTGAATCCATATTGTCTGTAATCGGACATGATGGGATCGTTGGAGTAGCCGCTTGATACGATGGCCCGCACCATGGGGTCTATTCTGAGAAGCTCCTGCATTGCCTCCCGTCCCCCCATTCCGCCGGGTACGGTCAGGTCGAGTATCACCACGTCGTATACCGTTTTCTGGTAGAGACAAAGCGCTTCCTCACCGTCCCGGGCGAAATCCACTGTAAAGCCGTGATACGCAAGGATGTCGCCGACTATATCCAGTATTGCCTCTTCGTCATCCATAACAAGTACGTTTCCCCCGATCACCTTGGTCATGTCCTCCTTGATTCTCCTTTCCTCCAAAGATGGTACGTTATGTACCGGCAAATATATGTGAAAGGTGCTTCCCACACCCAGAGTAGACTCAACGGTTATGCTCCCATGATGGTTCTTGATGATGGAATAACAGATGGCGAGCCCGAGGCCGCTGCCCTTTTGCTTGGTGGTGAAATAGGGATCGAAGACGCGATCGAGATGCTCCTCGGGGATGCCGATGCCGTTGTCGGTGATGCTGATATGCACGTACCTGCCGGCAGCGAGGTTTACCGAATCATTCTCGAAGACCGCGTTGCGGGCGCTTATGAGTATCGTTCCGCCCTGGGGCATCGCCTGGTGGGCGTTGATAGCAATGTGGCCGATGGCCTGGTTCATCTGGCCCTCGTCGATGGCGACGGGAAAAAGATCTTCGGCTATGTCGAACCTGCACGTCACGCCCGTGCCCGTCAGGGCGAACCGGGCTGTTTCTCTCAGGTGATCGGCGATCGATGAGACCTTGGTGATGGGCGCCCCCCCCCTTGGAGAAGGTGAGGAGTTGCTGGGTGAGTTCTTTTGCCCGCGCTATGGACTGTTCCGCAAGGGAGAGCTTTTCCTTTGCTTTGGGAGCATCTGTCTCCATGTATATCTTTCCGAGGGTGATGTTGCCGAGGATCATGGTAAGAATGTTGTTGAAGTCATGGGCTATGCCCCCCGCGAGCACGCCCAGGGATTCGAGTTTGCCGATCTTGGCCTGCTCCCGTTCGACGCGGGCGCGATATGTTATGTCCGTTACGGTGATGATCTGGGATGTGTCGTCGATGGATGCGGCCTGAGCGAGGATATCGATCATGGTCCCGTCCTTTCTTCGCAGTGTCGTTTCCACGTACCCTTCACTGCGCAGAACATCCGCCGCCCGGAGGCGTTCGTTCTCCTTCTCGAAAAGGAGCCCCGTCCCTTTCCCGTGGAGAGCCTCCGTAGGATAGCCCGTCATACGGCACATGGCGTCGTTCACCCATTCAAAGATACTTCCGCGTACGCGGCAGATCCCGATGGGAGATGCCGACAGAATGGCCCGGAGAGACCTTTCCGATTCTCCGGCTTCCCCGAGACATTGTTCTTGCTCCTCAGGCGCCGCATGCTTCTCTTCCTGGATCACAGACATATCCTCTTGGCTCTTTGCTGCCGCGGGTACCGACAAACCTTCTTCGCTCTCAGTTTTTCCGTGAGCGTTCCGCCTTTTTCGCAAGGATCGCGTATTCAAATCCATCAATGAGGGCCGTGAAGGAGGCCATGTTGATGTTCTCCGAGATGGCGACGACGCTCCAGATCACTTCACCGTCGGAAAAGATTATGTTTACTTCAACGTTTGCCGATGTTCCCGACCGGGAATCGTGGATCCGGGAAGAGAAATCGACGAGCTTTACTTTCTGGATCACGGGAAATATCGACGAAAGGGATTTCTTAAGGACATTGGCGAGGGCGTCGACAGGGCCGACCCCCGTCGACGCCTCGTGCATCTCGCTCTTTTCTGTCCTTATTATGACCGTCGCTTCCGGTCTTTGCCCGTCGTCAATGAGCCGGTAGGTCCCTACCACCTCGAAGGGTACCTTGTAGTTCCTCTTCGACCTCAGGATGTTCAGCTCTTTTGTCGCATCGATGACATTAAGGAGTTTTTTCACGGCTTCTTTTCCTCTTCGATGAGAAGCTTGTAATCGATGGAGTCGACAAGTGCCCGCCAGCTTGCCTCGATGATGTTCTCCGATACGCCCACCGTTCCCCAGGTGTGTTTGCCGTCACTGCTTTCAATGAGGACCCTGGTGGGAGCGCCGGTGCCCTCCCGCGTGGAAAGGACCCTCACCTTGTAATCGACGAGGTCCATCTTTTTCAGTTCAGGATAGAACTTATGGAGGGCCTTTCTGAGCGCATTGTCAAGGGCGTTGACGGGGCCCTTGCCGAGCGCCGCTGTGTGCTCCACGCGGTCGCCGACCCTGACGAGGATGGTGGCTTCCGTCACGGGTTGAGATGTCTCTTTCTTTTCTACGATGATCCGGAAACCGATAAGCTCGAAATAGGACCTGTGGATGCCCAGTTTCTTCTTGATGAGCAGTTCCAGTGAGCCTTCGGCCCCCTCGAACTGGTATCCGCCCATCTCCAGGTCTTTTATCCTCTTGACGACATCCTTGACCGCCTTCGGGTCCTTGTCGATGTCTATGTTGAACTCCTTTGCCTTGTAGCGGATGCTGCTTTCGCCGGAGAGGTCCGAGATGAGGACACGCTGGGAATTGCCGACAAGCTCGGGTCTGATGTGCTCATAGGTCTCGGGATTTTTTCTTATGGCGCTGACGTGTATGCCCCCCTTGTGAGCGAAGGCACTCTCTCCCACGTAGGGCCTGTGTTTGTCGGGTATGAAATTAGCCATCTCGTCGACGAAGAGGCTCAACTCCCTCAACCGGGCGATCTTTTCCCTGTCGATGCCGGTATGCCCCATTTTGAGGATGACGTTGGGGATGATGGAGCAGAGGTTTGCGTTTCCGCAACGCTCCCCGTAACCGTTGATGGTGCCCTGCACGAGACTGCATCCCGCTTTTACTGCCATCAGCGAATTAGCGACCCCCAGTTCTGTATCGTTGTGGGTGTGGATGCCCAGTTGTACCTTCACTTCCTTCCCAATGGCCCGGGTGATCTCGAAGATTTCGAAAGGCATGGCGCCGCCGTTGGTATCGCAAAGGACGATGACGTCCGCCCCGGCATCCCGGGCGGTGCGTATCACCGCCAGGGCATATTCGCTATTGCGTTTGTACCCGTCATAGAGATGCTCCGCGTCAAAGAAAACGGTCTTGCCCACCTTCTTGAGGTGGTTGATCGTCGTGCCGACCATTGTGAGATTCGTATCGAGGCTGACGCGCAGGGCGTCCCTCACGTGAAGGTCCCAGGCCTTCCCCACGATAGCCACCGTACCCGTTCCGGCGTCGAGGAGGGCTTTCATGACGGGATCCGCCGCCGGTTTGGCGTGGGCTTTTATGGTGCTTGAAAAGGCGACGACGCGGGCATTCTTGAGATTGAGTTTCTTGACCTTCTTGAAATACTGCAGATCTTTGGGATTCGAGCCCGGCCAGCCCCCTTCGATGTAATGGATGCCGAACTCGTCGAGCTTTTCCGTTATCCTCAGTTTATCGGTAAGACTGAAGGCGATATCTTCCGACTGCGCCCCGTCCCTGAGGGTGGTGTCGTAAAAATCGACCCTCAACTTTCCTCCTTGATGTCTTCGGCGTCAAGGTCAAAATTCTTGTGGAGGGCCCTGACCGCCAGTTCGCCGTACTTGCTCTCGATGACACAGGAGATCTTGATCTCCGATGTGGATATGAGCTCTATGTTGATTCCTTCATCGGCAAGAATGGTGAACATCTTCGACGCGACGCCGGAATGAGAACGCATGCCCAACCCGACGATGGAAACCTTGGCCATATCTTCGTCCATGGCGACCTTTGCGCCTATCTGCGTCCCTATCTCCTCAGTGATCTTGAAGGCTTTTTTCCCATCAGCCTTCACCACCGTAAAGGTGATGTCGTTGTAGTTCTCGCGGCTGACGTTCTGGACGATCATGTCGACGACGATATTGGCCGCGCTCAAAGCGCTGAATATCTTCGACGCGATGCCCGGCTTGTCGGGCACCTTGTTGATGGTGATCTTTGCCTCGTTTTTATTGTAGGTGATACCGGAAATGACGACTTTTTCCATCATGATCATGTCCTCCTTGCAGACAAGTGTTCCTTTCCCCTCGACCAGGGATGATTTGACGAGGATGGGGACGTCGTACTTCTGTGCGAGTTCGACGGACCGTATCTGAAGTACCTTTGCCCCCAGAGACGCCATTTCGAGCATCTCTTCGTAGGATATCTTGTCAAGGCGCTTTGCCTTATCGCAGATGTTGGGATCCGTGGTATAGACGCCGTCCACGTCGGTGTAGATCTCGCACAGGTCGGCCTTGAGGGCCGCCGCAAGGGCGACGGCCGTGGTATCCGAACCGCCTCTTCCCAGGGTAGTGATGTTTCCTTCTTCATCGACGCCCTGGAACCCGGGCACGATGATGATATTACCTTCCGTGACCTCGCTTAGGATTTTCGCATCCTCGATGCTGGCAATGCGGGCGGTGCCGAAACTTGAATTGCTGATGATCCTTATCTGGTCCGCGAGAAGCGATACGGCTTTGTGGCCCATTTCCTTAAGGGTTATGGCGAGAAGGGCGGAAGTGACCTGTTCGCCTGTGGAGATGAGCACGTCCACTTCCCTTTCATCGGGGAACCTGGCTATTTCATGGGCCAGATTGAGAAGCCGGTCGGTTTCGCCGGACATGGCGGAGACCACCACGATGACGTTCATGCCGCGGCCCTTGTACTCGATGGCGCGCTTCGCTACGTTTTGTATCCTCTGCACGTCCCTGACCGACGTGCCACCATATTTTTGAACAACGAGCATTGTATCCTCCAGGTATGGAATGAAGGGGATAACATCGGGAATTACAGGCTGTTCCCGCCGCGGTATCTGCGGTTTTCACCCCTGGTTTTCATGCTTGATAATAACAATTTTTCGTTCCATTTCTCCAGTAATTTCTATATGGACCTCTATCACGCCCTCCCACCAGCGGGACCTTTGCGCCCATTCCACGGCGACGATGCCGCCGGCAAGGAACTCTTCCATGTTAAGGTCCGAAAGGTCGCCGTCTTCGAGGCGGTAGAGATCCACGTGGCAGAGCGTCATCTTGCCCTCGTACACGTTCATGATCGTGAATGAGGGGCTCACCACGTATTCCCAGTCGGGGACGCCGATGCCGCGAGCCATGCCTTTGACGAGCTGGGTTTTCCCTGCCCCGAGGTCGCCGTAAATGGCGTAGACCTCGCCGGGCCTTGCCTTCAGGGATATCTTTTCCCCGACGCTTATCGTCTCAGAGGGATCTTTCGATATATATTCTGTCCGTCCCATTACGGATCTCCTCTACTGCGTCGCCCAATCCCGCGACGAGGTCACGGGCGAGAAGGTCCATGTCGGAATGGTTCTCCACCCAGGTGTCGGCCATGTACCCATGGAGGTAAGCCCCGAGCAGGGCGCCATGGGTAAGGCTGTAACCCTGGGAGACAAGTCCGCCGATAAAGCCCGTCAAAATATCGCCGCTTCCCCCTTTTGCAAGAGAGGGGTTTCCCGTGGGGTTGAGGAACATCGCACCCTTCGGCGTACAGAGGACGCTCGCGGCGCCCTTGAGGAGGATGTTCACGCCCCACTTAGCCGCACAGGAGCGCGCCGTGCCTACCCGGTCATCGTTCACCTCTTTCGGGGTCTTGCCGATGAGGCGGGCCAGTTCCCCCGGATGAGGCGTCAGGACGGCTTCCCGTTTCGCCTTTTTCAGGACCGAAGTGTGTCCCTGAAAGGCATTGATGCCGTCGGCATCTATGACGAAGGGCTTGTTGATCTCCCGGTATATCCTTCTTGTCAGTTCGACGACCCCTTCGTTCTGTGAAAGGCCGGGACCCATGATTATCACGTCCTTGTCCTGAACAAAGGCAGCGATGTCGTCGAAGGAGCCGGCGGTGAAGAAACCATTGCCGTCATCCTCTACGGGGTAGGTCATGACCTCTGTTGTCTTTGCCTCCATGATGGCGTTCAAAGATCGGGGAATGACAAGCGTGACAAGACCTGCGCCGATCTTGAGGGCGGCATGTGACGCGAGGTGTGCCGCGCCCGTTTTTCCCGGCGACCCGGCTATGACGACAGCGTGGCCGAAGCTTCCCTTGTGCGACGAGGGAAGGCGCCTTTTCAGAAAGCCCCGTATCATATCACCGTCAGTTATCTCCCCGTCGAAGCCGACGCGTGTTTCGACGAAGGGAGGGATGGATATGTCGATGACGGTGAGCCTGCCGCAGTGGTCGGCGCCGGGGCTTAATACCTGGCCGAGTTTGGGGTATGCATAGGTGAAGGTGTGAAAGGCGCGAATGGCGCTCCCCTCAGCCTTGCCTGTGGTTCCGTCAATGCCGGAGGGGATGTCGACGGCGATGACCGGTTTTTCCGAGGCGTTGATCCCGTCGATGAGGGTTTTCTCCATTCCGCCCACGGGTTTCGAAAGGCCCGTGCCGAAAACGGCGTCGACGATGAGATCTGCCTCCCTGATGCCCGCCTTGACCTGTTTCGGCCCCCGGGTGCATTCGATGACCTTTCCACCAAGAGATTCAAAGAGCCTCATGTTGAGCGCGGCGTCGCCTTTCAGGTCCGTCTTCCTCCCGATGAGGTAAGCGCACACCCGAAAACCGTCTATCAGGGCGTAGCGGGCTATGACGAAGCCGTCGCCGCCATTGTTGCCGCGGCCGCAGACGACGGCAATGGTCTCGCCGCCGGTAAGATAGCGCTCCTTCATGAGCCGGTACGTGTTTCTTCCCGCGTTCTCCATGAGCACTGCCGAGGGGATGCCCCATGTTTTGATGGCATACTCGTCATAGCGTGCCATCCTCTTTGGTGAAAGGACCTTCATCTGTTGTGCCCCCTTTGTCAATCTTTGCAGATCACGACGGATACCGCATATGATCTCTCGTGGGAGATACTGACCTCGTCATAGCGCTTTCCCCGGTAGATGATAAAAGGCCGGCCGCCCTCACTGAGCACCTCGATATCGCACCAGGAAAGCCGGCCGCCGCGGGCCTTCATGAAAGCCTCCTTGGCCGCAAACCTCCCCGCCAGGTACTCCTGCGGGTGTTTTTTACTCCGCGCCCGTGCAATCTCCGAAGGCGCAAACACCTTCTCAAGAAAGCGCTCGCCACACCTCTCAAGCACCCCGCCTATCCGCCCTATATCAACAATATCAATTCCAACCATAATTAAAGAAGATTCCAGGTTCAAGATTCCAGGTTCAAAGTTGAAAGACCTGAGACCTGAACCTTCATTTTATCAGCTCTATCATGTCTCTTACCGCACGGTCGAGGCCTACGAATATCGCGCGGGCTATTACGCTGTGGCCGATGCTCAGTTCGTCTATCTGAGGGATGACGGCGATCTCCCGCACGTTGTGATAATGGAGCCCGTGACCGGCGTTGACGCCGAGACCCAGTTCTTTGCCGAGGACCGCTGAGCGGATGACCTTGTCGAGTTCCCTCTTCTTCACCCTTGCGGTGCGAGCATCCGCAAAGGAGCCCGTGTGTATCTCTATCATATCGGCCCCGATCCTGGCGGATGTCTTTATCTGCGATTCGACGGGATCTATGAAGAGGCTGACTGCTATGCCATGCTTTTTCACCGCGGCTATGACCTTTTCGATCTTCGCCGCGAACTTGATCGCGTCGAGACCGCCTTCAGTGGTAAGCTCCTGACGTTTCTCGGGAACGAGGGTGATCATATCGGGTTTCGTTGAAGCGGCTATCTTCGCCATTTCCGGCGTTGCCGCCATTTCGAGATTGAGTTTTGTGCGCACCACGTCGCGAAGGATCTTGAGGTCGCGGTCCTTGATATGCCTGCGGTCTTCGCGGAGGTGTATGATGATCCCCGTGGCCCCCGCCATCTCGGCGATACCCGCCGCTAAGACGGGATCGGGATAGTGGATGCGCCGCGCTTCCCGCAGCGTGGCCACGTGATCTATGTTTACCATGAGTTCAGGCATCTTCATTCCTCCAGGAACTGTATTTGATAGGCCCCGATTTCTTCACCGGGGGGGGTCTAAAGCGCGGTCATCCGCCGACGGAATCCGGCCGGGAAGCCCTCGGCAGGCTTTTCAATCCCAGTTGACCTCTCGTCCCGCGTGTCTTTTCAGGACCGTTCGCGCCGAATCCGGCCGCACCCGGACGTGCGGGAGGTTCTCCATGTTGAACCCGACATTCACCGTCTCCTCGCCGCGCCTGAGGTCGCCGTTCGCGGGCAGTGTTTCCACGGTCGTCACACCCTCGAGAACCTTGCGCGGGCCCTCGGCGACGACGTATTCCGGGCTCGAAAGGATGATATCGTAGCGGCCGGTCCACTTGTTGGCCAGCACGGGAACGACCTTGAGCTTCTTCTCAATGACCCTGTCGACGACCACCGTGACGGTTCCCGGCTTCACATCAACGATATCTATTCCCTTCGGGACGGCAATGTTGGCCTTCGATATTTCGAAGACCGTCTCGCCTTCTTTCGTGCCGTTCAGGTTGATGATGGCCGTAACGTCGCGGTCCTTGATGTCCTTGAGCATGGAAACGCGTCCGCTCACGGTGACGAAGACCCTTTCGGGATCCATCTTCGTTATCACCATGTGCCTCGCGAGATTGGAGACGGCGAGGGGAACGGTTATGTCCTTCTTCGGTTCTCCGATCTGGAATACCGTGTACCAGAGCATGACGGCGAGGCCCAGGGAAAGGAGCTTCAGCTTCCAGTCCTTGACCACGTATCTTTCAAAAATGGTTCTCATCATATCTGTTTCGGTCCCTTTTTCAACTCAAGACCTCTTTGAGGACACGCCTGAGTTCGTCGGTGCTGATATTCCCATGGATCTGTCCATGCTGTGCATAGGATATTACGCCTCTCTCCTCGGAAACGACAATGGAAACCGCGTCGGTGACCTCGGTGATGCCGATGGCCGCCCTGTGGCGCGTGCCCAGACTCTTGTCGATCTCATCCGCTGTTGTGAGGGGCAGCACGCAGCCCGCAGAGATGATCCTTCCTTCCCGGATTATCAGGGCGCCGTCGTGCAGGGGCGATGCGAACTGAAAGATGCTGACAACGAGTTCGGCGTTCACTTCGGCGTCGAAACGCACCCCTGCCTCCATAAATTCCTCCAGCCCGACCTCCCGTTCAATGACGATGAGGGCTCCCATGGTGCGTTTCTTCATCACCAGGCAGGCATTGGCCAGTTCATCGAGGAAAAGAGTCTCCTTGACGTAGCTGATCTTCCGGAAGAAGGGGCTCCTGCCGAGAGCCAGAAGAAGCCTCCTCAGATCGTCCTGGAAGATGACGATGACCACAAAGACAATGGAACCTATGAAGCTGTTGAATATCCAGCTCAGGGTGAAGAACTCCAGCCTTTTGGCGATGGCGAATACAAACATGACGATGACGAGGCCGAGAAGAAGCTGTATCGCCCGGGTACCCTTGATGAGGACGAAGATGCGGTAAATGATGAAGGCAACGATGATGATGTCGATGATATCCTGCCATCTGACATTGGGTATCATGCTTCCATGACCGCCTTTACCATGTTGAGGACCTTCCTCGCCTTTCTCACGTCATGGACTCTGACTATGTCCGCGCCGTTCATAAGCGCCACGGCAAGGGTGGCCAGGGTTCCCTCCACTCTTTCTTCAAGGGGCATGTCCGTTATCTTCCCTATGAAAGATTTCATTGAGGTGCCGACGAGCACAGGGCATCCCAACTTCTTGAACTCCCGCAGCATCTTGAGAATGCGCAGATTGTCCTCCACCCGTTTCCCGAAACCGATGCCCGGGTCGACGATGATCTTCTTTCTGTCGATCCCCATGCGCACCGCATATTCGATCCGCTCCTGCAGGAATCCCCTGATTTCCCCTGCGACGTCATCATAATGGGGGTTTTCCTGCATATTCCGCGGCGTGCCCTTGATATGCATAATAACAGCGTAGGCGTCCTTTTCGGCGATGACCCCGGCCATGGCGGCGTCATAAGTGAGACCGCTGATGTCGTTCACCCAGTCGGCCCCCGCCTTGAGGGCTTCCCTGGCGACGTTGGCCTTGTATGTGTCTACAGATATGAGTGCGCCGGGGATGCCGTGAAGCTTCTCTATGACAGGTATTACCCGATTGAGCTCTTCTTTTTCGGCTACAGGTTCTGAATAGGGCCGCGTCGATTCGCCGCCGACATCGATTATGTCCGCACCTTCCTCGATCATCAACCGGGCGTGGTCGAAGGCCTCTTCCACGCTTTGATATCTTCCCCCGTCAGAAAAAGAGTCGGGAGTGACATTGAGAATCCCCATGATGACGGGGGTGGATTTACACCACGGCGCCCGCGCCATCGGTATTCCTGATGATAGCATCGACCTCCATGCCGTCAAGGACTTCCTTTTCGAGAAGTGCCGTGGCGAGGGCGTGGAGGGAGCTGATATGCTTGGAGATGATGTCCCTGGCCTGGGTGTAGCACCGGCCGACAAGCTCCTTCAGCTCTTCATCGATGCCCTGCGCGGTCTGTTCACTGAAATCCCGGTGGCGGGCGATCTCCCTGCCCAGAAAGATATGCTCCTCGTTCTTGCCGTAATTGAGAGGTCCCAGCTTATCGCTCATACCCCACTCGCAGACCATCTTCCGGGCGAGCTTTGTGGCGCGTTCGATGTCGTTGCCGGACCCCGTAGTGAGCTGACCGATGACAAGCTCTTCCGCCACGCGGCCTCCGAGGAGGATGGAGATGCTGTTGAGAAGATAATCTCTGGAATAGGTGTGGCGCTCATCTATGGGCAGTTGCTGGGTAAGTCCGAGAGCCCTGCCCCTGGGAATGATGGTGACCTTGTGGATGGGATCCGTTCCCGGGATCATCTTCGCGACGAGGGCATGGCCTGCTTCGTGATAAGCGGTGAGTTTTCTTTCCTCCAAAGGAATTATCATACTGCGCCTCTCGACGCCCATGAGAACCTTGTCCTTGGCATGTTCGAAGTCATCCATTTCGATAGCTTTCTTGTCGTGCCGGGCGGCGAGCAGGGCGGCTTCGTTGACGAGGTTGGCAAGGTCCGCACCGGAGAAACCCGGTGTTCCCCTGGCGATAATGGAAAGCTCGACGTCTTCGGAGACAGGGGTCTTACGAGTATGTACCTTGAGGATCTCTTCCCTGCCTTTCACATCCGGAGTGGATACGACTATTTGCCTGTCGAAGCGGCCGGGCCGAAGCAGTGCCGGGTCGAGGACGTCGGGCCTGTTCGTTGCGGACATGACGATGACGCCTTCATTGGACTCGAAACCATCCATCTCGACGAGAAGCTGGTTCAGTGTCTGTTCGCGCTCGTCGTGGCCTCCGCCGAGGCCTGCCCCGCGGTGTCTCCCCACGGCGTCGATCTCGTCTATGAAGATGATGCAGGGGGCGTTCTTCTTTGCCTGGTTAAAAAGGTCGCGGACACGGGAGGCACCCACCCCGACGAACATTTCGACGAAATCGGATCCGCTTATCGTAAAGAAGGGTACGTTTGCCTCACCAGCTATGGCGCGGGCAAGGAGTGTCTTGCCCGTTCCCGGAGGTCCGACGAGAAGTACACCCTTGGGGATGCGTCCGCCAAGCTTCGTAAACTTCTTCGGGTCTACGAGAAAATCGATGACCTCCTGAAGCTCTTCCTTCGCTTCGTCGATGCCTGCCACGTCATGAAAGGTCACTTTGTTCTCACGGCCCGTGAAGAGCCGTGCCTTGCTCTTGCCGAAGGCCATGGCCTTGCCCCCTCCCGACTGCATCTGGCGCATGAAAAAGATCCATACACCGATCAAGAGGAGCATGGGAAACCAGGATATAAAGATGGATTGCCATAGTCCCGATTCTTCATCGGGCTTGGCGGTGATCTTCACGTTCTTTTCCCGGAGCGTTTTTACAAGATCGGGGTCCTCGGGCGCAAAGGTCTTGAACTCTCTGCCGTCCTTGTAGATTCCTGTGATATTCTTTCCCTGTATCAGGACGGAGGCGATCCTGTCGGCGCGGAGGGCCTCGGAAAAGTCGCTGAAGGCTACGCTCTCGTAGTTCTTCGTCGGCTTGTTGTAAATCTGGAAGATAAACAGGCCGAGAAGTACTACCACGAGAACGGTGACGATGCTCTTATTTGTGGGTCCTTGACCGGTGCTTTTTGACATAGGCTCCAGTGTACCACAAAAATACCGTAATTATCAATATTGTCAGGTATTAGGTAGTGGGTCAGTTTGAATTTCTCCAATCTTGACGATGCTTGACCGCTCATGATATACTTGAAGCATGAAAAAGAAACCCACCGATATTAACCTCATCGCCAAGATGATCGTTGACCAGACCACACAAGAGAAGCCCACCGAAGAACCTAAACCAGAAAAGAACCCTGCCGCCGTCGCCCTTGGTAGACTTGGAGGGTTGAAGGGGGGCAAGGCTAGGGCTGAAAAGCTTGACCCCGACAAACGCCGTGAAATAGCTCAGAAAGCAGCTAGAAAACGTTGGGCAAACAAAAAATAGCTATACCCATAAAACAGTATTAGTTGCCCCCCACAATTTATTTGCTTGACACCCACAACACACATCGGTATACTGTTATCAGCAAGGTAAGAAATATATCTAGGGGTGAGACTATGGACCTCAATCATATTTTAGAAATGAAACAACGAGTTTTAGAAGAACTGGGAAAATTGGATGCATTAAGAGATTCAATGCAAACCACCCTCAACGGATTGGAAAAGTGGGAACAGACGTTGACAGGGGGGGGGACTTTAACCGGTGTGGTGTCAAGTGCTACCCAAGACAGCATGAGGCGAATAACCGTTAGACCCATCAACACTGAGGGACCTCTTCCTTTTGAAAGAGTACACCGTGCATTAGAAACCATGCACGGTCAGTTCTACCGATCGGACCTTGCCAAGAAAGCAAACTCAGACGGTATGGGAGAGATAGCAAGAGGGACCTTTGCAAATATCTTTTCAAAACTTCTTAGCAGAAACCAAATAGTATGCATTAATGGTGAATCCGGAAAACGCGATAGTCTTTACATGAAGAGTAGTGAAGCAACGGAGATTCATCACCCCCCCAAGCAACAGCCTATCTTTGGGGATGATGAAGGAGGAAACGCATGAGACCACCAGTATGGAGCGCCATGGCACACGGCGCTAGGACATAAATAGTAAAGGGTGAACGACCTGGCTACCAACCTTTACGTTCACCCTTGAAGCGCCACCACTATCTCATGCCCCTGTAGCTCAATTGGATTGAGCGGCTCTTTTGCGAAGTGCGGGTTCGGGGTTCAAGTCCCCGCAGGGGCATTTAATTGATGCTTAAGCGCATAAGTATTATCGCACCATGGCTTATTTTTGTCAAGTTCTTTTTTTGCGATCTATGCGACAAGCAATGCTTTATGGGTCAACCAAAATAATTACATTTTTTGCTTGACATATGCTTGAGCGGTCAAGTAGACTTACTATATGAACAGACTAGACAGAAAGAAACAAGCTCAGATCATAGCCGCATTGGTTGAGGGTAATTCCATCCGTGCCACTTGCAGAATGACCGGGGCCGCCAAGGGTACAGTCTTGAAACTGTTGGCTGATGTAGGCAAAGTCTGTTCCGAATATCAGGATAAAAATCTAAGAGATTTGCCCTGTAAGCGCATCGAATGTGACGAGATATGGTCATTTTGCTATTCCAAAGAGAAGAACGTCCCCGATGATAAACGTGGTGAGTTTGGTTACGGTGACGTATGGACGTTCACGGCAATCTGCGCCGATACAAAACTTGTTCCTTCCTGGTGGATAGGAAGGCGTGATTCCGACAACGCCACCATGTTCATGAATGATCTCGCAGATCGTATGAAAAACAGGGTACAGCTTACAACGGACGGACATAGGATGTATCTTGAGGCCGTGGAAAATGCCTTCGGTTCTGAGATTGATTTCAGCCAGCTTATCAAGGTGTACGGAACGCCGATGGAGAACGAAACTAGATACAGCCCCGCTCAGTGCATGGGAACACAAAAACAGATCATTCAGGGTAATCCCGATCTCAAGAAAACATCAACAAGCTACGTCGAGAGACAGAACCTTACCATGAGAATGAGCATGAGAAGGTTTACACGCCTTACCAATGCGTTTTCAAAGAAGCTTGAGAACTTGGGTCATGCGGTAGCCCTTCACTTCATGTACTATAATTTTTGCCGCATTCATCAGTCATTGAGAATAACCCCGGCCATGGCGGCGGGCGTTGCAGATCATGTGTGGGATATAGAAGATATTATTGAATTAATGAAATAAATCACAAAAAAGTGCTTGACATTTTGTAGTATATGACGATAATTATAACAACTGGCAACGAAATCCATTTGGGAGGCTGGTTCTGGAATAAAACCGGGGCCGTTAAGCCTCCCTAAATTTTATATATGGACAAAAAAAGCGTGGCCATATTTGTTGATTGGGACAATATCCGCAAGGGTGTTTTCGGAGCGGCATCCAAGATTCTATCAAAAAAAGTCAGCTTTAACGACATCGACAATGTCCTGAAATTCATTACCGCGTTTATTGATCACTCCGATGAGGAAATATACAGAATTTTCGTGTATCTTTGCGAAGCGTACAGCGGTACAGAGAATGGCGTTGATTATAAACAGACCCCTGTATACAAATATTCAAGAAACTTTATCGATACGCTTCAGATAAGGGACAACATTGCCGTCAGAAAAGGTAATATAGCCTATAGAGGCTTAGATATAAACAAAGAACCTATTTTCGAACAGAAGCAGGTGGATATGTTATTAGGCTTAGACATAGCCCATGTATCTTACAATCACCTAGCAGACAGAGTGCTGATTCTCTCATGTGACCTTGATATGATTCCGGCTATGAAGGTAGCCCGTACTAACGGCCTTCAAGTGGTATGCGGGTGTTGCCCCGATGTACAACCAATATCCAGCCAACTCAAAAAACATTCTGATTTCATCAGGGGAATAAACTTCTCGGAAATCTTTTAACGTTTTATTTCAAACTGACCCACTACCAGGTATTAAGAGTCAGGATTCATGTATCGGGGTTAAGGGAGCAGAGAGAAGGAAGGGGACAGGGAGTCTCTTGTGTGTCCTATAGGTGCCATATGTCCTTATATGTTAAGTGCGTGCATACCAATAGGACCTATAAGGCCAGGACCCATAGGACATATAGGATGTCCTATTTTCGGTTTCTGTCCCCCATCCCATGACCCCTTCTTTCTCCCTTGCTTTTGACACCATGGTGTGCAATAAGGAAAACAACACAGCCTGATCAAGGATGGAGAGTTATGGACCCTGAAACACGGACAGTTCTTGCACTTATCGCTTCACCGAGGACGCTCGGCAATTGTGAGACCTTCGCCAAGGAGATATCCCGGAATATCCCGGAGGGGCACACGCTGAGGCTCATCAGGCTGACGTCGCTGAAAATAGGGGGATGTCGGGCCTGCTACGGATGTGTCATGGGCAACAGGTGTCCCCTGGAGGACGACATGGACTTCCTTCTTGACGAAATCGCCGACGCCGACGCCTTCATTGTTGCTTCGCCCGTCTATTATCTTGGCGCGAACGCGATCATCAAGAGCATTCTTGACAGGGGGTTTCTCTTCTTCGACATCCTCGGCAAGACCCACGGCAAGCCGGCGATCCTCCTCAATTTCTACGGGATGCCGGGGCGGATCGGAATGGCGCCCCAGATGCTCGAGACCTTTGCGGCCTTTCTCGGACTCTCCGTCAAGGCGAGCCTTTCCATCAAGGCGGCGCTCCCTGGAGAGGCGCTCATGAACAAGGCCAACGCCGCCCGCGCCAGGCGTCTGGGCAAGGCGCTCTTCTCGCCGGGAAAGAGAATAAGGACAGGGGGTTGCCCTTTCTGCGGCTGCGAGATAATCCGGGTTGTCCCGAAAGGCTTCGTCTGCACCGTCTGCCACGGCTCTTTCGCCATGGGACCGCAGGGCCGTTTCGTCAAAGGGAAGCAAGGCGGCATCCTGGGCCCTCCCGAGCATATGCTCCTTCACCGCGAATGGCTGCGGGGCATGAAGGAACGTTTCAGTGAAAAGAAGAGAGAGATCATGAAGACCATCATCCCCTACAGGGACGACGGGGAATGGGTGAAACCACCCGGGGAATGATTCGGGTCGCAGTCACTCAAGCCATTCAAGAAAAAAAGGGGCCCGAAGGCCCCTTTTTTGTTGTTAGAAGAAGTACCACGCGCCGAATCTGTAGACATCGGCCACGCCTGTGCGGTCGGCATTGCCCGTGCCCACACTGAGAGGAGCGCCAGTGCTGGTGACAGGTACGCCATATCCGTTGTAGCCCGTGTAGTTCCGGACCCACTGGATACCGAACCTGACGGCCTGATTCGCATCCCACAACAGGTTGGCGCCGTAGCTCTGGGTCATGTTGTACTGGCCGGTCCGAAGAGTACCTGCGTTGTCGATGTTGCGGGCGTAGTTGCTGGTGTTGTGTTTCAGGTAGCCGTAGTTGCCGTTGAGCTGAAGGGCATTGGTGATCCACCATGACAGGTTCGCCTGGAGGCCGAACATCGTCGGGGCGGCGTAGCTGCCGTCGGGCCTCTGGTATGAGGATGCAACGCTGTCGTACAGCCAGCCGCTGCCGCTCAGGTTCTGGCCGACCCAGAAGTTACCGTTGAGGAGGACGGACATTGCCTTGTTGGCCTGTCTCTCGGGAACGATGGGTACTGAATACCGGAAGGCGACTGCCCAAGAATTGAGGGTATCGTCACGGTAGCCGTTGCCGGTAGCGTTCTGGTAGGTCTGCCTGCTGCTGTTGTCCTTTCCATAGTAGCCGCCCAAAGCGAACTTCAGGTTGTGGGGGCCGATCTTGCCGCAGCGGTCGGTCCAGTAGGCAACCTCGCCCTGAAGTCCCGGCCAGCTGCTTCTCGCGAAGCCGTCATTGTACCCGCGGGTAGCGCCGTAGGCTTCTGTTGCGGAAGTGACGCCAAACATGGCGTTGAACTCTCTGGTGAAGAAATAGCGGAAAGCGATCTGGGGTGTCCTGATGCCCTTCATGTACTGGGCGTAGTCGAGGATGCTGACGGTCGGGACGTAGTAGGGCATGCCCCACTGCTGCCAATTCTGACCGATCATCAATTCAGCGGACTGCCAGTTCATTTTCATGAAGGCGTGCCTGAGCTGGAATCCACCATACTGGTTGCCCGTTGATGTACCGCGGAAGTCGCCTTCGATGAAGGCGCTCGTCTTGGCGCCCCACAGATCGGGACCTTTGACGAGGAAGTTGAAACGGGTCTCAGCACCGCTCATGAAGGTGTTGCCGTACTCGTCGGCAAGGACCGAGCGGGTGGATGAGCTTGACCTGGAAGCGTTGACCGCATCCGCGTTGGCGTTCTGTGACGTCCAGCCGAGGTCGTACTTCACGAAGCCGCCGAATGTCACATCGTATCTGCTTGACATGCTGCCGGCGTTGCTCATTGCCGGAATGAGAAGGAACAACGCAAGCAGAAGGAAGGCTGTTTTTTTCATGGTTTCCCCCTTTGGGATCTTAGTTGTTTTGGAATCACTGCTGAAATAACTGGATGCTGCTTTCTTTGAAACTGCTTTTTGAAATCACTCTTTGAAAGCACCCTTCAGGGCACGCGTTGAATTTACTTGTGCGGCGTTTGATGCTTAAGACAGGTTGTCGGTTTACCTCCTTTTCATTAACTTTTTTTAATTTTTATCAGCACGGTGGGTGCTTGTCAAGAGCAATATAATGGGGTAGGGACCAGAAGCAAGAAAGCAGGGACAAAGAAGCAAGAAATGTTTGTTTTCTCTTTCTGCAGGGCCGCTTTATTTGTCCTTTTCGTCCTATAGGTCCTATAAGTTGTTTTATAAGGCCCATAGGACATATTGGACTTATAGGGGCTTAGGACTTGCAGGACAAGGGCCTGTGAAAAAAAAGGGTTTTGCGGGGTGGAATGGATGGCGGGTGTTTAGAGTTTGTCTATTGCCTTTACCGCTTTGCGGATCTTCTTGGGAAGTTTGCGGGGGTTGCCTTTCTTGGGGTGGGGGCCTTCCTCGTAGTCGTCTTCATCTTTCACCTCGAATGACGGCGCCGCCATCATTTCGGCAAGCTTTACGGGGGTAAGGAATGCGACACCCCGCATCTTTGCCTCGTCGATGATGGCGCGGTCGGAACTGACCACGATAAGGCCCGCAGGTCGTTTGCGGATCGAGCCGATGATGACGTCGTCCGCCGTCTCGCCCTCCCTGGAATAGATGACCTCTATCCCTCTTACGTTTTCGCTGTGTCTGCCCGGGGAAGGAGTGTCGTAGGCGTCGAAGACAACGGTGATCCGGACCGATCTGGCCTTCTTGTAACGCGCACACTTTTCAAGAAAATCCCTCCTCAAAAGATCCATGGACGCACCCTTCTGTACGGAAGAGGCATTGATCCGGTTAATGTAATTGTATCCGTCGATAACGAGATGCATAAAAAAACCGTTTTACGTTTTAAGTTTTAAGTAAAAGGCCAAAGACAGAGACAAAGACGGTTTTAAGTTGAAGACTGGAAGAAAGATAACTTTTTCGGGTAATACCGAAGCATCCCGCTGCTTTGCCTGTCTTTTACTTAAAACTTAAAACCTAACACTTAAAACTTTCTCTCCTCATAGAAGTCCTTCATGATCCTGTCCAGGACGCCGTTTATGAATTCCCGGGAGTCTTCGCTGCCGTATTTCTTGCCCATCTCGATGGCTTCGTCTATGGCGACCTTCGGGGGGACGTCGCCGGAGAATATCATCTCGAAGACCCCGATCCTCAGGACGTTCTTGTCCACGTAGGCGATGCGGTCTATCCTCCAGTGGTCGCAGGCCTTCCGGATGAACCCGTCTATCTGCTCCTGGTGGGTGCCGATCCCGGTAAGAAGGAGTCTCGCATAGTCGACGATATCCTCCTGGTACGGAAATAGCGAGCAGTACTTGGTGAGGGCGCGTTCCGAATCTTCTCCTGCCGTCTCCACCTGGTAGAGCATCCTGAGGGCTAGCTCTCTCGCTTTCCGTCTGCGCACAAGTTGTTTTCCTTGATGAGGTTGACCATCTCGATGGCCGACATGGCGGCGTCGTACCCTTTGTTGCCCGCCTTCGTGCCGGCCCGCTCAATCGCCTGTTCTATACTGTCGCTCGTGATGATCCCGAAGGATATGGGTTTCTCCAGTTCGAGAGACGATTGGGCGATCCCCTTCGTCACCTCCGATGCGACATAATGGAAATGGGGTGTCGCACCCTTGATGACGGCGCCGAGACAAACGACCGCGTCGATCTCCTTCTTCCTGGCGACCAGCTTGGCTGCCAGCGGGATCTCGAATGAACCGGGCACCCGGTAGATATCGATCTTGTTCTCATCGGCCCCATGCCTCTTGAGGGCGTCGAGAGCGCCTTCGACCAACCGGTCCGTTATGAAGCTGTTGAACCTGCTTACGACGATTGCAAACCTGAAGCCTTTTGCGTTGAGCTTGCCCTCTCGTACCATGTCCACCCCTTATATGTTATTTAAGATATGACCCAGCTTCTTCTGCTTGGTCGTGAGATAGGCTATATTGTCCTTCGTCGGCACCATTTCGATGGACACCCGTTCGACAACGGTCAGGCCATACCCCTCAAGGCCCTTTATCTTCTTCGGATTGTTTGTGAGAAGACGCATCTTGCGGACGCCGATATCTCTGAGTATCTGGGCGCCGATTCCGTAGTCCCTGAGGTCGGGTGAGAAACCCAGCGCGATGTTCGCCTCCACGGTGTCGTGGCCGCAGTCCTGCAGACTGTATGCCTTGAGCTTGTTGGCGAGGCCGATGCCGCGTCCTTCCTGGCGCATATAAACGAAGACGCCCTTTTTCTCATGTTCGATCATCTTCAGCGCTTTCTGGAGCTGTTCTCCACAGTCGCAGCGCATGGACCCGAGGACGTCTCCCGTAAAGCATTCCGAGTGGACCCGCACAAGCACCGCCTCGTCGGGATCTATGTCTCCCTTGACCAGGGCCAGGTGGGTCTTCTTATCAACGTCGTTCTCGTATGCTATGAGGGTGAATTCGCCGCCGAACCGGGTGGGAATCCGTGTCTCGGCCACACGTCGCACGAGCCTTTCATTCCTTGTCTTGTACTTGATGAGGTCGGCTATGGTGACTATCTTGAGGCCATGCTTTTCGGCGAAGATCTCAAGGTCGGGCAGACGCGCCATCGTGCCGTCCTCGTTCATGACCTCACAGATGACGCCGGAAGGGTTCAGTCCCGCAAGCCGGGCGAGGTCGACGGACGCCTCGGTATGGCCGACCCTTACAAGAACGCCTCCGCCACGGGCCGCGAGAGGAAAGATATGGCCCGGCCGGGATATATCGTCGGCGGTGCATTTGGGATCGATGGCGACCTGCACGGTTCGCGCCCTGTCATAGGCGGATATACCCGTCGTAATGCCCTCTTTTGCCTCGATGGATACGGTGAAGGCCGTATTGTAGGGAGAGGTGTTATCCTGGACCATGAGGGGAAGCTCGAGTTGTTTCACCCTATCTTCGGTAAGAGACAGGCAGATGAGGCCGCAGGCGAAGCGAGCCATGAAGGTGATCGCCTCGGGTGTCACCTTCTCGGCGGCGATCATTACGTCGCCCTCGTTCTCTCTGTCCTCATCATCGACGATAATGACCATCTTACCTTCACGTATGTCCTGAAGGACCTCTTCGATGCTCGCGATTGCCATGTGCTACTCTCCTTTTACAAATCCGTGACGGGAAAGGAAACCGAGGTCGATCCCTTTGCCGTCCCGCTTCGCCAGGAAACTTTCCACGTATTTTCCGATGATATCAGTCTCAATATTTATTTTATCCCGCTGGTTCTTTTCGTGAATGGTTGTCCGGGAAGCGGTGTACGGAATAATATTGATCGTGAATTTATTATCACTTTGCCCGTTGACTGTCAAGCTTATTCCATCGATTGTCACGGAGCCTTTCTTCACGATGGAGCGTGCCATTTCAGGGGAGACCTCTATCGTTACCCGGATCGAATCACCTTCATTGCGTATGTCTGAAATGGTCCCCGTTCCATCGACGTGGCCCGTCACGATATGGCCCCCAAACCGGCCGTCGGCGGCCATCGCCCTCTCGAGGTTCACCTTCTGTCCCGGAGCTTTTTCTCTCAGGGTCGTAAGGCGAAGGGTTTCAAGGGAGGCATCAACGCTGAAGGTCCGGCTTCCGACGGAGGTTGCCGTCAGGCACACCCCGTCGACGCTTACGCTGTCGCCTTCCCTGACGCTGCCGGCCTCGAAGGATGTCCTGATGACAAGGACCCAACTGCCGCTTTTCTTCTCGATCGCTGTGATCGTGCCAATGTCTTCAATGATTCCTGTGAACATATCCCTCTACGTAAATGTTCTCTTTCAGTCTCTTCAGGGTAGTCACATCGATCCGGTGGGCGTCCTTCAGAAAGTCGATCCCCTTTCCGCCCACCAAATTGAGGGCGGCCTTTCCGCCTATAAGAATGGTGCCGTAGAAAAGCACCACTTTATCCACAAGATTCTCTCTCAAGAGGGTGCTGTTGACCTCTCCGCCACCTTCGACGAGAACGCTCGTTATCTCACGGCGGTACAGTTCCTCGCAGATATGTCTTACCGACGCCCTGCCGTTGTCATCTTTTGGCACCCTGATGACCTCGACGCCCAGGGCGTTCAGTTTCGTCTCCTTGTCGGTGCGGGAATCCTCGTTGGTGAATACCCATGTCCTGTATTTCTCCGATGTCTTCACCACATCGCATGCCAGCGGGATCCGGAGCTTGGAGTCGAGGATGATCCTCACGGGGATTTTTTTCGGATTCTTGAGTCTCGGCACGAGGAGCGGGTTGTCGGAGATGACCGTGTTGATGCCCACCAGTACCCCGTCGTTCATGCAACGCAGCAGGTTTGCCTGGCGCCGCGATTCCTCGTTCGAGATCCACCGGGAGTCGCAGGTCTTGGTGGCGATCTTGCCGTCGAGGCTCACCGCCGCCTTCATCGTGACGAAGGGCCTCTTCTTCTCGATGGAGGCTATGAATACCTCATTGAGACGGCGTGCCTCGTCCTCGAGCATCCCCACCTTGACATCGATGCCGGCCTTGCGGAGCATCTCAACGCCTTTGCCGTTGACGAGAGGGTTGGGATCGAGCATGGACACGATCACCCTCTTGATTCCGGCGGCTATGATCCGGTCGGCGCAGGGCGGCGTCCTGCCGTAATGGACACAGGGTTCGAGATTGACATAGAGCGTAGCTCCGGAGGCATTGGCGCCGGCATTCTCGATGGCCCCCACTTCGGCGTGGGGAGAGCCGGCTTTCCTGTGATACCCCTTACCCACTATAGTGGCGTCCTTCACGAGAACGGCCCCCACCATGGGGTTGGGAGATACCGTTCCCAGACCTTTTCTGGCGAGGGTAAGGGCCATGCGCATGTACTGTTCGTCTTTCACGGGTTACGTCACTCTTCGTTCTTCTTCAAGAGGAGCTGCGTGAGCTCGCTCATGAATTCATTTATATCACGGAACTGCCTGTAAACGGAAGCGAACCGGACATAGGCGACCTCATCAAGGGTCTTGAGCTCGTCCATGACCATCTCGCCGATCTCCGCCGCTTTCATTTCCCGCTCCCCTTTTTCGAGAAGATTATATTCGATCCTGGAGACGATCTTCTCGAGGTTGGTAACACTGATGGGTCGTTTCTCACAGGCCTTTTTCAATCCGCCGAGGATCTTTGCCCTGTCAAATATCTCCCGTCTCCCGTCTTTTTTGACAACGAGAGGCAGCCCCTCCTCGAGTCTTTCGGCAGTGGTGAAGCGTTTGGCGCACTTGAGACACTCGCGGCGGCGCCGGATCGTGTCCATTTCCTTGCTCATTCTTGAATCGAGGACTTTGCTTTCCACGTAATTGCAGAAGGGACACTTCACGGAACCACCCCGGCGACCTTTACTTGTTGCGCGACGATGCCTTTTGCGTGAGCCGGCCTTCAGGGGCCGGAGGGAACTTTCGGGCAGAAGGTTCTTTCACCTTTGTCCGTTCTATCTTTCTCAACAGGATGTCCGATTCCTCGATAAGGCTCAAGGACAATTCATCGGGATACCCATCTTCGTAGTATACTTCCCGGATCCCCGCGTTGATGAGCATTTTGATGCATATTGAGCAGGGCAGGTGGGTGCAATAGAGGTTTGCGCCGTTGATCGACACCCCGTGATATGCCGCCTGGATGATCGCGTTTTGTTCCGCGTGAAGCCCGCGGCACAGCTCGTGGCGTTCCCCCGGGGGAACTTTAAGCCTCTCCCTCAGACAGGAGACCTCCAAGCAGTGCTTCAATCCCGAAGGTGCCCCGTTATAACCGGTGGAGAGGATCCGCTTGTCTTTCACGATCACGGCCCCGACGTTGCGGCGCAGGCAGGTCGACCTCATGGAAACGATGCGTGCTATCTCCATGAAATAGGAACCCCAGTCAGGACGATGGTTTTTCATATGTCATATATGCGTGAGTAAAAGGGGAAGCCCTTGCAGAGTTCCCGTACCTTCGCACGTGTGCTGTCCATGAACGATGTGTCGCCGGGCCGCTTCAGGACGGAATCGATCATCTCGCAGATGATCTCCATCTCCTTTTCCTTCATGCCGCGGGTGGTGACGGCGGGCGTCCCTATCCTGATGCCGCTCGCTACGTTGGGGCTTTTTGTATCGAAGGGGATGAGGTTCTTGTTGACCATGATGCCGCTCGCTTCGAGGGCTATCTGGGCCTCGTTCCCCGTTACATTCTTCGGTGTAAGGTCCACGAGGAAGAGATGATTGTCGGTGCCTCCCGATACGATGCGGAAGCCAAGATCGGCCATACGCTTCGCCATGTGTTTCGCATTTGCAATGATCTGGCGCTGATACTCCTTGAACTCCTCGGTCATGGCCTGCCGCAGGGCTATCGCCTTGGCGGCGATGACGTGCATGAGAGGTCCTCCCTGGATCCCGGGGAAAACGGCGGAGTCTATCTTCTTGGCGAAGTCGGCGTTGCACATCACGAGTCCGCCTCTCGGTCCCCGCAGGGTCTTATGGGTGGTCGTCGTAACAAAGTGGGCATGCCCTACCGGGCTCGGATGGAGCCCCGCCGCCACCAATCCCGCGATGTGGGCGATATCGGCCATGAGGTAGGCCCCCACTTCGTCGGCTATCTTCCTGAATTCCTCAAAATCGATTATTTTCGAGTAGGCGCTGGCACCTGCGATAATGAGCTTCGGTCTCTCCTTGAGAGCGATGCTCCGTATCTCGTCATAATCGAGCATCTCATTCGTGCCCGATACCGCATAGGATACCGCACGGTACCACTTGCCCGAGAAGCTCGGCTTTGCGCCGTGGGTCAGATGGCCACCGTGGGCGATGTCCATTCCCAAGACCGTATCACCCCGATCCAGCGCGGCATAGAAGACGGCCATGTTCGCCGACGAGCCCGAGTGAGGCTGAACATTGGCGTGCTCGGCCCCGAAAAGAGACTTTGCGCGCTCGATGGCAATGCTTTCTATCTCGTCGAGATAGGCGCAGCCGCTGTAATATCTCTTCGACGGATACCCTTCGGCGTACTTGTTCGTGAGGACGCATCCCTGTGCCGCGAGGATATCTTCGTCAACATAGTTCTCGGAAGCAATGAGAATGAGACTGTATTCCTCGCGGTCCAGTTCGCGCCTCATCAACTCGAACACCTTCTTATCTTTTCCGTCAAGTTTCATGTCTTACCTGTCCGTATTATTCTCGAAAGCCTCTATCTTTTTGATCCTGCCGAGGTGCCTGCCGCCTTCGAATTCCGTGGCAAGCCAGGATTTCACGATCTCCTCGGCAAGACCCTTGCCGGTGACCCTTCCCCCGAGGACGAGGATATTGGCATCGAGGTGTTTCCGGCTCTGCACGGCAGTGTAGAGATCGTAGACAAGGGCGGCCCGGATGCCTTTGACCTTGTTCGCCGTCACGCTCATCCCGATCCCTGTTCCGCAGAGTAATATGCCCCTGTCGGCTCCGCCCGAAGCAACGAGCCGGGATACCTCAAATCCGAAATCGGGGTAATCGACGGATGCCGGGGAGTTGGTGCCCACATCCGTCACATCGTGTTCCCCCGTCGCGAGAATGCCCTTTATGTATTCTTTGAGCTCGAGACCTGCATGGTCGGAACCGATAGCTATTTTCATCCTTCAAACCTCCTGAGGATGAGAGCGCAGTTTGTGCCCCCAAAGCCGAAGGAATTGGAGAGAACCGCGTTGATGTCGCGTTGTCGCGCCTCGTTTGGAACATAGTCGAGGTCACAATCGGGATCGGGTGTCTCGTAATTGATCGTGGGAGGACAGACCTGATCCCTGATTGCCAGCGCGCTGAAGATCGCCTCTATTGCGCCGGCGGCGCCGAGAAGGTGACCCGTCATGGACTTCGTCGAACTTACGGGCAGCTTGTATGCCCTTTCTCCAAAGACCTTTTTGATGGCCAGGGTCTCTGTCTGGTCGTTGAGGTCCGTCGATGTCCCGTGGGCGTTGATGTAGTCCACCGCATCCGCGGGAAGGGCGGCGTCGCGCAGAGCCATGTTAATGCAGCGGATGAACCCGTCCCCATCGGGGCAGGGGGCCGTAATGTGATAAGCGTCCCCGTTGTATCCGTATCCGCTCAGCTCCGCATAGATCTTTGCACCTCTTTTGAGTGCATGTTCCAGTTCTTCCAGAATGACGATGCCCGCGCCTTCAGACACCACGAAACCGTCCCGGTCCTTGTCAAAGGGCCGCGAAGCCTTCTCGGGCTCGTTGTTTCGCGTCGAAAGAGCCTTCATCGCATTAAAACCGCCCACCGTCAACGGAGTGAGGTTGGCTTCACATCCGCCCGCCACCATCATGTCGGCATCGCCGTACTGGATGACCCTTGCGGCGTCGCCGATGGCATGGGCTCCCGTGGCGCAGGCCGTCACGATGCAGAGGTTGGGTCCTTTCAGCCCGTACTGGATGGCGATATGCCCCGGCGCCTCGTTGGCTATGAGCATGGGAATGAAGAAGGGGGAGATACGCCCCGGTCCCCTCTCCAGGTAAATGCTGTGATACTTCTCAAGGGTCGGCAGGCCTCCAAGGCCCGTGCCAACAATCACTCCGGCCCGCTCCGCATCTTCTTTGGAGATGTCGAGGCCGGAGTCCTCCATGGCTATTTTTGTGGCGGCGAGGGCGAACTGGATGAAAAGGTCCATCCGCTTCATTTCCTTGACCGAGACGTAATCCTCGGCATGGAAGTCTCTTACCTCGCCGGCTATCTTCGTATCATGCTGCGTACTGTCGAATCTTGTTAGTGGTGCGATCCCGGATACCCCGTCGAGAATCTTTTTCCAGACGTTGTCTATCCCCAACCCAAGGGGTGTCACAAGACCAACACCGGTAATGACAACCCGTCTTTTCAAACGACACCTCTTTGGATTATTTGCCTGCCAGGCGATCTTCTATGTATCTGATCGCGTCACCAACGGTTTCCATCTTCTCCGCATCCTCATCGGGGATCTCAATGCTGTACTCATCTTCCAATGCCATGATAAGCTCAACGATATCAAGAGAATCTGCGCCGAGGTCGTCGATGAACTTAGCTTCCGGAACAACTTCCGATTCGCTTACCCCGAGCTGATCCACAATCATCTTTTTTACTTTTTCAGTTACTGACATTAAGCCACCTCCTCGTTTTATTGAAAGCTTCCTTCGAACTCCCGAGGAAACCGGTCCTTCCGGACGATTCACCTCCGGTCATGCGCTTTTCCTACATGTGCAACCCGCCGTTGACATTTATCACCTCCCCCGTTACGTAACTTCCGTATTTCGAAAGAAGAAAATATACCACGCTCGCGACGTCCTCCGGTTCACCGAGGCGCTTGAGCGGGATCGCCCCGTACATTGACTCCTTCGTCTTCTCGTCAAGGGCGTCCGTCATCTTCGTTCTTATGAATCCCGGAGCCACGGCATTGACCCTGATGGAGCGCTCCGCGTATTCTTTTGCGACGCTTTTCGTGAAGCCGATGATGCCTGCCTTGCTCGCCGCATAATTGGCCTGCCCGGCGTTCCCCATCACCCCGGCGATGGAAGAGATGTTGACGATGCCGCCTCCCGACCTGAGCATGTGCCTGATGACGGCTTTCGTACAGTTGAAGACGCTCTTCAGGTTCACCGTGATGACCCGGTCCCAGTCCTCGTCCTTCATCCGCACGAGGAGTTTGTCCATCGTGATCCCCGCGTTGTTGACGAGGTTGTCGATCTTCCCCAGGTCTTTTACCACCCCGTCGACGGCCTTCTGAACGGCCTGAGAGTCCGAAACGTCGACAGTGTAGAATTCACAGCGCCGGCCCTTCGACCGAACGGCCTCACGAGCCTCGGAGCCGTCGATTACATCAAA
>Ga0351920_1018_pt2 | contig 39929 bp, 40 predicted proteins | sample BONcelHT113001C8_FD_206854 | JGI IMG/M metagenome (GOLD analysis project Ga0351920, IMG submission 206854) | Enriched cells from coal bed in the Powder River Basin, Montana, United States - BONCAT cells T11 rep2 HSBNCT.T11.300.1.C8 ... | reverse complement strand
TGGTCAGCACGCATTCCGTGATAAGGTCCCGAAGGGTGGGGAGGGAGGGGACGCGGGAGGCCGCCGTGGCGAGATTGCGGAGGCCTGCCGGGATATGATCGAGAAAACCCGTGAGACCTTTCGTCCCGCCCAGGAGCCCGTAGGCGCCGAGCGCCTGCATGAGTCGCTCTACGGAGGCATCCCAGAAGGATCTCTGGAAGGTATCCCAGTCGAGTTCCTGGGATGAGAGGACGTAATAGAATGACAGGAGTTCCTCTCTTTGTTCAGGGGTGAACGAGACATAGGGGTCGCACAGGAGGGAGCCAAGATCATAGAATGGGTTTCCAAATCGCATACCCTGGAAGTCGATGAAATACGGCTCCCCGCTGTGAATCATGACGTTTTGTGACTGGAGGTCGCGGTGAACGAGGCGGCGCTCCAGGGAACAAAGACCGTCGGTCAGGCCGGCAAGTTCCGACCTGAGCTTTGATTCGAAGGCGGGCTTAAGGACTATATTGCAGTGGTTCCTCACGAAATGCTCAAGAAAATAGTCCTGTTCAAAGAGATAGAGCTCCGGCCCGAAACCCTCCATGAGGCTTACGCGCCCGGAGGGGAAATCATTTTCCGATATGCCGTGGAGCCTTATTGCGGCTGTGAGTGTCTTCTGGTACAGCGTGCGCCTCGTCGGCCAGTCGTGCCCGGCGAAGGCGTGGAGGTCTTCGCCTCCCAGGTCTTCCATCGCCATAAGATGGCCTTCGGGGTCATGGCCGATCACGGCCGGAACGGGGATGCGCATGTTCTTCAAATAAACGGCTATATCGGAATAATAGGTGTTTTCAATCCTCTTTGGATCGTAATCGATGATGATGACCGATCCGCCGTCTCCGAAGGAGAAGCGGTAGAAGGCCCGGTCCGAACCTCGCGCGGCAAGAGGGGCAACTGTTGCGGGGTTCGATGGGTCGAGACCGGTCGTTTTACGGGCAAAGGCCATTATACTGTCAGATTGCGCCATTTCCTGTCCTCGTTGATCCCTGTCTCATGTGAACGTCCATCTCCCGATAGACGTCGACGGAACCGATGTCGTGCCACTTTCCCTCATCGATGACAACGCCTCTGATGGAACCGGGCTCCGCGGCTATCCTGCGCAGGAAGACATCAACGACGGATTCTATCCTGCCCCGTTCCATGTGGCAAAGGATCGATGTTTCCACCGCATAGATACCGGTGAACAGGCACCGGGCCACCCCCTTTCTTCCCAGAGTGTGGCGCATGTCGCATATCGTTCCCGAGCTGTCGATGTCGACATTGAGCAAAGGGCCCTCGGTCCGCAGAAGAAGAGTGGCGTCGGGACGGTTGCGCTCATGGGCCGCGACGAGTCTTTCGAGCGGTATGTCGGAAAGGACGTCACCGTTGTAACAGAGGATGGCCTCATCATGGGAAAGAAGGTCCTCGATGTTTTTGAGTCCCCCGGCGGTATCGAGAAGGATGGGTTCGTGTTTGAAGATGATGGGGACATCCCGCCAGCTGTTGTCGGGAAAAGCCTTCGGGTAAGCCCCCGGCTCATGATGCGTGTTCACGATGAATCGATCGATTCCGGCTCCTATGAGATGGTCCATGGCATAGGTGATGATAGGCCGGCCGTTCAAGGGAAGAAGCGGCTTGGGGCAGTGTTCTGTAAGGGGCCGCAGCCGTGTTCCCAGACCGGCGCCGAGGATGAAGGCTGTTCTAAACCGTTTCTTTATCATCGGGCCTCACGATATTTCATACCGGTCTTCAGTATATTTTCTCCATCTGCGCGCCGGTAAAATAATGCTTCAGTATCTGTGATGCCGTAAACCCCTTGTCTGCCATGACCGCGGCGCCTATCTGGCACAGGCCGACACCGTGGCCCCATCCGGCCCCGTCAAGGGTGAACCTTTCGGGGGGGCCGTCGGAGGGCCCCGCGCTGGAGACGACAAAGGCGCTGCTGTAGAGGTGGCTTGGCGAGAGCCATCTGCGTATCTCCAGTTCCTTTCCTATAACGATGCTTTCCTCTGTTCCTGTGATCCTCAGACGGCGAATACGTCCCGAAGGCCCTCTTTCGACGGGCACTATCTCGAGGAGGGTACCCACATCCATTCCCGATCTTTGCCTGATGATATCCTCGAGTTCACTGCGGGAATACTCCACCTTCCAGCGGAAGAAGTTCGTAGTCTCCTGGTCGAAGCCGGGGAGGATCTCGGAAAGGAGGGCCCTGTCTTTCGTGTTGCAGTAGACATCGGGGGACGAGAATATCCAGCGCGCCGCCTCTTCCTCGGACATGACGGGGCTCAAGGCATCCCGGGAATCTGCAATGCTGACGAGGTAGGGGACGTGGACATCTTCCCAGGCCGTTTCGTAGTTTTCCGTGAGACCGCCGCATGCCTTGTAGTATCGGGCATCGCAGACCATACCCCCGTAGGAGAGGATGAGCCCTCTCGTTTCCTTCACAGCATGTGCCGCCTCACCGGAGATGATCTTTGTGATGCCCTGATATCGCTGGCAATGGTCATCGGCGCAGACGTCGAAGATGTCATGGTCTTCCCTGTTGTACCAGCGAATGATCTCTTTCTGGTTCGCAGGCGGCTGTTTTCCTGGCACGGAAGAGTTTTTTTGCTCCAGTGAGGCCATAAGCCAGCTCCGGGACATGATGGCGTGGGCCTTCAGGAATTCACCCGGCGCCCGCCCGCTCATCTCCGAGGAGATGACGCTCACGAGATAGTCCTCGAGGGGGATCTCGTTGATGACGGCCATGGTGCCGTCCTCGCGGGCCGCGAATATGAGGTTACCCGGAAAGACCTGGTCTTCCTTGCGCTCCCAGTGAAAACGGATCCCGATAGTGACGCCGAAGATCGTGAAGGTAGAACCTTCGCTGGCAGTCAGTCTCAGGAAGCGAGAATGGGCGATGAGCTGTTGCCCTTCGTCGAAAAGCATTATCTCCGATGCGGCTGCCCTCACATGAAAAGGTCCCGACAACGAACGCATCCCTTCGACCAGAAAGGCGCCATTGAGATGCCCCGCCACTTCCGGCTGTCTGTCCGCGATTCCAACGGTGATGATCGGTTCCTGTGCCCCGGTTGAGACCATATCCTCCCGAATGATGGTTTACCTTATTATGTTTTCAGGAGGTTGTCAATCGCCGCGCCTCTTCGACGGTAATGTCGCTTCCTGGATGCAGTATCGACAGATCTTGCCTCCCGATCTCTCGCCATTGTTGAGCCTGCCGTCAAACAACCTGAATTATCGGGGAGTTGAAAATCATCTCGTCGGTGGTACTGTTTTTGCTAAATGAGCATGGCAAAAAGCGCTACAAAATTATGGATCAGCGGAGGGGTTATGAAAAGAACAGTTTTGGCAGTCCTTGCTTTTGTGGTCCTCATGGTTGCCGTCCTGCCTGCAGTGAGCGATGCCCGGGGCAGACGTTACCATGGGAGGCCCCATTATCACCATAACCATCACCATTATGGCGGACACGGAGGCTGGGGTCTTGCGGGAGTTGCAGGGGGTCTCATCGCCGGAACCATCATAGGAAGCACCCTGGCCCGGCCGGGCCCCGTGTACGTGGTGCCGCCCCCTCCGCCGCCGCCGCCAAGGGTATACTACTACTATCCACCCCCGGAAAGGGTGTACGTGTATCCCTACTAAATAAGGTTGCACGTTTCAGGGGTTCCGGGGAGAAAAATGGAACAGGTCAGGCAGGCCGCATGAGTCCTGCCTGACCTGTTCCATTTTTTGAGATGGGGAGCCTTCGGTGGACCGAACCGTGTGAAATACCCCCGCCCGCCCGGTAATCCCCTTTCCTGTAAACTGTTTTACCGACGTGTCCTTCCGGAAGAAGTAGAATAATCAGGATCACAATGCAAAGAGCACAGGGAGGGACTGTTCATGAAGACGAGATTTACCATCTTCTCAACGACCGTCATTGTGGGGGTTCTTATCCTCGCATCGTCCGCGGCGGCGCTATGCGTGAACGTATCGAAAGCCAACCTGAGGTCGGGGCCTGGAAAGAACCATGAGGTGACATGGCAGGTCTACATGTATATGCCTTTTGAGAAAGTCGGAGAATCTACGGACAAAAAGTGGTATGCCGTAAAGGACTGTGACGGCGACACGTACTGGATCCACAGGAACCTCGTGACGAGCAGGTACCGCTGCGCCGTCGTGCGCGTGGACAAAGCACGGTTACGCACGGGGCCGGGGACACGTTTCCCGACCGTTAAGGAAAGCCCGGCGCGCAAGCACTACACCTACAGGGTCATTTCGTCGAAGAATGGATGGCTGAGGCTCCGTGATGAATGGAACGATACGGGCTGGATAAGGAAAGACCTCCTGTGGATAAAGTGAGACCCGTTCTTTCTACTTCCCCGTCACCTTTGTTATCTGTATATTCGTCGGTCCGCCTGAGGACGGCGCAACGATTTGGACGTTTCTCATGTCGTCTTTCTTGCCCGCCATGAACATGACCATCTTCTGATCTCCCGCGGTCTGGTTCATGGTCTGCTGGACATCCTTCAAATTTGTCCTGTAGAATGCGACGACTTTGTCAAAGGGGTCATTCGTGCTCATCAGGACAGTGGAGGCCGATCCGGCCCCGGAGCCTTTTGTCTCGCCGAAGTGCCCCGAAGAGATCACCTGTGCGCCGGGATAGGCGGGTGCACCAAGGTCAGCTCCGCTGAGGGCCTGTGGACCTGTCTTAATGGTCGCGGTGCCCTCGTTTGTCTCCACCTTTACCGTGCCTTCCGCACCCGACTGTTTTGCTGTCACCGTTACCTTGCCTTCGGGGGTTGTGAAGGTCTTCGATTCCTCCCTGCCGCACCCTGGCGTGAAACATGCGGCCGCAAGAAGACCCAGCGCGCACAGAACCATTGCCTTCGTTTTCATAACGTCCTCCTTGTCTTTCTGAGGCATTGTCCGAGTATGTTGTCTGGAGCCATTATAGTACAAGAGAGAAGCAATTTCAACAGACACGCCATGACAGGAGGCGGGCTACCTGGCATTCTCTGACAGCGGCAGGATCTCGCCGATGTCCATGATAAGAAATCTCGAAGGATCGAGTTTCCTCCCGGCGATCCTTCGTTTCAGTTCCACGGCCGGAAACCCCGGCGGTTCATCGCCGAGGTGAAAGGTTCCCCACTGGGCAGGTATGAAAAAGCGGGCCCCCAGGTCGTGAAATGCATCGATGCATTCGTCGATATCCATGTGGGAGTAGTGCATGAACCAGCGCGGGTGGTAGGCGGTCGTCGGTATCAGCGCGTAGTCTATTCCGGCATAGCGCCTGCCTATCTCACGAAAACCTATGAAATATCCGCCGTCCCCGCCATAATAGACGGTGTTTTTCGGGGAAACGATGAGGAAACTCGCCCAGAGCGTGCTGTTCTTCGCCTGGCCGAGCCGGTGGGACCAGTGTTGCGCCGGCAGACAGACGATCTTCGTTCCGTCGCCTCCATCGGCGGTCTGCCACCAGTCCATTTCGACGACATCATTCCTGCCGAGGTTGGTGATGAACTCTTTCATGCCAAGGGGGACGAAGAAGCGGGTGTTGTCAGGAAGGGCCTCGAGGGTCTTCCTGTCCAGGTGATCGTAATGGTTGTGGGATATGATGACATTGATCCTTTGTGCACCTATATCTTTGAGTTCCGCGGCCGATAGGGCAGGCGGAATCTTTCTTCGTGGCAGAAGGGCCCTGTCGGACAACATGGGGTCGGTCAGCCAGAATTGAGAGTCGAGACGGATGAGAAAGGTCGCATGGCCTATCCAGAGAATGAAGTCGCCATGAGGCATGGTCTTGATGCGACTCGCGGCGTCGGGGATGACAGCGGGCATGTGTTCCCGTTCTTCGTCGGTGTATTCCTGCGATGGCGACAACTTCCATTTCAGCAGATGCAGAAACCCTGTTTCCTCCATTGGCATCCAGGGATTGAAGAATTCGCCGTCCTTTCGGTGCACCGCGTAGAGGTCACTTGTCCGGGCCGCCTCGACCTTTTTTCTCCAGGCGGCCTCGTCGAATTCGGAGGGCGCTGCGCAGCCGGAAGCGGCCAGACATAAGAAGAACATAAGAACAGCGCGAAGTGCGGACCCGAACCTGTCTTCCACATTCCCTCCGTCCCACAGTCTAGCACAGGGAAGAGGGGACGGGGAATAGGGAAAAGAAGGGGACAGAAGGCAGGGAAGAGAAGGAGCAAGGGGGATGGGGCAGCAAGGACCGGGGAGCGGCAAAGGGGAAGAAAGAGAAAGATGCGCTCAGCTTTCCGGCGAAGGCCGGAATGAAACGTGGAAACGTTTTTCAGACCCACACGACGCAGTTGAAGACGCCGAACCCGTTGGCGCGCCGGGTTGTGGAACCGGGGTCATCGTGCCGGACGCCGTCCACTATGAAGTGATACTCGTGGAAGCCCGGGTTGAGACCTATCGTGATCCTCCATGTGCCATCCTTGCATCTCTTGAGCGGCCGTGCGGTCTCACGCCGGTTTCTGAAGCTTTCCGTTATGAGGACCTCATGCGCCGACGGTGCATGGAGTTTAAATGTAACCTTCTTCTTGGTCTCTTTATGGGCCATTTCCGGAAAATACCATCCAGGTCAATACGAGAGCCCGGCGAAGTTTTCCATGCCGTAGGGCCTCTCTTGTAAGAACTCTACAATAGGAAGTTTCCCCTGTCTGTAGCGGAATCGACAATTATTTTGTGGTAATTTTGCTCAAAAGACCTGTCATCGTTTCTTGTCCGATGACAGTCGGACGATCATCTGTGAGGATCTTCCGGTGTGTTGTCAGTCTCTCAAGCGATTCATGCCACTCAAGCGATTCAAGCCGTCTTTTACTCCACGAGGCCGTGTTTCACGGCGTACCAGATCAACTCGTTGGTCTTCTTCACGGAGATCTTTTCCAGGATGCGGACCCGGTAGGTTCTAACGGTGTTTATGCTGAGGTGAAGCTGCTCGGCTATTTCCTTGTTCGTCAATCCGCCGGCGACCAGTTTCATTACCTGCAGTTCCCGTATCGAGAGCTTCTCGTGAGGCGGTGTCTCTGTGTCGGACTCAAAATCGAGGACCATCTGTTCTGCAAATACCGGATTGATGTATCTCTTGCCTGACAGTATCTTGTTCACGGCCGCCACCAGCTCTTCCGAAGCGCTTCGCTTCGTTATATAGCCCTGTGCGCCGGCCTTTATGGAGCGGATCGCATACTGCTCCTCGGGATACATGCTCACGATGAGGACGGGGAGCCGCGTCCGCTTCTTCTTGATCTCTTTCAGCGCCTCGAGACCGTTTATATCGGGAAGTGAGATATCGAGAAGCACCAGGTTATAATCGTTCTTATGGATCTTGTTGATCAGCTCGTAACCTCTTCGCGCTTCATCGAAGATCATGTCGCTGAAATTTTCCTGGAGGATCTCTTTGAGGCCCTTGAGGACCACGGGATGGTCATCGGCGATAATGACTCGTAGCATCTGTCTATTCCTCCTTACTGCTTGGCTTGACCGGACGGAGCGGAACGGAAAGGGTGACCGAGGTGCCTTTCCTCCGTACACCCATGATGGCCAGTGTTCCACCCAGCGCATGCGCCCGCTCGTGCATGCCTGTCAGCCCGATGGACCGGGGATTTACCAGGTCCTTTTTCGTGATGCCTTTGCCATCGTCGCTGATCTCCATGATGAAGACATCCTTCCTCTTCTTGAGAATTATCGTGACCTCGTGCGCCCCGGAATGGCGCATGACGTTCGTAAGGGCCTCCTGGAGGATCCGGAAAGCCCCGGTGGAGACGGCCTCATCGAGACCCATGCCGTAAGGTTCGGAGACGATGTGGCACAGGATGTTCGTTCTCTTCATGAGGTCCCTGGCGGCAAGCTCCGCCGCGTCCCTGAGGCCGAAATCGTCGAGGGCCACGGGTCTCAGCATGGTAGACATCTGCTGGACCGTGATAATGGTGTGGTCAAGGGCTGCCAGCACGGAATTGAGCCGCTCCAGGATAAGTCCGTCATTTCCGGGAAGCCTTCTCTTTATCCAGCTCACATCCAGCTTCATCCCTGTCAGGATCTGGCCGAATTCGTCATGGAGTTCCCGCGAGAGCGAGGTTCGTTCATCTTCCCTGATCTTCTGGAGATGAATGCTCAGATGGCGCAGCCGTTCCCGCGAGTCCTGCAGGGCGGCCTCCATCTTCCTGCGCTCCGCGATCTCCTGCCGGAGAAGTTCGTTCAATTCCGACAGCTGTGCCGTCCGCTGCCGCACCCGTTGTTCCAGCGCTTCGTGGGTGTCTAACGGGCGGGATGATGCCGACGCTTCTCTCTGATTTGCGCGCTTTCTCGTGGCACCGAAATCGTCCACGGCTCCCCCTTGTGATGACCGCCGGCCCGACTGTCCGCTCACGCCTGCCGATATGACCGGTTCATCGGCACTCGCGACGTTCTGCGTCCCGGCGAGATAGTGCACCTCTGTCTCAATTGCAGTTGGAGGAGACAAACCCCTGTAAGTTTTCTCCGTCCTGACAAGCTATACGAATTATGACAATTATAGCAAGAAAACCCATAAGTGCAATAGGAAGAAGAACATGGTTAACCGTTAAGGTATTGATATATTAGGGTGATTTTAGTTACAGCTCCAGGATGTTTTCGAGCATCAGAAAAAATGGGAGAGAGTACCAGCGTCTTTGTCACGGGGTGGTTCGCGTTGCTTTTCCGGCGGATTCCCTGGCTTTGTGAGCCAGATCGATGGACTGACCGAGGATGTTGAGACAGAGGGGGGGATTATGAAAACCCATGCTGTTCTCGGCAGCGACAAAATCCCAGTACCACTGGGCTTTTCGCAGGCTCTCTTTCGCCTTGTCCAGTTCCCCCTTGTTTGTCTCCGGGGAGGCAAGTGCCTTTGCCACGGCCTCGTGGGCTTTCGAGATCGTCATGCCTGCGGTATGCTGCAGTTCCCAGACACTTTTTTGTGTCGTCTTCACACGGTCGAGAAGCCATTTCGCTTCCTGGGGATGGCACCGCCGGCAGGATGCATCGGTATGTTTCATGGGGCTTGTCACCCAATGGGAGCTGTACTTTCTGCCATTCTCCCGCATGTAAGGCATGTGGCAATCGGCGCAGGATATGCCGGCCCTTGCATGAGTGCCTCCGGAGAATACCTCGAACTCCGGGTGCTGGGCCTTCAGCATTGCCGTCTGCGAATCGGGGTGTACCCAATCTCCTTCGAACCCACCCGGCTTTCCGCTATAGTATGTATAAACCTGTTCCGGATGCAGTCCCTTGTCCCAGGGAAGTACCACCCGCGACGTTTCGGGTTCGAAGTAGTATTCGGTGTGACACTGGCCGCACACGTAACTGCGCATTTCTTCCCGGGGTGCCTTCACCACGTCGATACCTTTTTTCTGCATGGCCTCGATAAAAGCGGGATTGACTACGCGAAGCGCCATGGTGGCCGGATCGTGGCAGTTTGCGCAGGTGATGGAGTGTTTCATCTTCGCGAACAGCTCTCCAAGGGGTTTGTTCGCGTAGGCCGCACCCGAGGTCTTGTAGATATCGATGATATGGGCGGATTTGCACGTCATGCACGCACCGGGACTCTGGAGGGTGATCCGCTTCGACTCCTTAAGGTCGGTGAGGGCGTAAGGGTGCCCGCGGTCTTCCGTGTAATCCTTGCTGAAGGCCATGCCCTTGAAGTTCGTGAGGATTTCGGGCTGTCTGAGGGAGTGCTGATACTTTGCGGAACCGCCAAAATCGGTGGGGGATGCGGACATCTCCAGGTTCTTCTGGAAACTGCCGTACTGAAGGGGATAATGGCGGCCCCAGACGGCAGGATCGTATTCCCCCTCGGGGATGGGTTTCACCTCTGACCTGTCGGAGGGTTTCAGGAGAAATGACCGCACCGTGGCCATGGCCGCGAGGATGAGAATAACGGTGACCACAATGATCATGACCGGCTTCCTATTCAAACCTGTTCCCTCCTTGTTCCACGGGTCGTCCGTGGACGAGAAATCTGTGGCACTTCATGCATTCGGGGCTGCCCTTTGCCATGGGTGTATTCTCGACGGTGGAAAAATGACACCTCAGGCAATTGGAGTTTGCTATTGTTCGCGCGTGCCCCGTGAGCTTGATGGTGAAGGGGTAAGTCCTCATTGTCTCTCCCGTCAGATCGCGTATACCCGCGTAGGCCTTGTAGGCCACGGCGTACGCGACATTATCCCGGGGCATGTGGCACTCGATGCAGGCGAACTGTTTGTGCCTGGAGGTTTTCCAGGAGAAGTAAATGTTCTCCATGCTGTGGCATGAACCGCAGAAGTAGGAGAACCCCCCGAGATGGTAACCCGAAAAGATGACCACCATGATGACGGCGCCGAGAGCGGCGCCTATTCCGATGAGCCTCCATACATGTCTCTTTATAACGGCATCAAAGTCGGCCTTCTCGCTGTCTTCCCGGGACATCCCTTTTCCTTGAAGATGCTTTTGGAACAAAAACAGTTTAGTATGGAGGTGTAGCCCCGTCAACCCAAAAGACCGTTCCTGGTCTTAAAGAAAGTTCAAGACTCCAAAGGTTCAAGGGTTCAAACAGGAGGAGACTTGAAACATGAAACCCTTCAGGGTTAGCCTTGAGGATGGAGATATTCTGGATCGCACTCACAGTCACCGTGATGCTTGTCGGCCTTGCCGGGACGTTCGTCCCCGTTCTTCCGGGAATACCCTTATATATGTCTGCTACATCTCTTATGGCTTTATATCCGGCTGGAAGGCATTCGGGCTGATTACCGCCATAGCCTGGGGCACCGTCACGAGTACAAGGTCTTTTCTGGCGAAAAGACCGTCACAGGTCACAGGTCTCACGTCACAAGTCTAAAAGCCAAAAAAGATTCGGTGCCGGGTCAACAATTCTGTTGACAGCCCGTCCCCTTTCACCGTCTCTCTTTGGCAACCTGCGACAGTTCTTCTGCTTGACGAACTGTGTATTAGCAATATAATTGGAATATGGACTTTTCTTGGGGTTGTAAGGAGTCACGCGGGATAAGCGGACGCTCTGAATTGTTGCGGTGATTAAACGTCGAATCTGCCCAGGAGGTGTTGTATGGCAGCAGTGAAACCGAAGGGGAAAAGCAAGGTCACCCGGAAGAAGACGTCAACGACCACAGACTCAGCCGTCGACAAGAACTTCATGGTAGCATTGCAGGCGCTTGAAGAAATGGCGAAAGGTCAGATCATATCCGCGAAGGACCCCTTCAAGACAGGGATCAGGATCGTCAGCGAGATAAAGAAGGTAACCCTGCGCCTCGAGAACGAGATAGAGGACGACTCGAGGTCCATGACCGAGGCGTACGATTCCGGCCCCGGTGTGGTGGGGATGGGTATCGGGGTACTGTAGAGCGACCCCTTCGATTCGGATCGAAAGACCGAAACGGGGCAGGCGAAAGACCGTGCCTGCCGTAGCCCTTTTCAAACCCGGCAAGAAGCAGATGGTGTGTCTCCCGGGGTGGAGTTGACCCGCAGGTGGCAGTATAGCGCGGGCCGACCCGGCGGGAGGGCCGCATCCTGGCAGGCTCCTTCATGACGGTTATGTGTTTTGCGAGGGCGTTATCAGAGATAGGTTCACACCTGATGAGATAGAACGGGCGCTGAAGATGACCCTGCCGGGGCGTCACGGCCAGCAGCGCATGTCACCATCGCACCGGTCGTTCGCACCGCCTCCCGGAAAAGGTCCCCCATTCACGGGAGCCGTTCTCCTTCTTCTCTACCCGGGGGAAGACGGCGAACTCCTCATTCCCCTTACGGTCCGTACCGACAGTGTGGCGGTTCACAAGGGGCAGGTCAGTTTCCCCGGAGGGGCCCGCGAACCTCAGGACGAGTCGCTTTACCTTACCGCGCTTCGCGAAACTTGTGAAGAGCTGGGGATTTGCGAGGGCGATGTGCGGATTGTGGGCGCGTTGACTCCCCTTTACATAGAACCGAGCAACTTCTGCGTTCACCCCTTTGTGGCCTGGCAGCCCAGCCGCCCTTCCTTTGCCCCCCAGGCCGTTGAGGTCTCCGAGGTCCTTGAGGTGCCGGTCTCCCATTTCCTGGACGATAAGAACGTTGTCGTCGAGGAATGGTTTTTGGAAGGAGCTATGAGGAGCATCCCCTATTTCGGTGTCTATGGGCACAAGGTGTGGGGAGCGACGGCGATAATCCTCAGCGAGTTTGCGGCGGTCCTTGAAAACCTTCGCGCCCCGGGGGAGAGCGACCTCGAGTGACCCTCATCGCTCAATTCTTCCTCAAGGAGGATACCCGTGCCCGTCAGGCTCACTGAAGCGCAATTCGATCGTATAGTGGCCCGCGCAATAGAAAGGATACCCCGTGAGATCCGCCAGTACCTGGACAACATCGTCATAACGGTGAAAAAACGTCCTTCGCCGAGGATGATGCGGGAGATGGAGGTGCATCCCGACAACTGTCCCCTGGGCCTTTTCCAGGGTGTCCCCCTCATTGAGCGTTCGGCAACGACGCCCCCCCCTCTATCCCGATATGATCTACCTCTTTCAGGAGCCTCTCGAGGACATGTGCGAGACACGGGACGAGTTGGAGGAAGAGATAGAGGTGACCGTTGTCCACGAGGTGGCCCACTACATAGGCATGACCGAGGAAAGGCTGGCGGAACTGGGATACGGATAAAGGTGGGAAAACACCGTTGGAACCGTTGGAACCGCTGGAGTCGTTCGGGCGTTAAAAAAGGCATATCCGTTCCGTGTTATTGGTTTGTCCGAGAAGCCTCTGCGACCAATTATCGGCGTTCAATCGGCTCCAACGGCTCCAACGGTTCTAACGGTCTTTGTAGGGTTCACCGAAGGTGTTGAGGAAGACTATTTCCTCAAAGGGTTTACGGGGGGTTTCCCGCGGTGTTTCGTCGAAATAGCCCAGCGGGGTCATCTCGGCGATGGAGTATCCTTCGGGGATCTGCAGCAGAGCCTCCGCCTTCTTTGCATCGAAGCTTCCGACGTGGACGGTGCCGAGACCGAAGTTCCACGCGGCGAGCACGATGTGCTCCATGGCGATGCCGGCATCGAACATGAACCAGTCTCCCTTGTCGGTCGAAGGCGTTCCCTTGTGGCAGCCGGAAACCCCTCTTTGTGCGGCGACGCAGATGACGACTGGCGCTTCGACGATGGCTGCCCGTGCGGGATTGTTGGGGCCAAGGCAATCGAGGAGACCTTCCTTTATCTTCTGGTCCTTGACGACGATGAAGCGCCATATCTGGGTGTTCGCCCAGGAAGGCGAGCGCCGCGCCGCCTCGAGGATCTCCACAAGTATCTCCTCGGGCACCGCGTCACCCTTGTATTTGCGTACACTCCGTCTTTCCCGTATAGCCTTTAAAAGTTCCATACTCCCATTATGCAATGAGGATCACCCGGGTGTCAACAAAAGACGGTCTCAGGTCTCAGGTTCCAGGTTCCAGGTTCCAGTGAAGGAACGAAGGCGAGGACGTGTAGTGTCCCGCCAGGTTCCAAAGAAGATCGGAACCTTTGCACCCTTTGCGTGGAAAATGTTGCCAGCCACCCCAGCATTCAGTCTTGTCTTGGACCTGGAACTTGAGACCTGAGACTTGAGACCGTCTTTTACTTCCTCAGCAGCATCGCGCCGCTGGAATAACCGCCGCCGAAGACGGTCACGAGGATGAGGTCGTCCTTCATGAACCTTTGCCAGTTTTGCGAAAGACAGATGACGGTACTCGCGCAGCCCGTATTGCCCGTGTTCTCGATGTTGGAGATCACCTTCGAATTGTCCAACCCGAGCGCCTTTGCAACGTGGTTGATGATCCGGGCGTTTGCCTGATGAGGGACGAGGTAATCGACATCCCCGAGGACGTAGCTGTTCTTTGCCACTATGTCCCGCGCCTCTGCCGCCATGAAATTGCAGGCGTGGATGAAAATGTCCCGCCCGTGGGGCATGGCGAGTCCCCCGTCGGAGGGCCTCAGATACACCCCGTCGATCCCTTTGCCGATGTGGCCGAGGCCCGCGGTGTGGACGTCGACGATCCTAATGTCGTCCGGAGAGCATTGCCCGGCAGAGATGAAGGCGCAGCCGGCGCCGTCGCCCCAGAGGTGGCTTGATCGCTCATCACTGTCGTCGGTATATGCGAGATTGTGTTCCGAGGCGATGACGAGGGCCTTCGTCGCTTTTCCCGTCGCGAAATATCCCTCGACGATCTCGACGGCGTTGACAAAGGAGGAACATGCCGAGGTGATAGTGACGACCACCGCCCGGGGTATGTTGAAATGGCCCTGCACGGCATGGGCAAGAGTACCCACCGTGTCATAGGGCGTGTATGTCGCTCCCACGATGAGGTCCACGTCTTCGAGCCGATAGGGAAGTCTGCCCACGAGGGGATTCACGGCATCGATGGCCATGGTGTGGGTGTTTTCGCCGCTCGCCGCCTTCGTCCTGTGCCGGATGCCTGACCTCTTGAATATCCACTCTTCGGTTAGTCCGCTAAGCTGCGCGTAGTATCCATTGCCGACGATGGTGCTCGGCAAATAATGTGAGATTGCATTTATATACATATGGAATAAAACTCCAGTCTTTTTTTCACAGGGCGTTCACAGCAGATTTTGTCTGTCAGGTACGCGGCGGGGGCGTGAATATCACTTTGCCGTTGACAGCCCCTGTCATGTTATATAGGATTCACTGAATGTTTTCAAGTAATTCAGAAGTCGGGTGATTTATGAACATGGCGGAACGGCTTGAAAAGACGGGGAAAATGATCGCTGAGGGGCTTGACGAAAGAGGCACCGCGGAGGTTCTCGGGTTGATGGGGATAACCGGTTTTCTCTCAGAAACCCTGAGCGAGTTGAAGCTCTACAGTGACTACCTTCCCAGGGTCGACGAGTACGGTTGCGCCCGGGGTCAGCGTTTCCTCCATTTTCTGTGGGACGCCCTTGACAAGAGTCCAGCCTGTCTCAATGCGGGCTTCTCCATCCCTTTGAGACGCATTATTGCCCAGGCCCTCTTCAAGAAATGCGGAAAGAATCTCATCGCCGAGGAGAACGTGCGCTTTAATTTCGGCCAGGGCATCGAAGTGGGGGACGACGTCTTTTTCAACCGCGGCGTCTACCTCGATTCGAAGGGCGGCATCTCCATTGGGAACAGTACGGGCCTTGCCGAGAACGTACAGGTCTTCACCCATTCCCACAGTGAGTCGGACCACACAAAGCGCACGTATAGAAAGGTTACCATCGGCGATTATGTGGTCGTATATACGGCGTCTATAATCCTGCCCGGAGTTTGCATAGGAGACGAGGCGATAGTGGCTGCGGGATCCATAGTCATCGAGGATGTGGAGGCTTCAATGATGGTCGGGGGGAGGCCGGCGGGCCCCATCAGGAAACGCCGCACCGAAGGCCGTCACGGCAGGGACTTGCGTCATCTGTGGCTCAAGGACGGCCACTTTCAGGACGAATAGTCTCCATCGAAGGTCGTCTTCGCCGGGGACTGCCTGTCATTCCCGCCCCCACTGCCCGACCTTGAGCTTCCTTTACTTTGACGGGGCTCTCTGCTAGAATTAGCTTCAATTGTGCTCATGGTGAATAAGAAGACCCTGATCCTTGCGTGCTTCGTCTGTCTTTTTCTCTTTCTTTCCTGCGGGAGGAAAAAGGACGCGGCACGTTACGAAGACCCGGGAAAACCCGCCTTCGGGGACATGATAATAACGGGCTCCATAGGAGAGCCTTCGAACCTCATCCCCATCCTGTCGAGCGATTCCTCATCTCACGAGATCGCTTCCTACGTCTATAACGGCCTCGTCAAGTACGACAAAGACCTGAACATCGTAGGCGATCTCGCCGAATCCTGGGAGATCTCGAAGGATAACCTGTCCATAACTTTCAAGCTGCGAAAGGGCGTCAAATGGCAGGACGGCAAGCCCTTTTCGGCCAGTGACGTGATGTATACATACCAGGTGACGGTCGATCCAAAAACCCCTACGGCCTATTCCGGTGATTTCAAGCTCGTCAGGAAAGCGGAAGCCCTCGACGACCATACCTTCAGGGTCACCTACGACAGGCCCTTCGCCCCGGCCCTCATCAGTTGGTCCGTGGCCGTGCTGCCCAGACATCTCCTCGAAGGGAAGGACATCACCTCCTCGCCTCTCAAACGAAAGCCCGTGGGCACGGGGCCTTTCATCTTCACCGAGTGGGTGCCCGGCGACCGCGTCATCCTCACCGCCAACCCTGATTACTTCGAAGGACGGCCTTATATCGGCAGGTACATGATGAAGATCATCCCCGATACCGCCACCATGTTCCTCGAACTCAAGAACAACTCCGTCGACCTGATGGGGCTGACACCGCTGCAGTATGTGAAGCAGACCGACTACCCGGCATTCAAACGGGAATTTAACAGGTTCAAATACCTTGCTTCCTCCTATACTTACGTTGGCTACAATCTGCGCCACGGTCTCTTCAAGGACAAAAGGGTCCGTCAGGCGCTGGCCCATGCAATCAACAAGCAGGAGATCATCGATGGCATTCTTCTCGGCCAGGGAATAGAGGCGACGGGTCCTTTCAAGCCCGACATGTGGGCATACGACGGAAACGTGAAGCGATATGAATACAGCCCGGAAAAGGCCCTTGCCTTACTCAGGGAGGCCGGATTCGAACGTGATGGCGACGGAATTCTCAGGAAGAACGGAAGGCCCTTCGAGTTCACCATTCTTGTCAATCAGGGGAACGTGGTGCGCATACAGAGCGCGGAACTCATCCAGCGCAGGCTGTCCGTCATCGGCATCACGATGAAGATCCGCGTCCTCGAATGGGCAACGCTCATCAACGATTTCATAGACAAGAGAAGCTTTGATGCCGTTCTTCTCGGCTGGACAATCCCCAACGACCCCGATCTTTTCGATATCTGGCATTCGTCAAAACAGGGGCCGAAGGAGCTGAACTTCATCGGTTTCGAGAACAGGGAAGCCGACGAATTGCTCATCAGGGCGCGCCACATCCTTGACCGCGGAGAAAGGAAGAAGTGCCTTGACCGCCTCCAGGAGGTCCTCGCCGAAGAACAGCCCTACACATTTCTTTTTGTCCCTTACAGTACGGTGGCGCTCCACCGGCGCTTCAAGGCGGTGGAGCCGGCGCCGGCGGGTATCAGATACAATTTCATCAAGTGGTATGTGCCGGAAAACCAGATGAGGTATAAGTCGAATGCTGCGGTATCTCCTTAAACGTCTTTTCTTCATGGTGCCCATGGTTTTCGGGATCACCCTTATCTCCTTTGCCGTGATCCATCTCGTTCCGGGGGAGCCGGGGATGCTCGAAGCCGAGATGAACCCGAAGATCACCAAGGAGGCCCGGGAGCGCATCCGCGCCTTCTACGGTCTCGACAAGCCGCTCCACATCCAGTACTGGACGTGGCTTAAGAGAATCGTACACCTCGACTTCGGCACATCCTTTGCCACCGACAGGCGCCCCGTTATCGACAAGATCAAGGAAAGGCTGCCCATTACCATCCTCATAAATTTCCTGTCAATGGGGCTTATCTTCATTTTCGGCATACCTATCGGCATCTACTGTGCCCGCTACAAGGATACGATCATGGACAAGCTTCTGACCTCCTTCGTATTCGCGGGATATGCCGCACCGACCTTCTGGGTGGCCCTCCTGGCCATGATCTTTTTCGGTGTGTATCTGGAGGTTTTCCCGGTATCGGGTATCAAGTCCTATGATTTCGAAGAAATGAATGTCTTCGAGAAGATTTTCGACATCGCGAGGCACCTCGTGATGCCCGTGTGCATCTCGGCGGTTGGCAGTCTCGCGGGTATCTCGCGGTATATGAAAAGCAGTCTCCTCGAGGTACTGAGGCAGGAATACATTACCACGGCATATGCCAAGGGGCTTCCCGAGAGCATGGTCATCAGAAAACACGCGCTCCGCAATGCGCTCTTGCCCGTCATTACCATACTGGGTCTTTCCATTCCCGGCCTCATCGGCGGCAGCGTCATCTTCGAAAGCATCTTTTCCATTCCCGGCATGGGACAGCTTTTCTACTTCAGCGTCATGGCCCGTGATTATCCCACAATCATGGGTATCCTCGTCATCGGCGCCTTCCTGACGCTCATGGGCAACCTGGTAGCCGACATCTCCTACGCGGTGGCCGATCCGAGGATAAGGATAGGATAAAATCGGCGGTGCTTCAATGAACAGGCGGGTCAGGAAGATGGCAGGCAGGGGTCTTGCGGTCTCGAGATCTTTTGCCGCCACGGCGAAAGAGGTCTTCAGGAAATACCAGGCGGACCATGCAAATATCATGGTGTCGTCCATATCGTTCTACATTCTCCTTACCTTCATACCCTTCACGCTCTTCTCCCTTTTTATCCTGGGATATGTCATCGACGTGAGCCATCCTGCCGTCCAGATGGAAAAATACATCGCCCGGGCCATACCGGCGCCCTATAATGCGATCATCGTCAAGAAAGTGCTCAGGGAGATAAATGTCATATCCCTGTCGAAAAGGCTTTCCGGCCCCTTGGGCCTTCTTTTCCTCCTCTTTTTCACATCACGGCTCTTTGCCGTCCTGCGCCCCTCTTTCCAGCTGATCTTCGGCAAGACGAAGAAGGGATTCATCAAGGGGAAACAGGAGGAATTTCTCCTTACCCTTGCCTTCGCCTTCATTCAGACGATCATTTTCTTCAGCTATGTCTTTTCCGTGATCATGCAGGTGAAGGTGGTGAAGGCCTTCGGCGGAGCGATCACACGTGCATCCGTGGTGCAGTTCTTCTCCGTCCTCGACCTTCTCCTTGTCGCCGGGATGTTCTACTTTCTCTACTACTTTCTCACACCCGTGAGAGACAGGAAGAAGCTTGTCATTGCCTCTGTTCTTGGCGCTGTCCTGTGGCACGGGGGCAAGTACTTCTTCCAGTATTTCGTTCTCTATATAGGACGGTTCACGACCTTTTTCGGCACCTATGGCGTCTTCATTGCCTTTCTCTTCTGGATCTATTTTTCCGTCTTTGTTTTCGTGGCCTGCGCGGAGCTGCTGGCCGTCTCTTCTAAGCCTGCCGTCAATGGGCCTCGGCCCAGCTATGCCCGATTCCGATGGAAACGGTGAGGGGAACGCGAAGCTCGATCACCTTTTCCATCTCCTCTCTGACGAGTTCTTCCATGGTCCCGGCCTCATCGCGGGTCACCTCAAAGAGCAGTTCGTCGTGTATCTGCAGGAGGGGCCGTGAAGAGAGGCCTATTTGCCGTATGGCCCGGTGGATGTTGATCATGGCCATCTTTATGATATCGGCGGCGGTGCCCTGTATGGGGGTATTCATTGCCACCCGTTCTCCGAGCTGGCGAACGGCTGGGTCCGAGTTTCCGAGTTCCGGTATGAACCGCATCCTTCCGAGAAGCGTCCTGACGAACCCTTTGGTTCGGGCCTCTTCGATCACGCCGTCCATGAAAGCCCTCACTGCCCTGTGACGCTCAAAATAGCCGTCGATGTAGTGCTGGGCCTCCTTCTGGTTCACCCCGAGCTCCCTGGCGAGGCCAAAGGCGCTCATGCCGTAGATGATGCCGAAATTGATCACCTTTGCGGCGCGGCGCATGTCCTGCGTGACTGCGCCGGCTGGCACGCGGAAAACACCCTGGGCAACGGTCGAATGGATGTCCTCGTTGCGATGGAATGTGCCGATGAGTTCCTCATCCCCGGACAGGTGCGCCAGCACGCGAAGCTCGATCTGTGAGTAGTCCGAGGAAAGAAGAAGGCATCCGTCCTCGGGCACGAAGGATTCGCGGATCCTCGGTCCCTCCTGCCCGCGTACAGGGATATTCTGGAGATTGGGGTCACTGCTGGAAAGCCGTCCCGTTGCGGCAACCATCTGGTTGAAGGTAGTGTGTATCCTCCCCGTGAGGGGGTTTATGAGCGTCGGCAGAACATCGATGTAGGTGTTTTTCAGTTTTGTGAGCATGCGGTATTCCAGGATCATAACGGGCAGGGGATGGCTCTCGGAGAGTATCTCCAGAACTGTGGTGTCCGTTGAGAACCCTGTCTTCGTTTTCTTGACGGGGGTCAATCCGAGGGTATCGAAGAGCACCCGGCTGAGCTGTTGAGGAGAATTGATGTTGAAAGGTCCGTCGGAATGAGCATAGATCTCCTTGACGATCACCGTGAGCCGCTGGTCGAAATCACGCGACAGTTCGCCGAGCTTGCGCCTGTCCACCCTGACCCCGGCTTTCTCCATGTCGGCGAGGACCGCGACGAGGGGCAATTCGGTCGCGAAAAAAAGATGGGACAACTGAAGTTCGTCGAGTTGCGCCCTCAGGGCGTCGGCAAGGTCGGGAAGGCATGCGGCGAGACCGCGAAGTGATGATGCCGTGTCCATTGCGGAGATATCGGCGTCGAGATATTCCTCCACTATGGGCCCGGGGGTGAAGTCCTTGCGCAGGGGGTTCACGAGATAGGCGGCGAGCATGGTGTCGAAGACCTTCTTTTCCCGCAGAAGATCGCCCGCGACCACGAAGAAAGGCTTGAGATTATGAGCTATGATCTCTTTCGCATTCTCGAGGACCGCTGAAAGGTCGGTCCTGTCAGCAGAGAAGAAGATCCCTTCGCCGTCAAAGGCGGCGAAGGCCTCAAGCTCCAGGTTACCGGCGTTCTTACCCTGGAAGGCGGCGGCTATCGACAGGCGGTCCATTGCGAGATCGGCGAGCGCCTTTTCCCTGACGTCCTCTTTCCTCCTTCCCTCGGGGCGGATTTCTCTGTACAAAGCGGTAAATTCCAGTTCCCTGTAAAGCCTGCGGAGTGTTTCGAGGTCCTGCGGCCGTTCCTGAAGATCCTGAAGACCCGTCTCAACGGGAACGTCGTACCTGAGGGTGGCGAGCTTCCTGCTCATTTCCGCCTTTTCTCTCCCGGCGATGAGTTTTTCCCTCACCGCTTTTTTGCTTATCCCGGCAAGGCTGGCATAAATTGTCTCGAGGGACCCCAGGGAGGCGACGAGTTCGCGGGCCGTTTTCTCGCCGATGCCGGGCACGCCGGGGATATTGTCGGAAACGTCGCCGCACAGCGAAAGATAGTCGACGACGTTCACGGGCGAAACACCGAGCTTTTCGATCACTTCCGGCTCTCCGATGAGGAGATTCTTCATGGAATCGAGAATGCGGACCTTTTCGCCCACAAGCTGCATCATGTCCTTGTCGCTCGTCACGATGAAGGTCATCACATCATCCTGTGTCTTCAGGTGTTTTGTAACGGTAGCAATGATATCGTCCGCCTCGAAGCCTTCCTTCTCGAGGACGGGCAGTCCCATGGCATCGATGATCTGTTTCACGAAAGGAACCTGGAGGGAAAGATTGTCAGGCATTGGAGGCCGCTGGGCCTTGTATTCCCTGGATATCTCCTCTCTGAAAGACGGCCCCGGGGAGTCGAAAATAATGATGAGGGTATCGGGATTCTCGCTGTTGCGGAGTTTCCTCACCATGCTCACGAAGGCATAGATGGCGTTCGTGGGGATTCCCCGTGAGTTTGAAAGATGGGGTGTTGCATAGAATGCGCGGTAGAGAAAGGAATTCCCGTCAACGAGGAAGACGCGCTTGTACGGTACGGCGGTTGTGTTCTCAGTCATGTATCCTTCCTGGCGATTTTAGTCTTCGGGCAGCGGTATGGGGAACCGGGTCCTTATTTTGAATGTCCGTTTTTCGGAGAACCGGTGTATGGTAACTGAAAAAGACTCTTCCAGCGTCGAGAGGAACCTTTCGATATTGTCTTTACTCTTCATCGTGACGGTGAACCAGAGGTTCAGGTCTCCCTGGCGTTCGTAGTTGTGGGTGACCCCTGGTTCCTTGCTCACCGCGCGGGCAATCTCTTCGAGACGGTCGTGAGGGACGGCAACACCGCACAGAAGGCTCGTGTATCCCATCCGTTTCGGGTCGAGTACCGGGCCGATGCGCCGTATGTATCCCCGGAGTCTGAGGTCCGTCACCCTTTTCCGGGTCTCTTCTCCGCTGAGGCCGATCTTTGTCCCTATGTCGTCGAAGGGCCTTTCCGTGAGAGGAAATTCTTCCTGGAGCATGTTCAGGATCTTCTTGTCGATGATGTCCATCCCCTTCGGAGAATCTTCGTTCATCCCGGGTCCCCCTCAGAGAAAACGCTCGAAGCGTTCGGCCGCGGCCTTGCAGATGGGACACGTTTCGGGGGGTTCTTCCCTGGCGCAGAGATATCCGCACACCCTGCATCTCCACACGGGAAGGGAGGGACGCGCTATCCCGGCGATGGGTGAGCTGTCACGATGGCGGGAACCTTCCGGAGGCCTTCTCTCCGGGATGGATGCGGCGGGACGGATTCCCTCGGCCACTTCCCGTGAGACGAAGAGGGCACAGAAACATGAGCCATGTTCGTTGAGGTCGGCATCCCGATAGTCACAGGGGCAGATGATGTCGATGTCGTCCTCTTTCTTGCCCGAAACAAGCCTGCAGGGACAGGCCGCGTAGCCGTGCCGTTCGAGGTTTGCGTGAAGCCCCTCGACGATAACCTTCACGAAACCGGCATCGGGATTGAGATGATATCCCGATGCCCGTGCACGGGTCAGGAGTTCCTCGTAATAGAGATCGATATCCTTTAAACTTCCAGCCGGGCCGCCGCTCATAGCTTGAGGGCCGTCCTCAGGGCATCTTCGTTGAATCCGATGATGCATTGTTCGCCGTTCACGACGAGGGAAGGGAATGAACACTTCGGATTCCAGTGTTTGACCTCGTCCAGTGTCTTTATTCTCTCTTCCTCTTCCAGGGTATCGATATCGACGTAGTCGTATCCGACATCCATTTTGGCAAGGAAGCTCTTCATCATCCTGCACCAGACGCAGGTGCTCAGGGTGTAAAGGACGAGATTCGCCTTGTTCTTGCCGTCCACACGGGTCATTGCCATCCTGGTACCCCCTTTCGAATATCAACTCTCTCCATGCCCCTATGGTACCACAGGGGCGTCGCCGAAAAATAGATTTTTCTTTGCTCCTGAAGAACGGTCAGGGGGAAGGGAAAGTATGATATACTGTCGTCAACCAAAGAAAAGAGGGAGGAGTTCCATGAGAAGGGTATTTGTTTTGTCCATCGTGTTCTTGGTGTGTTTCGTCGCCGTTTCCTCGTTCGCCGCCGATACTGCCAGGCCGGGCGAATCTTACGCCTGTCCCCGGGCCGTCAATGTGGAAGTCGGGATCAAGGCGGCCGGGTCCGTGACCGGCTGGGAAGCGATGCCCGCCAGAAGTACCTTCACCCTGGCGATCAAGGAGAACGCGGTGCGCGGCAACACCATGATCTGTCATTATACCAATGGAACGGTGGACTACAATCTCACGAAGGTCTTCCCGAAGGGCAAGACCTGCTATCTCGCTCCGAACCAGTCGTTCATGTGCCAGTAAAGACGGCTTGAATGGCTTGAGGGTCAAAAGAAGAAACGCGCCTTGGCTATCATTCCAGTGAAGGATGCAACCCGTTTCTTGAACCCTCAAGCGATTCAAGCGGCTGCAACCCTTTTACGGGTTGCAGCCATTCTTTCTAGTGAAATCCCGACCAGTCCGCGCGGAGTCTGTTGATGTCCTTGTAGACCGTTGTGTGGCGTGCCTTGTCGTATTCGAGGACGTAGTCCACGAAGGTGGGGAGGTATCCCTGGGTCTTCAAAGTGCCGAGGATGTTGCCGACGTAGGTTTCGAGTCTTTCGCGGGGGTTTCCGGGAATGTTGTCTAAAGCGCCGGCCCTGAAACGCCTGATGAGGCCTTCGATTACGGCCACGAAGATGATTATCACCTTGCTGGGTATCAGGACATGGCTGCCGTGGAGTTCAAGCTCTTTCAGGAGGTTTTCGAGGAACTTGACAACCGTTGGGTGGTCAGCGGTTCTCAAAAGCGTTTCGATAAAGAAGATGAATGTATTGATGTACTTGTCTATATCGTTAATGTGTGACTTGAGCATCTCCTCGAAATACATCGTGTCCACTATCTGCCTCAACGACCCGTCCTCGGGAAGGAGAAGGAGCTTCGAGTCCTCGTACCCTCGTTTGGGCAGGTATTCCTCGTACTCTACGTAGTCGATCTGTTTCCTCAGGGCCGTGCATTCCTTACCGGGCTCGAAGAAGACGCCGTCGAGGGCGATCCCCGAGATATTCAACGTCGATTCGAGCTTGTAGGCCTTGAGATAGCCCTCACCGAGAAAGGGAAGGATCACTTTGTTCCCGCTCACAAAAGTGGAGAAATCGAGAGGTGCCAAACCTCCATGGGCAATGCCGCCGCGAAGCCAGAAATCGTTCAGGATGCCCCAGGTGTAAATGGAGCGGGCCGTCTTCCTCACCTTTGCAAAGGATTTCGAGATGACGACAATACTGTCGGAAAAGAGGAAATAGGTAATGTCCTTATCTTCACGTTCGTCGATGGCCGCGACGAGTTTCTCGTAGCGGTTCCTGAGGTCGCCAGACAGGAACCGGGACGTGAATCCCAGCACGTCGAAATACGCGACATACGCGTTGTTCGCTGAAGTTCCTTCCATTGCCATGGCCTGGTCAACATTATAAGGGGCTTGATCATGAAAAATCAATCCCTTGAATCGTCAACCCCGATGGAAGACGCTTTCAATTACCTTCCTGAACTGCTCGATGGAGTAAGGTTTTGCGACTACTGCGGAAAAACCATATTTTCTGTAGTCTTGCATGATGGCGTCATTGACATACCCGCTGGACACGACCGCCCTGACCATGGGGTTGATGGCAAGAATGCTCTCCATTGCTTCACGGCCCCCCATTCCCCCGGGCACGGTAAGGTCGAGAACGACAAGATCATAGGGCGATCCCGACAGGACCGCTTTCCTGAAAAGGTCTATGGCCTCGGCCCCGTCCCGGGCGAACTCAACGTCGTATCCCAGATGTTCCAGCATCTGTCCCGCCAGATCCCGGACCTGTTCTTCGTCATCCATGTACAGGACCTTTCTTCCCTTTCCTTCCTGCATCGCATCGCGGGCAGGCCATGTCTCCCCGGCAGTATCCTCGGCTTCGATGTAGACGCACACCGTCGTTCCCACACCCGGTTCGGATGAGATGGAGATGTAGCCGTTATGATTCCTGACGACGGAATAACAGATTGCGAGTCCCAGTCCCATTCCTTTTTCACTGCCCATTTCCTTGGTCGTGAAGTAGGGGTCGAAGACGCGTTCGAGGTTCTCCGGCGGAATACCACACCCCGTGTCCCGCACGGTGAGACGGATGTACTTGCCGGGGGGAAGAGGCCCTTCAGGATGGAGGAGGTCGGCATTTTGGGCGGTTATCGTTATCGTGCCTCCGTCAGGCATGGATTCGCGGGCGTTCATCACCAGGTTATGTATGACCTGCCGGATCTGCCCTTCATCGGTCTGAGCCTTGTAGAGATCGTCAGGAAGCTCGTAGACGCACCTGGAACTGGATCCGCTTACAGTCAATTCCGCCACATCACGGATAATATCGTAGAGTGCGGTGAGTCTTTTCACCGGTGCACCGCCGCGGGCAAAAGTGAGAAGACGGTAGGACAGGTCCTTGCCCCGGATGGTTGCTTTTTCCGCTTCATCGAGCCTCTTGACGGCCTTCTGGTCGGAGTCGAGGAGCATCCGTGCAAAGGATATGTTCCCAAGGATAACGGCAAGAAGATTGTTGAAATCATGGGCGATGCCGCCGGCCAGGGTGCCGACGGATTCGAGCTTTCGTGCCTTGAGGAGCTCGCCCTCCATCCTGTGCTGCTCGGTGATGTCGCGGAACACTATCACGGCGCCCATGACTGTCGCATCTTCGCCACGGATGGACGATGCCGTCGTGGCGACGAGGTGTTCCGTTCCGTCACGTCCCACCAGCGTGGAGGGTTTCGAGAGCGAGGCGGTCTCGGTGCTTTTCAGTATGGCATCGACGGGGTTGTTGCCTGCCGGCTCCGTAGAATGTTTCCTGACGGAGAAGATCTCTGTGAAGGACCGGCCTTCAGCCTCCTTCTGTGAGTGCCCGGTAAGCGCTTCGGCGGCCCTGTTGATGAGGATGACCTTGCCTCCCGTATCGACGGTGATGACGCCATCGCCGATGGAACGGAGCGTAACGGCAAGCCGCTCCTTCTCTGCGGCCAGGGCCTTTTCTGCAAGGGAGCGGACGCCGATCTCACGCCTCAGGTAGGTGTTCGCCTCAAGGAGCCTTTCTTCGCTCTCTTCGAGGAGTTCCTTGGAGACCGTTGTTTCATTAAGGCGGGCCACCATGCGGTTGAAATCCTCCATTAATGTCTTGATCTCCCCCGACAGAACGGGCTGTACCGACACCCCAAAGTCCCCGGCGTTTACCTTCTTTGTCGCCTCGCTCAGGCGCGAGATGCCCCGCGAAAAATACATGCCGATGGCGAGGGCAACAAAGGAGACGAGAAGGATGCCCATCCCCATGAAGAGAAGTCCGTTGTCGCGAAAGGAACCGAGAAGACGGGATGTGGTAACGAGAAGGTTCCTCTCTGTCCTTTGGTGAATGGCTCGTGCTTCCCGCAGGGGTTTCGTGAATTCGTCAAGGTATGTGGTGACAAAGACGCTCAATTGTCTCCCGTCTGCGGTGCGCTGGGATAGAGGCACGATGTACATGTATTTCTGGGAGATGGTACCGTCGGGTTCTATCCAGTCGAAATAGCCGCCCGAAGGTTTGCCGCTGCGGCTGGCGTTGATGATCCGCCAGTACGCGGGAAGCTTGGTCTCAAAGACCCGTGCGCTGGTGTTCTCGACCTTGCGGTCCCGGTGAAAGCGGATGATGCCGGTATGTGTATCTTGAAGGCCTGTATAGCCGCGGTCCCCGATGCCCTGAACGGCCAGGCTGCGGAACCTTGAATCGCGCCTCAGATCGCCGAGTGTCATATACGGGTGGGACTGAAGGGTGAGGTCGAGTTGCGCTGCGATGCCGTAGGCACTCTGGCGGATCGATGTCTCACCGATTCTCGTAAGGAGGGCGGAGCTCTGGGTCCATTCCTCTTTGTATCCTTCCTCGATGGCGCGTTGGATATTCGACTCGAACCGGCCTGAGAAGGTGTGAATAAGGACGCTGAAGATCGCAATGGGGATGAACCCGGCCATGATCGTCATGATGAAAAGGCGTGACCCGAACCTTTTCGGAAAGAAACCAGACAGCTTCATCGCTCAGCAGTCTCCCCCTGTATTAAGAGTAACATAAACGGTGTCCGCAATAAAGTCGATGATAATTATCACAGGGATGGAGGAGCGACAACGCGCATCTAGGTGAGGATTTCCTTGTCTTCGGGAGAATCGATGATGAATCGCATGATAAGACCTTTATTGCCGACGGCATCGTACGCCAGGACGTCCTCCGAATACAGGCCGTCGAATACATGGGTATCGTAGAAATGATCGTAGAAATGTGCCGCGAAGACCCTGCCTGAGGTGTCGTGCCCTCCGATGATGGGGCAGACCTTCACCTCGCTGTGAAAATGGGTGGTCCGATACAGATCATCGCTGAACGACTGCGCTTTTTCAATACTGGAGAAGACGGCGAAGACGCCTCGGCCCAATATCGATTTGTCCATCACTACAAAAAGTTCCATCTGCCACTATTTTCCTTTTCAATCAGATTTGTACTATAGGAAATAAAGGAAACCAGCGCAGAAATCAAGTGTTTTGACATTTTGTTGTAACCCCTTCCCGCGTTGCGGTAGAATAGCGACGTTCCAGTAAGACATTCCTGAATATATCACGAGGAGCAGCTATGAGCTTGAAAGACAAAACCGCATTGATCACCGGGGCAGGACAGGGTATCGGCAAGGCGTGCGCCGAGGTTTTCGGGGAGCGGGGGGCGCGTCTTATTCTTCTCGACAAGAACAGGAGAACGCTTCCCCATGTTGCCCGCGATCTGAAAGCGAAAGGTACCGATGTCGTTTTCCGGATCATCGACCTCACCCGCACGCAGCCCCTTGTGAAGATGGTCGACGAGCTCCTGGCAGACCGCAGGATAGATATTCTCGTCAATAATGCCGGCTTTGACAGACCCGGCATTACGGCGAAGATCGACAAAACCGATTACAACGCCGTTCTCTCCATCCATCTCGGTGTGCCCTTTCTCCTTTCCAAACTGTTCCTTCCGCAGATGCGCGCCAACAAATGGGGGCGCATTATAAATGTAAGTTCCATATACGGGCTCATGGGGGCCAAGGGCGAAGTGGCCTATGCGGCGGCGAAGGCGGGGGTCTTGGGATTGACGAAGACCCTGGCGCGGGAGGGGGGAAGGGACAGCGTGACCGTAAATGCTGTCGTGCCGGGCATGATACGTACCCCGCCCATCATGCGAATGCCTGAGAAGTACAGGGACCCTATCATAGCGGAAAGCATGCTTGGCAGGATAGGTGAACCGGAAGAGGTAGCCCGGGCGGTCGCTTTCCTCGCCTCCGACGACGCATCCTACATAACGGGCACGGAGATAAAGGTTTCGGGAGGATGGGGAGTATAGAAACCGTTAGAACCGTTAGAACCGAGAAAACCTTTTTCTGAAACGTTTCAACGGCTCCAACGGTTCTAACGGCTCAAACGCTTTTTTCCAGTATTTCCTCGAGCATTTTTCCGAGTTTTGTTTCTTCCGTTTCGTCGGCGTATTTGGGGCGTTCTATGTCGGGGAAAAGGCCGAAAACGGCTTTTGTGATGACCTCGGCGTGGGGAGGGCAGCCGGGCATGTGCGTTCCGAGACCCGCGTTGTGTTGCTGGCAAACGCCCATAAAGATGTTTATCTCGTCCGGATTGACGGGCTGCGCTGTCGATGGACCCAGGAAGATGTTGGCCTTCTTTTCGAGAGGCCTGTCCATGATGGATCGGCTGGGATCCTGGGGATCGGGCCTCCTCAGCTTGGAGAGGACGAAGTGCAGGTAGCCCTTGCATCCCGGGCATGCCTCGTCGGCATGGATTGTGAATGATGCGCCGCCGCTGACATCGATGGCGGGCTGTACGAATTTCTTGGCCACCTCCTCAATGGGGGTGCCCACAACGTTGATCTTGTTCTTTTCCAGGGGTCCCAGGCCCTGCATCCAGGCAAGGAACACGGGGGGGGATGTTTTGGGGTCGATTCCCATGATCTCCATGGCGACGGCATCGACGGCGACGGGGTTCGTGCCGCCCACGAGAACGTCCATTTTTATGGGGGTGCCCGAGACGGGCCCGAAGTCCTCAAGTCCCGTGAGACCGTCGATGATGGTCAGTTTGGGTTTCACGAGATGATGGATGTTGACGAGGCTTTGCCAGAGGCCGAAGAAATGGGACATGTATTTCTCGATCGGAGGCACGGCGCCCTGGAGGCTCTTGATGGCCAGGGAGGAGATGGCGGCGAAATGGATCTTCAACACCGGCACATTGATGATGACGTCGACCATTTCCAGGGTGGCGGGAACCTTCCGGGAGGACATGCGTTTGCAGCCGGGAACCTGTTTTTCGATGAACCTGTCGGTGTTGAGATCCACGAGGCTGACCTTATGAGGATCAAGGGCGACTATCTCGTCATAGCCGTAATGGCTGAACATTTTTGATGTCGCGCTGCGGTTGATAGAGGCCCCCTCGGCGATGTAGACGTGCGACGCGAGGCCGAGAACCATCTCCGTCAGGGCCTTGACGACACGTATATCGGTAACGATGCCCCCGACGATCTTTCCATCCTTGTAGCCGTGGTCGCTTACGACGTTCGGCTTGATGGCGACCGTCTGCCCGGGTTTGACGAACCGCCTCAACCCACCGAGTCTGTCAATGAGATTGGAAAGACCTGTCTTGATCTCGTCATACGTCTGGGTGGACGGTATCTTCTCTACGGCGACTCGCTCCTTTTTTCGATAAGCGTGAAAAGGTTTTCCCGCGCCCGTTTTCTTCATGAGCACCGATGTGCTCAATTCCATTTTGACAAGATCGAAACCATTGCGGCGGGTGTAAAGGGTGGGCCTGAAACCGTACTCAAGGAGAAGGCCATACTTTTCCTTGTCTCCTTTCAGGAGAGACGCGGCTACCAGACTTTCACGGGAGATGAGTGTATCAAGCATGGCGGGACGGGGATCCTTGCCTTTCCATGTGCTCTCGGTGAGTATTTCCTCGATGGTACTGGTCTTCTTGTCATAGAAGATCCATCCCACGACCCTGTTGTTCTTCACGGCACGGAAGACCGCGATGGAAGAGTTCTTTCCCCATTCCTCCCATTTGAAGGTGATGTAACCTTCGCCGATACCATCTTTCAGGTAGCGTTCTCTGAGGAGTTTGAAAAAAGTGGGAGTGCGTCTGCCCGTCTTGAAAGATATGTCTTTAGCCATACTGATGACCTCCTGTTCCAAGAAGCTCTAACCCTTCCGCGTCCCCCATTCAGAACTGCCAGGATTATACCAGTTTCTGCGGCTGTAAGAAAGAAAGTTAGGCGTCCGGTACGGTTCAGACGTAGATATCGATATTGGATCCGACAAAGGGCGAGCCGGAAGACGAGGATACCCCCATCATGCGCTCCATATTCTGCGCGGCCTCGAGAATGACCTGAGCAACCGCCTGCTGGGCCTCTATCCGGCTCTTTACCAGTGACATGGCCGCCTCGTTGCGGGTCATGACGTAGCTCATAATGGAAGAAACAGGGTCGATCATGGCATCCTCCTGTAAGGTTTATCGGAGGATGAGAGGGAAACTTAAGGGGAGAGGGAGAAGGTGGAGGGGGAGAGAGAAGGTCCTATCTACGCCTATTCGCACTCCTGACGCTGCCCCCTTCTTTTGCCTGCCCCCTTGACACCTGCCCGCCGATCTAGTATACATACATACCGTTTATATCTAAACCATCAGGGGGTTTCCCGTGGGTCTAACAGACGAGTTGGGACTTGACCGGCCTATCGAGACGGTGGAGCATGAAAGTCTGTTGAATATCGTCTATACCGGGACCATGATCGCCAGGGCGTCCTTCAGGTATTTCCAGGGCCACAAGCTCACCGACGCCCAGTTCAACGTGCTCGTCCAGCTCAAGTATGCCGATGGAAGGGCCCTTTCCCAGGCGGCGCTGGGCAGGCGCCTTGTCGTCAACAAGGCAGACATGACGGGGATCGTCGACAGGCTTGAAAGGACGGGGCTCGTGGAACGGTCGTCCCACCCCAATGACCGGCGCGTGAACATGGTGAGAATGACCGCGGAGGGCGAAAAGGCAGTCGACGTCCTCGAGCCGGGCTATCTCAAGGGTGTGGGGCTCCTGATGTCCGGCATATCGCAGGCGGACCTCCGACAGCTCAACAGGACCCTTGAAAAGGTACGGCGCAATGTGAAGGAAAAGCTGATGCCCGGAGGCCGGAGGAAAAGATGAGCAGAAAAAGCGGTTTCTTAAGGACGGTCTTCGAAGCGGCGGCGCGGGTCATATTCAAGACCTATTTCAATGTTGTCCACAGGATCAAGGTCGAAGGACGCGAAAACCTTCCGCGGACTTTCGACAAACTCATTGTCATATCAAATCATGCCAGCCTCCTCGACGGCATCATCCTCTGGACGTATATCGACGTCGACCTCAAAATACTTGTCAACCGGGGCAGGGCGCAGGAGCTGCTGCTGCGGCCGTTCATGCGGAATCGATACACGGTACAGATCGATACCCTGAATCCTTATTCGCTGAAGGGGATCATCGACGAGGTCAACCGGGGCACGGCTCTTCTTGTCTTTCCTGAGGGACGCATCACGAGGACGGGTAACCTCATGAAGATTTACGAGGGTGCCGGTTTCGTCGCATACAAAACAGGCGCGAAGATCCTCCCCGTTCACCTCGGCAACACCTATGAGACCATCTTCGCAAAGAAACACCCGGGAAGGAAAATATTCGCCCCCATAACCTTGACGATAGGCGCGGTGTGCCCTCCCGTCGACCTCGACCGTTTCCAACTCCACGACAGGAAGCGCGAGGCGGCGCGGGCCATTTACGGGATGCTTTGCGAGATGTTCTACGAAGCACATTACCGGCCTTCGACGATTGGTCGCGAGTTCATCCGCATATGCAGAAAAGGAGATTCAAGGACGCTCTTCAAGGATGCGACGGGGGCAGAGGTGAGCTGCCGCAAGGCCCTCATCGGGGGGTTCGTCCTGGGGGAGAAGCTGTCACTCCATCAAGGCCGGAACACGGGTGTCCTTTTGCCCAATTTGGTGGCCACGGCGCTCGTCATCTATGGGCTCCTGATGTTCCGGAAGGTACCCGTCCTCCTCAATTATTCCAGTGGCCCAAAGGCCTTGCGGTACGCCATGGAGCTTGCCGGCCTCAAGGTTATCGTCACGTCCCGGGTATTCCTCGAGCGGGTGAAGATAGACCCCGCTCTTCTCGAGGGCGTCGATGTTGTCTATCTCGAGGACCTGCGGTCTTCAATTGGCTCAGGCGACAAGTTGAAGGCTCTCGCACGGGCCGTCTTCCCCGGCAGGCTTGCGCGGATGTCTCCCGGAGAGCACCGTCAGACTGCCGTCATTCTCTTTACCTCGGGATCGGAGGGGCTGCCGAAAGGGGTGTGCCTCTCCCACGAGAATATCATAGCCAACATATGGCAGGCTCTGTCCCGCATAGACGTGGGGGTCGGGGACTATTTCCTCAATGCCCTTCCCATATTTCACAGTTTCGGTCTTACCATCGGGGTCTTCCTGCCCCTTTTCGCGGGTGCCCGCTCCTTCCTGTATGTGAGCCCGCTGCATTACAGGATAGTACCTGAGATCGCCTACGATGAGGGTTGTACCATTCTCATGGGGACGAACATCTTTCTCAACGGCTACGCCCGAAAGGCGCATCCCTACGATTTCCACACCATGCGCTACGTGTTCTGCGGTGCCGAGGCATTGAGCGAGGCCGTCTTCGAACGCTACGCGAAGGTCTTCGGCAAACGGGTGATGTCGGGCTACGGCGTTACGGAATGTGCCCCCATCGTTTGCATGAACAGCGCCCTCGAGAACAAGCATGGCAGTGTCGGCAGGGTGCTTCCCGGAATCGAGTACAAGGTGGTGCCTGTAAGCGGCATAGACCCGAGGGAGGGACATGTGGGCCGCCTTTTCGTGAAGGGCAGGAACGTCATGATGGGGTACCTGGACAATGAGGCTGCAAACCACAAGTATCTCGTAGAGGACGGGGGCTGGTACGATACGGGCGACATCGTCGAGGTGGACGACAGTGGTTTTGTGACGATCGTGGGGAGGCTTAAGCGCTTCTCCAAGATAGGCGGCGAGATGATATCCCTCACTGCCGTAGAGGAGGCCCTTGCCGGTATATTCGGCGAGCGAAAAGAACTTGCCATCATGGCCGTCGCCGACGAACGCAAGGGAGAGAAACTCGTCCTGGTGACAAACACCAGGGACGCAGACCTGAAGAAGGTCCGTGATGTGCTTCGCGAAAAGGGCCATTCTGACCTGACCTTTCCCCGTGAGATCATCTACACGAAGGAAGTGCCCAAACTGGGCACGGGCAAGCCGGATTATGTGAAGCTGAAGGAGATGCTGGAGAGCAGGTGAGGCTGGCGCCTCCTGTGACCTGCTACGTGTGACCTGCGACGGTTTGTTTCTTCCCCGTGCACACGAAGAACACCTCCGAGCTTACGCTTCGTGAGGCTGCGGGTTTATACTGGGAGACCTTGCGGAAGCGTTTTTGGAGCTCTGCGATGATGTGTTTCTGGATGCCCGTTGAGAAGGACTTGATGATGAAATGACCGCCGGGTTTGAGACTTTCGTCGACGGCCTTGAGGACGGACGCGAAAAGCTCTTCTATGCGTGCGTCGTCGACTTCGCGTATCCCCGAGAGGTTGGGCGCGATGTCGCAGGTGACGGTGTCGACGGCGGTCAGAGAGAAGCGGGAAAGAATGTCGGGAAGGCTCGTCTCTCGTATGTCAGCCTCTATGACGGTTATGTTTTTCAGGGGGAGAGGCGGAGTAGGCAGGATGTCGATTCCGATGACGGTCCCCTTTTCGCCGACCATCGCGGAAAGCACCTGGAGAAAGCTCCCCGGCGAACAGCCGAGGTCGAGGACGGCATCTCCCTTATGCACGAGATGGAACCTGTCCTCTATCTCCTTGAGCTTGTAGGCGCTTCTCGCCCGGAACCCTTCCTGCTTTGCCTTCTTGTAGAATGGGTCTTTGAGGACGAATCTAGCCATAGGGATCGATTACGAGATTTTCCTTGGCCGGTGTCTTCTGCGGGGCCTGGATGCTTTTTCTCAGGAAAAACATAAGGACGTCGGCAAGGGCCGCCCTGTCCTGAAGGATGGAGATCGTTCCCCGGTAGCGCGCAAGATCACCCATGCTGTGGAAGAGATAGGCATAGTCTTCAAGCAGGCGCCTGACAGGAAGGGTTTGCGACCTGATGTCGTCGCGCTCGGTGAGATCCTTGAGAAAGTCGTCCCTTCTCACTTCCGTCATGCGCTGCGGCAGAATGATCGTAGACCCTCCCATCGAAAGATAGCTTTTGCGGTCCTCTTCGATGCTTGCCCAGGAAAGGGAAAAAGGGGTGAATATTTCGTGCCTGAGGAGATCCTGAAGCTGAAGGGGCGTGACGTCGCCAGCCACGGGGAGGGAATAGATGTCGTCGGGCCTGTGAACGGTATCCTTCAGGTGAGAGACAAAGGACTTGAGGGAGCCTATGGCGTCATTGAAGCGGCCCGACAGTCTCGAACCTTCCTCCACGATGAACGCGGCATAGGCGGGGGATATCTCCACGAGGAAGGCCGGCTCTTTTGTGTTGTTCCTGTAGGCGGCGATTATCTCATCGAGGGACCTTTTGTCCACGGGCGAGCTCATGAGCTCGCGGAGGCCTTCGCGGAAATGAACATCGCCGTTCAGGAAAACAAAGGTGTTCTTCCTGACCTCGTATGCGGCCATGACTATCCTGGACCCGGCATGGTCGAAGTTCGTCAGGAAGCCCATGTTGACCCGCAGCTCTTCCACCTTCCTGAGGGCGGGCTCGCCCTCCGAACGCAGCTCTTCCACCCTCACGCCTGAGGACCTCAGGCGGAATATGGTCTTGCGGATGAGTTTACGGACCTCCTTGTCGGTCTCCTGGGGATAGATGGCGTTGAGAAGAACGCCGGTCTCCTCGTTTCGTTCCTTTGCCAAGCCCTTGAGCAGGGAGGTCCTCTCATCGTTCGTGAGGGTGAAGTAATACTCCACTGTTTTTTGGAGGTCCTGGGCGTTGTCGATCGCCCTGATCAGCTCATCCATAACCGGGTACGCTCATTGCCGCGGGGGTCCTTTCTTTCAGGGCTTCACGGAGAAGCCCGCCTTCTCGACAGCCGTCTCCAGATCCTTCCGGCTCGTTTTGGCTTCATCATATTTCACGACAGCGCCGCCTATTTCCACCTCGCTCGAGTCAACTCCGGCGACGGCGCCGAGAGCTTTCTCGACAGCCATAACGCAATGCTGGCAGCTCATGCCGTCTATCTTGAGTTTCGCTTCCGCCATGACGTCCTCCTTTTTCACCCATTATAACACAAAAAAGGGCTTGAATCGCTTGAGCAGCTTGAATCGCTTGAGCAGCTTGAATCGCTTGACAGGTTGTTGATAAAGTCCTCTTTGTCGTCATCCCGGACTTGATCCGGGATCCAGGGGTTTTCCTATCCCCGGGTTCCGGCCTTCGCCGAGAGGACGGCGAAGAAGGGCTTTTCTTCGTTTATTCTTAAGCTATTCAAGCGATTCAAGCTGTCTCCTCCTCTTCCAGTTCGTTCGTGAGCTTGGCGATTACGAGGCAGTGGTTCGATATGTGTTCCAGGTTGACAAGGACATCCACATATATGGGTCCGGCTTCGGCGAGGCAGAGCTTGTTGTAGAACCGGTCGAGGTGGTTGCCCGTGGCCTTCTTAATCTTCACGCCTATCCTGTGCTCCCGCTCGATAACGAGGCGCACCAGCGCGATATCCTTTTTCTCGATGAGTCGGGCGGCGTCTGCGAGGTTGTCCAGAACCAGGGTGCCTATGTCCCGAAGCTCCTCATTAGCAGCCGGGGTGAAATGGGCCTTTCGCTTGAACTTCTGTTCCGCCAGTTCACCGATGTTAACTGAGCGGTCTCCCATGCGTTCGATATCATAGGCGAAGGAGGAGAAGGCAAAGAGCTTCTTCGTCAGGGGCTGCGAAAGGGCGGCGCAGGAGATGCCCCAGAGGTATGTCGTGATCTCGGTCTGGAGGTTATCCATGACGAGTTCCATGTACATGACGTTCTGCCGCTTGTTCCTCCTGTAACTGATGAATAGTTCGAGGGATTCCAGAAGCATCCGCTGCGCCAGCGCGATCTGCCGTTTCAACTCGTTTCTGACGCAGACAAGGGCCTTTTCGGGGTCGCCGAGGTGTCTTGCTTCCAGGTATTCCGGCCACATGGCGATGACGGCATGCTCTCCGGGGAGGATCCTGCGGATGGCGTTTGAAAAAGGGGTGAGGATGAATATGAAGGTGGAGACGATGATAAGATTGAAAAGAAAATGGCAGAAGGCCACCTGCTGTGCGATGCTCGACGACGTGGCCTTTAGCACCGCGATGAAAGGGGACAGAAAGATCATGCACGCAAGGGCGCCGGTGCATTTGAAGATGAGGTGCGCGAGCGCCGTCCTCCTGCCGTTGACGTCACTGGCCACACTGCCCAGGAGGGCCGTCGCCGTGGTGCCGATGTTCGCTCCGATGACAATGGGGACGGCGTTGTCTAAGGATATGAGTCCCTGCATGCCCAGCATGACGAGCACGCTGATGGGGATCGCCGATGCCTGGACGATTCCCGTAAAGACGAGGCCGATGAGAAGACCCATCAGGGGATTTTGCGTCGAAAGGAAGTAGCGCGTAAAGACCGGGCTGTCCTTGAGCGGCGCCGCCGCGTCGCCGATAAGACTCAGGCCGTAGAATATGGTGCCGAAATGGAGAAGGGCCTCACCGATGGTCTTGACGCGGTCTTTGCCGAGGAAGTACAGGACGATCCCGGCGAAGAGGAACAAAGGGGATATGTCCGTCACCTTCCATACAACGAGCTGTATCGTCAGCGTCGTTCCGATATCGGCGCCGAGAATGATGCCCAGCGAATGATAGAAGCTCACAAGGCCCGCGCTGACAAGTCCCATGGTGAGCAGCGTCGTCGCCGAGCTGCTCTGGAAGAGGATGGTCGTGGCGAGTCCCGTGACGAGTCCGTAAAAGGGTTTCCTGACAGAGAAACGGATATATTCCCGTATGCGGGAACTGAACACCCGCTGCATCTGCTCGCTCAGCTTGAGCATACCCAGAAGGAAAAGGGCAAGGCCTGCCAGGAAAAGAAAGATGTACTGTACCATCCCTTGTCAGGATATCTTGCTGCCGTTCGGCATGGTCTTGTCCAGAGTCAGCAGGACGACGGAGGTTTTATCCTCGTCGGAAGCGGCGAGAAGCATGCCGTGGGATATGATGCCCCGGAGCTTACGGGGTTCGAGGTTGGCCACAACGGCTATCTTCTTCCCTATGAGTTCTTCTTTCGTGTAGTGCTGCTTGATACCGGCGGCGATGAGACGTTCTTCGCCCATGTCGATCGTCAGCTTGTAGAGTTTGTCCGCCCCCTCGATATCTTCGCAGGCCTTTATCTCGGCCACCCTGAGATCGATCTTGATGAAATCGTCAAACGTGATATTGTCCATAGATGCTCCTTGGGTTCAGTGATGCCGGCTTCAGTCCCGGCAGTCAGGGTATTCTATTCACGGCATGGCGGTCATGACCGTGTTCGCGAGGACTCCTATACCTTCGATCTCCACTTCAACGGTGTCATCAGGGAAAAGAGGTCCTACGCCGGGAGGTGTTCCCGTGATTATGACATCGCCGGGGAGAAGGGTCATGATTCCCGAGATGAAGGACACCAGGTCGTAGACATTAAAGATCATGTTGGCCGTTGTCGACTGCTGCATGACCTGCCCGTTCACGCGCGTCATGATCCCAAGGGCGGTCGGATCAACGTCCTTGACGATCCGAGGCCCCAGGGGACAGAAGGTGTCGAAGGATTTCGCCCGTGTCCATTGACCGTCGATTCGCTGCAGGTCCCTCGCGGTGACGTCGTTGGCGCAGGTGAATCCGGCAATGAAATTGTGAGCCTCGCTAACGGGGACGTTCCTTGCCCGCGCAGCCATGACAATGCCGAGTTCTCCTTCATAATGGAGCTCCTCCGTCTGGGCGGGGAAGATGATGGGATCTTTGTCGCCGATGACCGATGTGGAAGGTTTCAGAAAGATGAGCGGGTAGCCGGGAAGCTCCATTTTCAGTTCCCTGGCGTGGTCCCTGTAGTTGAGCCCGACGGCGACGACCTTTGAAGGATTGAAGCCCATACTCATGATGCCTCCCGGGATGTGTCCATGCTGCTCTATTTTACGCTTTCCCCGTGTTCGGCTGTCAAGATATTTCCTTTCTTGACAAAGGTCCGCGGAGAACATAAGAATTTAGGGTAGACTACGGAGAAAGGAGAGGCCATGTCGATCGCATCATTCCGTACGTTACTCTGCCGTATACTCCTGCTGGGGGTTCTCGCGCTTGCCGCTGGCGGCTGTGCCATCAATCCAGTGACGGGCCAGCAGGAACTGATGCTCGTTTCCGAGGCCCAGGAGATTCAGCTCGGGAACGAGCTTTACCCCAACGCCCTGTGGAGCGGAGAAGGCGGGGGCGGGGAATTCAGGGATCCGGCATTGAAATCCTACCTGTCGAGCGTTGTCGTGAATATTCACCGCGTGTCGCATAGACCCAACCTCCCCGTAGATTTTGCCGTCCAGAACACCTCCGTGCCCAATGCCTGGGCGATACCGGGGCATGTCGTGATCACGAGGGGCCTTCTCGCATCGCTCGACAACGAGGCGGAGTTTGTGTACGTCATGGGTCATGAGATGGGGCATGTTTCGGCCCGCCATTCGGCGAGGCAGATGACCTACGGCATGCTCGGCCAATTCCTGCTTGCCGGCGCGGCGGTTGCCATGGCCGGTTCCGAGTACTCCGACGCGGCGCTGACCCTGGGGTCCGCGGGAGCCGGGCTCGTTCTTCTCAAGTTCAGCAGGAACGACGAGCTTGAGGCGGACAGGCTTGGCGTCCAGTATATGACGAGGCTCGGCTACGACCCCCGGGCGGCCTTAAGCGCCCACAGAAACCTCGAGAAGGTCTCCGACCAGTACGCGCGGTCCATCGGCCAGAGCAGGCAGGAAAGCAGCTTTTTCAGCGATCTGCTGTCTTCCCATCCCAGGACCTCCATCCGTGTCGAGGAGATACAGAACATCATCAACGAGACGCCCCGGGCCGCCATATCCGGCGACGGCACGGCACGGCAGCGTTTTCATGGGGCCGTGGCGAACATCCGTCGTGTCAACGGGATCTACGTGAACTACTACGACAAGGCCGTGCGCTCTCTGGAGAAGAACAACACCGGGGAGGCCTTGTCGTACATCAGGCAGGCCATAGCCCAGGACCCCGGGCAGGCACCGTTCTATGGGCTGTATGGCAGTGTTCTCGTGAAACAGAACAACCTGCCCGAGGCGGAACGATACTTTTCAAAGGCCTTGAGCATCGACGGCAACTATCAGCGCGCTCTGAGGGGTATGGGCGCCATCAGGTATGCCGGCAACAGGTATGCTGAGAGCGTCCAGTACCTCCAGAGGAGCCTGAAGCTTTTCCCGCAGGACCCGGCATCGAATTACTTCATGGGAATGAACTACTACAGGACAGGTTCTTACAGGTACGCCATAGGCTACCTCAAACCCTTCTCGGAGGCAGCTCCCAGGCATCCCAGAATACATGCCATCCTGGGACAGTGCTACGAAGCTGTGGGCGACTACCAGTCGGCGTACAGCCAGTATACCATGCAGCTCAAGGTCGCCCCGAACAACGACGCGGGTGGTGTCGCAAGATCTCGCGCCCAGGCCATCCAGATGCAGTTCGCACCCAAAAAGTAGAGACGGCTTGAACCGCTTGAATGGCTTGAATGGCTTTAGAGTTAAAAGAAGAAAGCCATAGCTCGCTGTCACCCCGGCGGCCGGCGAAATCCAGAAGTTGCTTCTATAACCTTCAAG
>Ga0351920_1017_pt1 | contig 41031 bp, 39 predicted proteins | sample BONcelHT113001C8_FD_206854 | JGI IMG/M metagenome (GOLD analysis project Ga0351920, IMG submission 206854) | Enriched cells from coal bed in the Powder River Basin, Montana, United States - BONCAT cells T11 rep2 HSBNCT.T11.300.1.C8 ... | reverse complement strand
CTCTTCCTTCTCGATCTCGCTGATGCCGAAGGTGGCCTCGCGGATGAGCTTTCTCATACTGAACTTGCGCACCTTGTTCCAGGGACAGACGGTATCGCACTTGCCGCACTGGTAGCAGTACTTTATGGCGTCTCCGCCTTTTTCCTTGATCTCGTCTATTACCTCTTGAAAGGGGGCTATGATTTCCACGTATCAATCCTCTTTATGTTTGCGTCTAGTCCTTCTGTGATATCCGGGCTATGGCGTCGGCGACTTTGTCCAGTCCGTACTTATCGATCATGGCCGTAAGGCCTGTCTCAACCTTCTCCATCTCGACGCTCTCTTCGACTTCCTCTTCTCTCTCTTCGTAAACGAGGACGTCATTGAGGCACCACTCAACGCACTTGGGCTCTTCGAGCGGCGGATCGTCTTCGCACATGTCGCACTTGAGAGGCAGTCCGGAATCGGGTTCCTTGAATATGTCCCTCGACGGGCACGTGGCCCTGCAGAAGGTACACTCATCGTATTCCTTCCCGTCGATCACATATTTTTCCCTGCCCATGCATTCCGCCGGGGTATACTCGCCCGCGAATATGGGAAGCCATACATCCTTCAGCGGGTGACGGATTATCTGGATGCGGGACCGCGCCGGATTAATGCCGCTGTATCTGGGCGTGGAATGAAAGGCCGAACAGACTATCTCGCATCCCCGGCAGCCGTTGCATTTGTCGGCATCAACCTTGATCGTCTTGATTTTCTTCTTAATCTTGGCCATCTTTCAATATCCCTCTCTTTTCTAAGTCTTCTGCAACGTAGTCCAGGTCCAGTTCGTGCAACCTTTCCTTCGTGGGAATGCCCTCCTGATTCCAACCCTTGAACGTGTAGTAAGTGGACAGAAGTTTTTCCTCGATCTCGGGGTATCTTCTCTTCCAGTGGTCTTCTGGCGGCTTCTCGTCGCCCCTTCTCAGACCCAGTCTGTTATTGAGCGCCCTGTGAAGGTTGCGGCTCCTGTTGACTATCTTCTTCAGTGAAGCCTCGTCAAGATCGAGTCCCGTCGCCGCCGATATTATCTTTGGATAATTGTGGATGTGATAGGGAGGCTTCAGACAGAAGGATGACATGCCGGCGCATACACAGCAGGCATCATCGATGTTGTGGAGCATCTCCATCCAGTCTACTATATGGCAACTCATGTCGATCGTCGGATAATAGGGTATTCCCTTCTCTCCCCGGGGCTCCCAGTCGAGGAGCCACTGTTTCCAGCTGTCATCAGGAAGCTGCGGCCAATCCTTCACGAAGGCCTCTCTCTGCTCCATCGTCGGGAAAGCGCCCTGAGGCCAGTTTCCTTCGATCTGAGTGATGCTTATCTTCTCGTTTGTGGCATACATGAGGTAGTACAGAGGGTCCATCGTACCAAGCTTGAGGGGAAGTTGCTCATGCCTCTTGATCGTGTTGTGGTCGAATGCCTCCGCTCCGTTTCCGATCGACCTGGCCGCATAATAGACGCCGTCCGCGAGGACATCGCCGATGCCTTCCCGGTGGGCGACCCTGTCGAGGAGCCAGAGGAACCTTCCTTCCTTGTCCTCGGGACATGCCGGCCACGTGGGGCCTGCCGCAAAGTCCTTGTCGGTAAGGATGCCTGCTTCGTAAAGCTCTACAGCAAAGGCCAGGATCTGAGGCGTCGAGAATGAATCGACTCCGTATTCCGTCGCCCGTTGCAGGGCTCTCCAGGCAAAGTCCATACTGTCCACGTATGACGCCATCAGGTATGTCAGCTTGCCGAAGCACTTGGCCATATACCGCGGGGTATCCTTGTACGAGACCAGTGCGCCACAGTGCTGGGGACAGTTGAAACAGCTGATCAGCCGCTTGATGCCTTCCTTCTGTGTCCTCGGGAACTCTTCGTCTATCTTCTCATCCCAGAAACCTCTCCTGCGGGTACGTGCGTTGCCCCACATGAAGTTCTCGGTGTGCCACTTTTCGTCGGTGTGCACCATCTCCTGCGGTGAGCCGATACCGGAGAGGATCGTCATGACGTCCGGAATGGGGTTTTCGTTCCGGAAGTTTATGTATGCCATCATATCCATCATTTCTTTCATGAAGGCTTCGCCGTTGGCGAGGTTGACGTCCTTCGTCCCCCGGACCGCCACGGCCTTTATCTTCTTATCACCCATGACGGCGCCGCCGCCGAGACGGCTGGCACTGGAGCGTCCCTGCTCGATGGAGGCCGTGAAGCACCTGTTCTCACCGGCTACACCGATGGCGGCCACCTGTGCATTGGGCTGATTCAGTTCCTGACGGATAAGGTCCTGCGTTTCAAGAGCGCCCCTGCCGACGAGATGAGACGCGTCGCGTATCTCGACCTTGTCGTTGTTGATCCAGATATAGACCCATTTCGGTGACTTGTTATGAAAAATGACCTTGTCGTAGCCGGCATACTTCAATTCCGCCGACCAGAATCCCCCCATCATCGGGTACGCCAGAAGATGCGACTGGGGCGAGATGAAGGTGACGACGCTACGGTTTGCGCTGAAAGCCGGTGTGGCATTGAGAACACCGGAGCTGAATATGAGCATGTTCCCGTCGTCAAAGGGCTTTGTTTCCGGAGGAACCCTGTCCCAATGGAGCTTCACGCTGGTGCCGAGCCCTCCAAGGTAGGTTTCCAGCAACTTCGGATCCGTCTCCACCCGTTCAATGTTTCCCGTTGCCAGATCAATTTCTAAGTTATAACCTGTCTCTCCATATCTCATTTTTGGCTCCTACTCCTCTAATATCTCCGAAGCTCACCTTGAACCGCTTCGTGAACTTGTGTATTATATCACAAGCTCCCGTCGTGTCAAGGAAAATAAGACCTTTATCCGTTATTAACTGGCATGAGGAATTGCATCAAGATAGGTATTTATAATCATTCATCTTTTGCGTGCATAACCTTCACTTCTCGCGTCACCACGACAAGGCCCGCGAAGAGCAGGAGGGCATGTGAAATGGGGCGGAATTCACATGAGTTCCAGGGAATGGACCGAAGGTATGGGGAATACGGGACCTCACCCGGGACACGTGAGCGGGGTCCCCAAAAATTCATTGGGAACTGTGGACAACACCTCTCAAATCCAATATTATATTAACCAGATTTCGAACCGTTCTTCTTAGAGTTGACCGACATGAGAGATACACATTTAGCAGTATCCATTGACGAAGCCCTTCGGCTCGTCCTCGATTCCGTCCGCCCCCTGGGGAGCGAAAGCGTTCCGATCATGGAGGCGGCCAATCGCGTTCTCTGCGAGGACATCGTGGCCGACACGATGGTGCCTCCCCTCGATGATTCCGGCATGGACGGTTATGCATTGATCGCGGAGGATACACGAGGGGCGTCCAGGGAACACCCCGTGCGGCTTCAAGTCATCGGAGAGGTGCAGGCGGGCGCCTTGAGCACCGGCAAAGAGGTTGCAAAGGGAACGGCGATCCGCATCATGACTGGCGCTCCCATACCGCGGGGAGCGGATGCTGTGATCCAGGTCGAGGATACACAGGAAGATTCGGGTTTCGTGTCAGTTCTTCGTGAGACGGCGCAGTTCGAGAATTACAGGTACGCCGGGGAAAGCATCAAGATAGGCGACGAGGTTCTCTTCAAGGGCGATCGCCTTACCCCGTCCAAGGTGGGCATTCTTGCATCCCTCAATTATGACAAGGCACGCGTGTACAGGCAGCCGACGGTCTCGATCGTCTCCACCGGCAACGAGCTTGCGGATATAGGCGAGGAGATCCGGTTCGGCCAGATCAGGAATGTCAATGCCTATACCCTGTACGCCGAGGTGGAGAAATATGGCGGTCTCCCCCGCTACCTCGGCATCGTGAAAGACACAATGGAGGACACGAAAGGAATATTTCTCAAAGCCCTGGAATCGGATGTCGTCATATCCACGGGCGGCGTATCCATGGGAAAATACGATTTTGTTAAGGACATCTTTTCCAACCTCGGCATCGATATCCGCTTTGAATGGGTCAAGGTCAAGCCGGGCAGGCCTTGCACGTTCGGGAAGAAGGGGGACAAACTGGTCTTCGGCCTGCCGGGCAACCCCGTCTCCAGTCTGACCTCGTTCATTCAATTCGTGCGGCCTGCGATCTTGAGGCTCATGGGCGCGACGAGAATCCGGAAACCCGTCGTCAATGCCATCCTCGAAGAAGACATAAAAAAACAGCCGGGAAAAGTGTTTCTTTTGAGGGGCCGTTTTACGATCAGAAACAACGATTTTTACGTTTCGACGACAGGCAATCAGAGGTCGTCGGTGTTGCGCTCAATGAGCGACGCGAACTGTCTCATAGTGCTTTCCGAAGACACCGCCCGGGTGAAGGCGGGGGAACGCGTCAGCATCCAATTAATCGACCACGACGAGATATAAACTACTTTCCTGCCCCGGAGGGGTCCTTTTTCAAGGTCTCCAGATGCCTCAATCTTGGAATGATCTCCCTGTGAACATCGCACAGGATCGATTTCCCTAATGTGTAGTCGGTGAACATCTTCTTGTCGTTGGGGCAACCTGCATGACAGGCGGTCCTGGATTCACAGGCCTTGCATTCATCGGGCAGATCGGGCCGCCTGACATCATAGTGGAAGTCGTAGCATTGCAGCTTTGCCTGGGGGTTCGGATCGTATATCGTGCCCGATTTGAATGTATGGTTCCTGATACAAGGCCCGATAGCACCGTCGGGAAAAACGGCCGCCATTCTCTTCCCGCAGGGATAGGGGGAAGACTCGCGGTCCCAGGCGGGGATGAGGAAATCGAGAAGGAAGGTGGTGTGGACATCATAACCCCTGATGACATAATCCTCCAGCATATCGCACAGTTCGTGATACTTCTCAAGCAATCTCTTCCTGTACCGGGGATCCATTCCCCTGTAAAGGTTCCTGTAGTACCTTAGGCGGTACCCGCTCTCGATCCCAAAACGTGTTATGTCGAGTACCCTCTCCAGGTTGCGGTCATCGAGAGTGGCAATGACGGTCTGGTTGATCACGTTGGACCTTTCGCCGATCACCTTCATCCTTCTGGCCAGTTCTTCGATGGGGATGTCGGTGACGTTCGTCGAGATCCACTGGATGTCGGCAAGGTCGTCCCAGTTCAGCGAATCTACAAGATCGGCATTCGTGCAGAGCGTCCCCTGCATCCCGTCCGTGCTCCTGTAGACGGCGTCCATGACCTTTTTGATTCTGTCTGTCCTCAACAGGGGTTCTCCGCCGAGGAAAGCGACAATGTTCACCTTGACGCGATTGACCCTCCACACCTCGGGGATCCACTCGAGGAGTCTCGAGAAAGTTTTGTCGTCCATTTCGACGGCGTTGTCATACCCGACCTGGTTGAAAGCGTAACAATACTCGCAGGTCCTCGTGCACCTGTATGACAGGAACAGAATGAACCAGAAGAAGGGGAACTTCTCCCAGCCCTCATGTCCCCGCATCCTCCCGTCCGCAAGAGAATACATTTTACGGAGCTTCCTTGTGTTATCCGTCGGTGTTCTCATGATCATCGCCTCTCGTCTTCACATGGACCGGATGACCCACCCGAATATTTATAGGAGAAGGAAGAATGGAAGTCAACGTCGTTCTGTAGAGATGAGGGATAATGGGGAATGTTGTCTATGTGAGCAATTGAACTGAAATAACCGACCCCTCGGGAAGACTTCCCCGGTCATCAGGTATGGACGCCACTGCGGTAGCCTCGGCTATCGAACTGAGGCGGCTGCGTTTTTTCATGGGATGAAAAACGGGCAGACCTTCCGCCCCCTCGACGGTCCCGAAGAACAGGTCCGTCCAGCCCACCTTGCCCTCCTCCATCGCTGAGGCAAGGACGGCATTCATGCGGGGCAGACCGGGATTCGCATGTCCGCAGAGCCGCATAAGGCCCGGCAAGGCGATCTGCAGGAAGGCCATAAGGTTGGAGGGTGGCCCGCCCGGGAGGATGAAAACGGGTTTCCTGTTCAGGATGCCGAAACCCACGGCCTTGCCGGGCCCCATGCGGATCTGGTGGAATACCTTCTTCCAACCCATCCCTTCAAGAACGTCCGCCACCATGTCGCGATCGCCTTTCCATGCCCCGCCGCTCGTAATCATGGCATCCGTCTCGGCGGACATCTTCCTGAAAACAGCCAGAATGGAATCGAAATCGTCCCTTACGATGGCCAGGCGCGATCTCATTGCAGACCTGCCGCACCATCCTGCCAGGGTGACAATATTGCTTGCGTAAAGCCTGTCCTCCGCAAGAGGCGCACCGGGTTCGACGATCTCGTCGCCGGTGCCGATTATCCCCACAACAGGGTTCGAAAAGAGGGAAATCCTGCTCAAGCCTGCCGCGGCGAGAAAACCCGCAGCGGCCGGAGATATGCGGCGCCCTGCATCGAGGAGACGCTGGCCTGCATACACATCGCTGCCGCGGGCCAGAATGTTCCTGTCGGGCTCCACCGGAGGGGCCTCTATAAGAATGTCGCCCCCCGCGCCTGTGGCATATTCCTCGGCCACTATGGCGTCGGCACCCGACGGAACCCGGGCCCCCGTCAACATCCTTACCGCTGTCCCCGGTCCCATAACTATGGTCTTTGCACCTCCCGCAGCCGCGGACCCGATGAGACGTAAACGCACGGGGTTTGCCGCGGTCGCATCCTTGACCTCGCTGTAGAGCACAGCGTAACCGTCCTTGCGGGAAACATCCGATGACGGAGAATCCACGAGTGCATAGAGGTCCGATGCGGCCACACGATCCACGCTTTCGAGAAGCCCGACGTCCTCCGCGGGCAGGGGTTCTATGGCCTCCAGCATCAAATGCAGGGCCTCTTTCAGGCCGAGAGACATACCCTTCACCGGATGAATGGTCGTCATCGAATCAGGCGAAACAGCCGAGTTGACACTCTCTTATCTTGATACCCAGCCTGTTGCAGGTGTCGCCAATCTCTTTCAAAGACATGTCGTGTTCCCGCGACAGTCTGACTGCCATTGCGCAGGTAAGGATCTTTTTATCGTCACGCAGCACCAACGCGTCCATTATCGCCTTTTCCTTGTCACTCATCGTTTTCTCCTGAAGGTCAAAAAACCGTGTTATTTTGAGCTACTATACATAGAACAGATGCCCGTTGTCAAGGTTGCCCGATCAGGTGCGGCAAACACAACTCTTCCGCCCTCTCCCAGCTTCTTCATCCCGTTGCACAGCCGGGATGTATGTGCAATAATGAATTTAGCAGTCATTGTTCGTATCCGGTCGGAATGGGATCATGAAATTGAGACATCTATACCGGTTTTCCTCAAAATCCTACCTTCTGTCCATCCTCGTCTTTCTCTTCCTCCTCGGTGGGTTTACCCTCTGGCTCGCCGTTAAGGTGGATCACGACAGGACCCTCGATAATGCCCGGATCGTGCTCGGGACGACAGCCGTGTCATTGCAGGAAAGGATGGAGCACGTTGTCTTTGCCACGGAGGCTATCCTGGGCAACCGCGCATCGAGGATCCGTGAAAAAGGCATGAGGGCCACGATATCTTCCCGAAGAGAGTGGGAGCATATTCAAAGAGACGCTCAGTCGCTGCCCGGTCCGGGTGAACTCCGGCTCCTCGACCACCGCGGCAATCTGGTAGCGGATTCAGTTGAGTATCCCCCGCGTCCGGCCAACTTCTCGGAGAAAGAGTATTTCGCGGCGCACAGAGACCTGGGCGTGAACCTCCACATTGGGCCCGCCCTGACGGACACCATCGTGAAGAATTACGCCTTCACCATCTCCAAGCGCATAAACGGGAGCAACGGCGCATTCCTCGGCGTACTCCTGGCAAGTATAGAGACGGATGCCTTCGCGGAGTTCCTTCTCCGGATCAGCCTCGGTGAGGGAGGGACGGTCGCAGTCTTCCGCAACGATGGAGCTATGATCCTCAGGCAGCCGATGGCGGACGACTACGTTGGGAAGAACTTCAGCCATTTGATCCTCTTCGGCCGGGATTTCGAAGAATCACCCTGGGGCGTCTTCCAAGCAGACACACGTATCGACGGTGTCGGGCACATCGTGGGGTACAGTAAGATCATGGGGCTGCCCCTGATAGTCGCGACGACCATTCCCCTCGATTCCGTCCTGGCACAGTGGCGCGGGCGCGTCAGGATATATTCTATCGTGGCTATCATAGGCTTTATGGCCCTTGTTGCGCTCTCCCTTGTGATACGCAGGACCACATCGAGGGAGGAACAGGAGAGGACGCTGGAACTTGCCCGGATCAATGCATCTCTCCAGGCCCATATGGCAGAGCGGGAGAAGGCACAGGCGGCCCTGAAGGAAACTGAAAAACGCTGGGTCACCACGCTTGCGAGCATCGGAGACGGGATCATCGCCACCGATGTTGCCGGCAAAATCACCTTTATGAACGGCGTCGCAGAGGAATTGACACAGTGGACAAACGCGGATGCCATGGGCCGGCCCGCTGCCGATGTGTTCACAATTTTCGACGAAAACATCCGGGACGCGGTTAAGGACCCCGTCGCAAAGGTCCTCGAAGCGGGCACCACGGTACGTCTTTCTAACCACACCATGCTTATCAGAAAAGACGGCACGGAGATACCCCTTGACGACAGCGGATCTCCTATACTCGACACCGAAGGACGGATGACGGGAGCAGTACTCGTCTTTCGGGATGTGACAGACCGCCGCGCCGCACAAAAAGCGCTCACCGACTCGAGGCAAGACCTGAACAGGGCGCAGGCGGTGGCCCGCATCGGAAGCTGGCGCCTGAGCGTCCGGAAAGGCGAGTTGACGTGGTCCGATGAAACATATCGTATCTTCGGGGTCGCACCGGGAACACCCATGACGTTCGAGACCTTTCTCGCCATCGTGCATCCCGATGACCGGCAGGCCCTTATTGAAAGCTGGGAAGGAGCACTTGCCGGAGCATACTATGACATCATCCACCGCATCGTTGTGAACGGCCATATCAAGTGGGTGCGCGCGGTTGCCGAATTGGAGTTCGACGAAGAAGGAACGCTGCTGGCCGGGTTCGGGACAGTTCAGGACGTCACGGAACAGAAACGGATGGAACAGGCGCTGAAGATGGCGCACGATGGACTGGAGCTTCGCGTTGAGGAGAGGACTGCCGAGATAAGGCGGCAGGCGGAACTCCTCGACCTCGCACACGATGCCATTATCGTGACGGACACGCAAGGAAGGACTGTCTTCTGGAACACAGGGGCCGTCCACACATACGGCTTCACACCCGGGGACCTTGCCGGGAGGGACCACCACACTGTCCTCAACACGAGATTCCCCATGCCCGTCGAAAACATCCTCGCCACGGTCGAAAGCAGCGGCCGCTGGGAAGGGGAGTTGACCCAAACGACGAAAGACGGACGGCAGATAGTCGTCTTAAGCCGGTGGGCGATGCGCCGCGGTTACGCCGGCGGGCCTCCCGAGATCCTGGAGATCGACACCGACATCACCACCCGCAGACAAACAGAGGAAGCCCTCCGCCTGGCAAGCGTCTACAACAGGAGCCTCATCGAGGCCGGCCTTGATCCCCTTATCATCATCGACCTCGAGGGAAGGATCAGCGACGTCAACACAGCGACGGAACTGATAACGGGATACTCGAGAACGGAATTGATAGGAACAGACTTTTCAGAGTATTTCACACAGCCCGAAAAGGCACGGGCAGGTTACCGGTTCGTTTTCGAGAAAGGCTTCACGAGGGACTATCTCCTGGAGATACGCCACAGGTCCGGCCGCAGCACACCGGTGCTCTACAATTCGTCTCTGTACAAGGATGAAACCGGAAAGATCATGGGCGTCCTCGCGGCCGCACGGGACATCACCGAGAAGAACAGGCTCGAAAAACATATTCGGGAATCGCACAAGATGGAAGCCATCGGCACCCTGGCGGGCGGTATAGCACACGATTTCAACAACATCATCGCCGGGATAATAGGCTTCACCGAGATGGTCCTTGAGGACGTCCCCGAAGACGATCCGGCACATCGAAAACTCGGCTACGTCCTGAAAGGAGCCCACCGCGGCCGAGATCTCGTCAAACAGATCCTTGCCTTCAGCCGCAGGAGCGAACAAGAAAAGAAGGTTCTCTCCATGGGTCAGGTCATCGATGAGGCTCTCTCCCTGATAAGGGCCACCCTTCCTGCAACCATAGAGATCAGAAAAACAAGCACCGCAAGGTCCGACCTCGTATCCGCCGATCCCACGCAGATACACCAGGTGGTCATAAACCTCTGCTCCAATGCGGCCCATGCAATGAGGGAACAAGGGGGGACCCTCGATATATCTCTGTCGGAGGAGATCATCTTTTCGCAGGAACATTCACCCCACCAGGACCTGAGACCGGGATGCTACGTGAGATTGACGGTCAGCGACAATGGCCGGGGTATGGAACCCTTTATGATGGAGCGGATATTCGAGCCCTTTTTCACCACAAAACCCCCCGGAGAGGGAACGGGGCTCGGTCTTGCCGTTGTCCATGGGATCGTGAGAAATCATGAAGGCGCGATAACCGCATCGAGCCAACCGGCAAAGGGCTCCTCCTTCGACATCTATATCCCCCAGGTCCAAACGGAAGAGGCGGATGCGGTCCAGGGAGTCGAGGCGGCGCTGGGGGGAACGGAGTCGATCCTTGTCGTCGACGATGAAGACCTGATCGTCGAAATGAGCACGCAAAGGCTTGAGCGTGTTGGCTACAGAACCATGGGCACCACGAGCAGCGCCGAAGCGCTGGAACTCTTTCGCAGCGACCCCTCTTCATTCGATCTTGTCATCACTGACCACATAATGCCCGATATGACAGGACTGGAGCTGGCGAAGGAATTGCTCAGGATAGATCCCGGCATTCACATTATCATGTGTTCGGGATTTAACGAACCCCTACCCATTGGGAAGATCAGGGAAGCAGGCATCAGGGATTTCTTCACCAAGCCTGTGGACGGGAATGAATTCATCAGGATCGTGAGGAGAGCTCTTGACGATGTACGGTCGTAGGGGGTCCGGGTCGTTCATCTTTTTGCCGGAAACGCAGGCGTTTCGGTCTGCCCTTCCGGCAAAACCCGACATTTACATATTAATTGTATGCGGTACAAATATGAAATCGAATATTTCTATAAATTTCGTTTTTACCATCGATGAGATTATGGTAGTATCTCTTCACGTTTGGCAAGGCACATTCTTCCTGAAAAGGGGTATTATATGAAACGCTATCTCATCCTCATTGCCGTGGCCATGTGCCTTATGTCCTCAAACATTGCCCAGGCGTCGGAAACACTCATTGCTTCGGGCCATCCCGAATATGCACCCATCATGTGGAGAGAGAACAACACCATCGTTGGCGCCGGACCTGAACTCGTCAGGCTGCTCTTCAAGGATCTTAAGGTAACGGTAAAAACACCCTACAGCGGGGACTGGAACAAGGTCCAGGAAGAGGCGAAGGAAGGCAAAGTGGACGTGCTCGTCGGACTGTACATGACAGAGGACAGAAAGGCCTTCTTTGAATATTCCAATCCCTACGCCAAGGACCCCGTGACGGTTTTTGTGGCAAAGGGCAAGGGGTTCCCCTATTCGAAATGGGACGATCTCATCGGGAAGACAGGCACCACCACCGTCGGGGATAGTTTCGGCCAGGCCTTCGACAGGTTTCTTTCCGAAAAACTTACCGTCACCCGCTCGGCAACGGTGGAGGAAAGCTTTTCCAAACTGTTAAAGGGACGCGCCGATTATTTTATCTACGCAATGTACTCCGGCCTTTTCGAGGCGGACAGACTCGGTATAGCGAACAAGATAGAGCTTCTTCCCAGGGAAGTATGTGTGGAGAACTGGTACATCGGGATCTCAAAGAAATCTCCCTATGCAAAATATCTTCCTCAGATCAACAAGAAGCTCGACGAACTTATCAATAATGGAACGGTGGACAGGTTGATCGAGAAGTATGGCAGCCAGTACAGAAAATCGATCGCAAAGAAGAAGGGGAGCCCTGCAAAGGCTAAGCAGTAGGGTAGTGGGGGTAGGGTCTCACAATCCAGGCATGCGCCGCGCGGCTGGTCCATCGTTATAACTCTTTTAGCAACGCGGCGCATCACCTGGACACTCATTTCGTTCGCGCATAATTACATCTCAGGCTGAAAATGTTTCCGATCAGAACCGGTATTCCAGGGACAGGGACAGACTCAGCTGGTCAGACCATACCTTGACCCCGTTTGAGAAGCTCATGTCGATGCCAAAAGTACGGTTAAGGAAACGGTGATTGCCGGTGGTCGACATCGTAAGGAACGGATGCCCGTCGACTGTCCGAGATCGATGGCAGATCGTAAACCAACAAGATAGTGCCAGTACGGTTGTTTGAAACGGATGCCCTATCCGGGCAGGAGGAGGTTCTCTGTCGCTCCGGTGAGATCGTACTGTATGCCTTCATGGGCAACGAGACAGTTTCCCGATGAGAGAAAATGTGTTACAAAGAGCAAAAAAAGTGCATTCAACACACGCTATGGACCGTTTCAGGCCGGCGGGATTTTTGACGCATGACAGGGATATGGGGCGTTGCCGACGGGAGGCGCATCACGATGCATCAAGGATCACACAATCACTGAGATCGACCAAGTCAGGCGAAAAAAGCATCCGGCCATATCTTAAGTTTACGGGACGAGTTTCCGAAATATCTTCGTGACACTTGCCCTTTAGATCAAGGAGATAAAGAATATGACTTCAGCCACCCTCAAGCTGCTCGCCTGCGCCCTCATGGTGGTCGACCACCTCGGGTCCATCTTCTTCCCCCACGAGCCGGTGATGCGGGCCATCGGCAGGCTGGCCTACCCCATGTTCGCCTATCTCATCGCCGAGGGCTACGGCCACTCGAAGGACAAGACATCCTATCTCGGGCGGCTCTTTCTCTTTTCCCTTGTTTCGCAGCCCTTCTACATGTTCGCCTTTCAGTATCCCGTGGTGCATTTCAACGTTTTCTTCACCCTTGCAGCGGGGCTTTACGCGATATATGCCTACGAGAAGAAAAAGAGCTTCGTGCCCGTCCTTCTCGCCGGCATATCCCTCGAGTTCGTGAAGGCCTCCTACGGCCTGCCGGGGGCCCTCATGATCTTCGTCATGCACTACTTCATGGGGAATCACAGGAAGATGTTCCTCTGGGTCCTCATCACCGCCGTGCTCTGCACCCTGAGGGGCGTCGTCTGGCGCTACTTTGACGACCCCAACTTTGTGCCCACCCTCGCCTGGATCCTGCCCCACGCCCGCGTCTCGCTCATGGAACCCCTGGCCGCCCTCGCCGTCCCCATCATCGCCCTCTACAACGGGAAGCTTGGGCCGAAGATGAAATTCTTCTTTTACGCCTTCTACCCCGGCCACCTGGCCATACTCGGCGCGATAAGGTGGATCCTGACCAGATGACCCGGCCTGAGCCGCTTGAACCGTGCTAAAGAGTAAGGAATCCGTCGGGGACGAGGCTTGTTGCGAGCATGACCGTGTTGATGTCCCGGTGTTCCTTCCATGCCTGGGTCTTCTGATTCTCCGGGTCAAGCCAGAAGGCTTCGATCTTCTCTCCCAGAGGCAGGTACTTCCAGAGGGTCTTCATGAGGATGGAGATGTCCCGGTCCTCTGCGAAGGCATCCCTGTTGTGTTCGATGAGCGATTCCAGTCTTTCCAGCGCGTGGAGCCCTATTGACAGTCCCAGTTCGCGAAAGGCGAGCCTGAACCGCGCAGGAACGTAAAGGAAGTTCTCCCTGTCGGGGTATCTCAGGCCGGGCAAGGATGCATCGAGAATCACCCGCAACGAATCGGACCCTTCAATGTTGCCTTTCACGAAAAGCTGTGCCACCCTGAAGGCATCGGTCAGAAGGCCGCCAAGGCCGAGGAGGTCATCCGTCTGCCAGTCTCCGTTCTCACAAATACCTGCAAGCTCATCGATCTCTAAACCAAGGTCAAGTGATTCAGGCCTGTCAGGATCACGTAATCCCGTCGATTGGAGTTGCACAAAAGTAATGAGTCCGTCGAGGGGATCGTGATGCCCCATGGAGGGGACAAGGGGATAGGAAAGATCAACACTCATCTTCCAGTACATCCGCTTCACGTCCGTTCCGGGAACGGTATAGACAAAGGCGCGGTGCGCCGCCTTCCCGAGCTCCATCGCCCATCGGTTGTATTTGAGATCACCCGTCGCGCCGGCGACCAGGTTAAGCGCATGCATCCATTTGGTGAGGTAATGGAAATACTGGCCGTCTCTATCCCACTCTTTCTGTTCATCGATGGGATCGCACGGCCCCCGCTCATCCATCTTCTTCCCTATCCTGAGACCTCCGATCGCAGGATGTTCCCCGCCATCATCCTCGGAGAGCCCGCTGATCCATCCCGTTCGGCTGTCCCCTTTACGGTGCCTGCCGAGCACGTGGTGTACCTGTTCCACGAGTTGCAGCGCCAGATCTTTGTACCTTGCATCCCCCGTTTCCCTATAGAGTCCGATAAAATTGCAGACACCATAGGCATCCGTCCACAGGTAGCGTTTTGGCAATCCTCCTCCCGGCGTCAGGCCGGTGAGTTCGGCAAATCGCTCCATGATCACTGCCGAAGCGGCAATCCCCTGTTCATGCTCCATAATCCTTCACAATCCTTCCTGAAAATGATGGAAATGCCATCACCTTCCCGGCACCTTAATAGATAAGGGGACTATAGCACCATGAGTGGACAACGTCAAATGCCGCCCGGGGCGTGAGGGTCCGAAGCCAAGGACCCACCGGGCCGAAAAACCGGGAGCGCTGTTCCGGTCCTTCACCGTCACGAACAATGGCAGGGAATACGGCCTGGCCCTTCCCCCGGGGGAAATAAGACGGCGGGTTGCCGCGTGCCATCACGTGCCTGATGGATATCCGGAATTGCGGGTCAGGGGATTTCTCGAGAACTGCGATATGTGCTCGTCCTATTGACTGAGACGAGGAAGAAGATGAACCGAAGAGGCTAAAGGCGTTGGAGAGCCGGTGCATATAAGCGGCCTCCAACGCCTTTAGCCTGCCATCCGGCTATCCCGGTTGTATCCTGCCGGCTTCATGCCTCGCTATGCCCTGATAGCCCCTGATCGTCCCGTCTATGCCGCGCAACGGTGTTCCGTTGAGAAGGCACTCCATCACCGTGCCATCTTTCTTCTTCAGCTTTACCGCAAAATCTTCGACAAAACCCTCATTATCGACTTCTTTCATATACCTCAGGCACTCATCCCTGTTCACGTATGTGTCGATGGCGCGCAATCCATGTATCTCTTCTTTCTTGTAGCCGAACAGTTTCAGAAAAGACCGGTTTACATCGGTAAGTCTTCCCTCGCTATCGGTGATGAATATGGCATCCCTCGATTCCTCGAAAAGTCTCCTGTACTTCTCTTCGCTTTCGATGAGGGCCTGCTCCGATTGAACGCGTTTCGTAATGTCCAGCATTACACCGAGGACCCCTGTAATCTGTCCGGCCTCCCGTATGGGTGTTGTGCTGATATGGGCCCATGCAATCTCGTCAGCGGCCTTGAGGAAGGAGAACTCGTAGGGCGCCACCTGTTCCCCGCGAGCCGTCGCCTGGAAATGCTTCTGAACCGTATTTCTCTCCTGCGGACGAACCACATCAAAGAGGCTTTTCCCTACATACCACTCCCGCGGGTATCCCGATCTCTTCACTATCACGTCATTGACGAAGGTAAACCGACCCTCCAGGTCAAACGTGAATACCCCGTAATGCATATTCCTCAGGAGAGCCCTGAACGTCGGATCGCTTTTCTCCAGGGATTCCTCTTCCTTCTTGAAATCTGTAATGTCCTCGGATGCCACCACTGCGTGGGTAACGTAACCTGCCGGATTGAAGTACGGCGAATAGGTAACGCGGTAGAATTTCGGTTCCTCGCCGGGAAATTCCAGCCAGTTTTCATATCGTACCACATTACCGGCAAAGCACTGATCCAGATGCTTCTTGATAAACTTGAAGCTTGGCTCACCCCAGATCTGAGCAACGGAATTACCGACCACGTCCTTTCTCGTCCTTCCATGATCACGGCAATACGCCTCACTTGCAAATTCATACACATAGGACTTGTTGATGAGTGTCATGGAATCGATAAACGGATTTGTTTCATGCTCGCCCTTCCCTTTTCCCCCCTTCTTACCCGGTTCCGTTTGTTGCTGTTTCGTCCTTTTCGTGTCTTCCATTCGTCCCCCTTTTTTGCTTTGATATAGACATACTTGTAAAGGTACACGAAAACATCACAATGCAACCTGCGACGGAATAAATAAAACCCCAGGGAATGAACTGCAGAGACCGCTCACCTTATGCTGTCTTTACCCCCCCCTTTTTTTTGAATAGTGAATGATACAATATCCTTATGACTTATCCGGTATTGTATTTTTTGAGGATACCACCCCGTCAGAAAAAAACACAACATAAAAAATAATCCCATGAAAACATCACAGCGGCAGCCTGCTGCACTGAATACGGCCGGCCCTGACAATCGCCTTTTCCGCCATGTTTCGGAACAATTAACGGGTTGAGATTTGACGAACAGGATTGTACCGACAGCCGGAAAGGGCCGTCATCCAGGAAAGACCCCCACGGACCGTTTGTACGATCTCTTGAAAGGCCGATCAGCTTAAGGGCCGCAATCCATCCGCTTTCTTTTTCAGGAAATCCTTGATTGTCTGCAAGAGGGGCCTTATGATCTCCACTTTCAAATAGAGATCGCCCGGCGTAACGAACGGTCCACCTTGAGATCCCAATCCCCGGAGGCGTATCATCTGTCCGTGGGTGACACCGGAAGGGACTGTAATGAGAATGCTTCGCGAGGTTTCTTTGTCTGTATAAGGTATCTTTCCCCCGCTCTTCGCCTGCCCGGGAGTGAGCCGCAATGAATCATACCGGTCCCCACCCTGATCAGCACCGATGCCGGTCATCCTTTTCAGGGCATATCCCGCCAGCTTGCCCATAATGCGGGAGACCACCCCCTGCCTTGCCCCGCCGCGAAAGGCATCCTGGTTCATACCGCCGGTAAATATGAAGCCCCGCCCGAAAAGACCGCCATTTCCGAACTCAAAGGTCCGGTAACCGGAGCCGTAAGCTTCCTTGAAAACATCTTCAAAACCACGGAAACCGAAGGACCGCGAGATCTCCTCAAAGATCTGGTTAATGTCGGACCCTCTGAAAATATCCTTCTCGGAATAACCTTCCCGGAACCTGTCATAGGCAGAATTGCCGTAGCTCTGCCGGAGGCTGTCATACCGCTGCCTTTTTGCCGGGTCCGATAGAACGGCGTACGCCTCGTTAATGCCCTTCATGCGTTCAACCGCACCGGGATCTCCGGAATTCCTGTCCGGGTGGTACTGAAACGCAAGCCTCCGGTAGGCCTCCTTGATCTGCCTGTCCGTAGCCTGGCCATCTATCTCAAGTACTTCATAATAGTCTTTTTGATCCATATTCCTTCCACCTCAAGAGTGTCTCCAGTATACCCCGACCGGAACCTTGCGGGCAAACGCACCCGCCGTTCGATCAAGGTACACCCCCTCATTGATGTTGAGGGCATTATTCTGGAAAACAACGATCTGTCGGGACAACCTGCGGGACACTCTACCTTTCTTTTATTGTTATCGTAATTTCACCCGGTTCGTTGCACTGGTCCGCCACAAGCATCGCGCGGAGGGCAAAGGGCGAAAACCCTTCCACCACTTCGTCGTCGGTATTCAAACCGCAGGCCCCGCCTGGTGCCGTCACCTGACGGTGAACCTTGTTATCATCACTGTCCACATAGAGAATACCTTCTTTACCTGTGATGCTGGTGCTGGCGCCAAGAGTATGTGAGATGCGGGCAAGGCAAAACTCCCTTCCGTCCTCTGTAACCACGTATGTATTGACGGTTCCCGATATAGTGCCTGTCAACGTGCTCGAGCCTGTTTTCCTGATCTTTATCTCCATCCCGGATTATCCTCAAACATTGAAATAGACCCGTATCATACACGCATTCAAGGAGCAGTCATGCTCCCGATGTATGATTGCCGGACCCAATCCACAATCGCTTTTCATATCGAATGGCCACGCCATTCTTTCTTCTACTTTCAGCCGGAGCCCGTCTCATTCTTCAGTTGCCGTATCCACAGCGGCAGCGGCCGGGGCTCCTTCGGTGCCACATTCCCGCCCTCGCAACCCGGACACTTCGGCTTCCTTTTTTTGTCTTCGTCTACCAGAAATGCACGACCGCAGTCCTTGCATTCGTATTGGTCACCAGGCATCTTCTCTCACCTCCGTCGCCGTGTTCTGAACATTCAGTATAGTATTTCTGCAGCCCTTTTTCTATATCGTCAGCAAATCGAACCGGTTCATGACGCCCTGCTGCCATCGCAGGAAGGCAGGTCAAGACCTTCGAGCACTCAAATGTCAGATACATCGCAGGTCATTCTGAAATTCTTCCCGCCGGCGCGTTACTGGCTGACAGGTCGCGAACATATCCGTCCTCATACGCTCAAACATGAAACAAGAGGTTGACGCCTGCGCGGGTAATGCTGACAATTGAGGAAGACAACGCCCCTGAGGACCGGGGCGACCCAATGTATTGAGGGGGTTCACTATGAACAAGTCACGAAAGCCACACGGTGCGGGCCGCAGCACGTTCGACCTTATCGACGCAGACCGTCTCTTTGAGACGCTAGATGTACGGAGATCAATGGTTGTGCTTGACCTCGGAGCCGGCGGCGGCGATTACACGATCCCTCTCGCGCAGGCTGTCGGACCCGGGGGCCGCATCTTCGCTCTGGACGCGTGGGAGGAAGGGCTCGCCCGGGTGAGGGAGCGCGCATCACTGGGACGCCTCAGAAACATCGAAACTCTCCTCGCCGACGCCAACGAGGGCATCCCCCTCGATGACGGAACCATCGATGTCTGCCTTGTGGCAACGGTTTTCCACGATCTGTTACGTGAGGCAACAGGAGAGACCGTCCTGCGTGAAACCCTCAGGGTATTGAAACCGGGCGGCAGGCTGGCAATACTGGAATTCAAAAAGATTGAAGGACCGCCCGGCCCGCCTCTTCAGATAAGGATTTCAGAAAAGGATGTCGAAGATCATCTCGCCCCCTTTGGCTTTCGCACTGAGAGCGTATCTGAAGTGGGAAAGTATCATTACCTTCTCATCGCTTCATCACCCTTTTGAAACGCCGCGTGCGATGCGAATGCGGCCGGATGCCCTGCGGCTGCGATGAAAAAGTGTTTGCGCCTTCTCCCGTTACGGGTTATAGTGAAATAACTGAGAAATAGATTTTATCTCTTTCGAAGTTTCAATGTTAATTCTGATCTAGAGGAGCGTGTCCGATAGAAAAGAGATTTGGTGCAATTCTCATCCTTCTGACGAATAAGACCAGCGTGCCCAGGGTCAACACCCTGCTTTCCGAATACTCGGAAATCGTGCTGGGACGGCAGGGGATCCCCATCCGCGACCATGGCATCAACATCATTTCTCTCGTCATAGAAGGGAACACGGATCAGATCAACGCCCTTACCGGTAGGATCGGTAAACTCGAGGGAGTCGAGGTAAGATCTATTCTCACAAAATACCGTGAGCAGTGAGACATACTAAGGCGTCTCGCATCTGACGGCAGATAAGGAGAATAGGCATGAGCCTGCACGAGAAAGAAAAACCTTTTATTGACAGAGACAAACTGTACAGCCTCATGGAAGAGAAAACCCCATCCGAAAGCGAATTAAACGCTATCCTGAACAAGGCCCTCAAATTCAAGGGTCTCGATCAGCAGGAGGTTGCTTCTCTTCTCAGGGTAAGCGATCCCGGGCAAATACACGAGATAATGGAGGCGGCAAAGACCGTGAAGGAGCATATCTACGGGAGACGCCTCGTTCTCTTTGCGCCCGTTTATACGGGAAACGTATGCGTCAACAACTGTATTTACTGCGCATTTCGTCGGGACAATACGTCCCTCAAGCGCACCGTTCTCACCATGCCCCAGATAGAGGCCGAGGTGGCGTCACTGTTAAAGGACGGCCACAAGAGGATTCTCCTGATCTGCGGCGAATCCGACAGAAACGGTACGGACTACATGTGCGAGGCCATTCGCACGACCTATGCCGTTCGCGAGGGCAAGAACTATGTTCGCAGGATAAACCTCGAAATTGCCCCTCTTCCGGTGGAAGACTTCAGGAGACTGAAACAGGAGAAGATCGGCACATATGTCTGTTTCCAGGAGACATACGATCCGGTCCTTTACAAAAAGTACCATCCCGCCGGGACGCCAAAGGCGGATTACGACTACAGGATCACGGTCTTCGACAGGGCCATGGAGGGCGGAATCAACGATGTCGGGCTGGGCGTGCTTTTCGGGCTCGCAGATTATCGTTTCGAGATCCTTGCCCTCATGGAGCATGCACATCACCTTGAAACGGTTTTTGGCTGCGGCCCCCATACGATAAGTTTTCCAAGAATTGAGGCTGCGGACAACGCGCCGCTCACGAAAAACATTCCCCACCCCGTCAGCGATGATGATTTCAAGAAGATCATCGCGATCATCAGGATCTCCCTTCCGTACACCGGCATAATCCTCAGTACAAGGGAAAGTGAGGAGATGAGAACGGAATTGTTCAACTACGGCGTCAGCCAGATATCGGCCGGTTCCCGCACGAACCCGGGGGCCTATTCAAAGGGAGAAGATCAGGACTACGGAAGCCAGTTCTCTCTTGGCGATCACCGAAGTCTTGAAGAGGTCATAACGACGATCATCGAAAAGGAATACATCCCCTCATTCTGTACCGGCTGTTACAGGAAAGGACGGGTGGGCAACGACTTCATGGATCTGGCCAAGCCGGGACTGATAAAGGAGTTCTGTATGCCTAACGCGTTGTTCACCTTCAAAGAGTACCTGCTTGATTTTGCGTCTCCCGAGACGAAAGAGAAAGGACTTCGCCTGATAGACAAACTCGTATCGGATGTAAACAAGAAGTCCCTCAAGACACGAATGGGAGCGGTTCTGGACAAGATCGATCACGGCGCGCGCGACCTTTATTTCTAGCAGCCTGGCGGCGAAACAGCATCGCAGAACCTCCCCCGGATCTGACAGACACCAGGGGGAGGTTATTCATAAGAAAAGGCAACGTTCCGGTTCGACCAAAATCAACAAGATAAAATTTTTTCCCTGTCCGTCAACAGGCCCTTATGCCTTCCGCGTTCATGCCGGTTGTGGCGTAGATCACACCGGCAAAGGTGACGATGACATCGGGAATGCACGAGTCAGGATTGAAAACGGTTACGGTGAGGTTTTGTGCAAATTCAACGTATTGCTCGAACCAGTCATATGTTCGTTTGTCATCCCATATTCGTCTTTTTTGTCTGCTGAAAGACGACACAACAATCGTTGATTGTGCTACAGACAGATCAGCGTTCATGTCGCTACAATCATACCAGCCTGGACGGCGGGGACTCGTGAACAAAGAGGGAAGCGATGTCCGATTCGGGCAGACGGGCGTATAAAGCCCGCTCGCTGCCGTCGGAGATCTTTTGATCGAAGTGGAGCATCATGCCGAATTGCAGGAAAGAGAGCGAGAACAGGAAAACCGTGGACAAACCCGCGAGGACGGGCAGATCCGTCAATCTTAACGAATTCAGCCTGGCCCCCGGGGGGTCCGGACAATTTGACGAAGGCCTGAGTTTCTCTGTCGGGGTTACCGGATTTCCTCTAGAGAAGGCGAGGTAAATATGGCAAGTGTCGGCAGACCCAAAAGACATGTAACCCAGGTACAAACCACCTCGAAAACACCTCGGGGGTTTATCTCCGTCTGCGCATGGTGCAGAAGGATACGCAACAGCGGCGGTGGGTGGGAACTGCTCGACATCCAAGCGGGAGAAGATCCCGACATCCGCGAGACCCATGGGATCTGCCCGGTGTGCGCGGCAAAACTGAAGCGGACCGCGAAGAAACTCAAGACACCGCAAAGAGTTTCGTCAAAACCAGAGGGGCGTTCCTGAGAAACTAGCGTCTTCCTTCCTACCCTTCGCCTGGAATGCGAGAGATGTCCCCGGAGTTCCCCACAACTATCCCATCTCGCGACATCCTGTGAGATTGTCTTGACATAACAAGCCGTTATTACTACACTTTCTCCTGCATAAATGTATCTTGTATAAAGGCACTCAAAAAAGAGAGGCTCCAAAGATGACCATCCGCATTCTTAGCACTTCCACCCTGGTTGGCCCACATATCGAGAATCTGGGTCATGACTTCCCGGAACTGCGCATCGCTCCTTACCGGTCCACTCTCTGGACAGAGGCGCTCCCCGGCGCGGAAGCTCTTGTCGTTATGCTGTCCGAACCCCTGACCGAAGAGGACCTGGAGCTTTGCACGAACGTAAAAGTTATCGGCACATACTCCGTAGGCACAAACCACCTTCCTCAAGTCTACTGCAAAGCACGGGGCATTTACATCGTAAATACACCGGGGGTATTGACGGATGCCACGGCCGATCTGGCCCTCACGCTCCTTCTGGCCCTCACCCGGCGGGTAAGGGAAGGCGAAGCACTGGCACGGTCCGGGGATTGGAAGGGCTGGGCTCCCGATCTTCTCCTGGGATCCAGTCTCACAGGGAAAACCTGCGGAATCCTTGGCTCCGGCCCCATTGGTCGGGCTTTCGCCAGACGTGCCTGGGCCATGGGTATGAAGGTCATTTTCTGGGACCGGGAAGGCACCCACGCCCCGGTAGATTTTGGAGTGAACACCTCTCATCGCCTCCCCCTCGATGACCTGCTGCGGCACAGCAACGTGCTATCCCTTCACTGTCCCCTGACGGATCAAACGCGGGGAATTCTCAGCCGCGAAAAGCTTACGTTGCTGCCCGAAGGGGCGTTCATCATCAACACCTCACGGGGCGGGATCATCGATGAGCCGGCAGCCATCGAACTACTCCGCCAGAAGAAGCTTGGCGGTGTGGGCCTCGACGTTTACGAGAACGAGCCGGACATCGATCCACAGTGGCGCGCAATACCAGGCACGGTGCTGCTTCCCCACCTGGGCTCTGCTACCGTCGAGACACGGGAGGCAATGTCGAAGCTGCTCTGTGACGGAATCAGGCAGGCCCTGCTGACCTCTGGCAGCGACACCGGTCAGGATTAATACAGCATCCCTCAAAACGTCGGCTCCCCTCGCCAAATAAGGATCGATAGTTTCCTGGTTTCCCGGGAGTGTCCCCTTCCTGCCTCAATCAGGAAAGCCTCCCTCAGTGGCTGAAATGGAGATCCACCCTGGAGCCGTCGCCTTCCCGGGACACCTCGATCCTGTCCGCATAGTGGCGGACAAGGAATCCGGACATGCGGGCAAGCGCTGCCGGGTCGTCGACGATCGCCGCCATATCGGGACGCTCCTCGGGGAACTCCACCGGCGGGCCGTCGTAGGTGATCCGGATATCCAGGCTCAATTCGTCGAAAACTGCGGACATGATGATCTCCTTGCCTTCCATTCCACAGTGGACTATGGCCTCCGCGAATTCATTCATTGCACCCACAGCCCGGTAAATAACGTCCTCGCGAGCCCCCCAGGAGGCGCCCAGGTCCTCCATGAATCGAAATATTGTATCCGAAGAATGCTCTCCGGACGTCAATTTCAAGACAGCCCGGCGTGAGATCCCGATGCGCATGATCAGGTTGAGACCGACGGCAAGCACCGTGGTGACCGTCAAGGAAGAACTTAAGAAGGGATTGAGGAGGGGATTCGCGTGGTGATAGAGATCGGGGAATATGTCCACGCTCATGCCGAACATGAGAGAGACGGCAATGACGAAGGTCTTGCGGTTATCGATCATCCGGGAGGTCATCATCTGGATGCCGGAGACGATCATGAAACAGACCATGTAGACCATCGCCCCACCCATGACGGGCTTCGGCATAATGCTGAAGACCGCCGCCAGTTTCGGCAGGAACGCGAGCGCGATGAAGATGGCCCCGATATACCAGGCGATGATCCTGCTCGTCGCCCCCGTGGCCACGGTGAGACCCACGCTGGCGGCATAGAGAGATTTTCCCAGTGCCCCCAGTCCACCGCCCACGATGGAGGCGAGCCCGTCGGCCAAAGTGCCTCTGCCGATATTGACGAGGTCCGGACGGACCCAGTCCGGGTCGTTGACCTTCTGGCACATGGTGAGGGAAGCGACGGACTTCAGGGTGGAGGCCAGGGTGACAATCGCCATGGGGATGACAAGGACCGGGTCAAAGGAATAGCTAATATGTGAGAAGTCGGGCAAAGACACCAGCGGGGCCTCGACCACCTCGCGCATCTGACCCGGTGTCAACACCCCGAGAAGGATGGAGGCCGCGTAACCGCCTGCAATGCCGACGATCACGGAATAGAGCCGCAGTTTTCCTTTGCCCCACACGCTCATTCCCGCCATGATGGCAAGGGTGACGACCGCGACGAGAACGTTCGCTGTCTCTATGGGACTGTCTTTGTCCTCGACGCCCATGAAGTCGAGGATCATGATGGGAACGATGTTGAGACCCACCATGGTGAGGACCACCCCGGTGACGTCCGGGGGGAAAATGACGCGAAGACGGTGCATGACCCGGGACAACAGACACTCGATGACGCCGGAAACAATGGTCATACCGAAGATAAGCGGCAGGCCGCCCACGCTGCCGGCAAGAACGGAGATAGAGAGGAAACTGGGATCCGTCCCCTCGGTGCAGAGGTAGCCGCTGCCCACGGGACCGCGTTTCAGGGCCTGGAGGATGGTGGCTATGCCGCCCGCGATCATCGTCATGGATACGACATTGCGGATGAGTTCCGGGCTGCAGCCCATCTGGCCCATCACAATGGCGACCACAATGAAACCGCTTGTCAGGAAGAAGATGTGCTGGATCGCCAGCACCACGCAGATACCGACCGGGGGCCGGTCGTCAACACCGTAGAGAAGATTTGCCGGTTTCTTTGCCATATTCGGGTCACCTCGTTTTCTTTATCATTCGGTGCATGTTTCGGGATCAGATCGGAATAGTCTGCCAGACCGGGATATCGGGCACTATCATGATGGGACTAAGGGAAACGAGAGGGGGACCAATCGAACGTTCTTAAGGATATTGAATGACTTTTCAAGGGGACTAGAGTTTTCCTGGGCGATGAGGGCAGGGAGTTTCTCGATTTCTAAAAGCCGGTTCCAAAGTCCAATTCGTCGTGCCGTCGTATGAGTACGCTTTGAGTGTCTCACGACTTGTACTCATTCTTGCGGATTGGACAGAGACGGTCTATAAGCCGGGTATTCTTAACAGCCCAGGGAAGCTGTGCAAGAAACCAGGATACTCCATGTGAGGAAAGGGTTGAGATTCACCTGAAGAGTTTCTTGCTTGCCAGGGAAAATCCCCTGCCTGCCACATTCTCCAATCCCAGCAGCCGCGCCGCGTTGGAAGAACAGATCTTTTCCTTGTCGTTTTCCGTCAGATACGGCAGTTGCAGCAGGAACCTGAGTTCCTCCCCCTGATCCATCCAGGGACTGTCCGACGCGAACAGCAAACGGTCCGCCGGATGTTCCTTGAGGAAGCGTTCCAGGTATGTCCCGGGTATCTGGCGCAGCACAAAGGCCGTGTCCAGGTAGATGTCCCGCCCCAGCAAGTGTTCCGCCGTTTCCTCATAGGCATCTTCCCCTCCCAGGTGGGCGGCGATCATGCAGAGTTCCGGAACGGTCTTGTGAACCGCGGCGAGGCGCTTCGGCATCCCATGGACCGGGTAGGGAAGCCCCCTGTCTACCCCGGCATGGAAGAGAATGAACATGCCCGCCTCCGCCACTGTTTCATAGACGGGATACATACGTGGATCATCGACGAAGAAATCCTGATAATCGGGATGGAGTTTGAAACCCCGAAAACCTTGCCGCTTGAGCGTCTTCATCTGCTCGGAGGTCAAAGGGTCCGCAGGGTGCATCGCGGCCAGGGCTTCAATGCCCGGCTGTCGAATGTCTGTGAGCCAGCGTTGGATGGATTCGACCTGTTCCGGCTTTGTCGCCACGGCCGCCACGACGGAAAGATCGATCCCCGCGGCCGCCATGGACCTTTTCAACCCCTCCAGCGTTCCGTCCGAACTGGCCTCGATCTTCGACCGCCGACAAACCGCCGAGACCGTACTATGAGCCACACGGTCGGGATAAACGTGGGTATGGAAATCGATCTTCACGGTCTGATTTCTATACGCCATTCCACCCTTCTTTTCAAGACATAACGAGGACGAAACGAACGGTCCCCGCGTGCCGGGATCAATTGCATCCTGAACGGATCGCGTTTCAGCTGCGTGTTATCCACTCGGGCAAGGTTTGGCAGACCTCGGGGCCACAGTATGTTCCAGAAGGAAAATGGTGATCGACATTCGTAGGAATGAAGTCGCCGGCGTCCGCAGGGTCCGCCGCGCAAAGTTTCTTGAAAAGACCGGCCACTTTCACTATGATAGCATCAGCAACCGCCAGCAGCGATCCGTGCAAGATCTCATTATTCCAGGGAGGACAGACGATGAGGGATCAGGGAGTTCTCAATCCCAACGTGATATACCGGAAAACGGCGGACGGCGATAACCCCGTGCAGCTCTTTGTGTCCCCCTCGCAGTATATTCAGGGACACGGCGTTATCGATCGTCTTGGAGAGTATTTGTCGCTGTGCCTGTCCGGCTGCGCGGGTGTGCTCATTACCCCCGGACGGGATGCCGCCCTTGCCGGTATCATTGACAGGAGTCTGAAGGCCGGCGGTCTTGCGGTCAGTAAGACAGTATTCCGGGGCGAATCTACGCTGGAGGAGGTACACAGGGTCGTGACCTTCTTTCAAGGCTCAGAGGTTCAAATACGCGCCCTCATCGGCATCGGGGGAGGGAAATGTCTCGATACTGCCAGGATGGCGGCGTCAAGGCTCGACGTGCCTGCCATAACAGTTCCCACTACCGCTTCGACAGATGCACCCACGGCAGCACATTCTGTTGTCTATGACCGGAACGGGGTATTTCAAAACGTGGAATTCAGCGCCACAAATCCCCTGATGGTCCTCGTCGACCTTGACATAATCGCCGCCGCACCACCCAGATATATCGTGGCCGGTATGGGAGATGCTTTCTCCACCTTCTATGAAGCGCGATGCTGCATGGAAAACCCGGAGGCGAGAACCGCGAGAGGGGCAAGACCCACCATGGCGGCCCTTGCCATTGCCCGGCAGTGCCGTGACCTGCTTCTCGAGTACGGCAGGGCAGCGCTCGATGAAGTCAGGAGCGGCCGGACCGGCGAAGCGCTCTCCCGCTTGGTGGAAGCCAACATCCTCCTGAGCGGGATCGGGTTCGAAAGCGGTGGACTTGCAGGAGCACATGGCGTGGCACAGGGCCTGACTGCGTGCAGCCAACTACACAGGAACTGCCTTCATGGAGAACTGGTGGCAATCGGCACCATGACGCAACTCATCATGGAAACGCGAATGGAAGAAGCCCGGGAGGCGGCCCGGTTCTTCAACGGTGTCGGCCTGCCTCTCAACCTCGCCCGGCTGGGCTTCGATCCCTTGCTGCGGGAATCGGAACTGGACGACATCGTTAAGCACAGCCTTAATGTCTTATTCATTCGGTACGAACCTTTCGAATTGACGCACGCTCTTCTGAAAGCGGGAATCCTCGAGGCCAACGACTTCGGCCGGGCAATGGAAAGAGAGCTGAGCTGAATCCCTACCCGGCATCCGGGAAAGAAACCATTTGACGCACAGGAAGGGTCGGGAGTAGGCTTTATACATTCTTCATCGGATAGTCAGAAGGACGACATGCGGCCTTATTTCCCGCATCCACGGGCACACAGGATAGAATGGAAGTGATGATGAACAAAAAGCCTGTTCTGGACCTTACCGCAACATATACCGACCTCTACGAGCTCACCATGGGGCAGGCCTATTTCCTCGCCGGCAGAAAGGATGAACCCGCGGTCTTTGATTATTTTTTCCGCAAGAACCCCTTCAAGGGCGGATACACGATTTTCGCTGGCCTGCCGGATCTGCTGGCTGTTCTGGAGAACTTTCGTTTCAACAAGGACGACCTCGCTTTTCTGAAAGCGCAGTCTTTTCATCCGGACTATCTCGCCCATCTGAAGGGCTTCAGGTTCAGGGGTGCCATTTATTCTCCACCGGAGGGCGACGTGGTATTCCCGACACGCCCCATACTGAGGGTCGACGGGAACCTCATCGAAACACAGCTTATCGAGACCGTGCTGCTCAACACACTCAATTTTCAGTCACTTATCGCCACCAAGGCCAGCCGCATGCGCCTTGCCGCCGGAGACGGGCTGCTCATCGACTTCGGGTTGCGCCGGGCGCAGGGATTGGGGGGCTACCACGCCAGCCGCGCAGCCATCGTCGGCGGGTTCGCCGGGACCAGCAATGTACGGACGGCACGGGACTACAACCTGCGGGCATTCGGCACCATGGCGCATTCCTATGTGCAAAGCTGCGAAAGCGAGATCGGGGCATTCCGGAGCTTTGCCGCCGCCCGACCGGACGACTGCGTGCTGCTTGTGGATACCTACAACACCCTGAAGAGCGGCATACCCAACGCGATAACGGTGGCGAAGGAGATGGAAGGAAGGGATTACCGCCTGAAGGCCATCCGGCTGGACAGCGGGGACCTCGCCTACCTTTCCAAGCGGAGCCGTGTCATGCTGGACGAGGCGGGATTGCACTACGTCAGGATCGCCGCATCCAACCAGCTCGACGAGTACGTCATCAGAAGCCTCGTGGCGCAGGGGGCTCCCATCGACATTTTCGCCGTGGGGACCAGCCTGGTCACAGGACACCCCGACGCCTCCCTTGACGGCGTCTACAAACTGGCGTGGACCGACGGACATTCGGTCATCAAGCTCTCGGAGACCGTCTCCAAGATCACCCTGCCCGACAAGAAACAGGTATGGCGCGCCATCAATGGCCAGGGGTTGTTCCTGGGCGCCGACGTGATCGGATTCGATGATGAGAAGAACATTGACATGATGCACCACCCATTCGTCCCCCATCAGTCCTTCGCCCTCGATTCTTACAGGATCGAGCCGTCTCTGCGGCTTGTAATGGCGAAAGGCAGGATCGTTCGTGATCCTCCTCCCCTCTCCCAAACGGCGCAATACAGCCGGGAACGCCTGGAGATGCTCCCGGCAGAGTATAAACGCTTCGAGAACCCCCATGTCTACAAGGTAGGCATCAGCAGCAGGCTCAAAGACCTGAGGGACGGGCTGGTAGCTCAACACAGGGGGTAATAAGGCGTCGATCCCATGGGCATTGTATAGTAGCCTGTTAATACTGTATTGCATTCTCTTACACAGTAACGATATGATATTGAGAATCGGGAATTGCCGGAACCTTCGTGGTTGGGTATTAAGAAGAAGTGGCATGAGCCATGGCGAATGAAGAGGTCCCGTGCCTGCCTCCCGGTGTGCTTTCCGTTATCAGAGGGGTGGATGATGATTAATAGACAACATAAAACCATACGGATGGGCATGCTCGGTGCGATAGCCCTTTCTTTATTTTGCTTTGCAGCGTTTGCTCAGTCTCCGGGGGATCTCGAGCAAAAGGCGCGGCAGCTTGAGCAACAGATGCAGGGCACAACCGACATGAACAAGCTCATGGACGCGTATCGGGAAGCCATACAGCTTATGGATGAAGCAGGTGGGAAGATCGGCGGGACCACCGGAACGCAGGCCATGCCCATCCAGCCGGCCGCGACGCCGGAGAAAGAGATGGAACGGCGCCGCGAGATTATCAACGGACAGTTCCGACAGGCAAAGAGCATGATGGGTAGTCTTCCCGCAGGCGCGGAGAAGCCGCAGATCCCTGAAGCTTTTCCCCTGGAAGGATACATTGTCGTCAATGGGGGAGAGAAGGAGTTCTTCTCCAATGAAGTGAAGACGGACCTTCTCTACACGATCAAAGAGAGCTTTGTCGGTAATCTGGTCGTCCTTAATACCTACGATTCGACAAGAGGACAATTTGATAGAGAGAAGGGGTACAGAATTGAGTCTCTGTCAACGAAGATCAATGTGTCGGGCATGATGGGAAAGAAGTGTGTGCGCAGGAGCTCCTATGTACCATCATCATGCACCGGCTGGGCCCGCTTCTCTCGCTACGAGATTTCGAAGGGAGAACGTTACCCGGGATTCCAATCCGGCGTGGTGAGCGCGGAGTCCACTGAAAACGGTCAGATCACAATCACGGCCAATGCGCCCACGGTTACTTTCCTGGGCGATGACGGCAAGACGAACCTGGGAATGGGATGTTTTAATGCCACTTGGAAGCTGAGCAGATCAGAGTTCGAACAATTTCTCACACGAGGCGAGATGACACTGCGCAAGGATATCGGCAGGCCGATGGGGCCCTCTCCCGGTTGCCGTCCCGGTTCCACGATGACGCTGTATCTGAAGGTCAGCAAGGAGCCCGAGGAATGCAAGGACATGAGATCCGTGGAGCTCATAATCGTCAGTCCCGAAGACAAGAGCAGACATGTCTTCAGTGATGAGTATCTCTTGAGCGAGCACTCCAACAAGCTTACCTTGGAGCTTGAGGCCAAAACGGTGCCGGAGCGCTATGCCGATTCGGTCGAATGGACCATTCCCGAGATAGAAGGCTCCAATAGAACCATTACTCCCGCCTCGACGTCATCAACACCAAAAGGACGAAAACTTACCGTTGTCTACAAAGGATTGCCCGAGGACAATAACGAGTTCGGCAGGAAGACAGTGAAGGCAACCCTGAAAATAGATTCATGCAAAATTGAGAAGACGAGAGAGGTGCAGCTCTTCTACCCCAGGGATGAAAAGAACAACCCCGAGGGAAAGTATCCCAACTGGTACTATTACTGGAAGCAGACCCCCGCGGCAAGGCCCTTTGGACAGAATGTCAGAATTGCGTATGAGTGCGAAGGGATTCCGAGTGCGAGATGCGCGTGCGGCCAGCGTGGCGTTATAGGACAATACAATCCGTATTATTCCGGCCACAAGACCATTAACATATGCAACCTCAAGACGAACACATGGGACCCTGATACGTTCTATGTAAAACTGCCGGCGGTCAAACGGTCAATACCGTCGACGCTTTCGGGGAGGGGGTTCCTTGCTTACACCTACATTGACACCTTCGCCGTTGATGTCATGCATGAGTTCACCCACTTTAATAATTTCCACACCTTTTGGCCACAAGGCTGGAAAGAGAGCGAAGACAGGGATATGGACGATATTCCTGACAGGCTCGAGGAAGGAATGGGGTTTCGCCCGGACATGAAACAGACGTACTGGCGGGAGATCGATCTTGGCGGGGACGAGGAATTCCTGACGTTGGAAGCTACCTACGACTACCGGATAGGGACATTCGACGAGTACGACTGGGCAAGACCGGGTAAGAACTGGCCTAAATAGATGAAGCTGCGGGCGTCCCCGCGAAGAACTCCGGGGACGCCCTTCACATCAGATTTCTAAGAAGCAATTCTCCAACAAACGCTCCCTGGCTGCCTTTTGTCTTAAGCCAGAAAAACTCCTTTAGCTGGTTGACTTGTTTTTTCCGTTGATCCTGCCTACATTAAAAGTAATTGTAGTCGAATACGCGTGCAGAAAGGGGAACGAGCGATGGATAACCAATGGTCGTACAAAGGCTATCAGGTTCATGAGGGCCTGAAGCCGGGAAGCAAACATTTTCAGTATTTTTATGTTGTTTCGAAACTGGAAAAGAAGAAGTGCCACTATTGTGTGTGGATAGTGGATGAAGCTTTGACTCGCTTTGACCAATCGGGAGACTTTGCCTCGATAGTGTCTTCTCAAAGAGACACCTGGAATAAATGGGTCAAGGGAAAGATCGATTCCGGGGATTTCGGTAACAAGGTCCTGAAGTACGATCAGGACAGCGAGAACGAGATCGATCTGTCAGAAATGACAACCCATCTGTCGATGGAGTAGATTCTCCGGCATCGAAAAGGAGCATTCCTTCGATGCCGGAAAAGGAATGCAAAAGGAGGGATCATCGCAAGGCTGGTAGAACAGGGGGACAGAGGGAAATCTTTTTTGCTGAGGGATAACCGTGACACGGACGTTCAGTTGTCCGACTTCAAGGGGAAGAAAGTCCTTCTTTCGTTTCACCCCCTTGCCTGGACAAGTCTCTGCGCCGAACAGATGAAGGCCCTTGAAGAAAACAAGGAGAAGTTTGATCGTCTCAACTCAGTTGCTCTGGGTCTCAGTATAGACACTGTCCCATGCAAGAATGCCTGGGCGAAAACACTTGGCATTCAGAATACTCGGCTCCTGTGCGACTTCTGGCCCCACGGAAAGGTCGCCAGGGCCTATGGCCTTTTCAAGGCAGACAGCGGCTTCTCTGAACGGGCCAACGTCATCCTTGATGAAAAGCATCGTGTTATATTCGTCAAGGTATACCCCATGGCTCAGTTGCCTCATTTAGGGGAAATATTTGAGGTACTTTCGTCAGGCAAAGGATAGTTTCCCCGACGGCCTCTGCATAGCCGCTGGTGCCCCTGCCTCTCTGTTGTCATCAAGACACTGCACTTCGGTTTGACTTACTCATTGGAGGTCTTACGCTTCTTTGTTGGACAGCGATGGTCGGTTGAGCCACAATCCTCTCCGTCCCTGTAGCCAGACCAGGCAGGGGACGTTCTCACGGGATCAAGAGACCAGGACCGTCCAAGCGTTATTGAAGAACGACTCAATTTCTTAAGAACCTCCCCTTCCCTCACGGGCTTTTTCACCATAGACCTTGTAATGGAAAGGGCGACACGTCATGTATCGAAACGACCACGTAAGAATGGTGCTTTGCGCTACATACACAACTGCTTGCCCTCTGTATAATTAAAGCATATACCGGGTTTCCGGCGTGACTCCACGGATTTGATCGATGAATGTATGGGAGGTGGTGAAACGGAATAGCAACCACGATTGAAGCCTGAATCAAAGACATCTGAAGGTCACCTTTCTCTGTAAACCGGTTTATTTCCCGCTGAGGCAGTTAACAACTTTGGAAGACAAATACGGAGGTCAACGATGGGAAGAAATGAATGCGTGGAAGGCATGGATTTTATGAAAGACTGGAAGACATGGCGCGCAAGTCTCCATGACGCCATCCAGGAAGGCAAGAAATACGGAATGACTGATGAGGAGATCAAGGACTGGGCAGTTGAGATCGGGGACTATCTTGCAAAGAAAGTTTGTGCCGGGACCCCCGAGGAGGTTCTTCTCAAAGAACTCTGGGATGTGGCCACGACGGAACAAAGAAAGACTTTAGCAGCATTGATCTTCAAATTGGTCGGATAGGCTGTATAACAAGTGCCGGGTATCCCATGGAATACCCGAGGGACAGGGCGGCGACGCCCATCCTGGGAAAACTTATCGGGAGGGAACACAAATGAAAAAGATGTATGGATTGATGTTTGCACTGGCTTTGATCATGACTATGGCCGTTTCGCCTGCGATCAGCGCACAAGACAAGGATATCGTGGATACAGCAATAGGGGCTGGTTCTTTTGAAACACTTGTGACTGCCGTGAAGGCCGCAGGACTGGTCGAGACCTTGAAAGGCCCCGGGCCATTCACGGTATTTGCACCGACAGATGAGGCATTCGCCAAGCTGCCGAAGGGTACCCTCGATGACCTCCTGAAACCGGAGAATAAGGAGAAACTCGTTTCGATCCTCACGTATCATGTTGTGCCGGGCAAGGTGATGGCCGCGGATGTAGTGAAGCTGAAAAAGGCCAAGACTGTGCAAGGTTCCGAGATATCCATCAAGGTCAAGGATAAAAAGGTAATGGTCGACAAGGCGAAAGTCGTTACAACCGATGTCGGCGCATCAAATGGTGTTATCCATGTCATCGATACTGTTATGATGCCACCGGCAAAGGCAAAGAAATAGTACACGCCAGGCGAATTGTTCAGGATGCTGTCCCGGGCAGAAAGATCCCTGCCCGGGACAGCGTGTCATGAGTACCCTTTACGGGAGCGGGTGGAGCGGGAAATCCGGGACGATGTCGAAGACCTTCAACGTCAGCAACTCCTCGCGCGTGTATCCCGTTGAGGTACAGGCGGAATCGTTTGCGTAGACAATATAACCCTCATCATCAATCCAGAGGATGCTGTCTGAAGCCCGATCCATGGCGAACTGCGTTCTCAGCAGGGATTCGTTTTGCCGCTTACGGTCGGTGATGTCGCGGATGTTGCACTGGATCACTTTGGTATGGTCCACGAGGTAGACATTGCTGACAAACTCCACGGAGATGGGACGCCCATCGCTAGTTTCCAGCGGCAAATCATCGTAACGGATGTATTCGTTATCCTGCAGGGTCTTGAAAGCGTCCTTGGATGCGGCGATGTCTTTGAATGCACCGAGCTCCCAGATGTATTGCCCGAACAATGCGTCGTAAGTATAACCGAGTAGCTGCAACAGATAAGGATTCACATCAGCCACTCTACCCGTATCGGCATCGAGAATCAAGATACCGTCCTTGGCTGATTCGAAGAGCCGTCGGTAACGCTTCTCTGAATCCTGCAGGTTCTCCGTGAGCATCTTCTTTTCCAGTAATGTTTCTTCCAGCAGTGCGATTCGCCTGTTCAGTTCGGTGTTGTCGAGGCGACGTTGGTTTTCGACATTTGTGTCTGGCATGGTCACAACCTTCATAAAGAGGTCTCCCGGCTAACGTCCTGATTAAGTCGTTAACGTCTCAGGCTTTCTTTTGACAGTATCGGGCTTCACCTTGCAGTTCAAGAGGGGGCACCAGGAAACGACCTTAAGAAAGATCTGATCCTTCATGCCCGCCTTTTTCTCCGTCTTCTGTAAGTTCAAGCTTTAAACCCCATCGCAGCATTATTGAATCCCGTTCGTCATGTTGCATGTATTAATTATATAACAACAATGTCATTTTAGAAAGAAGTGAACCCAGGATTGGTAATGCCGGTTAATCAAGGTGGCGTCCCCTTTTTGACGATCCCCCAGGGGGTTGAACTTCCCTCAATATATTGAGGTTCCACCACATCTTGAGGCCAAACACATCATTTCCCACTCTTCCACTGTTTTCTTCCGTTCATCTAACACCTCGTTATTTCAGAATGATTCCAGATTTCTGATAATTGTCAGCTTCCTGGCAAACCCTTTGCAATCATTACGAGCACGATGCTTCTCATCACACAGATAAAGGTTCTCTCTGAGAACCGCTTGGAGCTGTCGCAGGAAATAGCTTCCCTGATGTTCTCCATAGGGACGAAAAAGGGTTGTGAGCCTGCTGGAGTCTGAACATTCAGGTGTTTCGGGGAGGGTTAAGCCCTAGATGACGACCAAAATGAAATTGCTTTTCCTTGTTACAATAGCTATTTCAGCTATGCTCGGTGCGCTGGGTACGCCGTTCGCGGGTGATATCTACGGGCAGGCACTTTCAGTGGTTACACATTCTATCAGCCCGCACGAGGCACCTACGGCTTTCACCCTGGTGGTATTGCTGGTCAGTGCTGGCCTGTACCTGGTTTTCAGGCAGACAAGACACTCGTAAGAGGCTTTCCATGATATTTACTTTGATGCGGCAAAGGCAATCATGAGGATTTGTTTTGAGACCACCGCACAGTAGAGTACGGCAAGGTGATTTCAGTTTAAAAGCAGGAGGGAAAAATGAAGAAGGTCGTTCTGTTATCAGTGTTAACGGTTTTTGGATTAGCGCTGTTTGTCGGCTGCATCTCTATGCAGAGATGGCCGGATAGCGAAAGGAGTGCAGAGAACAAGATGGTTGTGATACAGGAGAAGATTGGGGAAGGGCTGAAAACCCGTGCGCTCACCCCTGATCAGTCCCAGTCGTTCCTGACGACGCTGAAGGGTATTCGAACGGACTATACGACGCTGAGAGACAGAATGGTCTACCGGGAAGAGTGGGATAGCATCTCCGCAAGACTTGATACGCTTGGAAGCGAGGTTGACAGAGCGATGGGCCCGCCCGCAAGAGTTGAAGCACCAAGAAGCGGGGACAGGATCGTCGTACTCCAGGGGAGAATTGACGATGGGAGGATCAGCGGACGTTTGCCCATGCCACAGGGGCGAGAATTGCAAGCCAGACTGGACTCCATTCGGAGTGATTATCTGCGGATGACCGATGGAGGCAGATACGCCACGAATGAAGAGAGGACGGACATTTCCCGCAGGCTCGATTCGCTGGAAATTGATCTCAATCGATTCCGGTAAAACCTGTGAGAGAACCGGAACGGACCTTTCCGTCAAACCCGTTAAGGACGTAAGCGGCGTGAAGAGCGTAAGGAACGTTCTGAACCTCGGGCACGAAAGGAGGAGCGCATGTTATGGACGATCGCTGTAATACTGATAATTCTGTGGCTGCTGGGGTTGGTGACCAGCTACACCCTGGGAGGATTCATTCACATCGTACTGGTGGTTGCCATTATTATTGTGATAGTTGGCTTTTTTCAGCGGCGATGAGTGTGGTAAATAGGAAACAGGAGGTTCGATGAAACCAATGGTCATAATTGGGATCATACTGATAGTTCTGGGAATAGCGGCGTTCGCTTACCAGGGAATCACTTACACGTCCCGAGAAAAAGTTGTCGACATAGGCCCAATCCAGGTGACAGCCGAGAAAACCAGAACGCTTCCGATGCAGCCCATTATGGGGGCTATTGCCCTCGTTGGCGGCATCGTGCTGCTGGTTATTGGAAGCAAGAAAGGCTGACACACTTCAAACATGAGGGCGTTGCCATGACGGATAAATGAAAAGCATACGAAGAAAACTTTGATATGCAGTTGAAGGAATGGAGCGCCGAGATCGCTCTGCTTAAAGCCAGGTCGCACAAAGCCAAGGCTGAGGCAAAGATTGAGTACTACAAAACGATAGAAACCTTACAGGGCAAGCAAGGTGCGGCCAGGACGAAGTTACAGGAGTTAGGAATGGCGGGCCCGGCCCAATCCCTGTGCCAAAACTAACGACACTTCCGGGGCAGGCGGGGGACGTTCGCTGAAATGCGATTCCTGAGAAGCAAGTCGCCGACGATGTCCCCTGGCTGTCCCGAGACCCGCTGTAAGTCTATCCTCCGCCGAAGGAATTCCTCCTTCCCTGAACTTGCGCAATTGGTCGAGATCAGGGAATGACTCAGGTTTCCTTCACCCTCTCCGTCACTATCCGCTGGGCCGAAGCGCCTTCGATCGCCTTCACGGCTATGGTCTGAACCTGCTCCAGCGTCTTCTTTTCTTTCAGCTTCGCCAGCGCCTCATTGTAAGCTTCGATGATCTCGGTCTTTGTGTTCTTTTCTGATATCGTCTTACTCATCATGCCCCTCCTATCGCGATAATTATTGTTCTGACGAGCATGAGATGTAGTATACGAATACATTATTATTCGACCGAAAATAACAGGAAGAACAGCGGCGACCCGCGCAGCTGCAGATTGGGCGCATCCTTTCCCGGCAATCCCCGGACGCTGGAGGAAGATGATCCTAGAAGCTGGGAATTGACCATGTCCCCATAATATCCCAACGATGACGAATACTTGATAGTTATGTATGTTACCTGATATACTTCTCATGGTTTTCGTAGTGCTTTTTTTCTGCACCAGCGGCCGGGGAGCCGAAAAATGAGTGGACGGACAAGGAGTCCATTCAATTTGCCGAGGGTCTCTTCTTCCTCGTCGAGACCATAAGCAAGGAAACGGGGCCGGATTCACGGGTCTTCCTCGACTCCTACACCATCCACGGCGGAACCATACGGATCATGGATTTCGGGTTTCCCGACGACAGGATCATATCGATCAGGATCCACCGGAATGTCTCCGGAGAGGACACCGTATGGCTGCAACCCATCTCCCCGATGAGATCATTCTTTTGGAAGATACCGGTCAAGTAACCTCGTGGATGAATGGAGGGGAACGCTCTTCGGAAAACAAGCAGCCTTTTCAGGCAAGTTTCAATCGCTTTCGACTATCGGGTATTACTAGAGGTTGTTCTGAAAAGTCTGTCGATGCGGCACCCTGAATCGGTGCTTGCGACAATGAACCTCAGTACCGATGACTTTGAAAGAGAGGCAAAATTCCTTCTCGCGGTGAAACTATTTGAGCTGGGACACCTGACGGAAGCGGGCGAATGTGAAAATGTGAAGGGCTCCAAGGTTCCACTCACAGAATCTGAACAGCAATCGAAAAATAGATGGTCAGCCCGACAAAATCCACCACGGTGGTGATCAGGGGGCTGCTTGCGACGGCCGGGTCCAGCTTGAGCTTGTTGAGCAGAAAAGGCAGTCCTACACCGATAAGGTTCGATACCAGAACGATAGCCGTCATGGTCAGGAGAATGATAATCGCCATGTCAAACCCTCCGCGATAGAATCCCAGGAACCACGTCGCCAGACCGAGGGTCACACCGAGACCGAGGCCCACCAGGAGTTCCTTTCCCACGGCCCATAGCCACTGGTCCGCCCTCAGGTCACCGGTGGCTATGGCCCGGATGATCAGCGTGGCGGACTGGGCCCCCGCGTTTCCCCCGGTTGCTATCAACAGAGGTATGAAGAACGAGAGCGCGATGGACGAGAGCAACAGTTCTTCGTGACGCGCGATTACGTGGCCAGAAGCTATGTTGACGACGATCAGTGCCGCCAGCCACCCTATCCTTTTGCGGTATAATGACCAGAAACCCGATTCACGGTAGCTCATCTTCAGCGGGGCAACAGCCGCCGCACGGTGGAAATCCTCGGTGGCCTCCTCTTCGGCCACATCGAGGACATCGTCAACGGTGACAGTGCCGAGCAGTATGCCCTCGGAATCAACAACAGGCAGTGCGACAAGGTCGTAGTGCTGGATCATGCGGACGGCTTCTTCCCGGTCTTCCAGGGCCGTGATGCAGACGAAATTATGGTCCATGATCTGTTCCACGGTCTGCTCCGTGGGTGCCAGGATGAACCTTCTCAATTCCAGGGCATCGATGAGCTTCCACGACGGATCGACCACGTAGATTACGTTGATGGTCTCGTTGTCCTTCCCTTTCTTGCGTATATGCCTGAGGGCGTGGTCGATGGCCCATTCCGCCTTGACCGCCACGTAATCAGGCGACATAAGTCTTCCGACGCTCTCCTGGGGGAAACCAAGCAGCTGCAGGGTCTTTCTCCGGTCCCTGGGGTTCAGGAGATTGAGAAGTCTCTGGGTGGCGAGGCCGGGCAGTTCCTCGAAGAACTCCGCACGGTCGTCCGGGCTCAGTTCGGCAAGAAGGCGACGTGTCTCCTCGTCCGTCAGTTCCTTGAGCAGGTCATCCTTCTTCCTGGATTCAAGGTATGAGAAGACCTCCGCTGCCAGTTGCCGGGGCAGGAGGGAAAAGAGAAGCATCCTGTCGGTCTTGTCCATGTCCGGCAAGAGATCGGCGATATCCGGCGCTGGAATATCGCGCAGCAACTCCCTCGTTTTGGCCCACTCCCTTGTGGAGAGCAACTCCTTGACCTCGGCCTTTACCCTGTCTTGTTCTTTCATGGCTCACCCTCGACCCGTCATGATGGTCAGAGCACCGGACCATCTTCATCTCCAGACCTTTTTTTCTTTCTTCTATATGGCTTCACGGGATATGTCAAGCGTTTCCCCTTTCTTCTGTCCTGAAGACGAACAAGCCGACGCCCTTTGTCTCAAAGATGATCGTGATATCGAGGAAGAGGAACAGCATTGCATCGATTACACCATTCGTAATCATCGTTGCTCGCTCTGACCTGGCAAAAGCTGAATAGCACATGTTGACACTCATAATCGACCCGCAACAAAGGTGTTTCTTAATTGATGGTTCTTGGGATGCCTCCGAGGTCCTGAAAGAATGACGCGAAAAGCGCCAGGGGGTTGAATTATTTGCCTTTAAACAAACGCCCCCTGGCAGCCCCCTCACCTCTTCAGGTCACGATAACAGTTCTCGTGGACGCTAAGGGCAAGAAGGAAGAGCGTTCGTTCATCATACTCATAGGCCAGGAGACACTGCTGGTCAAGGACACGGAATTTGTATACCCGCACGCCAGCCAGATCGGCTTTCTTTTCTTCGCCGCATGCTGGATCCGACACGATATGCTTGATCGCGTCGTTCACCGGCCTGGCTTGGTCGTGGTGAAGTTTCCTGCAGGCACGCCTGAAATATGGCGACTGAACAATGTTCATTTTTCGGAGCGAAACTCGAAGGGCTCAAACTCGTTCTGCTTCTTCGCTGCCAGGATATCCCGAATCAACTCACCCGGAAGGTCCGGGTTGTCCAGAGCAGCTTTTCCGATCCGGGCCCAGTAAGCCACCTGCAAGGGAACGGTCCTGCTTTCTGCTTCCGCGCTCTTCCTAGCTTCGTTGTATAATTCATCGTCTATACGGATCGCTGTGCTCATGATATTCACCTCTGTTACAATTGTAGCAGATTGACACAAACCATCAAACACAATACCGCAGCACTCATGAACGAACCCTGCCTTCCCACAAAACCGCTGCAAGTCCATCCTCTGCCGCTACCAAAAAGAATCCTGCTTCCTGGAACTCGTCCGCCACATCGAGATACCCCTTCCCGGCCGCGATCCCTTCTACCGCCTGAGTTCCTAAGTCAGCTTCAGGACGCTTTGGGGACATCCACTTTACGCCTTGCCCAATGTCTCCGTAATAAGGTCCGACAGTGACGGAAAGATGTGCATGGCATCCGTGATAGACCGATAATCCCCTTTGTGCGTAAAGACATTCACGACTTCCTGGATCAGGATGGATGCGTCGGGGCCGATAATATGAAATCCGAGTATCCGCCCCGTTTTTCTCTCAATTACCGCCTTCGCAAAACCCGCCTCGACTTTTCTTACATCGCCCTGAACCGTGTCGTTATACGATGCCTTCCCGACAATTATGTCATGGTCTTTCGCCGCCTGTGATTCAGTAAGCCCTATCGATGCGATCTGGGGTTCGGTAAAAACAGCATGCGGCACGGCCCCGAAATCCATCGCCTCCTTACTTTCATTGAAGGCGTTGTGCCAAACTATCTCCACCTCTTTATCGGCGGCGTGCGTGAACATGCCTTTGCCGGTTGCATCGCCAAGCGCCATTATCCCGGCCTTGCTTG
>Ga0351920_1014_pt2 | contig 45202 bp, 47 predicted proteins | sample BONcelHT113001C8_FD_206854 | JGI IMG/M metagenome (GOLD analysis project Ga0351920, IMG submission 206854) | Enriched cells from coal bed in the Powder River Basin, Montana, United States - BONCAT cells T11 rep2 HSBNCT.T11.300.1.C8 ... | reverse complement strand
GAACGAAGCGGCCTTCCGAAAGATACACTCGATTTCTCTTGCTATTCAGATGGTTGATTATGATCTCTCGTCCCTTAAAAGAGAGTCTTTTATAGTTAGACCAATTTAATTTAAGGGCATTTTGCCTTCTGCCCGAGATGAGAAATCACGATAGCCACACACACAGCAGGAATTTGGAGAGTGCAATCAATGCCGGCCTGCAAATATCACACAGGCCCATCGGTAGGCCTTTGCTTAGCCCTATGCCTGCTGATCCTGGCGGATCTTGGGACGATATCAGCGGAAGCTGAGGATGGTCGGCCCCAGATTCTTATCCTTAACTCCTACGCAGAGGACCATCCCTGGGTGCATGATGAGATGGAGGGCTTCATGCAGGTCTACCACAGAGAAGTTCCGAGTTCTCCTGATCCCATGATCGAGTACATGGACTGCATGCAATATCCTGAGAAGGAATACCAGAGATACCTTCTCGATCTCTATCGCTATAAATATTCGAAAAAAAATGTGGATCAGGTCGTTGTTTTCGACAGCCCGGCGATGGCCTTTGCCATTGAAAACCGAGAAGAGCTCTTTCCGGAAGCATTTATCATCTTTTCTGGGACGAAAATCGATACCGATTCGATGAACTTCAGCCAGGAGAAGTTCACCGGCACAGTACAAAAGACAGAGATAGCCGGCACGCTGCAGACAATGCTACAGCTTCATCCGCATACTAAACAGGTTCTTGTGGTGCTGGATGACACGGAAATAGGGGATTCATTGCGAGATGAGCTGGACGAATTAAGCCCTTCTCTAACCGACGGATTGAGCTTGTCGGTGCGACAGGCTCCGCAGGATGGCAATATGAGTCATGTGCTCATTTCAGTGGAGGCTCTTGACAGCAGCAGCCTTGTTCTCTCCGGCCTTTTTAACTACAATGAAAGTGGCATAACAATCAACTCCAGTGAGGCCACCGCTATGATCAGCTCTCACAGCCGGGTGCCTGTCTACGGCCTTTGGGATTTTCAGCTAGGGCACGGCATTGTGGGAGGCAAACTTGCATCCGGGCGAGTTTTAGGGGAGAATGCAGCCGCTCTTGCTGCTAAGGTTTTAACTGGAGACAAGACTCCTATAATGCAAAATCTTTCCGCGATACCGCAATTTGATCGGGAGCAATTGAAGCGCTTCGGCATTTCCGAGCAGTCCCTGCCCCAGGGAAGCCAGGTGATCGATTTTCAGCCTTCCATTTTTGAGAGGTATAATTCGCTGATCCTGGCACTGGCTACCATGCTTCTTTCCATAGTCCTGGGGCTTGTCACCATCTCGGCTCTGAACATCCGACAGCAATCCGGAACCGAGAGAGAGCTGAAAGAGAGCGAGCAGAAGTACCGGGAGCTTTCCCTTCAGTTGCCACAGACTACATTTGAGCTGGACGCTCTGGGCAATTTGGTATTTATCAACCGTTTTGGCAGCCAGGTATTTGGCTATACTCACGATGATCTTGCGGCGGGCTTGAACATACTCCAGATTGTGGCTGAGGAGGATAAAGAAAGGTTGAGCCAGGACATCAATCTGGCAATGCAGGGAAATGCACAGGCAAGAGAATACCGGCTGAAAAAAAAGGATGGCAGCACTTTTCCGGCTATTGCTTATTCGATACCCATAGTTAAAGAGGGGCGCACTGTGGGGCTTCGGGGAATCTTTCTGGATATCTCTGAACGCAAACGAACCGAGCTGGCTTTGAAAGAATCAGAGAATAAGTTTCGGGTACTGGCGGAAAAGTCTCTTGTCGGAGTATATATCGTCCAGGACTGGAAATTCAAGTACGTCAATCCCAGGTTTGCGGAGATGTTTGGATACAGCGTTGAGGAAATGATCTCTAAAATAGACCCTAGAGACATAGCATCTGCAGATGACTTGGAAAAAATTGCAGATGGTATTCAAGACAAACTCGTCGGTGAGAATGGGCCCCTTTACTATGAGATCATAGGGATCACCAAGAAAGGTGATTTAGTTAATATTCTGGTCTTTGGATCAATGACCTCTTATGAGTCCAGTCCAGCAGTTGTAGGGACTGCTCTGGATATAACTGAAAGAAAGCATATCGAAGAGGATCTGAGGAGGGCCAAGGAAGCTGCGGAGGCTGCGGCAAGGGCTAAATCAGAGTTTCTGGCAAATATGAGCCATGAGATCCGAACACCTATGAATGCAGTCATAGGAATGACAAGCCTCATTTTGGAGACCGACCTGAATTCAGAGCAAAAGGAATATCTCGAAACCATCAAAAATAGCGGCCAGGCCCTACTCTCCATCATCAACGACATTCTTGACTTCTCCAGGATTGAGAGTGGGAAGATCGATCTGGAACGCCATCCATTTACACTGAGTTCTTGCATAGAGGAAGCAATAAACCTCATCTCAACACTTGCCTCGGTGAAAGGCTTAGAGCTACATTATACTGCAGAAGGCGATATCCCAGAAGCAATTGCCGGTGATAAATCAAGGATTCGCCAGGTTCTGGTCAACTTGCTCTCCAATGCTGTGAAGTTTACACAAAAAGGCGAGATAGAGGTCAGGGCAAAGGCATCTAAACTTGCCGATGACAACTGCGAGATACAGTTTTCAGTAAGAGATACCGGGATTGGCATATCTCAGGAAACGTTGGACAGGCTTTTCCAGCCATTCTCGCAGGCCGATGCATCAACCTCCCGGAAATATGGTGGAACCGGCCTTGGTCTGGCCATAAGCAAGAGGCTGGTTGAACTCATGGGCGGAAGAATCTGGGTCGAGAGTGTGGAAGGCAAGGGAAGCACATTTTACTTCACCATCCAGGCCAAAAAATCAACCATTCCGGTCAATAAGGCATTGCCGGTATTCATGCATCAAGATCAACCGAAGCCAACCAGGGAACTATCCATTCTCCTGGCCGAGGACAACATGGTCAACCAAAGGATGGCCATTCTCATGCTTAAAAAACTTGGATATAACGCAGATAAAGTGGCCAACGGCCTCGATGTCCTCTTGGCACTGGAGAGTAAATCCTACGACCTGATCCTGATGGACGTGCAGATGCCTGAGATGGATGGCCTGCAGGCCACCAGAGAGATCCGCAGGCGATGGTCTTCGGGCGGTCCTAAGATTGTTGCTTTGACGGCACACGCCATTGCAGGCGATAGGGAAAAATGTCTTGAGGCAGGCATGGACGATTATCTATGCAAGCCAATCAATCTCGGGGATCTTAAAGTAACCTTAGAGCGTGCTTTTCTCGATTGATGCTACTTTATAATCCCTAATGCGATCTCCAATAGGACAATAACGAATGGAATAATAATTATTAAAGTGATATATAATAACTCATTGGTGCCAAAAGGCCATTCGCACATCTTATTTAACTTGTCCTGAACAATAAAAATATCTTTTAAGTTCGAAATATTCTGGTCAGTTGGAACCTCGAAAGAACCATCCATTGCCGCCCTCAGTTGAGATGAGAACCGTTCAATTTTTTCTTTTTTAGTTGAGATCATCATCCTGTGTATGCTATACTGGGGCAGGATGAAGTAGGCGAAAAGCAAGAACGCAAAGCTTAGAAACCATAATATCATCTGCAAGGATGAAAACTGAGGGGGTACGATGATGTGGAAAAAGCCCCATATAACGTAGACGCTTGCTGCGCATATTGTGAACTTCGAGTATAGCAGCCCGATAGCGTGAAAGTCTGAATACAAAGCATCAATGCGCAGTGGCAAGACCCCAATTTTATGCACGGCAAATGCCGTCATAATCAAAATATATAAGCCAGCTCCTTCCAGATAGACTGCTAAATAGTATGTAAATTTAAAAATAAAAAACGAAATACTGGAATCGAATGACACTGCATGGTAATCGATGCCGGTAATATGAACAAAAAGAATAAATATTATTGCAAAAAGAATCATTTCTTTGTCGTTGAATATGTCTGCCTCCTGTTTCCGGCAGGTTTCAACTATAGCTTCCTTCGGCAGCTCAACTACGCTAATGAGAATATCCTCAAACGATTCTATTTTATTGTGCGCCCAACTGATAATCGTGCCCTCTAAGGCAATTATGACTGAAATGATCAAGAACGCTTCTATATATCGAAATGTTTTTTCAAATAGCATCAAAATTAGAGTTGAAATCAATAAAAGAGCAAACGACACGAGAGGCCATCCCAGATAATATGGGATGGGAATTGAGGAGACAAGCATCTCAATATGTGTCTTATTGGATTGTCCTTTTGGATCTAAAATGCTGTAATTCATAAATTTGAGGCTACCACGCCGATCATGTGGATTTATCTATCAACATATTGTATTTAATATATTCCGATCCGTAGCTCCTCGATTTCGCGGGATACTAAACAAAGCAATCTGAAATTCCTCTATCTTGGCTGAACACAGAGCTAAATTATCCCCAATGGGCCACTATGTGTCTCCACTCAACTCTGCCCTTGTTATCACCATTTTATATTTTAAACTCGTAGTGAATTGATGTAAAGGAGTTATAATATATATTTTTCCCTGCTAGATGCCGAAAATATTTCCTGAAACTTTATGATCTCATCCCTTACATTCTCTCTTGCAACGACGCAGGATATGGCGCACAGGCCGTCTGCTCCTGCTCTGACGACCTCCCCTGCATTGGAATGATTGATGCCGCCAATTGCTATCAGGGGAAGATCTACCTTGGCTCGAATCTCTTCGATCAGTCTAATGCCAGCCGGCTTTCCTGCATCAGGTTTTGTCGCCGTCTGGAAGATAGGAGAGACTCCCAGATAGTCTGCTCCGATGCTTTCCGCCTGCAGGGCTTCGGCAAGATTGTGGACAGTGACGCCGATTATCTTTTTGGGACCGAGCAGTGTGCGAGCTGCAAGGCATGGCATATCGGATTGGCCCAGATGGACGCCATCAGCCTCTGCTGCAAGCGCAATGTCTACCCGATCGTTGATGAGAAAAATAGAGTCAGAGTTCCGGCATATTTCCCTGAGCCGCACGGCTTCCTCATACATCTGCCGGGTTTCTGCGTTCTTGTTTCTGTACTGGACAACTTCCACGCCACATGAAACTGCCTGTAGCACGTCCCGCTCATTCCCGGCGCGGCTCAATTTGCTGTCTGTTATGAAATAGTATCCTTTCACTCTTCGATCCTCTGCATCCGTTCTACCGTTTCGGCATCAAGATTGTACGCGGCATCAAAAAACTTTTCTTTGAAGCTGCCCGGCCCTCTCGTCTGTGCGGCCGCTATCTCGGCAGCGACCTCGTAGCAGACAAGACCGGCTACTGCAGCTAAAACGCAGTCCTTTTCCACGGCGGCAAAGGTGCCTATTATCGAGGTGGCCATGCATCCCGTGCCCACAATATTGGCCATCATGGGGTGGCCGTTCTTCACCAATACCACTCTTTTCTCGTCGGCCACGATGTCCTCTTTGCCGGTGATAACGACTGTGCAATTCCTTTCTTTGGCCAGTCCTCGCGCTATATCCTGCAGGTTCTTCTCAACAGTCGAGGCATCGACGCCCTTGGTCTGGACGCTCTCCCCGGCCATGCGAGCGATCTCTGAAGAATTGCCTTTTATGATGCTCACCCTTATCTTATCGAGGATCTCAAAGCATTTATCATCGCGAAATTTTGTGGCGCCAGCCCCGCAGACATCAAGCACAACAGGTATTCCCTTTTGGTTGGCACTTTTCCCGGCAAGTATCATTGCATCGACAAAATCAGATGTCAGCGTTCCGATATTTAAAACCAGGGCAGAAGCTATGCCTGCCATCTCGGCAACCTCTTCTCTAGCATGAGCCATGACCGGAGAGGCTCCAAATACCTTTACGATATTGGCACAGTCGTAAATAGTCACCCAATTTGTCAGGTGGTGTATGAGCGGCTTTTCCTTTCTCACTCTTTCCAGGCAATCTGATGCAATGCTTTTCACGGACAGCCTCCAATTCTCATTCGAATATCAGACATATGATGGCGAAATTTGTAGAGCTTCATTGTATTTTCACTTAGCACGGGCGGCCTTCTCTGAAGGAAAGCCTTTGATTCAACAAGTTAAAACGTTTTCTCTTCTCATGCAGGCCAAAGCTAACCCTGGGCTCACAGGTCACCTGCGCCTTGAGCGCGAGGGCACGCTCGCGTGAGCGAGCGAATCTGGACGTTGTCGAGCTCTGAGCGGCCCAAGTCATCAGGCAAGTATCTTCCAGTCCGAAGGTTCCTTACCCATGGCCAGCCTCTTGAACTGCTTGCGCGGGCGGCCGCCCCCCATGCGAGCGGAGGGCCGCTCAGCGTTTGGCTATGATGCGTTCCTGGGATCGCTTGGCGAGAGGCTGCTCAAGGCTGGCCGGACGAAAGTACCTTGATTGTTTCATTGGAAAACTTGAACACAGTTGGATTCGAGGTGTCAAGATCTATGGATTTATCCCTAAAGGCAAAAGGCTGGGTGGAGCTTGAGGGAAGGCGGCTTGGAGAGAGCGATGTCCGTGCTATTCTACTGCAAAAACCGGGAGCGATCTCCAAATTTGGCGGCGAGTTCTTTTTAGAATGGAATGGCTGCAAGGCGCGCGATCATTTCGGGATCATGCCTGGAGACTGCCCACCGGGAGCTGTGGTCTGCAGCGGCAAAGAGTTGGGAAGAGTGGACCCCAATTATCCGCTCATCGATCTGGATGAGGCCATAAGGATCGCGGTGCAGCTTCGCAGTGATGAAGGCGTTGTAGCCCTCTCGGGAGGCGTAGACTCGGCACTGGTCGCCCGGCTGGCCGGCAGGGAGTGCGTTGTGGTGGGAATTGCCGGCTCACATGACCTCATGCATGCAAAGCAGGTAGCAGAGGAGTTTGGCCTGACCCTTAATCAGGTCATAATAGATCCGGCATCAATCGAGGAAGCCCTGGCCCAGGTTCTGGCCGTCATTCCCAAGAAAGATCCGGTAAATGCATCCATTGCCACAACACTGTATTTTGTTTCCCGGTGGGCAGGGCAGCACGGATGGCAGCGCATCCTGGCCGGGCAGGGGGCGGATGAGCTCTTTGGGGGCTACTCTCGCTATTTGCAGACAGAAACATTAGCCGAGGATCTGGAGAAGGATTTCCTGGGACTTCCCCGGCAACTGGCCAGAGATCAGGCTGTGGCCGGGCTGCATGGCGCATACTTCTCCTTGCCCTACATGGACTTGAGGGTAGTAGTAGCTGCCAGGGCTATTCCGCCGGAAATGCTGGTGCAGGGTGGGGTACGCAAGAGACCGCTGCGAGCTGTTGCCGAAAGGCATATGCCGCCAGCAATTGCCCAATATGAAAAGAAGGCTATGCAATACGGCAGCGGTGTCATGAAGGAGATACAGAAGCTGGCCGCCCGGGGGGGTTACAAGAGATCGCTGCAGGATTATCTGCTTGAAATCTGCAAGAAGGAAGGCCTGGATATTGGATGATATGTGGGATGATATAGAGCTGTGCCACCGGATAGGAAGGCCCGGCTGCCATGGGCAAGCAGCCCATCATTCGAGCAGCTCTCTTAAAATGGAATAAAATTTGTCCTTTGCCCTTCTCTCTATCCAGGGCTTGTGCCCACAATCTTCCAGCAGAATGAACTGAAAGTATCAGGGATGATGCCACCAATTTTTTTGGATTTTAACGGAAAGCAAAAGGAGAGTGGGTAAATTGAAAAGAAGGAACGCCTGGAATAAGGCAACAGAAGCCGGTGGGCCATCAAAAATTGTAGTAGGAGCAAAATTTATTCTTGCTCTGCTGGCTCTGGCAACGCTGTGCGTCTGCGCTGCGGCACAGGATGAGACAACAGATGTGGTATAAAAAGGGGCGGGATCTGGATAGAAATGGATTTTACGAAGAGGCCGTTAAGGCATACGATAGGGCTATAGAGCTTGAACCGAGCAATGCCACGTTCTATATTTCCAAAGCCTCCGGCCTCAACATGCTGGCCATCCTCACCAACAACCAGAGCAAATTCAACCCTAACCTCCCGGATCTAGTAGGCGCATTAACCAATCGATCTCAATTTTAAAGGCTCTATTTTAAAAAACAACACTGATTTTGCGTTCCTATCGAAAGGTTTTTATACTTTATGCGCCTACTATTATTGAGGCGCATTATGAGACCTACTCGAAGAATCAAAAAGAAAAATGGGATCGAATATTGGTACGAAGAAACTCCCTACTATGACAAGGAGAAAAAACAGATTCGACATAAATCAAAATATTTAGGAAGGAATGTAGACGGTCAGCCGGTTCGGATGCGTTCAGCACCAGACGAGGTCAAGGCAAAGACGAAGACGAAGAAAACAGCGCCAATCAAGTCATCATTTGATTATGGTCCCATATTCGTTCTCCAGTCAATTATGAAAGAGCTTAATCTAGATCGCTATCTTGATGCCTTGCTGCCCCCTTCGGAGGTGTCCATGGTTCGTGCATTGGCATTCAACCGAATTATACGACCTACGGCAATGAAGAATGTTGAATCATGGTACGAAGGAACCTCTCTTGCTCTTGAATCCCCGCAAATTGATCTCGCTGGCCAGCGAGTAAGTGAGCTTCTCGGTCGATTGGGTGAAAGCAATATCCCAGACAGGTTCATGTCCCAGCTTATCGAAGGAACCGGCACGAAAAGCACCCTCATTTACGATATTACGAGCCTGTCAAGTTATTCTCAGCTCATCAACCTTCTCGAGTATGGGTACAATCGCGATGGAGAACCCCTTCCGCAAATCAATCTGTCCCTGATTCTAGATAAAGACAAAGGGATACCTGTGATGTACGACATCTTTCCAGGTAGTATTTCTGATGTCAGTACACTTTCCGGAACTCTGAAAAAAATCAAAGCACATGGTATCCAAAACTATGTCGCTGTAATGGACCGCGGATTCTTCAGCTTGAGCAATCTCAAAGAGTTGATGCGCGATAAAATTTCCTTTATCATGGCCGCCAAATTGCAGTTGAATGATCTGAAGCAGCTGATGACTGAAGCGCAAAAGGACATTGACGACGCAAAATATCTTAAGAAATTTAAAAAAGAACCTATTTTTGCCAAGCCGATCACATATAATATGGACTCTATTGAAGTCAAAGGATATGTGTATTATGATCCGAAACTCGAACAAACCGAGAAGCGGACACTTCTAAGCAGGTTATATGATATTCGCGAAGAGTTGCTCAAGGTGCGCTTGAATAAGAACAGCAACTCCTACGCAATTTTCAAAGATAAAGTGCAAGGATTTGGAAACTTCTTTGATTGCCATGTGGTCGATAATCGCTTTGATGTTGAGATTAAACAAAATGCAGTCGCTCAAAGAATGAACAAAATGGGCAAGTACATCTTGTTCTACTCGGGGGATTTCGACTGGATGAAGTGCCTTTCTCTTTATAGGGAACGCGAAGAAATTGAAAAGAGCTTCAAGGCTTTAAAAAGCGAAATTGACATTCTTCCATTGAATACTCACAGCGAAAAGACAATGAGCGGATTCATTTTCATCGCTTTCCTGAGTCTGATCATCAGAACAAGGTTGATGAATATGATGAGGGAAGCAAAGCTACTAGATAAATATTCTGTTGAACTTCTGCTTCTGCAATTGGAGAAATTGAGAGAAATTACTTTAGCGGACGGACAGATTTTCGTCACCGAAATGACAAAAAATCAGAGAGAAATACTTCAGGCGCTGAACTTATGCGCCTAGTTTTTCCGGGAGGTTAGGTTCAACGAATCTCTGCAGGCTATCGACAAGGCGCTTGAGATAGATCCGAAAAATCCCAGAGCCTGGGAGCTGAAAGGCAATGCTCTATCTCAAATGAAGAGATTCAACGAGTCTCTTGAAGCTTACGAAAGCGGCATTCAAAACATTGGGCTACACAAAGGCGAGCTCAGCCAGACCGAAGAGCTGTCAGGCTTATGGCTGGGCAAGGGCGCAGTCCTCAGCCTTTGGGCCGGCTCGATCAAAGATGGTCAGGTATGGAGCCTAAAAGCTGATGCCCTGAAGGCCCTTGGCAAGAGCGCCGAAGCGCAGGCAGCATATGCCCGAGCCAAGGGGCTTGGATATAATGGCTAACCATTCCTTTTTTAATAATTTTACTTAACTTCTTTTCGGAATGGCCTGGCTACAATCTTGAACAATCATCGAAAAAATCATATACTAATAAAGACTAATACGTCATTATTTTAAAAAGTTAGCACCCGGTAAGGTGTGATATAATGAATCTATTTGGTATGTCGGCGACGAAATCGATTATTATATCCGTATTTATTGTATCCATTGTTTGGGCTGGATCAGACGAGTTCCACACGGGTGTTAAGAGTGGATCTGCTGTAAATATCAAAAAAGACTACGCTAATAATAAATATATTCAGTCTCTGGAAAACAATCAATCCCAAAAAACATCCACTACAACGAAGATAGCGATTCCTAATATTCCGGCAGAGAGCAAACAAATATGTTCAAATAAGAGTGTATCTTCAAACCTATGTGTCGGAAATACTGCCAATAGCGTATCCTCTCAGGCCTTTTTGAGCTTCGACATCTCCGAAATACCATAAGGAGCAACAATCAAGACTGTGGAGATAGACATGAGGAACTGCTCTGTTGTGGACGAGCCCTTCAGCAGTGGCTGCATGAGGGCGTATCAGGTTTATTACGACACAGTTAGTGCTGCGGATTTCTTCAGCGGCATGCCTATGGATGAATTGATGAAGATATGCACTTTGAAAGATCTTCGCAATTCGCAAAACAGCTACCCAAAACTTACTGAAGCTTTTCAAAACTCATTGGGATTATCAAGGTTCCAGCTTCGCCTCCAATTCGTCAGGCTTGAGATGGCCTATGGTGGATTACTGGATTTTGGACAGCAGGGTAAAGGCTGGTCCACAGAAAAGTCGGAGGTCGTAGGTGAATCAAGCGGTGAATGGAAGCCTTGTCTTCCTAAGGATACTACATCCAGGACAGGTGGAACGGGGGCTAACAAGAAAGGCTTTCTGCATTTTGGTGTCATCAAATTGCGAATTACATATGTGTAAAACGAATCCTTCCTGAATTGGGCTAGTCAATTCTTTGTCTAGACACAAGTTACATGGTGAAAGTTATATAGCGCTTTGTTTTCATCTGAACGAAAAGGGGATGTACTTCAACACACCTTTTGCATTCATGCGCTCTTTCATCATCGTAGGCCACAAGGCCACCACTACCCCCAATTTCTCCTTAGAAGACATCCCCGGCACCTCTGGCCGCCTGGACATCCTCTGCCGCGCCGTCACCGCCGCTTTTGTCCTCTCTCATGGAATCCGTAAAGACGTCTGCGTCTATCTGGTGCTGCTGGGCGGGGAGATTCCTAAGACAATTCAGCTGCGCGGAGAGACGCTTCGCCATCTCAATCCGGACGAGCGCACCACGGCCGCTCTGCTCAAGAAGGCCCTGGCGCTGCCCGCTACTGCAGAGTGGGCCATGTCCACCTCTGGAATCTTCGTGCGCACGGGCAACCTGGCCGAAGTGCTGACCGATCTGAAAGATGCCAGAATGATATATCTGCGAGAAGACGGCGCGGATATTCGCAGCCTTGATGATGGCGGCCTCGATGGCAGCAGCCTTTCCGATGATGCGGCTTTTATCCTGGGAGACCACACCGGCATGACGCCGGATGAGGAGGTCCTGATCGAGCAGGCCGGGGCAAAAGTCGTCTCGCTGGGACCGACCAGCCTGCACGCCGACCACTGCGTGGTTCTCATAAACTGGTTATTGGACACCAACGTATCTATGCCAGAATGAGGATAATATTCGTCTGATTAACCTCAGGCTCCTGATATTCCTCTCGTTTCATAAGCAAACGATAGAGAATACAAAGGACTTTTCTAGCAAGAGCAACGGCTGCAACGTTCTTTCCGCTCCTTGCCAAGACCCTCAAGAAAAGAGAGGGTTAGATTTATGCAGCTAGAGCAGTGAAAGCAATCACACATCCATGAAGATAGTTCAGATATCTCCCTATTTCCCGCCCCATGTAGGCGGAGTGGAATATCATGTAAAAGAGCTGGCGGACGGCCTCGCCAATAGAGGCCATCAGGTTAGCGTTGCCTCGTCTTGCGGAAGATGGACAGGCGAGATGGTTCGCATACCGAGTATTGACTTGTTTTATTCACCAATGCCTATTAAATTGCCTAAACTCGATGCAGATGTCTATCACAGTCATATCCCAAGTCCTCTCTTTGCCTTCATGCTCCGCAATGCCTTGCCTCATGTTGTCACCTACCACAACGACGTGGTGGTCCCGGAAATTGTAAATGGGCATGCCATGCCCCGTCCATTTGCCACTGCTTTAGAGAAGATTAATGAGAAAATGGTACGGCCCGTTCTGGAGGAGGCAAAGATCGTAATAGCCACCACAAATAGCTATGCTGAGACCTCACCTGTTCTGAAAGACTATCTTCACAAGCTAAAAATTGTTCCCAATGCGGTGAACGTCTCCCTTTATCCTCCGGCCAGGAAGAAGGAGAACTATGTGCTCTACGCGGGCAGAATGCTCAGCTACAAGGGAGTTGAATCTCTGCTCTTTGCCATGAGCGAGGTGCAAAAGGTTGCGGATCTGGACCTGCTGCTGGTAGGAGACGGCTACGATCGCAGCCGGTTAGAGAGAATGGCCACAAAGCTGCATGTCCGGGCAAAGTTCACAGGAAGGTTGGAGCGAAGCATGTTTATAGATACAATCTCCCGAGCTGAAATACTTGTCTTGCCCACCAAAAATCGCCTGGAGGCCTTCGGCATAGTTCTCCTGGAAGCCATGGCCTGCGAGACGCCAGTACTCGCCTTTGACACTCCAGGAGTAAACGAGGTGGCAGAGAATGGAGGCATGGTCTACTCCAGCACAGAGGAACTGAGCGAGCTTATCCTGGAGCTTCATGAAAACGAGCCGCTGAGGGTGCTGCTTGGGAAGAAAGGCAGGAGCGCGGTGGAGGAGAATTACTCCTGGAAGAGAGTGCTTGATTGTATGGAATCGGTCTATCGCGAGGTCGCCTGAAGAGGGAAATTGAGCATTAAGCTTAAAGATGAAAGGGTAAAAGCCGCGTTACTGGCAATGTTCATGAGCCTGGCTTCAATTATCCTCATATTAAAATTTACAGAAACCAATGTAAGCTGGAAGCTGCTCTCCGTTGTCCAGGGGCGATTTTTGATCCTGGGGCTCGTCCTGCATATGTTCTCCTGGATCTTTTACGCCGTCAGGCTCAAGCTCCTGACCTCTCTCGCCGGCCATGAAATAAGTTTTCGCCTCTCGCTTATATCGACGCTGGCTTCAAATTTCCTTGCCGCCCTTACTCCTTCCTCAGCTGGAGGCGAGCCTTTGCGCATCAAGATCCTGGCAGACGACGGCATGAGCTACGGCAGCGCAACGGCCGTCGCTGTGGGCGAGCGATTGCTGGACAGCATTTTCTTCGTAGCAGCCCTGGCGTTATTTCTTATTTTCTCCGACTTTTTGACCGGTTTCGGTCTGAAGATTGGGGTATTTTTCGTCGTCCTTCTCTTCTTGCTCTTGACCTTCCTCTGGCAGCTTGTCAGACGGCCGGAGAGAATTGCCGGATTTATGTTGTGGCTGAAAAAGAAGACCGGCAACCGACCCATTATCTTTTCTTTAGAGCGAGAGATCTGGCTCTTTCGCGAAGCTGGAATTCAGCTTGCCAAAGAAACATTGCGCCGCACGCCGGTCATGGCAGGTCTCACCGCTCTCATCTGGATGTGTGATTTTTTGGTCCCCTCCGCCCTGCTGGTCGGCATGGGAGCAGATCCTAAATTCCTTCTCTCCATTACATCCCAGATAATCCTGGCCATAATTGCCATCCTGCCCCTGACTCCGGGTGGCAGCGGCGTGGCCGAGCTATCTATGAGCTATCTCTACTCCATGTTTGTGCCACCTGCATTGCTCGGGCCTCTGGTCATCCTCTGGCGTGTCGTTACCTACTTCTCCAACATTGTGGTGGGGGCAGCTTTTGCCGGAGCGTATATAAACGGCATGATTAAAAAATAAAGTCATTTTTTATCAGGTAGCAATGAGCAGCATCAACAGCACCGACATCCTTACAGCCACGCTGATGCCTGTGGATATTATTACCAGGGAGAGGCCCAGCCTCATGCCGAAGACCGAGGTGTAATTGGGCAGAAGTGACCGGAGAGAGTAGAAGGGGAGCATGAAAAGGCTTCCCAGCATGAGGACGATGAGGGCTTTTGTCTCCGATATGCCGTCGTTTTGTATCAGGGGCCCCAGAAGGGCGATGCCAGCCTTGGGACTGGCCACATAAATGGAGAGAGGAATTATCGTCTCCGGGGGAACTCTGAAAAAATGGGCCAGAGGCATGACATCAAGCAATTGCAGGATGCCTTCCCGGCTTAAATACAAGACCAGAAAAGTCATGATAAAGTAAAGCCCTGCGATCCTGAGGAATATGCGGCTCTGTCCGCGCAGGGATTTTTTGGCTGCCTCCCTCAAATTTTTCCGTGCCTGGGTCAGGGGCAGCTGCAGTGGTGCGGCAGACGGGGAAGACGACATAGACGATATAGACGAGACAGAAGAAGCAGATGTATCTCCGGGAAGATAGGCCCGGCCCAAGACCAGGACCAGTGCCAGCTTTATGAGTCCTGTAGCAATAGAGATAACGGCATAGGCCCCGCCCACGAAGATGCCCAGGACCGGAATCACAAAAGCCAGTTGATAGGTGAAAAGCTCCCGGAAGTAGACGGGAACGCTATTCATGATGGCACTTAAGAATGCCTGGCGCTCGGTCAGCTGCCCCTCTGCCTTCAGTCTGGCGATCACGGTATTGGCCGCCAGAGCCGAGCCCAGGCTGATGACAAAGGTCGAGGCCGACACGGCCGGCAGGTGCGATAGGGAAATTAGCGGGCTGGCTAGATGGGAGATGCGCTGGAATACATTCATCTCCACCATGAGGCCGGTGAGAAAGAGCATGATAAAGACGGTGATCATGGTAGAGACGGTATTGTCGAGCGTCTGCAGAAGTAGATCGAGCATCATCAAATCCTTTATCTTAAAATCCCTTGGTGGTATTTTATAATTTTCGGTTATTTTCCGACAAGCATTCTCGTACTAAGTCAAATAGGTTCCTTGTCGTTTTGAGTGATTCATAGAGAGACGGTTCCCTTAAAATCCAAAAGCGTTGGGCTGTATTGATAATATTTTCAAGTTGGATCTCGCTTGCCCTTATAATTATATTTTGTGACGCGAATTTTAACCTCGTTGTTTACGAACTATCACCACAGAGCGCACAGAGAGCACAGATGAGAAGAGTTGCTGAGCTTACAGGCAAAGAGAGAGGATAAGAGCTTCTAGGTGGCGGTTAGCAAAGTGGGCAGCATTTTAATTACAACATCTGCATACATCTGCGTGGATGAGACTGTGGTCTATCTTTTCAGCAGGCGTATGGAGATTTTCGTCACGGTATCCGATGCGCTGGAGTACCTGTTCTGCCCCAGGTTCATATTCTTCATGCACTGCCTGGGCGTCGCTCAGAGAGAAGAGCGGCGCTTCACTGCCAGCCACCCTTTGTCCCACGTCTGCGCACTCCACCGCCCCGGCCCCCGTGCGCATCCGGGCCCCACACGCGGGCGCGCGTTCCTGGCAGCAGGCGATCCGATTCCGGCTGCCCCGGAGAGGCTGTCGGTTTAGCCCTTGAATTATCTCCGTTTGAGCCGAATTTTGAGAATTATTGAGATAAGTATGAATTTTTTCTCAAAATTGGCATTAATCCTCCATGATTCATCTCCATTTTATTGCAATTTTTTTGATTTTCAGCTCGTTTTTGGACAGCATCCGCTAAAGATAACATTTGCAAGCCTCTTAACATTAACCGCAATACTGGTAATGATTGACTGAATATTCACCTTCGGGAGCCCCCAGTACCTCGCCCTTACAAGACCATGTAACAGTTTCATCTCTGAATGCTTCGGCTCAATGTGCGATCTCTCTTTCATATCGTCCTTAAAATTCTGAGTTTTATTGTATTCTTTAGCCACCACAATTATTTCATGATGTTTCCCTATTGTAACAGTCCTTCTCTCCTGTTTTGTGCATTTGTTTTTCAAAACACATTGTCCACAGATCTCTTTTTTGAAATAGAATGTCTTTGTCCCTTCTTTTTCGCTGAAATTCGAAATCATCGTTCTGTTGCCGGCAGGGCAGCTTATCCCCGTTTTGTCCAGATTGAATTTCTCCTGAGAAAAAAGCCCTGTTGGATTGGATTCCTCCTTTAGGGGAGCCACAAGCGTTATCCCCCTCTGGAGCATCTGAAACCTGTTTTCAGCACTTCCATAGTGAGTGTCTCCAACCACTTTTTCCGGTTTAGAACCGTTTGCGGTCATCTCATCAACAAGTGGCAGAAGGACATCGCCGTCATAAGTATTCCCTGGCGTGGTTTCAATATTTGTCACAAATCCGTCTTCGGATTTCATTACATTTGCTTTATATCCTGTGAATGTTTTTTTATCTGATTTTGCACCATGGCGTGCATCCTTATCCACAAGGCTCACCAATTTATTCTTCACATGGTCTTCTCTCTTCTGAATCTCACCACTTTTCTCTTCGGTGTTCTCATTCAGTATTTGATTCAACTGCTCGATTTTTTGTTTGATAGATAGCGATTCCAGTTCCTCGGCTTTGCCTCTTAATGTTCTTGCCTCTTCAACGACCTCAACAAGCTTCTTTTTCTTTTCTTCAGGCTTCAGCGTATGCACTTTTTCTTTTTTATCCGCGATCTTTTTCCCACCCATCTCTTCGTAAAGCCTGGGATCTACTTTTTCTATTTCTTCCATTAGCGCTCTAATTCCCTGTCTGATTAAGCCTATGGTTCCTGGTATTGCAATGTTCGATATTACATGCGTGGCATCTACATATTGATTCCCTTTAGCAAAACCCGCATCTTCTATTTGTTTCAGTATCATGAAGAACAGTTTTTTCCATCTCTCTTCACCGAGCCTGTCCCTGAAATCGCCAAGAGCACTATGATCATATGAGGAGTCTTCCACGGGAATTCTTAGGAACCATTTTATGACAATATGATATCTGGCAGCTTGTTCCATCTCTCTATCTGAATAGCTCATCAGGTACTGGACTATCGCGGAACGGAACATTGTCTCAGGGATATTTTTTACTGGTCTGCCCTGATTTTCTGAGTAAAGGTCCCTGCAGGCTTTATTCACGAAGGAGAAGTCAACGCATTTATTTATCTTGCATAGGATATGATCCTCAGGTATGAGTTTACGGTAGATATCCGGTCCGAACACGAAGCTTGATTGGCTTTGAATCCTGTGCGGAAACATATTAACACTTCCAATTTAGAATTTTTAAGTAATATAAGCATCTAAGAGATATAAATGCTTCGCTGCATAACGTATATTTCGGGTGCAAAGCCAATTTTTTGCAACATTAAGTAAAATTAGTAATAGTTAAATACTTTCCCGACAGCCTCCCGGAATTTCCTTTCTAGTAAAGAATATGAAAAAATTTGCAAAGGCAAAATGATATAATCATCCCGCACAAATGTGGCTCATTGAAGGAGGAACAACTTTGGCATCAAAGTTAAGCAATTCAAATCTCGCAGGTGCGCTTCTCTTCGTCGGAGGTCTGCAATGGTTTATGACTGTGATGGCTGCTGAAACTCTATTTCCTGGTTACAGCACCAGGGCGAATGATCTCAGCGACCTGGCATCAACGATTCCTCCAAATATACTGCCGGTCCAGCCATCAGCCATTATGTTCAATGCTACGACATTTCTGTTCGGTCTCATGATTCTTATTAGTGCATTTCTGATTAATCGCGCAAATGGTGAGCGGCTTTTCTGTCTTCTTTTCGCCATTTTCGGCATGGCCGCAATGGGCGTTGGAATATTCCCCGGAGATGCAGGAATTATTCACGGATTGGTGGCCCTGGTCACGTTTGTAGCATCATCGTTGTCAGCCGTGGCTGCATACAGGCTGAAGAGAAGGTCGTTCGCCTGCATCTCAGCGATGATTGGCATCCTTTCGCTAATCGTGTTATTCTCAGCATTTTTTCTGGGAGAGACGTCGCCATTCTGGCTGGCGTTTGGCAGAGGCGGAGAGGAGAGACTTATCGCTTACCCAGTAGTGCTATGGGTCATTGGATTCGGAGGCTATCTGATGGGGGCCCCTTCAACGAATGGTACATGATAGTATTATTGGGAGTGATCGATCCTCCTGCCAGTTGATGTCTTCTGGCAGTGCCTCTGCAGATGCACGGAACGGCAAGATTGAGCTTTGTATTCGGGAAGATTCCCGAGTCGATTTATTCCCCGGCTTCCCGAGCCTGCTTGTTTTCCCCAACAAATGTTTCGCCTATGTCACGAATTCATGTTCTTCCTGCAACCTTTGCCGCATGCCCGCGTACTCCACCGCCCCGGCCCCGTGCGCATCCGGGCCCCACACGCGGACGCGCACAGGACAGCCCAACGGGCTTCGCCTGATCAAAGCACAAATATCACTTTTGTAACCCTGCCCCTCTTTCCCGAATAGTCCTCGACATCCAGAATCACCAGATACATTCCATACTCTTCAAAGGTATGAGTCCATTGGGGACTGTTTCCTGAATAGAGATAGTAGCCGTCATCTTCTGCATCATGTGGACCCCAGGCGACATCATAGTTGAATTGCATCACACCGTAGCGGGAATATGTTCTGCTGGCGTCGAAGTCGACCGTTAGCGGGGCTGTTCCCCTCTCGATGGAAGCATAAAGCTGCGGCTTGAGGTACTCGGTGAACTCCTCAGATGGGGGAGACCAGTCCTCCGGCGCATCGCTTAGATCCTCGACTGGACGTCTACCGCCGGAACTCTGCGTATCTTTGACTATCCCCCAGCCGCCTGGGGCTGCCGCGCTAAGGGCCTGGCTTTGGCTTCCCGTATCACCTGCGCCATTTGATGATTGGCCGGTAACTGCTATGGTGCCGCTTGCCTGGGCGATCAGCTCATTTCTGTCATTGTAAAAATTAAAGACTGGTAAATAATTTCCTGGAAATGAGTAAGTTACCTCCTGAAAAGGCGGTCCCTGGCCCATTGTATCCTTTTGACCATCTCCATCCCAGTCCAGCTCCCAGAATAAAAAGGCTGTCTGCTCCATTCCTTTGGCCTGCAAAGTTACCGCAAGCGGCGCTGCTCCGCCTGCTGGGGTTATTATAATATAGGGTTGCTCTGAGTATTGTGGGCGAAAGAGCATTGCGTTGGATGAGTCCATCCTGTAGCCGGAAAGATCCAGAAACTGCTCATTCTCGGGTGAAGTGCTTTGCAGTTCTTCAATACTATTATCAACTGGATTTAGGGCGGCAGACAATTCAAATTCGTCCGAAGCCACAGCCCCGCCCAGCATCAATATCAATTCGGTAATAAGCAGCAATATCCTGATGGAAGCCATCATTTTCAAGACCTCTCTTCAGTAAGTTGCACTCTAATGCTATAATAGTTTATGATGATATCTCGTCAAACTCATATTCCTCCCACTCTCTCTCTCCCAGCAGCACCTCGAACTCGGGCGGCGTGAGTATGGGTATTCTATATTTGGCAGCATCATCGAGCGCCACCCTGGGGCAGGCCGTGGACACCGCCGCCTCAGCCCCCAGGTTGAGCAGCCGGTCCGGCTCGATGTTGTCCAGATAAACCAGAAACATCTCCCGTCCCCTGGCCTCGCCCAAGGCCTTCAGGCGCGTTGCAAGTTCCATCCGTTTCTGTCCGGGCTTCTTGGATACCAGGATGGCGAAGCGCCTCGCCTCCCCGGCCCGAGTTATGGCCCCAAAGCGTCTGCGGAGCATGGGATCGGTGTCGATCTCCGATACCTCGCCGGTAACCGGATCTGCGATCACCACTCTCTTGCCCGTGGCCAAAGCGATGCCCAGAGGGTGAAACTGTCCTGTGCCGATGAAGAGATACTCCTCCACATCCAGGGCCCTGGCCGTGCTGTAGCTGCAGCCCAAAACCTGTCCGGGGTACTTGACCCGCTCCCCAGCGGGCCCGACAACGCCTTGAATGCCGTGTGCCTTAAGAGCCTCTAGCGCCTGGTCGAGCTTGTGCACATGCTGGATGGTAGTAGTAACGCCCACTCTCCTGGCCTTGAGGACTTGGGCAGCCTTCTCGACCACCTCTCTTAGGTCTTCTTTCATCCTGGCTTCCAGAAAGATGACATTGTCTGGCCCTTCCTCAAGCTGTGCATGGCCCAGATGGAGCATCAGATCCACTTCCAGGGCCAGCTGCATGTCTACGTCGCAGGCCCCAAAGCAGGGATCTCCCGAGATGATGACCTCGGCTCCCGTCTTCTCCTCAATGCGTCGAGCCAGGGCGGGCGTGGCCCTCTTCAGCCCCTCCGGAGCCTGAACGCCCACGAGGCGCGCCCCGCTCTTTTGGATAAGATCTATGGCTTTATCCAGGTCCAGGTCGTAGCCGGAGAAGCCGGAGTTAGAACCAGCGGTCGAGTGTGCTCTGGCCACGTTTGTATTCCTCCTCAAGCCTTCCCGCCGTCTTTTCCACTCTCTCCCTATCAAAGTCCCGCTCTTCAACCAGGAAGGAGACGATCTCGTCTACTCGGGGCTTTTTCATCTTGATCTCATAATCATCCGTGACATCAGGATGAAGGAAGAATTCCCGGATCTGTGCGAAGCTCTCGATCTTCTCTTCCTGCTCGGCCAGGATGGATTCCAGATCTCCTTTTTCCTTGATCAGCTTTAGAGCCGTCTTTGGGCCGATCCGGGTTAAGCCGCGGTTGTAGTCGGTGCCGCACATGATGCCGATCTCTACAAGCTGCTTTCGGCTGATGCCCAGGCGTGCCAGCCCTTCCTCTAAATTGATAATCTCTGGCTCTACATCCACGTAAACATTCTTCTTGGGAAGCTTCCGCTTGCCGGTGATGGCCAGGTTCCTCACCACCTGGGGAGCACCGAAGAGGAGTGAATCATAGTCCTGGCTGCCCACCAGTTCGACGTCGCCCCTGGCGCACATGCGAGCTGCCTGCGCTTCGCCTTCAGATGGGGCCTGAATGACGGGAAGCCCCATGGACAAAATAAGCCTTCTTCCATCCTCCAGGATCTCGGAATTGATGCGGGAGGCTGCCTGAGCATACTTGAATCCATCCTGGCCGGCTGCCTTTGCTTCTTGCCAGGCGGCTGCCGCCTTATCCCTTATCTCTGACCTCTGCGCAAGCGTTTCTGCCTTAAAGGAGGGCGGCTCTCCGTCGAAGATAAAGGCCACCTTGACCCCGGCCTCAATGAGATTGGTAGTGCGGTACAATAAACCGGATAGATGCGAGGTCACCCTTCCCTGGCTATCCATGAGCGGCGTGCCGTCCTTTTGCCGGATTATGCTCAGGAACTGGTAGAGGGTGTTGAAGGCATCGATCGCCACCCATCTTCCGGAGAGATCCTTTATCTCGATCTTCTTTCTATGCAGCAGGTCTCCCAAATCAACGCCCATGGTTTATGCCATGTTGCTTCTCTATGATAAATCCTCCATTCTTGCCTGATAATATCTTTAAATACGAGTTTGTGATGATATGATTTGGAAGTGCAATTCATGATCGAGATTACAGAAGCGGCAGCTAATATGATAAAACGCAGCCTGGTAGAGGGCAAAGTGATCAGGATGTTCCTGGCAGCTATTGATTCTACCGGCGCGAATTATGGTCTGGCTTTGGGAGACGTGGAAGAGGGTGACAAAGTCTTTGAGAGCCGGGGCGTGAAGGTCTACATGAGTCCAAGAGATACTGAACTGCTCAGCGAGACTATAATTGATTATGTGGACGACGACCGTGGAACCGGCTTCATCATTCGGGGCCCCGAGGATGAAGTCTCAAGTTGTGGTTCTTGCGCCAATGTCGATAGCTGCGAGCATGATCACAGTAGTTGCGACCACGACCACAGTGGATGCGGACATGATCACAGCAGCCATGAGCGCGATGAAGACTGCGGTTGCTGCTAATTCTTCAAATAGCCCGGATGGTAGGGGCATCACTTTTTCGAGGGTCAATCGAGCTAATCGTAACCCTTAAATATGATACGTGTTAGCATGGTACATGTTAGCATTTACGAGATGATACGATTTGGGTGAGATTGGCAAGAGAGTTCGAATTGAAAGGATAATGGACAGAGACAGCGGGAACACAGTCATAATTCCACTGGATCACGGCATATCCGTCGGCCCTATCAAGGGATTGGTCGACCTGCCGGAAATGGTAAACAAGGTGGCCAAGGGTGGGGCCAATGCCGTTCTCCAGCAGAAGGGAATGGTCCGGCATGGACATCGCGGCTACGGTAGGGATGTCGGTCTGATTGTGCACATGAGCGCATCTACTTCGCTGGGCCCCGATCCCAACAACAAGGTGCAGGTCTGCCTGGTGGAGGAGTGCCTGAAGATGGGAGCGGACGCCGTATCCGTTCATATCAACATCGGCTCTGAGACCGAGTCAGATCAGCTCAGCATACTTGGCTGTGTGAGCGAGCGTTGTGACTTTTGGGGCATGCCGCTCATAGCCATGATGTACCCGCGCGGCAAAGCCATCTTAAATCCCAATGATGTGGAGGTCGTGGCTCACGCCGCCCGGGCCGGAGCAGAACTCGGCGCAGATATCATCAAGACCAACTACACCGGCGATATCGATTCCTTCCGGCGCGTGGTGGAGGGCTGCCCGGTGCCTGTGGTCATTGCCGGCGGGCCCAAGACCGAGACGGACATGGAGTTCCTGCAAATGATTGATGGAGCCCTTCAGGCGGGCGCGCGCGGTGTGGCCATCGGCAGGAATGTCTTCCAGCATCAGGACCCAGTGAAGATGACCATGGCCATTGCCGCCATTGTCAATAAGGGCAAGACAGCGGATGAAGCTATTAAGATCCTGGATTGATACCAGGACACAAGCCTTATGGAAGGCCGAGCAGTGGAGATTCCGAGATTCCTATTCTTTTTTCATTTCTCCTTCTTTGGGGCGTCTTACATGGGCGATGAAGAAAAAGAGCAGAGAATGAGCCGAAATGCGAAATATCCACAGAATAGTGCGAATTAAACGATAGCCTTTTCAGCAGCCAGATCGTGCATAGTTGTCCATAAATCCTCAGACGAAAATAGGCGGAGCGACAAGCCAGAACTTTTTTCCTATTATTTTTTATCGTATCAATCATCCTTGAATGAACACTAAAACATCTAAAAAATATTTATTATATAATTAATAAGAAATATAATAAAATATTAATAGTTGAAGCTTGTTGATATAATGGAATAATGCAGGAGGAGCGAGTTGATGTTCGTGCCGGGAAGGAAGGGCTTGATAGGGATACTTTTATTGGCGAGCATAATTTTAATGGTAGATCCGATAAGCAGTTCGGACTATCTCTTCGGAAGCAAAGTCCTGCTGGGTCACTCTGATGTTGGCATGCCACTTTATCGACTTCCCGCCGAGACCACCATTGCTTTCTGGGACATAGGAACACCCGGTTACGATGTAGATGATCCTGTATATTTGCACATCAGCTATTCCACCAGTTGCACAACCAACGCCAACGACGTAAGACTATCTTTTTTAGCAAATGTGTCGCCCGGATCTAAGGTTAGATTTAACGATTCTGATATGAATAAACCTCTTACACGACTGCCCTCGATTATCTGCTTCCTGAATGAGAACGGCAGCCAGGCATACGATCTCAACGATCCGGTTTATCTGCACCATATCACCTATCGTGACCATTCAAGTCATTGCGATTATCCCGATCTTGCCGATCATTCCTGTTGCGATAATCCGGATAATTCCAGAGATTTGACGGCAGGTTTCTTCGAGCGCATCCCCTACCGAGGCGAGGAGTTCCCTTCGCATGGATTGAGCTATGCCTTGTTTACAGATAATTATAAATTATTTATTTCTGATAAATTAATTGACAAAAGGCCGAGAAAGGTTGGAGAAATGCGGGGCCTATGCATTGAGATGATTCAAGGCTTAGAGGCAGACTACTACCACGTTCTCGGAACCTGGCTCATCAAGATTAAAGCCCATAAGAATGAGGATGAATGCTCCCGAAGAGATGGCAAATGTGATGACGAATCTTCTGGCTGCAGGAAAGAAGTGCTTGGGGACGAGTTTATCCAAACCAATGACATAATATTAAGTTCGATGCTGGAGACCGTGGAAAATGGAACAAAGGTCACCAACGGCATGGATAAAGATATGGTGGCTTTGCCGCCCTTAGCAAGCTTCCTTGGGGAGAGTGATGATACAAAGGTCGGATTCTTTGATGCAAACGGCAACAGAATTTACGACTACGAAGACGATGTATACTTGAATGTGCCTGCTGGTGTGTCGAAAGGCATTGTGACAGTAAATAATGTGCGACTCTCAGGGCCGATTCAGTGAAAACGCGGCGCACACTCCGATGCGAGCATCGGGATATTACGATATTAAGGCACTCTCCCGTCCGCCAAGCCTCGGTCCCTTAGATCTTCTCTCCCTCCCTATCCTGCCAGTCTTGCCACCTAAAAATCCTGGCATCGAATCCCATGAGCTGCAGAGCAAACCACACCACAGAAGCCCCATAAATATCGTCTGAGTAAACCACCACCGTCCTGCCGGCGTTCAATCTGGCGAAAGTATCCTTTAGCCCCGCCCCCGGCTTCAGCCTGCCCTCTTCCAGTAAATTTTCGGGGCTGATAAAGGTGGCATTGCCAATTCTTGCCTTGCCATACTCCTGAAAGCTCCTGGCATCCACCATCTGAGCCTGGCCGGACTTGACAAAATCATAATCGGCCAAAAGATCCGACCGAGGGCGCGCAACGTAGTTGACAGGGGAGCGCACGTTCTCCTTCGTCTCCAAAGGAAGGCTGGCCGCGATCCAGTTGTCCAGTCCGCCATCCAGGGCTCTCGCGTCCTCATGCCCCAGGTAGCGCAGCATGCAGAGGACAGCCGTTGCCTCTCCCGAGCTAAAAGAATCGCTGTAGACCATCACAGCATCTTCGCTGGAGATTCCCGTTTTGCCTAAAATCGCGGCCAGCTCCGAAACACTGCGCAGTGTTCCATTCTCATAAAAAAAGCTCTTGGCAGGAATATGAATGCTGCCTCTGATGTGAGCCTCGCCAGGAGATCGGCGGCTGGCTACATCCAGCACCACATCCTTCTCCGAGATGGTGTCCAGGGACTTGAGCATCCCAGGTGCCGGGAATAGATCGGCCCTGCTGCCGGGAGCCGCGTACACACCACTGACGCTTGCAGCTGAACTGGGAATTATGCTGTCGACGGTTTTGTTTATGGCTCCGCCCACCGGCTGGCCCGCCTGGAAGCTTCCGGAACTAAGGCTGCTCGACTCTGGATTCTGATTTCCGGTTACACCCACAAGGGGGACATCGGAGTTCATGAAGGCCTGAGCCGATGCCGTCCAGGATTCTCCGCCCCCACTGCAACCTCCCGCGGAACAGGGGGCTCCATCTACCCATTGGGTCATAGCAGATGCTGCTATGATAATTGCCAGAAAGAATAGTGAACTTATCTTCATTGAAAAAATCTCTCATCATCCTTATATTTAATATTACTCTACTTTCCAACTTTTAGTCCTATCGCTTTGAGCTTGTAGAGCAGTCCTCCCTCGTCGGGTATCGGTAGATTAAAGCATTCCATAACATAAACCATCAAGTCAACAATGGATTCCGATCTGACTTGATCAACCATCTCGCCAAGAGTTTTCTTTTTTGCTCCTGATGGAGGACTCTCGATCTCAACCAGTAGAATGCCTGTCCAGATGGCGAAAACCAATTGCATAAACCTCTCAATTGCATCCTGCGTCTTCTTTCTTTACGTAGATCTTAGCTTTATGAGGTATGATGAGACCCTTTGCCTGAAGTACAGAAGTAACTATGTTGTTTCCCCAGATGAAGCCTTTACTGTGATCGAAAAATTTCCCTACCCCCTCCGTGTGCTTGCCCTTCTTCTCGTTATAGGTATCATCAATGATTAGCAGTATTCTGTTGTCTTTTTTGAGGCACAGCTCCTCGAAGAACAAATCCGCCTTCCTCTGGGCTATTTCATCTTCATCCCAGTCTCCGTTGGTGATAAACCAATTGTAAGAAGATCGCCCTTTCTTGTCCTTGTTATCATCGGCCATGGTTTCATGAAGATTAAAAACGGTCTTAGATTTATCGGCACGTGATGAGTCCGCATGATCGATTGAACACTTCAAGAAAAATTTTTCCAAAAATACAAAGAAGATCATCAACGACCCCCAGGAGACACACGTCCTGCGGGCGCTGCCGGAGAGGGTCTTCTCGGCGCTGCAGCTCATCTGCATCATGTATGCCGGCTTCAAGAGGATCGAGCCGGAGAGCCTTCGCGAACCGCAGTTTTCCCCTGCCCGGAGTCATGGAAAACGGCTCTTTCTGGAATTGCCTGATAAATCTATTCGAATAACTCGCTTGCAGCGAGGTACGCTATTTGAAAACCATGCTCTTCAGCTCTTCTTCGATTGCCCCGTTCATCTCCGGGCAGTATCCGTGCACTTTACATCCCACCGTGTGCAATATCTTCGGCTGCATTCCCCGTGCATAGGTCTGCTCTGCCAAATGGTAAGGTATGATGGTATCATTGCGGGAATGAATCATGATCATCGGGCGAGGTGCTATCCTGCTGAGGTAAGTCTCAGGGTCGACGGATCGATAGAATCTTACCATATTCTCATCCACTACACCAGCCGAAGCGATGGCAGCATCAGTTCCGTAGCCGCAGGTGCTGATGGCCAAAACGCCCTTGGCGGCAAGGTCCATGGCACAGGCCATGATGGCAAAGCGGCCTCCATTGCTCTCCCCGGCATAGATGATGCGTTTTGGGTCGATCTCGGGCCGGCTGCGCAGTATCTCGGCTGCGGCCATGGCATCATAAACCATCTTGTGCTCCGTCGGCTCTTCGCCTCTCAAAAACATCTGCAGATCACCTTGTGCATCGACTCCCCCCAGATTTCTCTGGTCAAGGGTGATGCTGGCAAATCCCAGGTCTGCCAGATGCTTGGCCAGCTTCTGCTCCCGCTCTTTGCTGACGGTGGCACCGGGCAGGAGCACAATGCCGGGAATGCTTCTATTCTTGCCATCTGCATCTGGCACGGGGATTCTCAAAAGCGCTGCGATTTTCGCATCACGGCTCTGGTACTGGACTGCAGAAAGGGTGCTGTTGCCGTCATCCTGAGGCGGGCTCAGATTGTATTGGGGCATGGAGACTTTGTACTCTAAAATTCCCTCATCGGATACTTTCCAGTCCCTGTCGTTTACTGCGGATGTGCTATCCGAAAAAAAATGCCATCCCAAGAGCAGAGCGATGACTCCAGCCAGAACCATTAATCCTGTGCCCTTCCTGCGCTCCAGCATTTTCAAATGCACCTCTTCAGATGCTTGGTTTCCATTGTTGATCTGCCATTTTGGTCAGGCTGCCGTTTTGATTCAATTCATAGCCTATGGGAATTTTTCCCCAGCTCCACAAGCCGGTTTTAGCATCATTGGTTGAGTTATTAGTCTGTGTCTGGTTGGTTTGATTCTGGGTGATCGTGGCGTTCTCTGATTGATTGGCTGAACTGCTTGTGAAGTTGGCAAGGATTGTCATACCGCTTTCCTGGCTGATCTTAATAGGCACCAGTGACTGAGAGCTGCATGCCAGCGCAAAAAGGATTAGAGCTAAAATTATCAATTTTCTCATACCATATTCTCCTATTAGCCTCTTCAAACCCTTGTGTCAGTATTCCTAATTTTGCCCGCTCATTCTCGAACTCGGGCATTTTCTGTTTTAGGGCTGATAGTTTCCTATGATCTTATCCTATTTCTATACCTTTCCTTTCTGGCCAAAAGAATGATTCGCAGGGTGGTGCAAAAAACTGGGCTTAACGGGTTTTCGCCAGCCTGCAGGGTTCTTGAGTTTTCTTTATATTATTTGCTTTCAAAGGAGATCATCGCAATGAAGATTAACGAAAGAGCCATCTGGTGAGATCGAGGTCGCTGCCGATGCCAGTATTATTTGGGAGCTGATGTCCTCCATCGACCACTGGCCGGAATGGAATGCAGATGTGTTGTCCGCCTCTTTGCAGGGAGAATTATCTCACGGATCGAAGTTCATCTGGAGGGCAGGACCCTCGGAATCAAAACCATCCACGTCTGGCGTCTTGTGGAAAGCGGTAAATGAGTGCTTGTGAAGATGGAAGATTCCTGGGATGGACTGCTCCCCCAACTGCTGCGCGGCCCGATGCAAAAGATGCTGAAAAGGTCGATCGACTCTGGGCCGAAGCAGCTAAAGGTGGAAGCGGAGCGAAGAGTGTCTCTTTGAGATCTTCCTGGAAAAGCTAAACACAGATCAATATCAAATGAGCACCAGGCTTCTCTTTTCCAGATAGGCCTGCAAGGAGTTTCTAACATGGATAATTTCCGGATCCGAAGACAGGTCGGCCAGCAGCCTTTCCAGGTAGCCTCTCTCTTTTACATAGGCAAGTGTGATGGGAAAGTTAATGTCAAAGATCCAGCTCGAGTACATCAAACGCATGTCGCCCAAGGTTTTTAATGCAGCAATCCTCACCATTCTTTCCTGCAAAATGTCCGCGACCACTTCCTCAGTTAGCCCCAGCTCATCGGTCTGACCGAAGTCGAGTGCCTGGTTAGGATGCTGATCTCTTGTCTCAAAATGCTGAGTGACAATTCCCAGTATGTCCAGCTTGTCGGCATCCCGGATCAATTTCGAGAAGAGAGTAACCTCGGCCTTTTCAGTAACCGGTATCTGGTACTTGTTGTGATGCCAGATGCTCTTTCTAATCAGATTTCTCTCTTTTTTCGGCAGAATGGAAAGAACTCCCGAGCTGTTGATAACCTTGAGGCCGAGAAGGGCATGATCCACAGTCAGACTGTCATTGAAGGAGCCAAAGCCCCGCAACTGCTCGAATCGGCCCACATCGTGAAAGAGGGCCAGCGCCTTCGCAATGGCCACATCCTCTTCCTTCATGCCCAGAGATCTGGCGATTACTGTTATGTTCTCGCAGACTCGGTAGGTATGCGCAAGCTTGAGAATTATGTTCTTTTCGATCTCCGCATCCGGGCAATGGAAGTGGCTGGTATAATCTTCAAACCATTTGTGGCAGAAAAAAAGGTGTTTTCTATCCATGTCAGGCTTTTTGGCACGAATCGTTCTTGAAGGCGAATTTCATATCCGAGCTGTCCACTTGCCATGCCCCCAGACTCTCGTCCTTTATAAAGCCCATGGAAAGCCATAGCCCTCCCGGAAATGTACTCTCTCCCGGGTGCTCTTCATTGAACTGGCAGAAGAGATCATAGATTGCATGCCATCCCTCTGCTCCCATGTGCGGCCTGCCCTCCAGAACATATTCCACCTCATCCCAGTTGGATACGGCGATTTTTAAGAGAGCAATGAGTACATCGCATTCTTTCTGGCAGGAGGAGAAGACGCCTCTTACCTGTTCTTGGCTTATGATCGATTTCATAAGAAAATTTAATTTGGGATTTCAGTTATGCGCTCCATGCGCATCCCCGTGTGCGCCATGGGGCGCAGCATTGGATCCCGCCTTGACAGCCAGGAAATCCTTATCGACATAAGCTTGATGGGCCAGATCCAGGCACTCCTTGCACAGATTGAACATTTCATCCTTGGGGCCGTGAATAGTAGCCAAATTGAGCTTGATAGGTACAGTCTCCTTCTCAACAAGACACAGCGCGCACTTCATTTAATTCACCTTGTCTGCTGATCTGATTCGAACGGTTATAAGCATTTCCTTTCAAGCGTTCCTTTCCACCGGCGGTAAAGATCGTTCTCTACACCGAGAAGATCGAGCACCCGGCCCACCAGCACATCCACCAGATCATCCAGGCCCCGGGGCCGGGAGTAGAAGGCAGGGCAGGCCGGCAGGACAACCGCCCCTGCCTCGGCAGCAGCAACCATGTTGCGCAGCCCTACCAGGCTCAAGGGAGTTTCTCTGGGAACTATTATCAGCCTCCTTTTCTCTTTGAGGCAGACGTCCGCGGCCCGAGTTATGAGGGTGTCCGAGGAGCCGCAAGCAATTGCCGAGAGCGTTCCCATGCTGCAGGGGATGACAACCATGGCATGGAAGAGATGCGAGCCGCTGGCGAATGGCGCGGCAAAGTCGCGGGGCGTGTAAATGTGATCTGCCAGATCCTGTACATCCTTTAGCAGAAAATCCGTCTCAATTTCAATGATCTTTGCAGCCGAATCGGTTATTACTAGATGGGTAATGCAGCCCTTTTCCCGCAGGACTTGCAAGAGACGAATGCCATACGCCGCCCCCGATGCCCCGCTTATGCCCACAACGATTTCCAAATAGATCCCCACCACAATTTGTATTTTTAAATATATTAGTTAGTCGCTCTGTGCGTCCTTCTGTGAACTGTGGTGTCTCTGTGGTGGATTGGTCGTTAGCCACTGGTTATAAAAAACGGCGGACGATACTATCACCACAGAGACACAGAGCGCACGGAGGACTCACAGAGGCCTCTATTATTTTGTTACCGACTCAAATCTATCTATGTTGTATATCAGGTCTCTCTCGCGCAGGACTCTCATCCACTTGTCATCTCCTCCATCCTTAGTCGCAGAAGAAACTCACGATAAGCATCCTCATCGGGCCTGTCCGGCAAGGGGCTGGCCTCATATGCCTCTTCCAGTTGGCGCATCTTTTCCATGACTTCTTCGGCTCCAGGGTTATGCAAAACCGGCGCAAAGCAAATCCTGCCCTCCGAGAGGAGCTTTATTCCAAAATTGATCGTTCTCAAAGCCGTCCTGTAGCCTTTACCCGCTGTTTTGGCCGGTTTTTCTTCGGATTTTATCTGGCTTTCCGCCATACCTTTTATGGAGTGATATGTCTGCCGGCAGAGGTTGGCCTGCACCAGGGCCGATAGCTCATCCTGGATAGAAGAGGGCTTAATGACGAGCGGGCTTGTGACATACCAGATAGCATTGACGTTTCCCTTGATGAGCTGATTTATGAGATGGCCGATCTCCCAGCTGAGGGTGTCAAAAATCTCTACTCCTCGGGCCGTTATCTGCTGGCGAACCGTGGGCGAAATCCTTTCGCCTCGCAGGAGGGCCTTGGTGGGTGCGATATAAATCATCACAAGGTCTATGTCGCTCTCCTCGTTTTGCATGCCCCACATGTGCGAGCCGACGCAACTGATAAACAGGGTTTTCATCCTGTTGTTGGCAATTTCCGCCAATTCTTGCAGATCAACGCATAGTTTCATCTTCTTACTCATCTGCTATTTCTTTAGCCGCTCCATCGTTGCCGCCACCATCATGGGCAAGGTAATTGTTGCATCCCCGTAAACTGTAACGAATTTCGCGTTTTCCGATATCTTTCCCCAGGAGACTGCCTCGGAGAGGGTGGCACCGGATAGGCCTCCGTTCTCAGGCGTGTCCGTAGTGAGCTGGATCGCGAGGTCGAAGCTATTAGGGGTGACGAGCATGGACTGCAGAGCGAAGTTCTTGGGAGCGCCCCCTCCAACTATTACTATTCCTGATCTTTCGCATCCATAGCAGATGTCCACAATCTCCTTGATATCGGCAAAAGCATCAACAGTAAGCTTTTTTGTCTGGCCGAACATCCAGGCCTGCAGGCCGATCATGGAGTCGGGCAGCGCCGGGCAGAAGACGGGCACCGACATATCGTAGGCCGAGCGCAGGATGGATCTCTCGTCATTTATTTGATTGCCTAAAATGCTCATCAGCTCTTTTCCGGAGAGAGTCTCCTCTCTATCGGGCATGATTCTTTGCATCAGCTCCTCAAATGCAGCAAAGTCCTCATCCCTCAGAAATACATCATAAATGCGGCTTTTTCCTTCCGCCCGCAGCGCCGCATCATCTGACTCGGCCTTCCCCAGGCAGTGGCAGCCGAAGGACTCAATTATGTCATGGACCAGGTTCGCTCCCGTGATTACCAGCACATCCACATAGCCTTTTCTGATCAGATCGGAGACGACAATCCTCATGCCAGCCGGAACCATCGCGCCGGAGAGGGTCAAGAATTTGGTGAAATCTCCAGAAAGCATTTTTTCATAAATAACCGTTGCCTGCGCCAGTCTTCTGGCTCCAAAGCCGCAATGGCTCATCCTCTCTACCAGGGCATTTACACTCATCCCCGGCTCGATCTCCAGTTGGTGCACTACATCCATTTAATCACCTTAATGATGATAATATTCTTCAGATAGTCCCCGAAAATTGTGATTGAACTTATGCAACGCGAAATTTTTTCTCATAAACCTTTTATACCAGGCCTTATGTTTAGCTTTTACGGAGGGTAAACAATGGCCGGCGAACCGATGGCAGTGGTTAATTATATACCACTTATTATATTCTTGATAATGGGAGCTATAGTGCCCATTGCGGCTTTGGCTGCTATTAAGGTAATAGCGCCCAATAGGCCAAAGCGCCAAAAGCTATCGATATACGAAGGTGGGCTGAAGCCTATCCGCGACGCTAAGATCCAGTACAGCGTTCAATATTACCTTTTCGCAATCGTTTTTGTTATATTCGATGTTGAGGTTTTATTCTTATATCCCTGGATCTATGTCTACGCGAATAAAGCAATGCAGCAGTTCATGATCTTCGGATTCATGAACTACGCCGTCTTCGAGATGCTCCTATTCATCGTTGTACTGCTGGTAGGACTTATCTATGCTATCAAGAAGGAGGCTTTGCGTTGGGTATAAGCGATGTCATACCCGTACCCGTAGCAATCGATGAGGAGATTGAGAAGTGGACCATCTTCGGCCAACCAGTGGCTGAGGTCTGGTTCACAACTACGGAGAAGATCCATCAAATAATCGAGATGGGACCTATTAAGAATATCTTCAACTGGGGCAGAAAAAATTCGGTATACTTTTTGATGCAGCCCATGGGGTGCTGCGGTGTGGAGATGTTCGTTTTCGGAGCTGCGCCCTATGACAGTGACAGATTTGGGTGCATCCCGAGAAACACACCCCGTCAGACGGATGTGATGATCATCTCCGGTTACTTAACCAGAAAGTACCTACCGGTCTTCAAGAATCTCTGGGAGCAGATGCCTGAGCCCAAGTGGTGCATAGCCATCGGCGAGTGTGCCATTTCGGGTGGACCTTTCTATGATTCCTATAATATCATCCAAAACACAGGCGATTACTTCCCCATTGATGTCTTCATCCCAGGATGTCCACCTAGACCCGAGCAGTTCCTAGAGGGCCTCATCAATCTCCAGGAAAAGATCAAACAGCGCAAGGACAAGCGAGACTACTAAAGGAGGGATCTTTTCTTGACAACAGCAAATGAGGTCTTAAGTTCCATCCAGTCCGCATTTCCTGGAGCCGTCCAAGACTCCAGGGTGGAATCGGACCGGAGGCTATGGGCAACAATCGACTCCAAAAAGATTTTGGACGTCTGCAAACACCTGAGTTCTAAGCTCAACTTTGATCACTACTCTGGTTCCGCAGGTGTTGATTGGATCACCAGGAAGGAGATGGAAGTAGTGGAGATTATGGCTAGCCACGGTGCGCATCAGGTTGTGGCCATGCTGAAAATAAAGACTCCCCGCGAGAATCCTTCCGTCAAATCCTTGACCGGCCTTTACTGGAACGCAAACTGGTATGAGCGAGAGATCTGGGAGATGCTTGGCATTAATTTCGAGGGCCATCCCGAGCTGTATCCTTTGCTTCTATCTGATGAGTTGATGGGGGCTTGGCCCTGGAGAAAGGACTACAAGGGCTACCCCGATCTCACTACAGGCGAAAGGGCGGTAGAGATCACCACCCCCGAGGGCTATACGGAATATCGCATTCCCCCCACGCCCGCCGAGATCGAGGCGGGAACAGTTGTAGTAGAGCGGCCGAAATATCCCTCCTTCCTGGAGCGGGAGCAAAAGGAGATCAAATCAGATTCTGAGATGATCATGCACCTGGGTCCCCAGCATGCCATGGTTCCTGGTCCCTTCCTGCTGGATGTGCTGGTGGAAGGTGAAAGGGTAAAGAAAGCATTCCTCGATGTGGGCTATATCCACAAAGGCATCGAGAAGATCATGGAGAACAGAACCTGGCTGCAGGGCATAACCTACACGGACAGAATGTGCTACGTGGCCTCTCTCTCCAACAACGAGTGCTACTGTGGAGCCGTGGAGAAGATCCTCGGCCTGGAGGTTCCAGAGAGGGCGCAGTATATCCGCGTCATCTTAGAAGAGCTTTCCAGAATTCAAAGCCATCTCATAGGCACAGGCGAGTTCCTTACGCTCGTCGCAGGCGTCGGCTACGCACCATGGCAGTACATGATCATGGACAGAGAGAAGATCATCTCTTTGATTGAGAGCGTTACTGGGGCCAGGCTGACTCACACCTTCGTGCGCTTCGGAGGGGTTCGTAACGACCTTCCGGAAGGCTTCGCCGAGCAATGCCGAAAGGTCTTGCCCTACATGAAGGCCAGGACGGAGGAGTTCATTGAGCTCTTTGCCCAGGATCCGATTTACCATGTCAGGATGGAGAATATAGGTTCCATCTCACCCGAGACTGCCAAGCGCATGGGATGCGCAGGGCGGGTGCTGAGGGCGGCTGGGGTGGCCTACGATATGCGAAAAGAGGATCCCATACTGGTCTACCCCGAACTGGACTTCAAGATCGTAACTGGGACCAGAGGAGACTCTGCGGACAGAATCGACGTCACGCTGAGAGAAATATTGGAGAGCATTCGCATCATCGAGCAATGTCTGGACAGGATTCCATCTGGGCCCATCAAGACCGAGGCAAAGATTCCCAAGAAGGTTCCGGCGGGCGAGGCCTACTACCGGGTCGAGGATCCCAGAGGCGAGATGGGAATGTATGTGATCAGTGATGGTGGCGACAAGCCCTACAGAGTAAAAGTCAGAGGGCCATTCTACGCTACTTTCCAGACTTTGACTCCACTCTTAGAGGGTGTCTACATTGCGGATGCAGTAGCCATTGCCGGTAGCATGGACGGCTGCCCATCCGAGGCGGATAGGTAGGAGGGAGAGGATTTGGATGTAATAATAGAGATCATCACTCAATTCGCCGCAGAGGAGCCGGCGGTATTCGCCCTGATCATCGGCATTATCGGCGCTGCGGTAATCTCTGGTGTGGTCAACGTTGGAGCCATGCTAGTGATCTGGGGCGAGAGAAAGGTGCTGAGTGATTTCTGCAATAGGTATGGCCCCAATCGTGTGGGCGGAAGATGGGGCATACTGCAGCTTGGTGCCGATGCCATTAAGCTCTTCACCAAAGAGGATATCATCCCTGGTGATGCTGATAAGGCGGTCTATGTCTGGGCGCCGATCGTGGCCTCCATGGCCACCATGCTTGTGGCAGCGGCTATTCCCTTTGGGGCACTACACATCGGCGGCAGGAATGTGCCGCTGGTAGTGGCCAATATGGATATCAGTGCCTTCTACGTGGAGGCAGCCTTGAGCCTGATGGCCATAGCCGTATTTATGGCAGGCTACAGCTCCAACAATAAGTACTCAATTCTGGGCGCCTTCCGAGGCATTGCCAGAATGATCGCTTACGAGGTTCCCATGGGCGTCTGCGTCATATCCGTGGCAGTCATGGCTCATAGCCTCAACCTGGTGGAGATCGTAGAGAGCCAGACGGTTTGGTACGCCTTTGCTCAGCCTCTTGGATTTGCCATTTTCGTTATTGCCTTGATCACTGATTTAGGAAGAATACCCTTCGATCAGAGCGAGGCAGAAGAAGAGATTATATCCGGCTACAATACCGAGTACAGCGGAATTCGCTGGGGTCTGCTCTACTTCCAGGAGTACAATAACGCGCTCTTGGGATCCATACTGCTGGTACTCTTATTCCTGGGCGGCTGGCATGGACCGATCATACCCATACCGATCCTGGACATAATCTCTCCTATGATCTGGCTTTTCATGAAGGTGGTAATCGTACTTTGGTTCTTCATCTGGGTCAGAAGCTCGCTCTTCCGTCTGCGCATCGATCAGGTAACTGACTTCGGGTGGAAGTGGATGCTGCCGCTCTCCCTGCTGAATCTGGGATGGGCAGTCCTAATCGGGTCCTACTTTGCATGAGGTGGCATTGAGATGTTGAAGATAAAGTTATTAAAGAACTTCAGCTGGCCTTTGAAGATCGCCACGCAGGAAATCGAGATCACAAGGCTCTATCCTGAGAAAATGATGGAGCTTCCTGCAGCGGAGAGAGGCATTCATGAGCTGGATGCCACCACATGCATCGGTTGTGGGACCTGCGCCAGGGTTTGCCCCAATAGCTGCATTGAGATGGTCCATTACAAATTTGGAAGTCCTCTCAAGAACAAAAAGATGCAGTTTCCGCAAATTGACTTTGGAAGGTGCATGTTCTGCGGCCTATGCGTGGATGAATGCCCTGTGGAATGCCTGAAGATGGGCAAAAAGGTCATAATGGCCGGCTGGGAGCGCAAAGACATAGTAAAAGATCCAGAATTCCTGGCGACAAAGAAGTTCTCGGCTAAAGAGGTTGCAGACCTGGAGGCTGAGGGCAAGAGGATTGCTGCCGAGAAAGCCGCTGCCAAGAAGGCGGCTGATGCCAATGGATTGGCCAAGAAAAAAGCAGCTGCAAAAGAGGCCAAGCCTAAGGAAGGAGGTGCTGCCTGATGTCTGAAAAGTCGGGCGCAAATGTCATTCGGACTATCTTCGAGCTACTTGTTTTGCTTCTAGCTCTGGGTGTGATCTTCGGTGGCCTGGCGCTGGTTGTTCTTCTGTCGCCCTGGTCGCAAACGGTCTTGGAAAAGCTATTGGCCTACGATATACGATTTGCCATTGAGCTTCTGGCCTTCCTGGCCATAGGGGCAATCATCGTGCTGTTATCGGCTCTTGTCGTCTACGCCAAAAATATAGTCCACAGCGCTCTTTACCTGCTGGGATGCTTTGCCGGCGTTGCCGCTTTGTACATAACCCTGAATGCTCCCTTCGTGGGTGTCGCTCAGATTCTGGTGTACATTGGAGCCGTTGGAGTTCTGATACTCTTTGCCGTGATGCTCACGAGGAAGACGATTATGGAGGAGTCCCATGGTGAAATTTAAGATAATTATCATAACCCTGGCCTTCCTGGCTGCTCTCTTCGCCTCGTTCTCCCTTACCGATTGGGGGGCCAGCGAAAAACAGCCGCTCAGTTTTGAGCCACGGGAGGGATTGAGGTTGCCGGAGAGCGGCATTGGAGACGTGGGATTTGAGATCTTCACCTCTTACGTCTTTGCCTTTGAGATCCTGGCCCTGGTCTTGACGGCTGCCCTGGTCGGAGCGGTTTGGGTAGCACGAAAGGAGGTTGCCTGAGGAGGGCGACAACCGATGACAAGGAGGGAGATTTACCGATGATACCGTTGGAGCTTTATATACTGCTGGCATCCACGATGTTCACCATCGGCTTGTACGGACTCTTTACTCAAAAGAACGGTGTCAAGCTTATGATGTGCATCGAGCTCTTGCTCAATAGCGCCAACATCAATCTTGTCGCCTTCTCAGCGTACCAGCCTAATGTGAATGGCCAGGTCTTTGCCCTGTTCTCCATTGCGCTGGCAGCGGCTGAAGCAGGCGTTGGATTTGCCATATTGATTGCGCTGTACAGGCTATATGGAACAATTGACCTGGACAACATTAACGCCATGAGGTGGTAAGGAATGTATGCCGATTATGCATATCTGATTGTGGCCCTTCCTGTACTGGCCTTCTTGCTATGCCTATTCGTAGGCTGGCATCTGCCCAGAGGCGGAGGCTTCCTTACCGTTCTGGCGACATTTGCAGGTCTTATATTATCTCTGGGAATATTCTCGGAGATATATCCGGATAAGATAATTCATCAGTCCATGCCCTGGTTCGCTAATTTCAATGTGGGCATACTGATTGATCCACTGGCGCTAGTGATGCTTCTCATGGTAACCTTCGTGGTTACACTGATTCACACCTATGCCAATGGATACATGAATGGAGATCCGGGCGCAGCGAGATACTTCGCTGAGGCGGCACTTTTCACCGCTTCCATGCTGGGCCTGATCTTTGCCGATAACCTGCTTCAGCTCTTCATATTCTGGGAGCTGGTAGGACTGTGTTCTTATCTCCTGATCGGCTTTTGGTACAGAAAACCCTCTGCGGCTGCGGCTGCTAAGAAGGCTTTCCTGACAACGCGAGTGGGCGACGTTCTTTTCCTGGCAGGCATAATTCTGCTCTACAATAACCTGGCTAACCTGAACCTCGTTCTCGAGCCCGGAGAGTACCTCTTGCAGTTTCCGGTGATTTATGCTAATCTCACCCAAATTCCAGCGGATCAGCTGACGCTAATCGCTCTGGGATTATTGGGCGGCGCAGTGGGCAAGTCAGGTCAGTTCCCCCTGCATGTGTGGCTTCCTGATGCCATGGAAGGTCCAACCACCGTCTCAGCCATGATCCATGCTGCGACCATGGTTACAGCGGGTGTCTACCTGGTGGCCAGAATGTTCCCGCTCTTCTATGCCGCACCCTATGGGCTGACGGCCGTAGCGGCAGTAGGTGCATTCACAGCTTTATTTGCAGCAACCATGGGCCTGACTTCCTTCGATATCAAGAGAGTGCTGGCCTTTTCAACTGTCTCGCAGCTCGGCTTTATGATGGCGGGCTTAGGAGTAGGAGCGGCAGTAGGAACCTTTGCCGTGGGAGTTTCCATCTTCCACCTCATCGGCCATTCCTTCTTCAAAGCACTGCTCTTCCTTTGCGCCGGGTCCGTCATTCACGCTGTCAACACTAACGACATGCGGGAGATGGGAGGCGTAGGAAAGTACATGAAATGGACCATGTACACCATGCTCATAGGCTCTCTGTCCCTGGCCGGATTCCCCTTATTCACGGGATTCTTTTCCAAGGACGAGATCATATTGATCGCCTATGAGTACGGAACAGTGATCAATTTCCTGCCCTACATATTCCTGGTCTTGGCTGCCATTCTGACGGCAATTTACACTTTCAGAATGTGGTTCTCGGTCTTTACAGGCAAGGAAAGGTCCAACTACGGCAAGCACGAGTCGCCCATGATAATGATTGGGCCGCTTGTGATTCTGGCTGTATTTGCCTTTGGGTTTGGATTCTCTGCTCAGGATGATTTCTACAGTTACCTTGACTCCAACTTCGAGCATTATGATGTCGACTTTGTTGAGCTTGGCATAATTGGAGGTCATGCGGTTCTCGGAGAGCACACAGCTCCCGCTGCAGAAGAAGGGCACGCTCCTGTTGCCGAAGGGGAACACGGTGCAGAAGAAGGACACGCAATACCCTGGTACGTGCATTATCTGCCGATCTTCATTGCACTTGGCGGAATTCTCACTGCCGGGCTGTTCTACTGGGATAAAATCAAGAAATTAGATCCAAGCCAGATTACAGGCGACAAGGATCCCATTCGCCAGATGCTCCTTAAAGGCTACTACCAGCATGAGATTCTGACCGGCTGGTTCGCTGAAACGGTAGTTTACGGCACGGCATTGATCTGCAACGTGATCGATATCAAGCTCATAGACGGCTGGCTGAATTGGCTATCTGCCTGGGTAATGGGCTTCGCACAACATGTAAGAAAGGTTCAGACCGGCATAGTGCAAAACTATGTCACGGCGCTGGTGCTGGGAGTTGTGGTGCTGGTGGTTGTAATTGCTCTGGCTAAGGAGGTGGGCCTGGTATGATAGAAAACGCAATCTCGCTAATGATAGCCATTCCTCTTCTGGGAGCAGTGGTATCTTTCTTTGCGGGAACCAAGGCCAAATTCGTGGCCCTAATAGCCTCGCTTATACCTTTAGCCCTATCCCTGCAAATGTATATGGAGTTCGATAAAACCTCCAAATTAATGCAGTTTGTAGAGAGCTATGACTGGGTTCCTTCTCTCGGCGTCAAATATACACTAGGCGTCGACGGCATAGGCTTCCCGTTAGTCTTGCTTTCGACTATTGTAACGGTACTGGTAATAATATACTCCTGGGGAGAGACAAAGAAGCCCAATCAGTACTTCGCCTTGCTTCTGCTAAATGAAGTCGGAGTGCTGGGAGTCTTTACATCTCTGGACTTTTTCCTGTTCTACATCTTCTGGGAGATAGTGCTCATCCCCATGTTCTTCCTAATTGGATCGTGGGGCGGACCGAGAAAGGACTATGCTGCAGTCAAGTTCTTCATCTACACCCACGTGGCAAGCCTGGTGATGCTGCTGGCCATCTTCGCCCTGTACTTCACCTACCAGACACCTGAGGGGACACGAACCTTCGATATGCTGACCTTGCTGGCAGCAACAGCAGACAAGACCATATTCCCAACCGGCCTGCTCAATATCATCTTTGCCGGACTTCTGCTGGGATTCCTGGTCAAGATGCCTGCCTTCCCCTTCCATACCTGGCTGCCTGATGCCCACGTTGAGGCACCTACAGCCGGTTCGGTCGTGCTGGCAGCTCTGCTGCTTAAGATGGGCGGATACGGCCTCTTCAGGGTCATTATGCCCATGCTCCCCAGCGTCGATAAGGCATTCGTTACCATCATCGCCATCATTGCGGTGATTTCCATTGTCTACGGAGCCTTCATGGCACTGGCTCAGAAGGATATCAAAAAGCTGGTAGCGTACTCATCCGTCAGCCACATGGGATTCGTGACGCTCGGAGCTGTAGCCTTCACATGGATGTCGGTTACAGGAGCTATGTTCCAGCAGTTCTCGCACGGCATTATCACCTGTGTCCTGTTCATGTCTGCTGGTACCATCCAGCACGTGGTAGGGACCAGGGTCATTGCCGATCTCGGTGGCCTTGCTGATCGCATGCCCAAGTTCGCAGTCATCATGATGGCCGGATTCATGGCCTCCCTGGGACTGCCGGGCATGAGCGGTTTCGTGGCCGAGTTCATGGTTCTGACAGGCTCATATCCTGCGCTGCCGACATATACCATGATCGTAGTCTTCCTGAGCATTGTGACCACGGCCGCCTATCACCTCTGGGCCATGCAAAAGGCTATGTTCGGACCGATATTGAAGAAGTATATGAATGTGCATGAACCGCATGCCTACGAGCTGTTCTCTATGGCCATGATCATAGTTCTCTCTTTGATCTTCGGTCTGCAACCCGGGCTGATCACAGATATAATGGGAACAGCGGCAACTCAGATCATGGAGCCCGTTATGACCCTGACCCAGATGGGGGTGATTTGAAGTGGACTTTTCACACTACGCACCCCTCTGGGGAGAAGCGCTACTCACATTCCTGGCAGTTTTGATCATATTGCTGGGATCGCTCATGAAGAACAGCGGTAAGCTCATGGGATACCTGAGCGCCGCCGGGCTGGTGGCAGCTTTGGGACTGGTGGCTAGCAATCTCACCATTGCCAAGCCTGCCATATTCTTCTTTGGTAGTATATCGGTAGATGCCCTGTCTCAGTTCTTTAAGGTCGTCTTCCTGATAGTATCGCTACTGGTAGTGATCGCCTCACTGTCCAGGTACACGGGAAAGGGCGCAGACGAGTATTATGCGCTGCTGCTCTTTGCCACTGTGGGCATGATGGTGGTCTCCAGCTCCGTTGATATCGTCACCCTGTTTGTGGGCTTCGAGCTGGCCAGCCTGTCCACCTATGCCCTGGCGGCCTTTGATAGAAGCCGGAAGAACCTGGAAGCGGCCATGAAGTATTTCATCTTCGGCTCTGTGGCTTCTGCGTTCATGCTCTTCGGCTTCTCGCTGCTCTACGGCATGGCAGGATCTACTCATCTCGTAGATATCGCCGCAGCATCCCTGGCCGACTTCGGCCCGGCAACACTGGTGGCCCTGATCTTCGTGATCGTGGGTTTTGCCTTCAAGATGGCACTGGTGCCTTTCCATATGTGGGCTCCCGATACCTACGAGGGCGCACCGCCCCTGGTCTCGGCCCTGCTCGCTGCGGGCTCCAAGAAGATGGGTTTCGTCGCCGCCTTCAGGGTAATTCTCATAGCCCTGGTGGCTCTGCGAATGGAATGGTACATGGCCTTCGCCATCCTGGCCACAATAACCATGACGCTAGGAAATCTAGCCGCCTGCTGGCAAAACAATGTGCGGCGCATACTGGCATACTCTTCCATAGCTCAGGCGGGCTACATCGCCATCGCCTTTGTAGTGGTGGGTGCAGCTTATGGAGCTGCGCCAGTTAATGTGCTGAACATGGGTATGCTGCGAGCGGATCAGCTGGGTATTGCTGGCGCGCTGCTGCTTATCCTGGGACACGCTCTTATGAAGACGGGTGCCTTTATCGGCACAGCCCAGGTATCGAGCATGGTGTCCAAGGGAAGCGAAACCGACCCTGATGACATATCCAACTATGCCGGTCTGGCCAGAAGGGCGCCCATAACAGCGTTTTGCATGCTCATCTTCATGTTTGCGCTGGCGGGCATTCCCCCCACGGCGGGATACATCGGCAAGTTCGTGCTCTTCAGCTCGGCCATTTACTCCGGGCTGGTCTGGCTGGCAGTAATTGCCATCCTCAACAGCGCTCTGTCGCTGGTGTACTACCTGAGGATCATCAGCTACATGTACCTCAAGGAGCCAACTGGCCCCAAGATCGCTGAGCAGAAGGGATATGTGGTAGCGCTCGTCCTGACGCTCCTGGCAGTGGTCTGGATCGGTGTCTTCCCAGAGGCATTCATCAACTGGGCAATGCAGGCAGCAGCAGTTCTGCTGCCTCAGTAAAATTTTTGCCTTTTCTTTTTTTTGCTTTTTGGTTTTGCTATTTTCCGTCTCGATTTTTCCATTTGATTCAATTACTTCAGCTATTCTCGATGCTGACGGCAATATCGTCTGACTGCCAGGCCACGGCCCCCGCACAGCCGCACGAGGCCGCCGCCCACACACACGAGCGCGGGCGGGACCGCCGACGCGAACGGCCGTACATGAAAGCAGAAGCATGAGAAATTATTTTAACCTTGAAGAAGAAGTAAACATTAAATCTCCCGGCAGGCCCATCCCATGAGCATAAAGATCATTGAATGCATTTATGAAGGAGGTATCCTGAGACCTCTTGTCAAGGTTGACCTGGAAGAGATACTCGACAAGTACGCCGGAATTGTCAATCTTGGCAGGACTGTAAAGCTCCAAGAAATCCTGACGCTTATCTCTTATGATGATTCTGCAATTGTATTCTTAACCTAATGGATTCAACATAGCTGCTTTCCGGTCGCATACGAGTCTTCGCGCCCATGGCCCGCTGGCCGCCGAGCGATCGCTCCCCGGCCAGGCTACGGACTTCGCAAAGATGTGGGTGATGCCGGTACCAGTCGTGGCAACAGGCTCCCGAGTAAAGCAAGCTGATTATCGACCTAGGCCTTGAAACCTGCAAAGAAGCTGGCAGATCTCGTAAATCCAAGAATGGTGTGCCGGCAAGAATCTGATTCAGTCAAAAGAAGTAACCACAAAGGATGGTATTTGATGGAAACCATACTTGTTGATAAGGATCTCTGTACTCGATGCGGGATCTGCTCTGTAGTCTGCCCTATGGCAATTGTTTCCCCCGCAGATGAGAGCACCCAACCCAAAGTTGCGGATGAAAAAGCAGTCATGTGCCTCCAGTGCGGGCATTGCGAGGCTTTTTGCCCGTCCCAGGCGTTGCTCTTAAACCTGCGACCCGATGAAAGGTTGCCACTGCCGGACAGTGCTGGAACCATTTCTCCAGGGACAATCGCGTTCTATCTCAAGAAACGCAGGTCTGTGCGGCATTTCACCAGTTATCCTGTGCCAAGGGAGAATATCCTCGAAATGCTTGATATTGCCCGGTACGCTGCTTCGGGAAGCAACGGGCAGCCAGTAAAGTGGCTGGTTATTCATGACCACGATGTGGTGAAAAAGATCGCCGGGCTTACCATCGAATGGATGAAGAGCCTTCTGAACACTGCCCATCCCATGAGCGGCTACGTGCCGATGTTTATTTCGGCATGGGAGCAAGGACACGATGTCATCTGCCGGGGAGCCCCGCATCTGCTCTTCGCCCATATTCCTGAAGGGAATCCGGTTGCTTCAGTCGATGCCATCATCGCCCTCACCCATTTCGATGTCGCTGCACCGGCATTCGGTATCGGTACCTGCTGGGCGGGCTTTGTTGCCATGGCAGCCATCTCTCATGAGCCGCTCCAGAAGGAACTCGGCCTGCCCACGGGACGAAAGTGCGCCTATGCCATGATGTTCGGCTACCCGCAGTACAAGGTCCACGGGATCCCTCGCAGGAAACCCCTTGAGGTGACGTGGCAGTAAACCAGGCCTGCCTGAAAAAACAGAAAGGAGCACGACAATGAAAGTCATTGCCATCAACGGAAGTCCACGAAAGAGAGAGTTACAGTAAATGTGCCGTGCAAGACGGCCTGACACCCGTTCTTGAAAAGATCGAGGTTGCCGACGCCCTCATCCTCGGCTCGCCGATCTATTTCGGCAAGAGGAAGCAGCGGCGCAGGACTGTCTTTCCGCAGGACTGCAGGCGGGCGTTTGAACTTGGGGCACGGCTCAGGTAGCGAGCAATGTGGCCCTTTGATTGCGCTCTTTTTGCAGAGGGCGGAGGATGCTATGCAGCATCGTCCGCATTAGTAGTAAGATCGATCTGTGTTGCCTGGCATCTGAAGCTGATAGTATCGCCCATGTGGTAGTTCATCGTCAAGAGAAACGTGTCCCCAGATTCAAAAGAGAAAGTGCCATAGCCATTTACCAGATCTGTATCGTCCCAGCCTTCAAAAGAGAAAATCAGCTTCAGGATTTCTTCATCCCTCTCGAATCGGCCATCGATGTAGCCATCCTGGGCACCGAACTGATAGCTTCCCGTAACCTCGTTCTTTTCGTCCACATTTATGAGAAGATGTGGGTCAGGAGATAGGCTGAGATAATCTTCCACCATATCCATGGCCTCGATGACTTTCCATTTACCGGCGAATTCGCTTTCTGTAACCATTCTGGATCCTCCATATGAATTATCGGCGATCTTTGCAGTCAATGGGATATGGCTTTTCCGGCCAAATTTCATATTTTATTTGAGCATTTCTTGCCTAAAGCAGTATCTTCCCGGTCAAGGTTATGCGCACTTCTTTGGTCTTGCCTTTCTGCACCAGATGCAGAGCGCCAAGCTTCGCCAGGCGGGCCACCTGGCGGGAGATGGTGCTCTCGGAGACAGAGAGGCGCTTTGCGATATCGGTAATAGTAGTAGGCTGGCTCTCGCTTATGTCCTTCAAAATCCCGGTGATTGACACGGTGAATCTGGAACG
>Ga0351920_1013_pt1 | contig 47471 bp, 47 predicted proteins | sample BONcelHT113001C8_FD_206854 | JGI IMG/M metagenome (GOLD analysis project Ga0351920, IMG submission 206854) | Enriched cells from coal bed in the Powder River Basin, Montana, United States - BONCAT cells T11 rep2 HSBNCT.T11.300.1.C8 ... | reverse complement strand
ACGGTTTCTTTCATCTCGAGATCGAGTTTCCCTTCCTCGTCGACGGCGCCTTCGATTACATCTTTGTCCAACCCTCTCTCATTCACATATGGGAAGACCCCTTCCCGCTTCCCGAGGTAACAAAGGCCCACATCAAACGGGGAATGACCTACCTCAAGCCCGAAGGCACGATGGTCCTCATCCTTGACCGCCCCGATGAACACCTCCTCGCCGAACTCTCCCGCTCCAAACGCTACGACACCCAGGCGGAAGAGAATATCATCCTCCTCAGAAAGAAAAAAATGGCTTGAATGGCTTGAGCGTCGAAGAACAGAAAATCACTTCCGCAGATCACATCTGACGGCACCAATTCCGGAAAGAGTTCTTTTGGCCTTTAACTCTCAAGCCATTCAAGCTACTCAAGCGATTCAAGCCGTCTTCAGAATACCAGGGTTTTGAGCAGTCGGTAGGATTTGAAGTCTATGTCTATGTGGTAGGCCAGGAAACCCTCCATTACGTCCTGGGCCTCGTGTTCGAGGGTGTGCGTGGCGAAACCGCCCTGCATTGCCTTTGCGGAGAGGAAGGCGGGGATGAGTCCCTGGGTGCATCGCCTGTGGGGGAGGGACCTTGCGCAGGCGCCGCAGAGGATGCCGCCGCGCTCGCGGGAGAAGTGGAGCTTTTCAGCTTCGTCCATGGCGGTCCCGCAGTAGACGCAGGTATCGAAATTGGGGTGGTAGCCCAGTATATCAAGCATGAGAAGCTGATAGTGGAGGATTTCGGCATAATCGGGGTCCTTCGTCCTCGCGAGGTCGATGAACTCCTTCAACGCCGTGAAAAGTGGGTCATGGGGCTCTCTCTCCTTCGTAAGCCGGTCCACGAATTCGGCAAAGAACGATGCGCTGCAAGCCCTTCTTATACTCATCTCTATTCCGTCGTTGGGTCCCAGCAGGTCGGCATTGTCTATCCGCACCATCCCACGGCCATGTTTTTCGAAATACTCGACGCGAATATGATTGAAGGGTTCGAGGGTATTCATGAAACGCTTCTGGCTCTTGCCTGCACCCTTTGCAATAGCCGATATTTTGCCGGTCTCGCGGGTGAAGAGGTGGATGATCCTGTCGGATTCACCGTAGGCACGCTTCGAAAGGACTATCGCCTCATCCTTGTGAAGGGACATCGCACCTCCCGAAACTGACTGCAACCGTTGGAACCGTTGGAACCGTTGGAACCGTTGGAACTGGTGGAACTGGTGGAACTGGTGGAACCGCTTGAACCGTTGGAACCGTTGGAACCGCTTGAACCGTTGGAACAGGTGGAACTGGTTGAACTTTCAGGGAAACCCTTTTTCGATTCGTCATCCCTTTCTCACCTTCTTCATCCGTCATCCCTTTCTCACCTTCTTCATCCGTCATCCCTTTCTCACCTTCTTCATCCGTCATCCCTTTCTCACCTTCTTCATCCGTCATCCCTTTCTCACCTTCTTCATCCGTCATCCCGGACTTGATCCGGGAGCCAGAGGTTTTTCGGCTCCAACATTCTTCCTGGATCCCGGATCAAGTCCGGGATGACGACACAGAAAAAAGAGTGGTGGTCCATGACGGTACGGAAAAAAGAGTGGTGGTCCATGACGGTACGGAAAAAAGAGTGGTGGTCCATGATGGTACGGAGAAGAGTGGTGGTCCTTTCTTGTGAAAGGAAGGAGGCGCGGGAAACGAAAAACGCGTCGAAACAACGGGAAAGAAAGGTCATGGAATGTCCCTGCTCAGTATGTGAGAGGTTATGAAGCGGGCTATGGCGGGGATGTCGTCGCGGGCGAAGCGGGGCAGGGGGGTGTCTATGTCCTCGTCGGTGACGATGGCTATGTAAGCGGCGTCACCGGAAAGACAAAGCGGCGGCTCTCCCCGGTCAGCGGTGAAGACCTCGATCTTCGGCGCCCTTTCATGTTTGAATCCTTCCACGATCACCATGTCGGTGCCCACGGCATAGAGCGAGATAATATCATCAAGGGAAAGGTCATTTTCAAAATCCTTCACCACCCCCAGTCCTGTCCTGGACACGAGGATGGAAGTCGCCGCCCCCGCCCGCTTGAAGCGATACGAATCCTTTCCGGGAACATCGAACTCAAGGTCGTGATGGGTATGTTTGATGACAGCAATGCGCAGGCCCCGTTCGCTCAATAAAGGAAGCAGTCGTTCGATGAGGGTTGTCTTGCCGCTGCCCGATCTGCCGGCAATGCCGATGACGGGGATCGTTCCCGATGCCGCTGTCATTGCGAGCACAGCTTCTTCATGAAATAGAAGTGGAAGGCGACGATCACGAGGGAGTGATTTATGCCGCCGCCTGCTATGATGGATGGTATCTCCTCGGCGGACATGAGCACCACTTCAATATCTTCGTCAGGGTCGAGCGTCTTTTCCGATATCTCCCGTGCGTTCTCTATCAGGTAGGTGTGACAACGGTTATTGAATATCGCCGGGTTGGGATTCACAAAGCCAAGAAGCTCGACGCTGTCCCCCGCATATCCCGTTTCCTCGAGCAGTTCACGCCGTGCCGCCTCTCGGGGGTCCGCCTCATCCACGAGCCCCCCCGGTATCTCGAGTGTCACCTCTTTGGAGCCGTGGCGGTACTGCTTGATCATCACTATCTCGCCATCGGGCGTCACGGGTATCACGTTGACCCAGTCGCGGGTATCGATGGTGTAGAACTTACCGACCTTCTTTGTCCTCGGAGACATGGCAAGTTCCGATTGTATCCGGAACACCCGATAATCCCTGTCCACTCTTGATTCGAGAAGCTCCCATTCCTTTATCATAACGGATAAAAAATACCATGTCGGAGAAGGCAAATGCAACAGGGAGGATTATTATCTTCAATTATCTGGCCATTGGAATTTGGTTGTTGGCCATAGACGTCTTGTCTGGTTTTTGTACAGGGCCGGATCCGACGGCCCGACCCTGTACATAGATCGGAATCTTAGGGCTTAATGACGAGGGTGACGTTGATGACCGCTTCCTTGCCGTCACCGGTGGCTGCAAAGTTAAGCTGCTTCATGACAGCCTTGATGCATTTTTCCAAAGAGTTGTTCTTCCCATCTTTGAACTTTACATCCTTCACGGTACCATCGGCATTTACCGTCAGCGTCACGACATAACCGACGGGGCTTGTGATGCCGGCGGAACATGCCGCGATATCGCCCTCGCTGTTCCTTATGGTTTCCAGAGCCGCCTGTTTCGTGATCCCACCCGACACGGTCACGTCGCCGAGGGAAACCGAGGGGGCAGTCGGTGCCTTTCTCTTTTCGCCGTTCTTCACCGGGGAGGCATCTTCCTTCAGGGCCATTCCCATCCGTCCGTGGCCATAATACGCGGGCGGAGCCATGGCCATCGTCTTCATCGCTCCTCCTCCCACGGCGTAATCAGAGACGCCTTCAGGCAGAGGCAACGGCTGGTTGACCGTGCTCGGTCCTTCCCCCTTATTTCTCACCTGGTTGTCGACTGCCACGAAAGAGGTATAGGCCGTAAGGAGGTTGTAGGTGAGGCCGAGTTCGGTCACTTCCTTCACCCGCTTGTCGCTGGAATGGAGTTTGTTGTAATCCGACAGGAGAGTTATGCGGTGACGCGCCCAGAGGTACCGCAGTGCAATGTTCTCTTTCAATGGTTTCGCCATCGCCACATCGATGGACTCCGTGAACTTCCCGCTTCCGGAAACACCCGTCACCGTTATGGTTCCTCTGGGTTCTCCCTTGTACTTGCCAAAGACCAGAACGGGGCGGTCCGCGAGGATATCGGGGATGGAAACAGGTTCCACATCATAGATGGAGAACCCCTGGAAGCTTACCTTGACCTTCGTCAGAACCGGGGACTCTATCATGGCCCTGAAGCGGTCCGCCTGGACCGGGGCGTCGGCAGGCTTCGTGATGACAAAGGGCTCCCCCATCCCGACACGGGCCATGCCTTCGATGATATGACGGTTGACGGAACTGCCGATTCCGAAGGCGAACACGTTGGCATCGTTGAGGCGGGTGCGGATGAGGTCGAACACCTCCTCTTCGACCCTCACGTAGCCATCGGTAACGACGACGATGCTGCGGGAATAGTTTTCAAGCTTCGGAAGCGCAAAGACCCTGTTGAGCGCCGGCAGAAGCTCCGTTCCGCCTCCGCCGCGCTGGCGGTCTATGACGTTGATGGCGTTGTCCACATTCTCTTTTGTTGCCGCCAAAGACTTTTCGGACATGAGCCTCGATCCGCCCGAGAAGAGCAGCACGTTGAACGTATCCGTAGGGCGGAGGTTGCCGATGAGGCTCCTGAGAACCTTTTTTGATATGTCGAGAGGAAAACCGTGCATGGAGCCCGAAACATCGACGACAAAGATGTACTCCCTGCCCGGTATCTGTGCGCTCTTCACCTTCTTCGGGGGCTGGAGCATGCAAAGGAAGAAATTTTCCTTTTCCCCCTCATAGAGAAGGAGACCGGACTGTATCTTGTCCCCGGCAAGGCGCCAGCGGAGTATGTAGTCCTTGTTGCCACCCGACTTCTCCGACCTGTCAAGTGTCACCTTTGCGTTCGCGGGACCGTTGAAAGCGGTATTCACCTTGTGGGAGTTGGAGGCCAGTTCCTTGATAGGCATTCCGCCCGCGACGTTGACGGTCATGTCGAAGGTGTACGCCGGTTTCTCTCCTTCGCGCAAATAGGGGTTCTGCACCCATTTCTCCGAAGGCAGCGCGCCGTCGGCGTGCTTGTTCGAATAGCGGGGACCGACCACCGTGGGATAGACAAACTCGTATATCCTGTCCGTCGGGACAAGGACCTCCGTGTATTTCAGTTCCACCCGTATCTCGTCACCGGGCATGATGTTGGCGACGTTCATCTGGAAGACGTTCGGTCTTTGCTGTTCCAGAAGGGACGCGCTCTTACCTTGCTTCTTTGCGTCTTCGTAGTCCTTGCGGGCCTCGTCGCGTTTCTTGATCTTCGCCTCGATGACGCGCTTGCCGATAACCATCTTCATGCCGTACACGGCGGCCCGTGTCGAAGCCGGAAAGACATAGATCGCTTCGAGGGCCTTCTTGCCTTCGTTCTTGTACACCTGGGTTACCACGACGTCTGCAATGACTCCGGAAATGTTCGCAACCGCGGATGTGGACTTGAGCGGCAACTGGTCAAGCTTGGGATCATCGCTTTTCACGAAGAAATAGGGAGACAGCGTCTTGTCACCGCCGTCTTCAGGTTTCTGCGTGTGCGAAACATGGGGAAAAAATAGAACCGAACAGAGTATGGCAAAAAGACCAAGAACTACCGAAACACCTTTCATGAACAACCTCCTTGGGATCGCTGTTTTCATTCTTTGCGGTGAGACAAGGGGAGGCGGGAAAAAGTTCCAAGCAGCGCTTGCGCGGCGGCGCTCATGCGCCTAACGAGTGGACGGGTCTGCCCTTCGGGCAAACGGGCGGATGGGGTAGAGACGAAAGAAGATACATGTAAGCTGCATGCATTTCCGCGTATGCCCGTGTGCCCGTTAGGTGCCCTGGCGCCGACCCGTAAGCGCCTTTACCAGGTTATCTTCCTCGCCATGAGGACTCCCTGCGCACGGGGGTTGCCAAGGCGCGCCGCGCCCTGATAATCCTTCACGGATTGTTCGCTGTTCCCCCTGGCTTCGTAGGCCTGGGCTCGGTTGAAATAGGCATCGCTGTTGTGCCCGTCTATCTCTATAGCTCTCGAGTAGTCGATTATCGCCCGATCCAGATCCCCTTTGAGAGAATAAGCAACTCCCCGTATGAGGTAGAGTTCGTCATCGGCGGGGTCAAGCTCGATAGCCTTCGTGTAGTCGGCGATGGCCTCGTCATGCCTGCCCAGCTTCTGATACACGTACCCGCGGGCCGCATAATGCACGGGATCCTTCGGCGCATACCGGATGGCCTTCGTGTAATCCTTCAGGGCCTCCTCGTAGTTCCCCTGTTGCGTGTCGAATTCCCCAAATTTCTCCAGATAGGAAACATTGCAGGCACAAAGAAAAAGGAGCGCAACCAGTGCGGCACACGTGCCACAATGAAACAGAACCCTCTGCATCCTTCCTTTTCGGGTAGTCATGGTATATCTTCTCCTGTCTTATGATGTTTGAGCCCGATTATATCACGGGGTCCCCGGTTTTTCACCAGCAAAGAGAACCGTCGCAGTTCACAAGTCCCCACGCCGCAGGCCGAAACCCTCATCCCGAAAGCAACGGAACCTTCATTGTCTTTGACCTGGGACCTGAAACCTGCGACCTGGAACGTTTTCTCACGTTGTCAGTATCTTCTCCATCTCGACGATCTCCTCATCCACAGCTTCGAGATCACAAAGGAGCTTGAAGACGTCCACGTTCGCGATGGCGGGCTGGATACTTTGAAGGGCCTGGAAAGCCTCCGTTTCCTCGAGAACGACGCCGCTTCTGTCACCGCCGAAACCGAAGTATCTCACCCGTGCCAGTTCATCGGCAAGAGAACACACCGCGACGGTGGCGCGCGTTTCTTCCTGGCACAGGGAAACAGCGTGGTGATATCGTGTCACATTTACGAGAGTGAGAGGAAATTTCCACCGCTCCATGATCATGCCGCCTATGGTGTCGTGTGATTCACCGATGATCCTCTTTTCTGCCTCGATCATGGGGAGGCATTCCTCGTGCGTTACCTGTACGACGATCCTGTACAGTTCGTGGGCAAAACGGTCGAGTACCACCTTGCCGATATCATGAAGGAGGCCCCCGAAATATATAGTGTTCCTGTCTCCTACGGCCAGTTCCTCGCAGATCTTCTTCGCGATGACACCCGTGGCGACGGAGTGCTTCCAGAATTCATCCAGGTCGAAGGTCGCTTCATCCGCCGGAGGTTTGAGCGCCTGGTATGCGCCGCAGGAAACGCAGATCATCCCCAATTCCCTCACTCCCAGCATCCGCACGGCATGGTCGACGGTTGCAACCTTGTTGGTGAGGCGATAAAAGGCGGAGTTGGCCACCTTGAGAACGTTCATGCTCATCGGGGGATCTTTTGCAATTATCCTTGCGATGCTGTTCATGTTCGTGTTCTCATCATTGAGCGCCCTGAGAAGCTCGACGATGACGACTGGAATGGGGGGAATGAAATTGATGACTGTCTCGAGCTTCTTTGCGAAATCTGTTATCACAGGCGCCGAACCTCTGGGGATTCCTGCAGGATCACTTCTGCCGGTAAGAATATCATCGGACAAAGTCCGTAATCCCTTAAGAGATTTCAGGCCCTCTGCCGCGGCAACAAGTTTTTTTCTTTGCAATCACTTCGGCAGTACTGTAAAACATCAGGAAAATCTTCCTTATCACGGCCGGATGGAAACTACTACACTTATATGGCGGACCATGGTACACCTCGTAGCCAGGGACGGAACAAAACCAGCCGCCTCGCTGTCTCATACCATGGAAGGACGCCTGCAGGAAAAGGACGAAGATTCACAATTCGTTGCCTTGTGCCAGGGAGGCGAACCGGCGGCCTTCGAAGTCCTGGTGAGGAGACATCAGAAGAGGATGTTTAACATCGCATATCGCATGACGGGCGATTACGAGGATGCGGGAGACGTAGTACAGGAGGCTTTTCTTTCCGCATACAGGACGATAAAGCAGTTTCGCGGCGAGGCTAAATTCTCGACCTGGCTATACGGCATAGTCGTCAACCATGCCAGGAACCGTATCCGGCAGGCAGGCAGCAGAGCATATCATGAACCGGTAAGTCTCGATGACCCGCCTGCCCGGGCAGAAGGCACTCCTGCTTTCGATCCGCCGTCGCGGGAGATTCCCGCCGTCGATGTGCTTGTACGGAAAGAGACCCAGGAAAAGGTCCAGGGCTGCATCAACGGTCTCGAAAAAGAGCACGGGGAGATCATCATCCTCAGGGATATCCAGGGGTTCTCCTACGAAGAGATCACGCAGATGCTCGGGATACCCGACGGCACGGTAAAATCCCGGCTTTCGAGAGCGCGCAACGCCCTTAAGGACAGCCTTAAAAAAGTGTTCGGTGATCTATGAAACAATGCGGCGATGTCGAAAACCAATTCACCGCCTATCTTGACGGTCTTCTCGGAACCGGAGAGAGAAAGATCGTTGAGGAGCATCTTTCCGCCTGTTCTCACTGCCTTCGCAAGCTTGAAGACCTGCGAAGGATACAGGAAATCCTCGCCGGATTGGATGAGATCGATCCGCCGCCGGGACTGACGGAAAAGATACTGTCCCGGATCCATGAAGGAGGGGAACGGAAAGAAGGTTTCTTCCGGAAGCTTTTCTTCCCCCTCCACATAAAGATCCCCGTGCAGGCGCTGGCAACGGTTTTTGTCGTGGTCCTGTCCGTATACATCTATAGATCGACCCTGCCCGAAATGGGGAGATTCGAACGACCTCCGATGTCGCCGCAGGTCGCGGAAAAAAGATCCCCTGCCGTGAAAGAAAATGTTCCGACGGAGAGACCCGTTATCTCAGCCTCGCCGGAGCCTTCGCTCCGGCAAACACAGGCCGGGAAGAAGGAACCGGCACAGCGGCAGGCGGCGGCACCCGAGGTCGCCGCAGGAGCATCGTCGGCCCCAAAGGACAACAATACCGCCGGGCATTCCGGAGCGGTTGCGGAAAGGGTCCTCGCCCCTGAACGGCATGCCGCTGATGTTCCGTCATTCTCAAAGGCCGCGCCGCCACCCGGGGCGGGACAGATCAGGACGAGAGGCACGGCAGTGAGAGAGGAAAATAGCAGGGCGCCCGAACCAGTCCCTGCGCCGCCTCTTCGCGCTGAGTCACCCGATGTCCGAAACCGCATCGCCATCATCTCAGACAACCCCCGCCAGACCGCCCTTCAGGCGGCGACGATAATACGTTCCCTTGGAGGCACAAGAATCGAGGAAACAACGAAAGATGGCATCGTGATAGTCTCGGCGTGGATCGACACCGATGTCCTTGGAGAACTGAAAGACCGGCTGAAGGAGATTGCCTCCGTGGATGAGCCGAAGAGCGTCTTCGTGTCGGGACCGAAATCCACCTTCATCGAGATCACCATAAGGAGAACAGCGAGCGGCCATAAAGGGAACCCTGCCGGCAGGTAAAGATATCTCTCACATCACTTGACCATCTCTCATCACAACGAAAACAGGGCGTCAATAAACACGATAATGCGCATTGGCAGGCTCGTGTATTTCTTGTTGACAAGTTTCGAAACGGACATGTATTTTATGATCGAGTCGGGGGCGGCTCGTAGTTAACAACAATATCATTGGGTTTCGTGAAAGAGGAATGCATCGGAAAAACCGACCCTTGTGCGGCGCCCTGGTGCTAAGCGTATTGAGTATGTCAAATAAACAGTTCGTCCTTACCTATAAGGGTCTTCACCCTGCTATCGATCCCGGGCAAGCGCCGACCCGTCTTGGCGTGACCGCTCTTTCCATAAGGGAAACGGTACGATCGAAGATCCCCTCGGACAAAAGCAAATATGACAGAAACGAAAAGGTCGATGAATTGTATCGCAAATGGTCGCAGTCGTCTGGTTTCCATCCCGAAGACCGATACGAGACTGTCATTCTCCACTTCTACGAACTCTACAAACCGAAGATCCTGGCGATCGCAAGAAAATACAGGGCCCTGAGCCCTGTGTTCGATGATGACGACCTTCAGCAAACGGGACTTCTTGGAATCTTTCAGGCATTGACGAAATATGATCATGCGGAGCATATAGATATGAGATTTTCCACCTATCTCGAATGGTCCGTACGAAACGTCTTTCAACGCACCATAGGTTACACCGATAAGTTCGTGGAAATCTACGACAGAAACGACAACCTCATCTGCGTCATGAGTTACCGGGAATTCCTGGTGAAAAAGAAGGCCATCACATCCGAAGGACACAGATACGTCATCAGATCACGACAATGCTATCTTTCAGAGGTGTATCACCTTTCCGTGCATAATACATATCTTCATGGGGAAGTAGCCGAAGATGCTAAATGGCATGATGAAGACGACGATCGATCATCCGGGGCGAGATCTAATGGATAGAGAACGAAGTGACATTTCCCGCGAAGGCGTTTGCAGTAACGGCAAGGCTCAAACCGACAATTCGGAGGCAGAGGTCGGAGAACTTGAACGCATCAGGCAAAGGGCGCTGAGAGTTCTCGCGAACTACGAGAAAACAAAGGCTGTGATCAGGAAGGAAGTCAGGAAAGAGTATGTGACCGAGATTCGCCATCTTGAGAACGAGCGTTCGCAGAGGGAGGGTGTCGTAAAGGAAAAGATGACCGAGATCGACCGACTGGAGGAAAGGGTACGATCCCTGAACAACGAGGTCTTCGGACTTCGGTCGAAGAGCAAATTATGGGAGCACGAATGCGCGAGAATATCAGATGTATATCACAGGACGGTGATGTACTATTCGAATCCGGGACTCGTGGAGGTGCAGCTTCAGGTTGTTTCCGAATACGTCGATGCTCTCATCAGGTTCGTCGGCGCGCATAAGTGGGACCGGGATACCGTAAACATGGCAAAGAAATACCGCGATTCCATCCAGGCGAAATTGCACGATGTCGTCCGGGAAATCGACAGGAACCCCAAAGAGGACACGTCTCTCGTCACGGCACGAGAGAACACCGAGACATCGATGCAGAGCCGATAGATAATGACACGAACATTTAGCTGACGAGTTCTAAGCCGTTACTTTTTCAATAGCTTCATCGGTTTCGAACAACACACAAGATCACAGACCTCGACGCAGTTGCACACGGTATCCACGGCAACGGTCAACCCGCAAACACCGCACGAGTACCTCGCCCCCTTTTTATTGACAGCTCTTATTGCTGCCGGTTTCGGTTTTGCGGATGCAGTTTTGGCCTTCGCGCCTTCCGCTTTCTTCACGGGTTTTTCAGCTGCCCGTTTCGGTTTTGTTGCTGCACCTTTTGTCGCCATGCTGACCCCCTTTATTTTTTCGCGGGTGCCTTTTTTGCCGGTGCCTTCTTTGCTGCAGGTTTCTTCTTTGTCGTCGTTGAAGCAGCGGGTTTCGCCTTCGCCGCAGTTGCCTTCTTTGCTGCAGGTTTCGCCTTCGCGGGAGCTGCTTTCTTTGCCGGCGCCTTCTTTGCTGCAGGTTTCGCCTTCGCGGGAGCCGCTTTCTTCACTGCAGGTTTTGCTGCTGCGGCTTTCGCCTTCGCGGGAGCTGCTTTCTTCACTGCAGGTTTTGCTGCTGCGGCTTTCGCCTTCGCGGGAGCTGCTTTCTTTGCCGGCGCCTTCACTGCCTTCTTTGTTTCCGCCTTTACGACTGTTGCCGCTTTGCTTTTTGTCGTCGAGCATTTTTTCGCCATGATTCCCCCCTTGCTTTAGTTTTTTGTAACGCAAAACTATTTGTTTTTTATTGTATATCAATAAAACATTCTGTCAAGAAAGAATGTGAAAAAAAGCCATTTATTTCAAATTACTTCCGGCGAAGAAAGACGCGTGTCTTGCGGACTGCCCTTACGACTTTCCTGATCAGGAAACCTCTGGCCAGATAAAGAATGAATGTGAGAACAACGCTTGCGGAAAGAAGAATGAAGAACAGGCGGTATTGCTGCGAGTACACGGCGGAGCCCTGCATGGTGAGCATCAGCGTTCCCGGCAGTCTTCCGAAGACATTCATTATGATGAAATCAGTGAGCCTGATGCGGGTCAATCCCAGAAGATAGCACAGCGTATCTTTGGGGAAGCCGGGAATGAGAAAAAGAATGAAGGAAACGTTGAGTCCTTTGTGGGTGACGAAGAAATTGAACTTGTCTATGTAATGTTTTTTAACCACCTTCTCCACAAACCGCAATCCAAGCTTCCTCGATATCGTGAATGCACCGAGAGAGCCGAGGGTGAGACCGATGGTCGAAAAGATCGTGCCCCAGGTGTTGCCGAAAACAAGGCCTCCGACGAATCCCGTAATCTCCCCGGGGACCGGGGCAAAAACGACCTGGAGGGATTGGATCACGATGAAGACGACCGCAGCGAAGGGTCCGAAGGAGAGGATGAAGAGACGCAGTTTCTTATAGTCAAAGAAGAAACGGTAATAGGCGACGATCTCTTTCCACGCACCTTCCTGATAGGCATAGAAAATGAGAAAGACGAGGAGAAGAACGAGGATGGCAAGGATGGAACGCAAAACACGAGAGACGGTCTTTGACTTAACGAGTGATGTTCGGATCAATTTTGAACCGCGACTGTCCGCAGGACTTCGTCAACAGTTGTGTGCCCTTCACCAAGAAGGATGAGGCAGTATTCCTTGAGGGTCTTCATGCCGCTTCTGACCGCCGCGTCCCTGATGGCCAGGGTATCGGCGCCTTCGGCAATGAGGTGCCTGAGTTCCTCGTTGATGAGAAGCACTTCATAGACTCCGATCCGTCCCTTGTATCCCGTGCCCCCGCACACGTCGCACCCCTTTCCTTTGTGTAATATCGTATCTTCACTGAGATCCAGGTATTTCAGGATTACGGGGTCAGGCTGGTAGGATTCCTTGCATTTGCCGCAGATCCTCCGGACGAGACGCTGGGCTACGATTCCGATGACAGAGGTGGAAATGAGAAAAGGCTCGATGCCCATCTCGGAAAGCCGCATGAACGTGCTCGGAGCATCGTTCGCGTGGAGGGTCGTGAAAACAAGATGGCCTGTAAGCGCCGCTTCAACGGCGATCTTCGCGGTTTCGGTGTCCCGTGTCTCGCCGACGAGGATGATGTCAGGATCTTGCCTCAGGAAAGCCCTGAGTACCCGCGCAAAGTCGAGCCCGATGTCGGAGTTTACCTGCACCTGATTGACACCCTCGAGATCGTATTCGACGGGGTCTTCCACGGTGGAAATGTTGACGCCTATATCATTGATCTCCGCCAGCGAACTATAGAGGGTCGTGCTTTTCCCCGATCCCGTCGGGCCGGTGACATAGATGATGCCGTAGGGTTTCTTGATCATGTCCCGGACAAGGTCGAGAACAGGCACGTGCGAGATGAGCTTGTCGAGACCCATCGTTGTATTCGTCTTATCGAGGATCCTTGTGCAGATCTTCTCTCCGAACTTCGTCGGTACAGTCGACACACGGAAGTCGACGGACTTGCTGCCAAGCTTGATCGTGATCCTGCCGTCCTGGGGAAGCCGGCGCTCGGTGATGTCCAGTTTCGAGATGATCTTCACCCTGCTGATGAGCGGCAACTGCACCTTCTTGGGGAGCATCATCTCTTCGCGCAGCACGCCGTCGATACGGTATCGCACGCGCAGCCCGCGCTCCATGGGTTCGATGTGGATGTCCGAGGCACCCTTTTTCAGAGCCATCGCGATGATGTTGTTCGTGAGCCGGATTATGGGAGCACCCTCCGCCTCGCGGGCAAGATCGGTGATGCCCGAATCATCCTCCTCGCCGTCGTCGAACTCGACATCCTTCATTATGTCCGACTGGATGTGGTCCATGGAATCGAGAAAATCATCGAGGTTGACCTCGGGTTTTTCCTCAACGAGAGGTTTGGTGATGATCTTGTACTCGCCTTCCATGAATTGCTTGAAGTCCTCGTCGGTGACGATGACCTGATCGAGGGCAACACTCTTCGTGAACTTCGCCTTGATCAGCTTGCGCGCCTCATCGAGGGCAATGATGTCCTGGGGATTCACCATGGCGATCGTCAGGCTCCCGTTGCCGTAAGAGGTGGCCAGCATCCTGTATTTCAGGGCCACAGGCTCGGGTATGACGGTTATGAAATCGGGATCGATCCTCAGTGTCTGCATGGAAACAACACCCATGCTTTTTTGCGTGTTCATCTCCTCGATGCGTTCCGCGACTATCTTGTTGATGGAGATGGAGATGCTTGGATGCTCCAGGAGCAGCGAATCGAAGTCCTTCTTTTCAAGGACAAAGAGCTCCGTGGCAGCGATCGCCATGACCGTGGCGGAGCGGGGCTTGCCGGTAAGGAGAGCCATTTCGCCGAAACACGCACCCATACCGAGCGTCGCTATGGTGAGGTCGACACCGAGGTTCTGTTCCCTCTTCTTTACCTCTACCTGCCCATTCTTGATGATGAACATGGCGTCGCCGGAAGCACCTTCGCGAACGATGGCCGTGTTCGGAGGATAGACCCTTTCCCGCAGTTTCGTTGAAAGCTTTTCCAGATCGCCGTCTTCAAGAGCACGAAACAGTTCCGTGTTCTTGAGTGACGAAACCCTGTCCATTACAGCACTCACTGTGGTACCTTCCAGGGTCTTGACCCACGATCATCCATCTGCCCTTCAGCTCCACCAGGATATTGAGTTTGCGAGGCCGGTTTGAAACCGGCCTGCTGAAAATTATAAAGGATATTCCTCAAAATAGTAATAGTTATTTTTGCCGATGTCATCGCCACGCGATCGACCTTTGCCGCGAGGGTCTTCTATTGATGAAGAAGGTTCTTCGTCTTCGACGTCAACGCCTTTATCGCGTCTTTGAGGCCGTCGATGGTAAGCTCATACATGGGGAAGATCTTGCCTATGGTGTCGACGGTGTAGTGTCCCCAGAAGTTCTTGTGCGTCGGGTTCAGCCATACCGAATGTGGAAAATGTTCACGTATCCTTGCAAGCCAGTCGAGGCCCGGCTTATCGTTTGTCGAGAAATAATCGATGCACCCGTTGATCTCGAAAAGCTCGGAGTAGGCCATCCGGGCGTCGCCGACGAGTATGAGCTTGTAGTTCTTGTTGAAGAGCGAGAAGAGCTTTTCCGTCGGCACGTTCTTGTAGTTGGCCATATCTTCATAGAGATCCTGGTAGATGCAATTGTGGAAGAAGTAATAGCGGAACTCCTTGAAGTGGTTCGCCTGCGTAGCGGCCGAGAAGAGCTTCTCGCAAAGCTCCGTGTAGGGAAGCATTGATCCGCCGGTGTCCATGAGGAGAATGATCCGCACCGAATTTTCCCGCGACTTATTGAAGACAAGCTCGATCTCGCCGCCTTCTTTCGCCGTTTTGTCGATGGTCTCTTCGATGTCGAGTTCTTCCTCGGAACCCTCTCGCTTGAGTTCCCGCAGTTTCTTGAGGGCCATCTTCGTCTGTCTCACGTCAAGGATGATGTCGTTGCGATAGTTACGGAACCTGCGCTCCGTGGCGACTTTGGAGGCCGACTGCATCCACGACTCTCCTCCGACCCTGATCCCTCCGGGATGATATCCGTAGGCTCCGAAAGGAGATTTGCCTCCCGTGCCTACCCATTTATGCCCGCCGTCATGGCGCTCTTTCTGTTCTTTCAACCGCTCCCTGAACTGGCGCATCAGTTCTTCCAGATCGTGGGTGCGCTTGAATTCCTCGAGCTGTCTCTGAAATTCCATTATCTCTTCAGGGCTCATTTTCGGCAGCCGGTTGAGGGGGTTCTCGAGCCATCCGAGCACCTTGTTGAGGTCGACATCCTCGGTGACGATGCCGCCGAAGAATTCCTGAAACGCGAGGTCGTAGGCGTCATAATACGCCTCACTCTTGACGAGAAAAGCCCTGCCTATATGATAGAGGTGGTTGAGGCTCGACTGAAAATGGCCTTCGTACAGCGCCTCCATAAAGGACATCCATTCCTTGATGGAGACGGGGACGCCCTTTCTTCGCAAAACGTAAAAAAAATCGATGAACATGAGTTACCTTCTCTTGAAGCCAAATCCGCCCTGATTCGTTGAAACACGCACGAACCTGTCCGTATCCTGTTCATTCTTCAGGAGCGTCCCGAGAAAGGGGATCTCGTTGTTGATCTTGTCGATCTTGATGCCGCCCAGCGCGAGCGCCTTTATCCAGTCGAGGAGCTCGCTCGTTGACGGCCTCTTCTTCAGGCCATCCATCTCCCGTATCCAGTAGAATTTCTTCAACGCCTCCCTGACAAGCTTGTCTTCGATGTCGGGATAGTGGACCCTGATAATCCTTTCCATCATCTCGCCGTCAGGGAATTCGATATAATAGAAGAGGCATCTTCTGAGAAATGCGTCGGGGAGTTCCTTTTCCGAGTTGCTGGTGATGATGACGATGGGCCTGTGCTTCGCCGTGACCTCTTCGTCAAGCTCGTTGACATGGAAGGTCATCTCGTCGAGCTCGTTGAGCAGGTCGTTGGGGAATTCGATATCAGCCTTGTCGATCTCGTCGATTAGGAGAATGACCTGCTCATCGGCGGTGAACGCCTGACCAAGCTTTCCCATCTTGATATACTGCCTTATATCGCTGATGTCCTTGTCCTTGAACCGCGCATCGTTGAGTCTCTGCACGGTGTCGTATACGTACAGGCCGTCACGCGCCTTGGTGGTTGATTTTACGTTCCAGATCAAAAGTTTCTTGTTCAGCGCCCGGGCGATACTGTGGGCGAGAAGGGTTTTCCCCGTGCCCGGCTCCCCTTTCACTACAAGGGGTTTTTTGAGGATCACCGATACATCGACAATCTCCATGAGTGGTTTCGATGCTATGTAATCATCGCTTCCGCTATATCCCTGTGAACCGCCTGCCATAATGTGGCCTCCTTACGAAAGTGAAAAATTCCGCTATATTATAAGGTTTGCGGGGGCCGATGTCAATGTATATGCCATCCGCGCTCTTCCCTCCGCGCAATGACATCGCCATTACCCTAAATCTTTTCCTTGACAAACATTTTGCGGTGATCTTTAATGTTCACATTATGAAGCTGTTTGAAACCTTCTTTTACTATTTTTTCTTTAGAAGCCTGCACCCGGGCATAGCTTTGCGCTAGAGAGCAAAGGGCCATGGGTGCAAAGACCCATGGCTTTTTTTTTCAGGAGCCATGGGCCGAAGCGACCCATGGCTTTTTTGTGGAAAGGAGAACCGATGATCGTTTCACGACAGATCCAGAAGCTGATAGCCGACCAGGAAGGGTGGACACGGAGGATGTTCGAGGAGGGTCTCAAGATAAAGAAGCTCTACGGCGAAGAGAACGTCTATGACTTCTCCCTGGGGAATCCCGACACAGAGCCTCCCCGGGAACTGCAGAAGATGATCGCTGAGACGCTCCTCAACCCGGTGAAGGGCATGCACCGCTACATGACGAACAGCGGTTACGAGGATGTGCGCCATGAGATCGCCGGATACCTCGAGGAAACGTATGGTCTTCCCTTTACAGCCTCCCACGTTTTCATGACCAACGGGAGCGCCGGGGGTCTCAATGTCCTCCTCAAGAGCATGCTCAACAGGGGGGACGAGGTTCTCGTTCCGACGCCTTTTTTCTGGGAATTCAGGAACTATGTACGCAACCATGGGGGCATCTTGAAGACGGTGAGGTCAAAAGACGACTTCCAGCTTGACGTCGACAGGATGGCCGAAGCCATCACCCGCAAAACGAGGGTGGTCCTTCTCAACAGCCCGAACAATCCGACAGGCGCCGTGTATTCGCAGCAGAGCATCGCAGACCTCGTCGCGCTTCTCAACGCGAGACGCTCCGAAGGCCAGGATATTTACCTCATAGCCGATGACGCATACCGCAAGCTCGTTTACGACGGCATAACCCTGCCCAACATTTTCAAGGCCTACGACCTGACCTTCTCCATCAATTCGCATTCAAAGGACCTTGCCCTGCCCGGGGAACGGATTGGTTACATAGCAATTTCCCCGCGTATGCCCGACTCGGATCTCCTCGTATCGGGCCTCATGATTACACAGAGGACCCTTGGTTTCGTCAACGCTCCCGCCCTGCTTCAACGGATCGTCTCGAAATTCCAGCGTACCTCTGTGGATATCGGAGAATACCAGCGCAAAAGGGATGTTCTCTACGATGCACTGATGGAGGGAGGTTTTGAATGCACTAAGCCGGGAGGCGCCTTCTATATGTTCCCCCGTTCGCCCATCGCCAACGAACTCCTCTTCGTCCGGATGCTGCAGCAGGATGAGAGGATCATGGTCGTACCCGGCAGGGGCTTCGGCAAGAAGGGTTATTTCAGGATCGCATACTGTGTTCCGATGGAGACAATCCTCAAGAGCTCGGAGGGATTCATCAGGATTGGAAAACGTTTCATAAAGAGGTGAATTAAAATGGGTATATCAAAAGCCATCAGCAAATCCATGCGGGATTCTTCCTGGATACGGGCCATGTTCGAGGAAGGCGAAAAGATGAAGAAGATCCACGGGCCCGAGAACATACTTGACTTCACCCTCGGCAACCCCGTCATGGAACCCCCTGCCCAACTGCAGGAAGAGCTTGTCAGGCTCGTCACCTCCGACACCCCGGGTATGCATCGCTACATGACGAACAGCGGTTACGAGGATGTGCGCGCCGAGATCGCAGAATTTCATCGTCAGAGGACCGGCCTGCCCTTTACCAGGGACCACTTCGTCATGACAGTCGGCTCCGCCGGGGGCATGAACGTTGTCCTGAAATCCCTCCTGGACCCCGGCAACGAGGTGATCGTGCTCACCCCCTTCTTCGTGGAATTCAAGTTCTATATCGAGAACCATGGCGGAGTGATGAAGCTGGTGGAAACGACAGAGGACTTCCACCTGGACATCGGAAAGATAGAAGCGGCCATAACGAGAAAGACCAAGGCCATCATCATCAACTCTCCCAACAACCCCACCGGCGCCGTTTACAGCGAGAAGGAGCTCCTTGATCTCGCCGCCGTGCTTAACAGGCGCAGGGAAAAGGGACAGCGCATATTCCTTCTTTCCGACGAAGCCTACAGAAAGATCCTCTACGACGGGACCGTTCTCCCCGACGTATTCAGCATCTATCAGGACACCCTATCCGTTACCTCCCACTCGAAGGATCTGGCACTGCCGGGGGAACGAATCGGCTACATCTGCGCCTCACCGCGCATCACCAACCTCAAGCCCCTTATGGACGCCATGATCTTCTCCAACAGGATCCTGGGATTCATCAACGCACCGGCCCTCATGCAGCGCCTCGTAAGCAGGTTCCAGAAGAACAGTGTGGACGTCCTCGAGTATCAGAAGAAGAGGGATACCCTTTATAACATCCTCGTAGAGGTGGGCCTGAGCGTTGTGAAGCCAATGGGAGCCTTCTACATCTTCCCCAAATCGCCCATTCCCGATGATATCGCCTTCGTAAGGGAGCTCCAGAAACACCGCATCCTCGCCGTCCCCGGGGTAGGCTTCGGCACACCCGGCCACTTCCGCCTCGCCTACTGCATCCCCATGGATGTAATAGAGCGTTCGAGAAAGCACTTCCTCGAACTGGGACTCAGGAACGGGAAGAAGTAAAAGACATTATCTCTCGCCCGCTTCGCTCAAGCCCGCAGAGATCGCAGAGAAAAGATTCGGCCGGATCCTGAAGCCTTCCAGGATCCGGCCGTTTTTGCATCCCGTCTGCGACGGGATGCAAAAAAGAGTTTTGTCTTCAGACGGAGCTGGTGGGGAGGGGATAAGAAGGTGTGGGGGGTGAGGCATTGCAGGGGTTGGAGCATGGGGAATAGGACCTATAGGACCTATGACTACAAGGGGATGAGGGGGAGAGGTTGTTTAGGAATAAGGATAGTCTTTTCTCTCTTGGCGATCTTAAGCGAACTCTAGAGAGGAGCGCAAGCGACGAACGGGCGTGAGATACGGTCTTTTCAGTCTTCGAACACGCTGCAGTCGATGTTTCTTGCGAAGAGGTCGGCAAGCCTTTCCCTGTCCACTCCTTTTTTGAAGAGGTCCGGTGTGTGGGGGAAGACCCCCAGCAGGGGAACGTCGAGGTATTTTTTCAGCATTGCGGGGTTCGTTTGCGAGGCTATGTCATTTTCGCCCTCCGTGTCGTTCAGGACGACGCCGATGACCTTCACACCCATGGATCTCAGATGACCACAGGTCAGGAGGGTGTGGTTGATGGTCCCGAGAGTGAGTCTCGACGCGACGATGACGGGAATGTTCCAGACACGGATGAGGTCGGCATAGAAGAAACCATCGGTGATGGGCACAAGAAGTCCGCCTGCTCCTTCGACTATCACCACGTCATGACGGGCTGCGAGCTTGTTGTATGCCGACGTGACACGTTCCATGTCGATCACGGCCTTTTCCAGGAAGGCTGCCGCTTCGGGTGCCAGCGGAGCCTTGAAAAGGTAGGGGTTTATTTCGTTCACGGTGTCCTCGGAGCCCGACGCCTCCTTTAAGGTCCAGGTGTCTCCGCACTTCCTCTCGCCTGTGGTCTCGATGCCGCTTTCAAAGGGCTTCATGACCCCCACATCGAGACCCTTTCTCGTTGAGAGATAGGCCGCTATGCCCGATGAGATGACGGTCTTCCCCACGCCGGTGTCGGTACCCGTCACGAAAATGTTCTTCATTATTTCACTATGGAGGAAAGAAGGATCGCAAGACCCAGGAACAGGGACGCGCATATGAGGGCCAGTGCGAAATTGTTCTCATCGGAGATCTTTTTTTCGAAATCGGTGGTGAAGGTGGCGCCGATCACCTTCACGGCTACAAGGGCGAGTATGATATACACCGCCGCATAAATAAGCATCTCCACCGCGTTTGCCAGTACCTTCCACATGGTTGCCTCTGCCAGGTCTAGTTCGACAAATAATATACCAGATTGTCCAGCGCGGATGTGAAGAAAAGATTTCTTAATTTCACATCCCCCGATGTTCGCACAGGCGCCGGCGAGAAGTTGAGAATGCCCTTGATGTTCGCTTCGATGAGCTGGTCGGCAACCTTCTGGGCCTCCTGGGGAGGTGTCGTTATGATGCCGATCTCTATGTTACGGGCCTTTACGACCTCTTTCAGGCGATCGACATTAAGGATCTCCACCGGTTTGCCCACGCGCTCGGAGATACGCCCGATCACCTGTTCGGGATAAAGGTCAAAGGCGGCGACGATCTTGTAGTTCTGTTTGAGAAAATCCTTATAGACAAGGAGGGCGCTTCCCATGTTGCCGACACCCACAACGGCTATGCGCCATTCCCGGTTGATTCCCAGTATCTCTTTTATATGCCTCTTCAGGTCTTTTACATTGTAGCCCATGCCGCGGATGCCGAACTCTCCGAAGTAGGCGAAATCTTTTCGTACCTGCGCTGCGTTGACATTGCAAATACTGGCGATCACGGCGCTCGACGCGACCTTTTCGCTCTTGGTCTCAAGATCGGCCATGCATTTCAGGTAGCTTGAAAGCCGCCGTATCGTCGCTTCAGGGATCTTGGAGAATTTTGCCATAGTTCTGCCCTTCTCTTCCTTATTTTTCCCTTTTGTTTCATATATGTAACAGTTCCAGGGGTGTTTTGCAAGAGAAAAATTTAACAAGCAGTCCATCCCCTGCATACGACCGCGTTATACCTGATTTTACAGAAGATAAAGTTCTAAGTTTTAGGTTTTAAGTGTTAAGTCAAGAGACCTCAGGCGCCGACCTGCCACCCTCGTTACACGACTCGTGCCATACAATGTTTTTAAAACTTAAAACTTAAAACCTAACACTTAAAACTATTTTTCACAGCCCCAATACATCCTTCATGGAATAAATGCCCGGGGGCTGGTTGACCAGCCATTTGGCAGCGATGAGCGCCCCCCTGGCGAAGTTGTCCCGCGACCATGCCTTGTGGGTCAGTTCAAGCCGCTCGCCGATACCGGCAAAGTAGAGGGTATGCTCACCGACGATATCACCGCCGCGGATGCTCATGACACCGATCTCGTCCTTCCCGCGCCCGTCTGTAATACCCTCGCGCCCGAAGACTTCAATCCAGTTGCGGGCCTTCTGTCCCGCCTCGACGGCATCCTTGATCCTCAGAGCCGATCCGCTGGGGGCGTCCTTCTTCCAGCGATGGTGAAGCTCAACGATCTCAGCGTCGTAGCCGTCTCCCAGGATGGAGGAAGCCCTCTGCGCCAGGTCGAAGAGAATGTTCATGCCGATGCTCATATTGGGAGAGATCACCGCCCGGGCGCCTTTCGTCTCCCTGATGCTCCGCAGGTCGTCGTCCTTAAGACCCGTCGTGCCGACGACGTGGGCCACGCCCTTTTCGGCGGCCGTCCTGAAATGGTTGACGGAGGCTCCCGCCTCGGTGAAATCGACGACCACGTCCGCTCCGGTCATCGCCTGCGAAGGCTCGTCGGTAACAAGAGGGGCCTTCCCGGCCATGAGGTCGTGTGCCTGCCCCCTCATGGGATGGCCTTTCGCCTCGACGAGGCCGACTATCTCGAGACCCGGGTCCTCGAGGGCAAGTTTCACTATGGCCCGGCCCATCTTACCGCATGCACCCGTTATGACGACTTTTACCATATAGCACACCTCGTTTCGGAACTAGCCTTTTCGCCCGCCTTTTCCCACGAGGCCGTACTCAGAGAGAAGGCCGCCGAGGAAGGCGGCGTTCTTGTCGCTCATGGGGCAAAGAGGCAGGCGGTACTCGCGCGCGATCATTCCCATCCTGTAGGCCGCCTCTTTGACGGGTATAGGGTTCGTTTCAATGAACATTCCCTGGAAAAGAGGCATCAGTTTCGTGTGGATCTTGATGGACTTCGCTGTGTTCTTCTCTATCATGAAGGCCTTATAAAGAGACTTGAGTTCTTTCGGCATGATATTGGAAACGACCGATATGACACCGACCGCCCCCACGCTCATCATGGGGAGAAAAAGATTGTCGTCACCGGAAAGGATGGTGAACCTGCCCTTCGTAAGGCGGTAGATCTCCGAGACCTGTGTCAATGACCCGGAGGCCTCCTTGATGCCAATGATATTGCGCACCTTCGCCAGTTCGGCTATCGTTTCCGGCGTCATATTGATGCCTGTGCGGCCCGGTATGTTGTAAAGAACCATGGGCATCCGGGCCTCTTCGGCTATAGCCTCGAAGTGGGCCAGGAGCCCGGCCTGCGTGGGCTTGTTGTAGTAAGGCGTCGTGAGAAGGCAGGCGTCTGCGCCGAGCTTCTTTGCCGATGCGGTGAGTTCTATGGCTTCGGCGGTGCTGTTGGAACCGGTGCCTGCGATGACGGGCACCTTTCCCCCGGCATACTTGACAGCAAGCTCAATGACCTTTTCATGCTCCTCGTAGGAAAGCGTGGGAGCTTCACCCGTCGTTCCGCAGGGCACGATGCCATCGACACCCCCTGCTATCTGGAACTGGATGAGCTTCTTCAGTGCCTTCTCGTCCAGAGCGCCGCCGCGAAAAGGCGTGACAAGCGCCGTATAAATACCTTTCAATTCCATGGCTTCTCCTTTCACAAAAGTGCTTCCTCGTGCAACTGGCCCCTGTAAACGAACCTGGCATCGCCTTCGAGATAAACCTCATCATTTATGTATATCTTCAGGACCTCGCCGCCCCTCGTATGGATGTTGACGGGGCTCCTGACGAGTGCCTTCTCTGTGAGGATGACACCTGACGCGACTGCCCCCGTTCCGCAGGCAAAGGTCTCTCCCTCTACTCCCCGCTCGTACGTCCGCACACTGACGTTGTCCTTGTCGAGGATCTCGACGAAGTTCACGTTCGTGCCTTTCTCTCCGAAAGCTTTGTGACACCGTATCCTCCTGCCCAGCTCGTCGACGGGCACGTGATCGATGTCGCTCACCAGGAGGACCGCATGGGGCACCCCCGTGTTGACGCTACTGACAAAAAGCTCCTTGTCTTCAAGAGCGACTGCGTAGTCGAGCTTAATTTCCACCGGACGTGTGAGTTGCAGCTTCACCTTCTGGGCATGGACCTCGGCCTTGATGACGCCTGCGACGGTCTCAAAAGACATTCTTTCGCCCGCTATGCCGTTCATGTAGGCGAATCGGGCAACGCAGCGGCCGCCGTTTCCGCACATCTCCGCCTCGGAGCCATCGGCGTTGAAAAACCGCCAGCGAAAATCGTTGTCCTTCGAATTCTCGATAAGGATTACGCCGTCGGCCCCCACAGAATGGTGGAACCTGCATATTTTTGCCACGAAGTCGAGGGTATCGGGAAACCTTTCGTAGACTTTCCCGTCACGGTTGTCTATTATCACGAAATCATTTCCGCTTGCACTCATCTTTGAAAAATCCAGCTCGATCACCTTATTTATACCTCCAGAAAATGCGGGATAGATTCCCCGCGGGTCAGGTCTTTGAAGCTCTCCCGTTTCCTGACCACGAAAAACTCGCCGCCCTTTACAAGGACCTCTGCGGTACGGCGGCGGGAATTATAGTTGGATGACATGGCGAAACCATATGCCCCGGCACCCTTGATGGCAAGGAGGGCGCCTTCTTTCATCTCGGCAAGCTCCCGGTCTTTCGCGAAGAAATCGCCGGATTCGCAGATCGGCCCAACGAGGTCGACGACCACCGTCTTCCCCTTTGGTTCCTCAACAGGCAGGATCGTGTGGTACGCATTGTACAGCGAAGGCCGCACGAGGTCGTTCATCGCACCGTCGACGATGTAGAAAACCTTTCCCGGGGTCTCTTTTACATAGAGCATCTTCGTAACGAAAATACCGCTGTTGCCGACGATGACCCTGCCGGGCTCAAGGACAAGTGTTATGCCCGTGTTCCCGAGATTATCCCTGACCACCCGGGCATACTCAACGGGATCCGGCGGGAGCTCATCCTTGTAGGTGATGCCCAGGCCACCGCCGATATCAAGCATCTCGACGTCTATGCCCTGTCCTTTAAGCTCAAGGATCATCGATTTCAAGGACATCACGGCTTCGGCGAAGGGCCCAAGCTCGAGGATCTGGGAACCGATGTGCGACGAGATGCCGACGGGCACGAGATATTCTTCGGCGGCTATCTCGCGATAGAGCCGCACCGCTTCGTTCCGGAGCACGCCGAATTTGTTCTTCTTGAGTCCCGTCGTGATGTAGGGATGGGTCTTCGGATCGATCTCCGGATTCACGCGAATGGAAACGGGGACCCTCTTCTTCATCTTCCGGGAAATCTTCGTGAGGGCAAGGAACTCGCCCTCCGATTCGATATTGATCATGCGGATGCCGGCATCAATGGCATAACGAAGCTCTTCGCTCGTTTTTCCCACGCCGGAGTAAACGATCTTTCTCGCCGGTATTCCTGCTTCGAGCGCCCTGTAGAGCTCGCCGCCGGAGACCACGTCGGCCCCTCCGCCAAGTTTTGCGACGGTTCTCAGAAGAGCGCCGTTCGGGTTGGCCTTGAGGGAATAGCAGACAATATGGGGCATTTCTCCGAAGGCCCCGTCAAAGACACGAAGATGCCTTTCAAAGGTCCCATGACTATAAAGATAGAAAGGGGTTCCCACCTTCTTGGCCACCGCCTTTACGGGGACGTCTTCACAAAACAGTTCTCCATTGCGGTATTCAAAATAGTCCATTTCCTCACTCTTTCTGAATGATCGATTCCTGTGACGGCTCGCTCTCGTTCCCCTCGGCATCGACAGCGGTGACATGGTATGCAATAAAACGATGGTCGGGAGCGCCCGTATCGAGGAACCCGGTCTCTTTCAAGGGCGTGCTGTTCAGCTTTACCGCCTGCGAGCCCATGATGCGATACACGTTGTACCCGGCAAGGTCCTTCTCGGTGTTCGCCTGCCATGCGAGGGCTATTGCATTTCCCTTTTTCTCCGCCTTTACACCCATGGGGGCCCCGGGTGGCGTCCTGTCCTTCGGCGTGGCGCTCGCCTTCAAACCCTCTCCTTCCAGCGGCACAGGGGTTTGCGAGACCTTTCTCACCTCATAGACATAGGTCTGGCCGTTCGTCAAGCCCGCATCCATGTAGAGCGACGTTGAGACCGGCCGCGGGTTCAGCGGCAACACGGGGTATCTGCCGTTGTCGTAACGATAGATATTGTAGAGATAGTTTTCTTCCTCTGTCCAGGATATCTCCACCCTGCCGTCTCCCTCGACGATCTTGAGGGTACCCTGGGGAGGATCAGGGGGTTCTTTCCATTTTATGACAAAAACGTTCGAGGCCTCGCCCCTCGTGCCCCTTTCGGTGACAGGGTACACCCTGTAGGCGTAGTCGGCGTCGGGCATAAGGTCGTCGTCATAGAAATAGAGGCGACCTCCCGCCAGCGTATACCCCTTCTTTTCACCGAGAACTATCGTTTGCAGGGGCTGGAGATCCGCGAGACAGGTGCCGCATCCCTTGAAAACCTTGAAGCTCGCTATTGCGGGCTCTTCATTGTTGGTCTTCTTCTCCCTCGCGCCGAAGCTTGGAGGAGGCGCAAAGGAGAGAAAAAGCACGCCGTCCTTGACCTCACCCCTGAGGTCGTTTATTACCCCCGCCTTTACCACAGCGATGGGCACAGGACCCCCCTTCTTCCCGCAGGACGAAAAGGCGAGCAGGAAACAAAGGGCGCAAAGGATGCTACAAACCGAGATATTTCTTTTCACCATCGATAACCTTCATTACCCCTTCAAAGGAGGCGCTTCCAACGGATCTTCTCATGCGCAGGGCACTGCGCGGCTTGATATAATCGAAAACATCCCTTTCGAACAAGGGGGATAGTTCTTTCAGTTGTTTGAGCGGCATGTCGCCAAGGAGCTTCCCCTCATCCTCACACAGGCGGACGGCGGCCCCGGCGACACCGTGGGCCTCCCTGAAGGGCATGCCCTTCAGCGTGAGGTATTCGGCCATCTCCACGGCGGGCATAAAGCTCTCCTCGGCCGCCTTTTCCATGTTCTCTTTCCTCGTCTTCAAACCCTCGATGCAAAGCGCCATGATCGAAAGAGCATCGCTCACCGTCCTGACGGCATGGAACATGGGCTCCTTGTCTTCCTGGAGGTCGCGGTTATACGTGAAAGGAAGGCCTTTCAATATGGTGAGCATGGCGAAGAGATCGGAAAGCACCCTGCCGGTCTTGCCGCGTATGAGCTCCAGCGCATCGGGGTTCTTCTTGTGGGGCATGAGACTCGAACCGGTGCAGAGCTCGTCGGGCAGGGATATGAAAGAGAATTCCTGTGTTGCAAAGAGGATGAGATCCTCGGAAAGCCTGCTGAGGTGCACCATGATGACCGAGGCCGCATAGAGGGCATCGACGACAAAGTCCCTGTCCGCGACGGTATCCATGCTGTTCTCTGAGATACGCGAGAAACCGAGCTTCTTCCTCACCCATTCCCTGTCGAGGGGTATCGTCGAACCGGCGAGGGCTCCGCTTCCGAGCGGCAGGACGTCTACCATCGCCAGCGCCCCTTCGAGCCGCAGCCTGTCTCGTTTCAGTGCATAATAGTGGCCCAGAAGATAATGGGAAAAAGGCACGACCTGGGCCCTCTGAAGGTGCGTATAGCCGGGCATGATGACCTTCTTTTCCTTCTCGGCCTTCATGAGAAGCGCCATGAGAAGGCCGACGAGATTCCTGTCGATGGTGCAGAGCTCTTCCTTCAGAAAAAGACGCATGTCGAGGGAGACCTGGTCGTTGCGGCTGCGTCCCGTGTGGAGCTTCTTGCCCGCTTCGCCGGTCTTTTCGATGAGCCGCGCCTCGATGTGCATGTGGATGTCTTCGAGCGCCGCGGTGAATACGAAGGAGCCGGAGGTTATCTCCTTTTCTATCTCATCGAGACCCTTGAGGATCTTCTTCTTCTCCACGTATGTAAGGACCCCGATCTTCTCGAGCATCCCCGCATGGGCCTTGCTGCCTTCGATATCCTGACGATATAGCTGACGGTCGACATCTATTGATGCACTGAACCTCTCGAGAAGCGGGTCAGTGCCGCCCTTGAATCGTCCGCCCCATGGTTTCATGGTCTCTCCCCGAACAGCGCCGCACCGATCCTCACCATCGTGGCGCCTTCCTGCACCGCCACTTCGAAATCCGAAGACATGCCCATGGACAACTCCTTCATGGCAAGACCGAACTCGCCGTTCATCGCCTCAAGGGTCTCTCTGAGTCCCCTGAATACGCTGCGGACCTCTTCAGGGTCCTCAACATAGGGCGGCATCGTCATGAGACCCAGGGGCCGAAGATGTTTGAGCGACGAGACCTTCTCCAGAATGCGCCGCAAACCCTCCACGTCGGTTCCGCTCTTCGTCGCCTCTCCCGCGAGATTCACCTCGAAGAGGATATCCATCGGTTTTCCCCGTCCTTCGAGCCCGTCGAGTACGGTGCTGCTGTCTACGGTGTGGACACAATCGAAGAGTGCCGGTATGTACTTCACCTTGTTGCTCTGGATGTGTCCTATCATGTGCCAGCGGGCCCGCCCGGAGCCGATTATCTCCCTCTTTCCTTTCGCTTCCTGTACGTAATTCTCGCCGATGTCCCCGACACCGGCCTCGATCGCCTCGATCACGCGGGAGACATCGACCGTCTTGGTCACGGCAACGAGGGTCACACCCGCCGGGTTTCTTCCTGCGATCCCGCACGCTCTGTTTATTCTTTCACGCACAGCCTCTATGGCGTGCCGGATGTCACTCATGAAAGGATGCCCAGAGAGAGCAGGGCCTCCGCCACCTCGCATATCGGCAACCCCACCACGTTGGAATAGGAGCCTTTTATCTCCTTTACCATGTAGCCGCCGCGGCCCTGAACGGCGTAGGAGCCGGCCTTGTCCAGGGGTTCGGAGGTGCCGATATACTTCATTATTTCAGCGTCGAGAAGGTCCTTCATGAAAACTTTCGTCTCCACGGCATCGTGGTACGTGATCTCCCTGTCGACGTTCAATACGCAGAACCCCGTGATGACCTTATGCCATTTTCCCTTGAGAAGCTGGAGCATCTTGAAGGCCGCATCCTCGTTTGCGGGCTTGCCGAGGATCTTCTTCTTGTAGACCACTATCGTGTCAGCCCCTATGACCCATTTTTCGGGAAAATGCCTTCCCACCTTGTGCGCCTTCTCGTAAGAGATCCTCAGAACGTACTCACGGGGAGTCTCTTCGAACAGCCTGCTTTCGTCGACATCGGGCGGGATTATCGAAAAGGGAATCCCGAGCATCCGCAGGATGTCGACCCTTCTCGTTGATTCACTTGCAAGTATGATAGCGTTTCCGTCATTTACCTGAAACATGGCGACCTCAAATTGCTGTACTGCGTTTAAAACCTATTGTAGCATAGAAAAATATATGAAATCTCCCATATTTTCAAGTTAAATTGTTCCTGCGAGACCACCCGTGGACCCACTGCGAGGCCCGCACTTTAAGGAGGAGAACATGCCCGACATTATCCAGATAGTCACGACCATCCATGACCGGGAGGCGGCAAAACGGCTCGGCAGGCACCTTGTCGACGAAAGACTCATTGCCTGCTGCCAGGTCGTCGGCCCTGTCCGCAGCATCTACCGGTGGAAAGGCGCGGTGGAGGAAACTGATGAATGGTACTGTGTCATGAAAACCAGGCCGTCCCTTTATCGGCAGGTCGAAGAGGCCATAAAGGGACTTCATTCCTATGAGGTGCCGGAGATCATCGCCACGCCCGTGAGCAATGCGCTGCCCGACTACGCGATGTGGGTGGAGACGGAAACGTCATGACCCATTGTGCGGCCCAAAGGCGGCCCTCACAAAACGCCTGTCCGCCTTTGTTTTAAAGGGGTTGTACCGTTTTAAACTTACCTTGACAACGGTGCCGAACCTTCATATAATGTGTGAAATTTTTCATCATTTTCATCATTTTTGGAGGGGTTATGTGGGAAAGCTTAAATCTGAAGGATGTTGTTGCACTCGCTCGGGATCCGTATCCTTCCATCCGACAATGGGCTAGAGATACAGGAAAGAAAGTTGTTGGGAGTACCATCGCTGATGTTCCTGAAGAGGTGATCTATGCGTTCGATCTCCTCCCCGTGACAATTTTTGGTACTCATAAACCCTTAAAGAAGGCGCCCAGTCATCTTCCGGACAATGCCTGTTCACTGGCTCGGAGCAATCTCGAACTCGCGCTGAGTTACGAGGGCGATCTTTTCAGCGGTTTTGTTCTGCCTCAGGTCTGTGATACGACACAGCACCTTTCCGACATATGGCGGATCAACTTTCCCGACAAGTTCGTCGCAAGCTTCCTCGCGCCGCGCCAGGCCGACAGGCCCAGTGCCCGCTACTGGGTCAAGGAGGAGATAGAACGCCTCATCGATTCCCTCGGCGGCTGGCTGGGGAAAAAACTGGACGACGGCACCCTCGCCGCGTCGATCGCCCTCCACAACGAGAACAAGGCGATACTGAAAGAACTTTACGAGATCAAGAGGAATTTTCCCGGCACCATAACGAACAAGCAGTTCTTCGCCATGCTGAAGGTCTCACAGCAGGTTGACAAGGCCGAGTTCAACAAGAGTTTAAGGACTATCAAAGACGGCCTCAAGATGAAAAAAGGCAAGAACTACACCGATGTGATCATGGTGGGCATCACCTGCGACCCGCCTGAGATATTCGACATCTTCGACGACCTTCGCATCAATATCGTCGGAGATACTCTGGTCACCGGTTCGCGGTATCTCCAGGGGGCCCCGGCCCCGAACGGCGATCTCATAGACATCCTTGCCGACAGGCATTTCAAGCGGGGATTTTTTTCACCCATTCATGACAACGTCTACAAGAATTTCGAAGAGGTCAAGAAACTCTACAAGGAGACAAAGGCAAAGGCGGTCATCTATGTGCACATCGAGTTCTGCGAGTCCCAGGAATACGACCTGCCCGACCTCAAGGACATGATCAAGAAGGAAGGTATTCCAATGCACGTCCTTGACACGGAATACCAGACAACGTCCTTGTCCCATGTCCTTACGCGGGCCCAGGCATTCTTCGAATCTCTCAAAGGGGGATCATTATGAGCGACAAGCTGACATCGAGACAACTATCCAAAAAGATCACCGACGAATACATGGAGGACGCCTTCCATGCTCATGATAACAACAAGCTCGTCGGGTACACAACGGCGATCTCCCCCGTGGAAATCTTCGTTGCCCATGACATCGTGCCCATCTATCCGGAAAATCACTCCGTCGCCAACCTGACGGCGAAAAAAGGCGTGGAACTGTGCTCCGTCGTCGAAGGCATGGGCTACACGAGCCACCTGTGCGCCTACGCCCGAAGCGATCTCGGCTACCGCAAGACGGGTGTCACAGTCACGCGGGGCATCCCTGACCCGGACCTCTTCCTTGCCTGTAACGCACAGTGCTTCACCCTGACCAAGTGGTTCCAGGTACTGGCCCGCAGGGGCGACCTTCCCGTCTTCGTCTTCGATACGCCGGAGCACATCATGGACAAGAACGCCCGCAAGGAGATCGTGAAATACTGTGTCCTCCAGCTCAAGGAGCTTATCAGTTTCCTCGAAAAAGTGACGAAGAGAAAATTCGATTACGACCGCCTCAAAGAGGTAATGAAATACTCCGCAGCCTCAAGCATCCTCTACAAGAAATTCCTCGACATGGCCCAGTACAAGCCGTCACCCATCAGCATCTTCGACGCCCTCATCGGAATGGCCATCGCCGTTTACCGCCGGGGCACGCAGGAATGCGTCGACTACTACCAGACCCTCTGCGATGAGATCCAGGCGAAGGTGGACCAGGGCATCGGCGTCCTCCCGAAGGATCAGGAGAAATACCGCCTCTACTGGGAGAACCTGCCCGTGTGGTTCAAGTTCAGCGACCACGCCAAGCTCCTCGGCTCATACGGCGGCGTCATCCTTACCTCTCTCTACGTGCATGCCTGGAGCTTCGATTTCGACCTCAACAAGGACCCGCTGGAAACCCTGGCCGAGAACTATGTGAACCGCTTCTCCAATTCCACCATCGAGGACAGGGCCGACATGGCCATGGATCTTTTCAAGAAATACTCCATGAACGGCATGTTCATGTTCATGAACAGAAGCTGCAAGGCCGTATCCTTCGCAGTGCCGACCCTGAAAGACATCCTCACGAAGAGAACGGGCATCCCCGCCCTCGTCTTCGAGAGCGACATGGGCGATCAGCGCTTCTACTCCGAATCCCAGGTCCGCACGAGGATCGAGGCATACTTCGAAACACTTGACCGCCTCGGTCTGGCACAAAAGACCGCGGCCGCATAGCAACCAGGCGGCATACACAGAAACTCATCCGACCCCGGGCAGTTTAAAGCCCGGGGTTTCTATTATCCTTCAAAAAAAACTTGACAGAATTAAACCTGATTTAATAAAATAAATATTATTTAATTCCTTTTCGTGGATAATGACATGGATATCGGAAAGAAAATAAGGGAATTCAGAGACGCAAAGAGTCTCAATATCAAACAACTCGCAGAACTCGTGGAGTGCACTCCCTCTTTAATATCACAGCTTGAGCGCGGTAAGGCGGATCCTTCGATCTCCATGCTCAAGAGGATCGCTGAGGCGCTCAACGTGAACATCGTCGATTTTTTCATGAAGCGCGCCAACGATGAAGACATCGTTATGCGAAAGGATGCACGGGTAGTCATTCAATTGAACAGATGGGATGCTCGGATACAGTCCCTCGTCAAGAACACGGGGAACAAGAAGATGCAGCCCTTCTATACCGTCATCAAACCCGGCGGGGGTTCCCACGGTATGTATTCCCATGACGGGGAAGAGTTCGGTTACATCGTTCAGGGAGAGATGGACCTCATGCTCGAAAACAAACTGCACAAGATCCACAAGGACGAGAGCTTCTACTTTTCATCAACCGTCCCTCATGACTGGGGGAACAGCGGAAAGGAAGATGTGATCGTAATATGGGTCATAACGCCGCCCACATTTTAGGAGTCGGCAATCTTTTAAGGAGGAATTAATGGCATTGCTAAAGGAAGTGAGCAAAAATTACGGTAAACTGGACCTGCACATAGATGGAAAATGGGTCAAACCGAAAACAGGCAAGTACTTCGACGCCACCAATCCCGCGACGGGGAAAGTGATCGCTCAAGCACCCGTGGCCGGTCCTGACGACGTGGAAAAGGCCATAGCCGCGGCCCATGCCGCCTTCGGCAAGTGGAGGAACGTCCCCTTCAGGGACAGGGCGAAGCTTATATTCAACCTCAGGGACACCTTCATGAAGAACCACGAGGATCTTTCGCGGATCCTCGTCCAGGACCACGGCTGCACCATCAGCGACGGCAGGGGCACCATCTCACGGTGCATCGAGAACATCGAGGCGGCGGGCAGTTCCATGTACGGTTTTTACAAGGGCGAACATGTCGAACAGCTTGCGAACGGGATAGACTGCTACCTTATCCACGAACCCGTCGGCGTCTTCCTCATCATCACCCCCGGCAACATCCCCATGCACGCTTGGTCTTCATTCGTCCCCTACGCGCTTGCCTGCGGCTGCACGGTGATCGTCAAGCCAAGCCGCCAGTGCCCGGTGGCCGCGGACGCCATGTCTAAGATGATCGATGAGGCGGGGTTCCCTCCCGGCGTCGTCAACCTCCTCCACATGGGACCGGAGCGGGAGCTGAACAAGGTCATCCTTTCCGACCCGAGGGTTCAGGGTGTCGGTCTCATAGGTTCGACCCGGGTAAGCAAGGAGCTCTTCGAGATATGCGGCAAGTACGGCAAGCGCTCATCGCTCAACGGCAACGGCAAGAACGCCATCGTCATCATGCCCGACGCCGACCTCGATCAGTCGGTCAATTACATACTCAGAGGCTGCTTCGGCATGAGCGGGCAGCGGTGCTTAGGTTCCGACAATGTTGTCGTAATCGGTGATAACAAAGTGTACAAGACCTTGAAGGATAAGCTGGTCGCTGCCTCAAAGGCCATGAAAATGGGTTACGGTCTGGACGAGAGCGTGGAGCTCGGGCCCATGACAACGCTGAACGGTCGGGAACAGGTGATCGGCTTCGTCGAGTCGGGGCTGAGATCGGGGGCAAAACTTCTCCTCGACGGCCGCACCACGAAGATCAAAGGCTACGAAGAGGGATATTTCATGGGCCCCAGTATCTTCGAAAATGTCTCCCCCGAGATGCACATAGCAAAGGAAGAGGCCTTCGGACCCCTGTGCAATCTCATGAGGATGGACACCCTCGACGAGACCATCAGCTTCATAAACTCAACGAACTACGGCCACAGCGCCTGCATCGTCACGGAAAGCGGAAAAGCCGCCCGCAAGTTCATACGGGAATGCGAGGTCGGCAATGTCGGGGTCAATGCAGGCATACCCCAGCCTTACGCCTTTTTCGGCCTCGGCTCCAAGAAGGACTCCTTCTTCGGCAACTCGAAATCGAGAATGGATTCGGTGAAGATGTTCCTCGACGAAAAAACGGTAACCCTAAGATGGGTTTGATCTCCGCGGGTCTGACGCCCGGGAGCACCTATATCGGCACGTTGTAAAGGTATGGTGAGGATTCATTGCAAGCCATAGGACAAAAAACCTAAAAGGAGGAGATCCCATGTGCGAGGAGTGTAAAAAGATTTCCAGGAGAACTTTTCTGAAGGGTGCCGCGGTCGTTGGGGCGGCGGCAGGGTTGGGCGTGTTGGACAATACGCTTTTGCACGCGCAGAGTTCCAATCTCAAGTTCAGTACGTGGCACCCGCCGGTAAGCCGGGAGGTCAAGACCGTCTGGACACCGATGATGGAAGAGGTGAAGAAAAGAAGCGGCGGGAAAATGGCCTATACTATGTACGCCGGCGCCGCGCTGGGAAAGGGTCCCGAGCACTTCGACATCGTGGCGAAGGGACTTTCCGACATGGGCTATTTTACGGCCACGTGGACACCGGGCCGCTTCCCCCTCACCGACGTCCTCTCCCTTGCGGTGTGGGTCGACGGCAAGGACACCGCCGCCGATATTGGCAATGCGGTGTACAACAGGGCACTCAAGGATGAGTTCAAGAACGTCAAGGTCCTCGAGCTCAACGGCTGTATCCAGTCCTTCATCTGGACGAAGAAACCAATCTCCAAGTTGTCCGATCTCAGCGGCGTCAAACTAAGATCTCCCGGCGGCCACCAGACAAACTACATCAAATCCCTGGGTGCAGAGCCGGTCTTCATGCCTCTCGGCGACGTCTACATGGCGATGGAGACAGGAACCGTCGACGGCATCGTCACCTGCGCTCCCCTCGTCCTCGCGTACAAGCTCGGCGAAGTCGCGAAGTACGGCACCGTGCTCACATTCGGCTGCGTGTCCGAAGGCACCGTCATGAACATGAAGTCATGGAACAAACTGCCGGACGACCAGAAAAAGATCGTCGAAGACGTTTGCACGAACCCCTTCAAGGTAACGGGAGGTCTCGGCAAGGATGACTACAAGAAAATAATGGCGGACATCCAGAAGGCCGGTGTCAAGATGATCGATCTGCCCAAGGCGGAACAGGAACAGTGGTACAAGAGGTTCCAGGATGTGACCCGCAAGTGGGTTTCCGACATGGAGGCAAAGAAGCTGGACGCGAAGAAGGTCGTCGCGATCATGAACGAAGAATGCGAGAAGAGAAACGTCCACCTCGTTTCCTGCCCGCCTGAATTCAAGAAGGTCTGATGAAAGAGGCTTAGAGAATGCCATGAAAGCACTGGAAGGTTTTCAAAAGGGGATACACAGGACGACATACACCGTCTGTGCCGTGGGAGTGTTCCTTGCCATTCCCCTCATGCTGATCACCACTTTTGACGTGCTCGGGAGGGCCATCTTCAACAAGCCCCTCCCGGGCACCCTTGAACTTTCGGAATACATGCTGTCCATCATCATCCTGTTGGGTGCCGCGTACACCCAGCAGGTCAAGGGCCACGTGTCCGTCGACTTCCTTACGTCGAGATTTCCCGTGAAAGGGCAGTTGGTGTGTAAGATCGTGACCGATATACTGTGCCTTTTCGTCATTACCATCATGACGATATACGGCTGGATCGAGGGAATCTCGGAAACAACGGTCACGGACCAGCTCAGGGTGCCCATGTGGCCCTTCAAGACACTCGTTGCCGTGTGTGGGCTCATGCTCTGGGCGGAATTTCTCACCGACCTGATATCATCTATTGCGAGCCTGGGAAGGAGGGAATAATGGATCCTGTTACTGTTGGCATATTAGGTTGCGTACTCCTCGTAATCCTCCTCTTCCTCGGCATGCCCATCGCGTTCGTTATGATGTTCGTGGGTTTCACCGGGCTCTGGGCGTTGTCCTCCCTTGACGCCGCCCTGCCCAAACTGGCGGAGACCGTCTGGGGTGTCGCCAACAACTACCCCTATACAATCATCCCCCTCTTCATCCTCATGGGAAGCTTCGCAGGCTCCGGCGGGATAACGAGGGAGCTCTACAACACCTTCGACAAGTGGGCCCGCAGGCTCCCCGGAGGACTCGGGATCGCCACCATTGGCGCCTGCGCGGCCTTCGGCGCGGTAAGTGGTTCCTCCGTCGCCGCCGCCGCCGCCATGGGGAACGTTGCCCTTCCGGAGATGCGCAGGTTCGGATACGACCCCAAGCTCGGTTGCGGTGTCATCGCGGCGGGCGGTACCCTAAGCTTTCTCATACCTCCGAGCCTCGGATTCGTTGTCTACGGCATGCTGACGGAGCAGTCCATCGGAAAGCTCCTTGTCTCGGGAATCCTCCCGGGGGGTCTCATGGCCGCAGCCTTCATCGCATGTGTCATGGTCCTCGTGGCCATAAACCCGGCGCTCGCGCCCCGCAGCACGGAAAAGGTTACCTTCAGGGATAAGCTTATCGCCCTCAAGGGTGTGTGGGAAGTCCTGCTCGTCTTCTGCATCGTTATGGGCGGCATATACCTTGGTTTCATCAACCCCACGGAGGCCGGTGCCATCGGTGCGACAGCCCTCTTCATAATTGTCATCCTGAAAGGAAAGCTGACGAGGGCAACCCTTTTCTCCGCCCTTCTTGAGATGGCGCGGATCTCCATCATGGTGCTCTTCCTCGTTGCCGGCGCGACCCTTTTCAGCTATTTCCTCGCCCTGTCGACAATACCGACGGCGGTCTCGACCTGGATCGCGGGGCTTGGCGTCTCCAAGTACGTCATCCTCATAATCATCGTGGCCATATATTTTCTTCTCGGGTGCTTTCTTGATTCCGTTTCCATGATGGTCCTTACCCTGCCCGTTATCTTTCCCGTGATCGTTGCCATCGGGTTCGACCCCATATGGTTCGGGGTCCTCCTGGTGCTCATGATGGAGGCGGGGCTCATCACACCTCCGGTGGGGCTCAACATCTACACCATCGCGGGGATCGCCAAGGATGTGCCCATGGGAACCATATTCAGAGGGGCGTTGCCGTTCCTCCTGTCGGTGATAGCCACGGCTATCATTCTGACCATTTTTCCGCAAATAGCCACCTATCTGCCGAGCCTTATGGGCAGGTAAACAATGTATGAAATGGTGACGGGAAAAGGAAATGAAGACCATAAACCTCATACTCAACGGAAAGGAAACCTCGATCGAAGTCGAGGATAACGAGACCCTCCTTACCACCCTTAGGGAAAGGCTCGGCATAACTAGCGTCAAGGAGGGATGCGGCATCGGCGAATGCGGGACGTGCACCGTGCTTGTCGATGATGAACCACATTACTCCTGCCTGACGCTGGCGTCGAAGGCGAACGGCCGGGACATCAAGACCGTGGAATACCTGTCCTCCTCCGGGGTCCTCCACCCCCTTCAGGAGGCCTTCATCAAGTCAGGCGCCGTCCAGTGCGGGTACTGTACGCCGGGGATGCTCCTTAGCGCCTACAGCCTCCTTCTCAGGAACGCCGACCCCGACGCCCACGATATCAAGGAGGCCATCAGCGGCAATCTGTGCCGGTGCACGGGATACATACAGATCGAAGAGGCCATAAAGAATGCTGCCGAAATTTGCAAGTGTAATACCCAGAACGAAGGATGAGGCCCTCTCCTGGCTCTCCTCACTGGAGAACCCGAAGATCATCGCGGGAGGCACAGACCTCATGGTCAAGATGCGGGCGGGGAAACACTGCAGCCATGTCATCGACGTGGCCGGCATCCCCGAACTTATGGGCGTGACGGAAGAAGACGCGAAGATATCCATAGGCGCGGCGATGACACACGCCAGACTCAGCGCCGAAGGCACCATCGTCCGGAACGCACGAAGCCTCGCGCTGGCGTGCGGGCTTATCGGCTCCCCGCAGATACGCAACATGGGCACCATCGGGGGTAATCTCGCGAACGCCTCCCCCGCCGCGGACTCGATACCTCCCCTGCTCATCCACGACGCCATCCTCACACTGGAATCACAGGGATTGCGCCGCAAGGTCGCGTTGGAAGAGGCCATCGTTGCGCCCTACGTTACCTCCATAGACAGAAAAGAACTGCTCAGCTCCGTAGAGATAAACCCCCTTCGGGGGTACCGCGAGGGCTACCGCAGGGTTGCGAAAAGGGCGACATGGGCCATCTCGCGCCTCGGCGTCGCCTTCGCCATCAAGGAAGATGGCAACAGGTTCATCGATGTGAGGCTCGCCATCGGGTCCTGCACACCCATGCCCTTCAGGCCGGGAAAGGTGGAAAACCTTCTCGCAGGATCGGAAAAGAACGATGCCGTTATAGCGGAAGCGATAAGGGTGGCCCTCGAGGAAATCAAGTTCATCTCGGGGATCAGGCCCTCGTACGCCTACAAGCTCCCCGTGCTGAAAGGCATTCTCGAAGAAGTGCTCAGAGGTTGATGGAATTATGTTCATAGGACAGGATATAACACGCGTTGACGCCCTCGACAAGGTCCTGGGAACGGCGGCCTTCGCCCACGACCTCAAGAAGAACAACATGCTTTTTGCCAGCGTGGTCCGCAGCTCGCGCCCCCACGCGGTGATACGGAAGATCGATGTCTCCGCCGCCCTTGCCATCGAAGGGGTCGTAAAGATCCTCTCCCACGAGGACATACCGGGGGAGAACCTCTTCGGCGCCATCAAGAAGGACCAGCCCTTCCTTGCCGAGGGACGCGTCCGCTACAAGGGGGAAGCCATCCTTGTCGTTGTGGCAGCCACGGAGGAGACAGCACACAAGGCATCGGACCTCGTCAGGATCGATTACGAAGACCTGGAATATGTCTCGGATCCCTTCCTTTCCATACAATCCCCCGTCCTTATCCACGACGGGGGAAACCTCCTGAGCCACCGCAAGGTCATAAAGGGTGACGCCGCGAAGGGTTTCGAATCGTCCGATGTCATCGTGGAGAACACGTACAGCACCACCTGGATCGATCACGCCTACATGGAGACCGAGGCAGGGATAGGCTACGCGGATGAGAAGGGAAGGATAGTTGTAGCCTCGTCGACGCAGAACATCCACTACAAGATGAAAGAGATCTCAAGGCTGCTCGCCATCCCCACGGAGCACGTACGGGTCGTCCAGGCCACCACAGGCGGGGGCTTCGGCGGCAAGCTCGACGTGACTGTCGAGGGTTACCTTGCTCTCGCCGTCTGGCACACGAAAAGACCCGTGTTCATGAGATACACGAGAGAGGAAAGCCTCCTCGCACAGACGAAAAGGCATCCTCTCTACATCGTCTACAAGACGGGGGCCAGGAAGGATGGCAGTCTCACCGCCGTCGAGGTGAACATCGTCGGCGACACCGGGCCCTACAATTCCTACGGCGAGACGGTCTGCTTAAGGGCGGCCGTGCATGCCACCGGCCCTTACGAGGTCCCCAACGTCCTCGTGAACTCGAGGATGTTCTACACCAACAATCCCATTTCGGGTGCCATGAGGGGCTTCGGCGTGCCCCAGCTCGCCCTCGCCCACGAATCCCAGCTCGACGAGATCGCGGAGCGTATCGGCATGGATCCCCTCGACATACGGATGAAGAACGCCCTGAAGAGGGGCTCTCTTACCGCCACCTCCCAGGTTCTCAATCATAGTGCGGGCCTCCTGGAGACCCTCAAGGCGGTGGAGCCCTTCTGGAGAGAAAGACACAAACGGGGGCCGGGCAGCGGTTTCGGCCTGGGGTGCATGTACTACGGCATCGGCAACACGGGGATCTCGAACCCCTCGAGCTGCTATCTCACCCTCACCCCCGAGGGCAGGGTGGAGATGCACTCCGGGGTCTGTGACATCGGCCAGGGGTCGGACACGGTCCTCCTGCAGATACTCTGCGACGCCCTCGGCATGGAGGAGATGGGCATCGATCTCGTGCGGGGCGACACGGACACGTCGTACGACACCGGCTCGACCTCCGCGAGCCGCCAGACCTACATATCGGGAATGGCCGTCTGCGACGCCGCCCAGAAGTTGAAGAAATACCTCAAACATCAGGGCTATTACGACGGAAAGTCCCTCAAGGACATCTACCGCAACGCCGCCGCCAGCGCCATCCCCGTCTTCGAGGGCCACTTCGATCCGCCCACGACGGCACCGGACCCGGAAACGTCGCAGGGCGCCCCCTACGCCACGTACGCCTTTGCCACGCATATGACACAGGTCGACGTCGACGAGGTGACGGGCGTCTGCAAGATCGTCAAGGTGCACGCGGCCCATGACGTGGGAAGGGCCATCAATGTGAGCAGCGTAAGGGGTCAGATCTACGGGGGCGTGGCCATGGGGATCGGGTTTGCGCTCATGGAGGAGTTCATACCAGGCAAGAGCGAGTCCTTCGACAATTACTATCTCCCCACATCCATGGACATGCCCGATGTCGAGGTAATGATCATCGAAGACCGCGAACCCACGGGCCCCTTTGGCGCCAAAGGGGTCGGCGAACCGGCGCTCATCCCCCAGGCCGCGGCCATCGTGAACGCGATAAAAGACGCGACGGGCGTCTCGATGCGCCAATTACCCTGCGACATGGAGAGACTCAAAGTGGCCCTGGAGAAGAGCAAAGAGAAGGGACGATGAACCGAGTGAAAGGAGGAAGTGTATGAGCACGCTCGTTATAAGGAATGTGGGAACCATCTTTACAGGCGACATTCAGAAGCCTGTCGTGAATGGCCCTGTCTCCATCCTCATTGAGGACGGGAAGATCAAGGCCATCGAAAGCACGGAACCCGGGGCCGACAAGGTCATCGATGCCAACGGCATGACGGTCTGTCCGGGATTCATCGATTCCCATGTGCACTTCGTGTTCGGCGATTTCACCCCTCGTCAGAGCCAGCTCGGCTATATCGAAAGCAGCCTCCACGGCGGCGTGACATCGATGATATCCGCCGGCGAGGTCCATCTCCCCGGCAGGCCGACGGACCCCAAGGGGACAAAGGCGCTGGCACTCCTTGCCCACAAGTCCTTCGCGAAGCTGAGGCCGGCGGGCGTGAAGACATACGGCGGCGGCCTGATACTCGAAAAAGGCCTCGTCGAGGCGGATTTCAAGGAACTTGCCGAAGACGGCGTCTGGCTTGTCGGCGAGATCGGCCTGGGAAGCATAAAGGCGGCCGACGAGGCGCGGCAGATGGTCGAGTGGGCGAAGAAATACGGCATGAAGGTGCTCATGCACGTCGGCGGCACGTCGGTGCCGGGAAGCTCCACCGTGACCTGCGACGACGTCCTCGAGGCGAAACCCACGGTGGCCTGCCATCTGAACGGCGGACCCACGAGCATCCCCGTCCCCGAGGTCAAGCGGGTCATCGAGCAGACGGACTGCGCCATCGAGGTCGTCCACTGCGGCAACCCCCTGTCAGCCCTCGAGATCGGCAGGTTCATGAAGGAAAAGGGGATACTGAAGAGACTTATCCTCGGCAACGACGCCCCTTCGGGCACGGGTGTCATTCCTCTCGGGATATGGCGGATGGTCAATTTCATGTCCGCCCTGTGCGACATTCCCGCGGAGACAGCGGTCTGCCTTGCCACGGGGAACACGAAGGGCGTATTCGGGCTGTCGCAAGGCATCGTTACACCCGGCTGCGAAGCCGACCTGCAGATAATCGATGCCCCCATGGGCTCGGCGGGCAGGGATGCAAAGACGGCCATAGAGGTGGGAGACATACCGGGGATCGCGATGGTGATCATCGACGGAGTGGTAAAAACACAGGTCAGCAGGAACACCCCGCCGCCCGCCAGAAAGACGGCATAAAGGACACGCTTCGGGGGATATCCATATGAAAACCGATCTCGATAAATGCAAAGGTTGCGGACTCTGCGAAGAGGTGTGCCCCCTCGGCATTATAACCATAAAAAACAGAAAGGTGCAGATTGGCCCCGGCTGTGTCGAGTGCAAGACCTGCCTCAAGGTGTGCCCCGAGGGCGCGCTCATGCCGGAGGCTCCCGCGGACCATCCCATGTGCACCTCATGCCCCATCATGTGCAGAATCCCCGAGGGCGTCCACGGCGCCTGCATGAGATACTTCAACGAAAAAGGGGAGATAGTTCGCCTGGGCCGGGTCCACTCCTATGAAGAGGTGATGGACCTCGTACGCGAAGGCACCGGCGCGGGGCCCATCGGCACCCCGCTCATCACCGGGATAGGCTCGGGCACCACCTACCCTGATTTCAGACCCTCGCCCTTCATCGTGAGCGGGGTCAAAGACGGCATCGACGTCGTCACCGTCGTCACCGAGGCCCCTTTAAGCTACAGCGGTGTGAAGCTGAAGATAGACACGGACCTCCACGTGGGGGAGGAAGGCAGGAAGGTATACGTCCGCAGAAAGGGCAAACGCCACATCGGCCACCTCTGCACAGAGGAATACGGATCCAAGATACTCTCCCTCGGCGGCGTGAACATCCTCACATCGAAGGACGGTCTCTTTGCCGCGAAGGTCCTCCACGAGTTCCTTCAGGGCAAGAAAATAAAGGTCGAGGTCGAGGACGGGACGAAGCTGGAACTTGCCCTCGGCCAGGAACCCGAGATCGGCGGGATCCGGGAAGAGCGGATGCGCGTGGGTTGCGGAAGCGCCACGACGGGACTTTTCGCGCCCTACATGTTTGATGCCGCCGACGAGGTGATCGTCCTCGACGGCCACATCACCGGACTCTTCAGCGAGCACCCCTCGGGCAGATACCTCAGCAAACCCCGCTCCCCCATACAGCTCACGGGGCAGAAGAGCACGGAAGGGAGGTACTTCCTCAACAAGGGCGGCGGCTGGGGCGGAACAGATATAGTGAACCCCCTGGACGTCGTAAAAGACATAGACACAAGCAAGTGTTTCGACGGAATGACGCTCCTCATCACGGAGACGACGGGCAGGAAATCCGCGTTCTACCGCTGGCAAGAGGACAGGTTCGTGGAAGGCGCGCCGACTGCGGAGGCGGTGAGGTTTCTCGATGTCCTTAAGGATTCCTGCGAGCTGTCGCGCGTGAGCGCGGTATTCGCGGCGGGTGTCGGCGGTTCCGCCCGGGCGGGCGTTACGAAAAACCCCATCAGGCTGACAAAGGCCGTTCATGAGGGCAAGGTATCCGTTACCGTCGGCGGCGCAAGGCCTTTCATATTCCCCGGAGGCGGCATCAATTTCCTCGTCGATGTGGAAAAGATAAAGCACGGAAGCATCTACGTATCACCGACCCCTTCCTTCATACTCCCCGTCGAGTACACCATGACTCTCGACACCTTCAAGGAAATCGGCGGTCATATCGAAGCGGTCCGGCCGGTTGAAGAAGCGCTGAAGAAGAAGGACACGGGCCGCTAGGAAGATCATGTACGTCGAGGTCGGCCCCGCCAGTCTTGTGATAACGGGCGAAAAGGACGGCGAGGCCCACGCCTTCCTGAGGGAGGAGGTGGAAGACCTCGTCGCGGGCATCCTGAGGAACATACGTGAATGCCTCCCCGTCCTGAGGCAGAAGGCGTGCAAGATCAGGAACGTGTCCGCCCTTCCCGAGGTGGCGAAACGAATGACGGCGGCAGTAAGGATGATTGACGAGACGACATTGACACCCATGGCAGCGGTGGCCGGCACCGTCGCGGACATGATAAAGGAACATTTCGCGGCCCAGGGCCTCGATCTTCTCATGGTGAACAATGGCGGGGATCTGTCCATCTTCAACGCGGCAGGCAGGACCCTCACGGTGGGGATCGGCGACATCATGACGGGAAATGCGACGCCGTACGTGATACGACTTACGGATACGCGCGACCTCGGCATGGCGACAAGCGGGTTCGGCGGCAGGAGTCTGACGCTGGGCATCGCAGACACGGTGACGGCCATTGCAGGGTCGGGAGCCGTCGCGGACGCGGCGGCAACGTACATCTGCAACCACGCCACCGTCGCGGCGGACGCCGTGAAACGCGTGGCGGCCGTGCTCATAGATCCCGAAACGGACATACCCGACGAAGAGGTAACGGTGGAAGTGGGTCCCCTGACGGACGCCCTCGTCACGGAGGCGCTCGTAAAGGCTCTCAAGACCGCGGACACCCTTACGGACAGAAACATCATAGACTACGCCGTGATGGCGTTGAAAGGAATCATTGTCACAACGGACACCAGCAACAAAAGCAAAAATATAACCCTGGAGGTGCAGGATGGAAATCAGAAAGATCGTCACCATCGTTGAAGACACTCTCATCGACGGAGAAAAAAAGGCCGCGAAGCCCATAAGGAAGGCCGCCTGTATCGCCGTCATCAAGAACCCCTACGCCGGGAAGTATGAGGATGACCTCACAGCCCTCATCGATTTCAGCGAAGAGATAGGGAAGGTGATATCGGAGCGCGCCGTCATGGCACTCGGGGCGGATAGAAAGCCCGAGAGCTACGGCAAGGCGGCCATCGTCGGCGAAAAGGGCGAACTGGAACACGCCGCGGCCCTTCTTCACCCGAAACTCGGCACCCCGCTGCGCAACGCAGTCGGCGGAGGCAAATCGATCATCCCCTCGGCCAAGAAAATGGGTAAGATGGGCGACACCATCGACATCCCCGTCCACTTCAAGGACGCGGCCTTCGTCAGGTCCCATTTCGACGCCATGACCGTCTCCGTCAGTGATTCGCCGCGCTCAGACGAAATCCTCCTCGCCGTAGCCGTAACCGACGGCGGCAGACCCAACCCCCGCATCGGAGGCCTGAAAAAAGAAGAGGCGAAGTGCGAGGATGGATTGAGGTAAAGACGGTTAGAACCGTTAGCACCGTTGGAACCGTTGGAGCCGTTAGTACCGTTGGAGCGTTAAAGAGAGAAAGCTTCGGATTCGAGAAGCTGGGGCCTGGAATTCAGGTTGGTATGTCTGTCTTTCCCGTTCTAACGGTTCTAACGGTTCCAACGGTGCTAACCGTCTTTATGCGCCTTTTCTCCTCGGATCGAAGATGTCCCTTAAGCCTTCGCCGAGGAGGTTGTAGCCCATGACGGTGAGGAAGATGGCCAGCCCGGGGTAGACGGAGAGCCACCAGGCCACCTCGATGTTGTCCTTCGCCTGGGTGAGGATGTTGCCCCAGCTCGGTGTGGGGGGTTGGACGCCGATGCCGAGGAAGGACAGCGCCGATTCCGTCAGGATGGCCCCGCCGATGCCCAGCGTTGCCACAACATAGACGGGGGTCACGGCGTTGGGCAGAACGTGGCGGAAGATGATCCGCAGGGAATTGAACCCCTGCGCCTTCGCGGCCATGACATACTCCTTGCTCTTTATGCTCAGTATCTCCGCCCGGACGAGGCGTGCCGTGCCCATCCAACTCGTCAGCCCGATAACGATCATGATGTTCCAGATGCTGGGCTCCAGGATGGCGATGACGGCAAGAATGAGGAAGAACGTCGGGAAACACATCATGAGGTCGACGAAGCGCATGATGCCCTCATCGACCATCCCCCCGAAATAGCCCGATATCGCCCCCAGGATAAGCCCGATAAGGATGGCGATACCCACGGAGACAAACCCCACGAGAAGAGATATCCTCGTCCCGTAGAGGACCCGGGAGAAGACATCCCTGCCCAGCGTGTCAGTGCCGAAGGGATGGGAGAGGCTGGGCGCCGAAAGGATGCTCTTTACATCCGGTTCGAGGGGGTCATGGGGAGCGATAAGCGGGGCAAAAAGGGCGCAGACAAACATGGGCACAAGGATGATGAGCCCCACGAGCGCCAGATGGTGCCGTACTGTCCGCTTGAGAATGTCTTTCATGTCACCTCATATTAATAGCGGGAGGATCTAAAATCAACAAAAAGTGTCGACGAAGAATGGAGCATGGTTTGATGTGAAGTAAGGGGGCTGCCGCTTTATGATCTCCCGTATGGCCGGATGGCGCGTGAATTCCCTGTCGAGAAAGCGCCTCACCTTCTTGCGGTCCCATCCCAGGGGGTGGACAAAGTCCGTGTAAAAGGAGAGGTCGCCGCCGTAGAAAGGTTTGGCGTCGAGGGCGGCGGCATCGGGGCTTCCGTGGGGAAGGTTGAAAACGGCGAGGTTGAGGAATCCGATGAGCTCATGGTGCTCCGCGATGAAATCCATGGTCTTGCGCGCCGCCTTTTCGTCCTCTCCGGGTGTCCCGAAAAGGAGGTAGACATAGGTGCGGATACCAACTCGCGCAAGCGCCTTCAAGGCCTTCGAAACGTCGGAAACCCTGATCCCCTTTTGCATGCCGTCGAGGACACCCTGGTCCCCCGATTCGACGCCAAGCTTGAGCATAACGCAGCCGGAACGTTTAATGTCCTCGCAGAACTGCGCGTCAGTCAGTTCCTTCGTCACCCGGGCGAAGCCGTACCAGGGAACGCCCGGCGGTTCATTGACGAGGCCCTTAAGCACGGAAGGGCTCACCGCGTTATCGACGATGTGCACCAGGGAGGGGCGGTATTTTTCCGCGAGTCCTGCGATCCCGGCCGCGGCCTTTGCCGGTGAGAGCTGCGCATACCCCGTGCCCTCGGCCGTCTCGGGGCAGAAAGAGCATTTGCCGTAGTAACACCCCGTCGACGTGCTGTAGGGCATAATCATCCCCGGTGACAGGTAATCCTTCAAAGGGAACCTGTCGTAGGCGTAGGAGGCGGATATCCTCCTGCCTCCCTCCTCTGCCGGGGATCCGAGAAGTTCGAGAAGAAAGGCCTCTCCGGGACCCTTCACAACATGATCGGCGAGGCCGCCGAGACCATTTTTCCACGCCGGCGCGCTCATCCATGATGTCACCAATCCTCCGCCAAGGATTATCTTAACCTTCGGGAACTCGTTCCTCATGAAACCCATCATCGCGAACGCGGCAAAGGCCTGACTGAGGTAGGTAAGAGAGAACCCGACGAACTTCGGCGTTTCGTCCCTCAATTCCTGCCGGAGCCGCCGCGAGAAATGATCGTAGAAAGGACTGTCCTCGGGGTGGCGCGCGGCTTCGAGGAGGTCGGCGCTCCGAAGCGGCGTGAGACAGCGGTCCTCGTAGTCGGACAGGCTGAGCCTCGTGTCCTGCCCCCCGGCAAGGGAAAAGAGCCGGTTGACATCGTTGACGCACCTCTTGTAGCGGTCGAAATTGCGGTACGTCCTTTCGTCCCGGAGGGCATCGAGGTTTCGGGAAAGGTTTCGCGCTGCCCTCAACGACCACCTGTCCTCACCGGGGACCGCGTTGGAAAGAAGCCGGAGCATCCCTTCGATGTTCATGTCGAGGACCCTGCAGCGGTGGCCCGCTTCGACGAGGACACCCGCCAGCCGCGCCAGGCCGGCGGGAGGTTCGCAGGGTTTCGCCACCGGGGGATTGATAAGGATCACATTCTTTCTTTCAGGCAAGATGGGGCCGCATCAAAATCTACCTGATGCTTTCCTCCAGCTTCTTTATGTGTTCATTCTCGGGAAAATCGGCCTTGAGGGTCTTGATCTCGGCGCGCGCCAGGTCATTGAGGTTGTTGTCAATGAGGAAGAATACGCAGGAGAGCCTGAAGGAAAGGTCCTCTTTGCGCTCCCTGAAGGTGGCTATCTTCCGGCTGAACTCCTGCGCCTCAGCCTCGGAGGGCAGGGAAAAGACGCCTCCCGAGACATTGTTCACCTGGCCGGAATCCACGATCCACCGGTATTCATTGCCAAAGGCCAGTACCTTCTCGGGAACCTTGAGGGAACT